>Ga0302278_10000085_pt1 | contig 108902 bp, 95 predicted proteins | sample III_Bog_N3_2_FD_194543 | JGI IMG/M metagenome (GOLD analysis project Ga0302278, IMG submission 194543) | Peat permafrost microbial communities from Stordalen Mire near Abisko, Sweden - III_Bog_N3_2 | ecosystem: Environmental > Terrestrial > Soil > Wetlands > Peat | place: Sweden: Abisko...
GCAACCACCGGAACGGCCCCGGCTCACCGTGGAACGCCGGCCGGCCACCGTGTCGGCCCCCCGCCGGAACCAGCCCAACCAGCAAGAAACCAGGCTAAATGCCCAAGAAACCAGGTTAAATTTCCAAAAAACCAGGTTAAACCAGCCGCTACGAGCATAAGTTTTCAGCCTCGGGTTTGGCGGTCGCGGAACGATGTCAGACCCTGTGGCTGGCCCCGGGGCATCGGGCCAAGCCCGGGTGGATTCCACCGAAAACCGCGAAGAACCCGCAATTGATTTTTTCCGGACGCTGATACAATGGAGGGGATGATGCGATCGTCATCCTCCCACTCGCGTGGGGGCAACCTTGCACCATTGAAAACGAAAGTGAAAAACTTATGAGCCGCGACCCCAAAACGCCGCCGGCCGAAAAACCCCATCCGGCCTGGGCCACCGCCTTCGCCCGGATCGAGGCGGCCATGGCCCAAGCCACCACCCCGGCCGATTACACCGAAGCTGAGAAAACGGACCTCTGGATCCTCCGCCCCTTTGGCCGTCCCCCTCAAACCCTGAAACATTTATGCGCAACGGCAAAATCGCGCGGTTACCCCGCGAAATTCGGAATCAACTCAACCAACGGCTTGATGACGGCGAGTCCGGCGAAACCCTGTTACCCTGGCTGAACGGCTTGCCGGAGGTCCAGGCCGTGCTGACCCGCCAATTCGCCGGCGTGCCCCTCAGCAAACAAAACCTCCACGACTGGCGCACCGGCGGCTTCGCCGAATGGCAGGCCCGCCAGGAAATGCTCGCCGACGCCCGGGAATTATCCGCCGATGCCGCCGACGTCGCGGACGCCACCAACGCCGGGTTAAGCGATGACCTGGCCACCGTCCTGGCCGCCCGCTACGCCTCCGCCCTCGCCGCCTGGGACGGCCGGCCCACCGAGGAATTTCAGCAGCAGCTCAAAATCTTGCGCAGCCTGTGCCGGGACATTGCGGAATTGCGCCGGGGCGACCACCGCCTTGCTCAGCAGCAGCTCGAACAGGACTGGCTGGAGGAACACCGGGAGAAAACCGAGGACGAGCTGGTGGCCCGCTTCGAGCAATGGACCAAAACCCCGGCCGTCCACGACTGGCTGTGCCAGACCTGGGTGTCGCCCGAGGAGCGCATTCGGCGCAAGCGGGAAATCTTCGGCCTGGAGCCGGAGGACGACGCCGAAGCCGACCAGGAAACCGACGCGGACGATGAACCGGAGACCGACGAAGAGTATGAGTCGGAAACGGATGAGCAGGACAATCCCGAGGCCGACCTGGCCCCCGAAGGGGACGATGACGAAGCCCCCAGGTCAAGCCCAGACAACGCCACCCCTGCCGCCCCGGTGCCTCCCGAAATTGGGGGCGGTTTTCAGGCGAGGACATTTGGAGTGCGGCGGCAAGACGCCGCTTTTGGACGAGACGACACGTCTTCGAGTTCAAAAGCATGCACCTGTCCGACCTCACCAACAACCTCAGGATGCACGGCCGCCCCCCGAGACCCCAAACCCCAGACCCCAGACCCGAAACCCGGGTCAAGCCCGGTCAAGGTCAGTCAAGGTGATGATTGCATGCCCCGGACGGGTTTGGAGCCATCCACCCCGGACGAGCCCCACCCAACCGCTCCGCCGCCGGTTGGCCGGCCGGGCGGTGCCTGACCCCCGCCCCATCCGCAGCTCTTTGACATATTATTACGCCCTCCTGACGCGTGCGAGCGTGCTGGCGCCCATGGAGTGCGCCGGCAAAGCACGAGCGGCGACAGCGCTTTCGAACCACCCATCCTTGGCCCTGCCACCACCCGCCCATCCCAAGCGGGGACGCTCCCGTAAACACCGGATGACCACCGCCTTTGGAGTGCGGCGGCAAGACGCCGCTTTTGGACGAGGCGACAAGTCGCCTCGTCCAAAAGCGCGCCCTCAAAGGTTCCTGGGCGCAATGCGCAAAATATTACGGGAAATCTTCTCCCCGGCCTGTCGCGCCGTAGCCGGGCGAAGGCGGAGGAGAAGGCCGGGATGAGGGCGGACTTATCCTGTTCCCACAAAAAAACCCGCCGGCGGGCCGGCGGGCTGGGAAAAATGCAAACTAAAAATTACGGCTGCGCTAGAATCGCCGCCCGTTGTTTGTGATATTCCTCGGGTGAAATCTGGTCGGCCTGGTATTTCACCAGCAGGGCATCCAACTGCGCCTGTTTGTCCGCCGAATAAGGCAGGGGCGGCGCTTGAATGGGGGGAAAACCCAGTTCTTTGCCCGGATACGGCGCGGAGGCGGCCTTGACTTCATTTCCCTGGGCGATCTTGGCCCGCTCAGCGGCCGCCTTGGCTTCCTGAATGGCGCGTTCCTGGGCGGCTTTTTCGGCGGCCTGTTTTTCGGCTCGCGCCTGGGCGGCGGCCGCTTTTTGGGCGGCGGCATCGGCGGCGGCTTTGGCTTCGGCGGCTTTCTTTTCGGCTTTGGCCTGCGCTTCCGCCTGTTCGGCGGCGGCTTTCTTCGCCGCAGCGGCTTCCGCCGCCTTGGCTTCCGCCAATTTCTTCTCCGCCCGGGCCTGCGCCTCCGCTTGCGCGGCGGCGGCTTTCTGGGCGGCGGCTTCCCCGGCCGCTTTCGCTTCGGCGAGCTTTTTCTCGGCCCGGGCCTGGGCTTCCGCCTGTTCGGCGGCGGCTTGCTTGGCGGCGGCATCGGCCTTGGCTTGCGCCTCGGCGGCATCAGCTTGGGCCTTCGCCTGGGCCCGGGCATCGGCTTGCGCCTTCGCTTGGGCCCGCGCTTCGGCTTCCGCCTCCTGCTTCGCTTCCGCATCGGCCTTTGCGGCCGCCGCCTGAGCCTGGGCTTGTGCCGCGGCGTCCGGAGCCGGCGGGTTGACGGGCGTCGGAACCACGCCGGCAGCATTGATCAAGACCGGGGCGGGTGCCGTCGGGGTAGGATTACCATTCGGTTCCTGCAAGTGTTGCAACACCGCCGCCCGGGCCGCCGCCTGCGCCGGGCTGTCGCCGGAATTGGCCGCCGGGGCGGGTTGACCGGCGGCGGGTTCCGTCACGGACAAACTTTTCAGCACGGCTGCGCGGGCCGCCGCTTGCGCGGGCGTATCCCCGCTCCCGACCACCGGCACCGCACTGGCGGGGCTGGCTTCGACCGCCGCTGGCGGCGGCGGGGTCACCACCGTCGGGGCCGGCGGATTCGGCGCCGCGTCGGGGGTTTGCAAATTTTTCAGCACCATCGCCCGGGCCGCCGCTTGCGCGGGCGTGTCACCGGTATTGGCCGTGTTGGCGACCGGGGCCGCCGTGGGGGCGGACTCCGTCGCCGACAGATTTTTCAGCACCGCCGCCCGGGCCGTCGCCTGCGCCGGCGTGTCGCCGGTCACCGGGGCCGGCACACTGTTGGTCGGGCTGGTTCCGACCTCCGTGGTCTGCAGTTGTTTGAGCACGGCCGCCCGCGCGGCGGCTTGCGCGGGCGTGTCATCCGAGGCGTGGAGTCCGGCCACCCCCCCGCATAAGGCGGCGGTGCACACGGCGAGCTGGAGTTTGGAAAATTGCATGGGACATTTTTTACGCCAATTCCCCGCCCGGCGCAACTGCTTTTCCTGACGGACTGAACGGTTTCACCTGTTCCCGCCAGGCTTTTGGAAAAGGATAGCTGATGACCGACCGCAGCAAAATCATCCGCACCTCGCGGCGCGGGACTTTCACGCGCTGTTGAATCTCCGCCCCGCGGGCCGTCCGCAACTTCTCAATCGTCCGCCACCCGATCAAGACCGGCCAGGCACAGGCCAGCCGCACGCGCACGCAACTTCGCGGCAGGGCGTTCGTGTATTCCCAACCCGCCCGCAGGTGCGCCGCCGCCAGTTCAAGGTGATCAAGATACAGTGGGCGGAACGCCGCCTCACCCGCCGGCGCCAGCAACGTTTCCGGCGTCAGCCCCGCCGCCGCCAGCGCCGTCCGGGGCAGATAACAGCGCCCGTTCCGCAAGTCCGCCGGCAGGTCCCGCAGAATGTTCACCAGTTGCAGCCCCTGGCCAAAGCGGATGCCATCCGCCAGCAATTGCCGGTCGTCCAACCGGGCCCGGGGGAACAGATGCGCCCGGCAGATCCGCGTCCAGAATTCCCCCACGCACCCGGCCACCCGGTAGGTATAATCATCCAGTTCAGCCGCCGTCGCCAGCGCGACAATGCCCCGGCCCGACGCGCCGGCAAACCGCCGCAAATCCAGTTCCTGTCCGCTCGTGATGGTCTGGAGCACCGTGCGCACCAGGGCCAAATCTCCGGGGGTGAGCGACGACAGCAACGCCAGACTGGCCTCCGCCTTTTCCAAGAGCGTGCGCTCGGCGGGCTGTCCCTGGCACCGGGCCAGTTCGCCGAAATTCAGCGGCGCCACCGCCGTGCCGGCAATCCGGGCGGCCAGCGCCTGCAACGCCGCCAGCCGTTGTTCCAGGGGGAGAACCTCCGTGTCGGCGATGGTGTCGGTCGTGCGCGCCAGCAGATAGGCCAGGCCGATTTGCGGGCGCACCGCCGCCGGCAACACCCGCAGCGTCAGATAAAACGAGCGCGAGGTGGCCTTGAGCAAATCCCCCAACAATTCATTTTTCACCGACGGCATGGCCCGAGCATAAATTGTCCGCGCATCATTGTCCATGGCGTGCCCCCACCGCGCGCCATTTTTGTCGGCTGGGGATGGGGGGCGGGTTTACGCCGTCGGTTTCGGTTTCAATTGCTTGATGACCTCGCGCAACCGGGCTTCGAGGGCCGTCAACCGCTCCGGCGCCGTCACTTTGCCGCCGTCCAGTTCGCAGACGTAAAAACTGTCAATCGCCGCGCCGCGTTCCGTGACGATGCGCGCACCGGAGATGTCCAGCGCCAGGTCGGCAAAGGTCCGGGAGATGGCGTAGAGCAAGCCGAGTTGGTCCTCCGTCTCCACCTCGATCAGCGTGCGCGTGTCGGAGGCGCTGTTGTCAAATTGGATTTCCGTGGCCATCTGTTCCCCGGCATAGGCCTGGTAATTCGTCCGGTTCGGCAGTTGCCGGGCGATGAGCGCGGGCAGATCCACGGGGTCGTTGTTCAGCACTTTTTCCAGCAGCACGGCGAACTGGTCGTGCTGTTCCCGTTTCGCCAGGTTGCCGGTGCGGGCGTCATTGACATAAAACGTGTCCAGGGCCATGCCGTCCGTGCGCGTGAAAATTTGCGCGCCGAGGATGTTCAGGCCGGAGGCGCTCAGCGAACCGGCGATTTTGCCGAATAGTCCCGCCCGGTCCCAGGTGCAGATTTTCACGGTGTTGTAACCCCGGTCGGGCTCGTCCAGCCAGGCGGTCACCGGCGCCAGGGCGCGGTCATTTTCCCGGACGAGCCGGTGCATGAACCGGTGCGCCAGCTCCAGGTCGTCCACGATTTCCCGGGCGCTGTGAATCTCGAAATAACGCGGCGGCAGGCACGCGAAATGCGCCTGCAATTCCTCGTGGTTGATCGGTTTCGAGGCGAGCTGCCGCACCTCTTCCTGGAACAATTCCCGTTGCTTGGCCGTGGCCCGCACAAACTCCGAACCGCCCGTCAGCAGCGAGATCGCCCGGGCGTGCAGTTGCCAGAGCAGCGAATCCTTGAAGCCGTTCCACAATTTATCGCTCGTCCCCTGCGAATCTGCAAACGTCAGCAGCGTCAGTAAATTCAGGTTTTCCGCGCTCTGCACCTGCCGGGCGAAATTGCGGATCACCGAGGTGTCGTCCAGGTCGCGCCGCTGCGAGACCTCGGCCATGAGCAGGTGGTTTTCCACGAGGATGCGCAGGGTCTGGGTGATGGCCGGGTCCAGGCGCAGGCGTTTGGCCGCGCGCAGGGCCATCACGGCGCTGGCGCTGGCGTGTTCGCCGCGCTTGTGTTCCTCGGCCTTGCCCACGTCATGCAGCAGCAGCGCCAGGTAGAGCACCCCGGGCCGCTCCAGGTTTTGCAGGAGCGGCGTGTAGTTTTTCCCCAGCGGCTCGGTCGCCTCCCAGATTTTATCCAACTGCTCCAGGCAGACCAGCGTGTGCTCATCCGCCGCGTATTGATGATAAAACTCATGCTGCACCAGGCAGGTGAGCTTGCCAAATTCCGGCAGATAACGGCCCAGCAGATTCACCTCGTGCATGGCGCGCAGGATCACGGCCACATTCCCGCGCTGCCGGACGATGGTCAGGAACGTCTCGCGGACGTGTTCGTCGTTCTGGAACTCCCGGTCCACCAGGCTCACCTGGTTGCGGATGAGTTGCGCCAGGTCGGGATGCAGTTTCAGGCGCCGCTGCTGCGCGTAGAGAAACACCCGCATCAATCGGCGGGGGGAATCCCGGAAAATCCGGTTGGAAACGGCGTGAATTTCGCCGTCAATGAATTGGAAGCCGTCCACCGTCTCCGCCGGTTTGGCGCTGCGGCGGGGCAGCCAGGCGCGCAGCGAAAGCCGCTTTTCCACCGGTTCAAACAGGGCCATGCGCTGTTCGAGCGTGCGGGTGATCAGGTAAATGTTGCGCGTGTGCGTGTACAAGTCCCGCATGAATTTTTCAATCCGCTTGCTCGGGGAGCGTTCGTTGTAGCCCAGATTGTGGGCCACCGCGGGCTGGAGATTTTTCCCCAGCACATCCATCGGCCGGTTCGCGTGGTAATGCAGTTCGGTGCGGACCCGCAGCAGAAAATCATACGCCGCCTCGAGTTGCGTGCGTTCATCCCCGCTCACAAACTCGCGCATTTCCAACTCCCGCAGCGAGCGCGTCCGGTGCTTGAAAAACGACATCCACAACAGGTTCTGAAAATCCCGCAGCCCGCCGCAGCCGTTTTTGATGTTCGGCTCCTGCATGAAGGCCGAGTTACCGTGCTTCAGCCGGCGGCTCGCCTGGTCCTCCACGCGCGCCGCGATGTATTTGCCCTCGTAACCCACCACGCATTTCGCCACCACCACCTTTTGCAGCCGGTCGAAGATCTTTTGGTCCCCCGCGATCAGCCGCGCCTCGATCAGCGAGGTTTTCGACTGCATGTCCGTGTTCGCCACCGTGATGCAATCCTCGATGCTCCGCACCGAATGCCCGATCTTCAGGCCGATGTCCCACAGCGGATACAGCACCCCGTCAATGATCTTCGAGAGATAGGGCAGTGGCCGCCCGGCGGCGATCTGCCCGTCGTGCAGGAACATGAAATCAATGTCGCTGTGCGGGTTTAACTCGGCGCGGCCATAGCCCCCGATGGCGACCAACGCCAGCGCCGGGAATTCCTCCCGGGCCTGGGGACTCAAGCCCGCCTTGGCCGTGTCCCACAGATGCCGCAACAACGCGTCCAGAATCGCCGCCCGCGCGGTGCAGATCGCCAGGCCGCCCGCCCCGCTGCGATGCTGCAATTTCAACCGGTGGGTCTCCACCTTCAAAAAAGCCTTGCACCGCGCCAACTCGTCGGCCGCACTGCGCTGGGGGGACAGCGACAGGCGCACTTCCGCGTCCGCCGCGATTTTTTTGATCAGATCATCCACAAGCCCCGAATTTTGGTGGTAAACGACCCCGAAGGCAAGCCGCCGCCGCAAAATTGTCGCCTTCCAATCCCTGGCGAAGGCGAGCGTTGCCGGAAGCCCGGGAAAGCCTTTTTCGCACCTCGGCGCAGTGAACGCCGCGAAACCTGAAGACCACGCAAAGATTTCCCCGATGAAAATCTCACTCAGGACCGCTGAACCAGAGGTTCGCCGGGGGTGCGTTCGAGCGTGGTTCCCTTGCCCATGCCCCCCCGAACGGACCACCACTGCAACCGCCGCAAACACCCGAGTCGTCCGAACCCGGGCGCATCTCGACACTTGGATCTTGATTTCATCTTCCTTGATTGGCGGCGGCCAATCTGGAAGATGGGGCTGCGCTGCCGGCCTGCCGGCCGGCAGCGCAGCGGTCCATGCGGGAACGTTTGACACCCGCAGGCTCCCAAGCGCTGCGCGGGGCAGCGTGTTCCGCATGGACTTTATGGCTCCGAACTCGAACCGTTGCCTGAGCGCCACGGCCCTGCAGCCGTGGCGGCTCGTATCCTTACAAGTATGAGTCCGAACAACCTGTCCCTCCTCTAGGTCGGCCTGGATGGTGCCCAGTCTGCTTTGCAACTGGATCTGGCCGGCCAACCTTACACCTTGACCAACGACGCCAAGGGCCATGCCCAACTCCTGACGCGGTTGCGGGACCAGCCCGCCGCGCAGGTCGTTTGGGAAGCCACTGGCGGTTACGAACAACCCGTGGTGCGCGCCCTCCAAGCGGCCCACCAGCCCGTCAGCATTATCGAAGCCGGCCGGGTCCGCCACTTTGCCAAAGCCAAGGGGCAGCGCGCCAAAACCGATCCCTCGATGCCGCCGTCCTCAGCGACGATGGCCGCACCTTCCAACCCGCCACCGCCGTCGCCCCCACCGGCTGGCAAACCCGTCTGGCGGAACCGGCTCTGCACCGCCGTCAGCTCATTGACAGCCGCCTCGTCGAGGCCAACCGCGCCGAGCACTACCAGGACAAGGGCTGCACACGGCAGTCCAAACAACTGCTCCGGTTGCTGGAAAAGCAGATCGCGGCCTGTGACCCCGCCATTGCCGAACTCATCGCGGCGGATGAAACACTTAAAACCAAGGCGGCCCGGTTGGACGCCATTCCAGGCGTCGGCCCGATCACCGCTGCCACCGTGCTGGCCGAAATGCCTGAACTCGGGCAGCTCAGCCACTCCGCCGCTGCGGCCTGGGCAGGCGTGGCCCCTTACAACAGCGACAGTGGCACGGTCCAGGGCGGCCGGCACATTGCCGGCGGACGCCGGCCGTTGCGCGGCGCCCTTTATATGGCCGCTTTGAGCGCGATTCGCTACGATACCATCCTCAAAGCCTTTTATTTGCACCTGCGGGCCGCAGGGAAAAAACCAAAAGTAGCCTTGGTGGCTTGCCTGCGCAAACTCGTCATCCTCATGAACCGCCTGCTAAAAAATGACAAATTTCAACTTGCCAATTAACACCGTTGCTGCCCCCGGGGGCGCGGACTTCAGTCCGCTTCAGCGTGCGGACGGGGCCGGCGGTTCGATTGGTCTGTCTGTTTGCGAACGTTGAAGCGGCGTAAACACCGCGCTCCGACTGGTTTGCAATCGGGGGCGGTGTCGAGATGCGCCCAAATGTGGCCGATTGCAAATATTTCAATGGACATGGGCTCCGCCATCAGGCGTCATTTAACCATCCTATGGCAGGTGGTTTTCCTTATCTTATGAAGCAACGATCAAAGCGGATTCAATTCCGAACTGGTGCGCTTTTGGCCCGTTGGCTGGCGGTTTTGGCCGTGGTGCTGGCGGGTCAGGGCTTTTCCGGGTTTGGTCAGACCATTTCCAACGTTCCGTTGACCGTCGTTCAGTTGACGGATGATTTTTCCAATCGCCCGGCAATTTCGGTATCCCCGGACACGAACCTGCCTTATGCCAATTCGTGGGATGGGGAAGTTTACGGCAATGTTTCCAACGCCACCTTCGAGGCGGATGAACCGTATATTACCGGGGTTTCCAGTGGGCAAACCGTTTGGGGGACTTGGACGCCGCCCTTCACGGTCGTTGGTCCTCCGATCCCCCCCAGCGGAGCCTTCCCCCAAAACGTCCCTTTCATCCCGCTAAAAGGCACGGTTACAATGTCCGTGGGGGCAGACAGTTTCAGCCCGTTGCTGACGGTTTACACGGGCGACGACCTGCCGTCGCTTGCGCTGGTGGCCAGCAATAATTACGAGGCGTGTTACTCAGATGGCGACTGCGGCTGCCATTGGCGCGAACGCAGTCAAATCACGTTCCATGTGGCGGCGGGGCAGGCGTATCAGATTTGTGTGGATTCGGCGATCATCACGGACGCGGCGTGGGGGGTGGAACAATTGCCAGCAGGAACTTATCCGAGCGGCGCATTTCAGTGGGCCTACCAGTTGGACGAGAATTTGAATGGCACCATTTATTGGCCGTTTTACGTGGTCCAGCAGACGACCAATATTCCGGCCGGCGGCCCTTTCACCCTGGATTTGCAATTCACGGCCTCGCCTCCGAATGATGATTTTGCCAATCGCCTCAAGCTTTCCGGCACCCGTATTTCCCTACTGGCCCCGAATGCCGGGGCCAACAAGGAAGTGGGCGAGCCGGATTACGGGGGCAACTCCGGCGGAAGTTCCGTCTGGTATTCCTGGACCGCTCCGGCCTCCGGGCGGGTGACTATTTCGACCAACGCCATTGCGGCTTATGCCCCACCCTCGTCCGGTGACGGCAGTGTTTATGGAGAGGTATCTACAATATATTATGTAAATCCTACGCCCACCTGCGGTGATGAATTTGACCAGAATCCGCCGCCGGTCTTTTATCCGGTCTTTGGGGTTTATACCGGCACCAATGTCGCGGCTTTGACGACGGTCAATGTGCTGCCGCTGGGACTCGCCGCGTATCCCTATGCGCTGGAATTCGACGCGGTCAAGGGGCAGACGTATCAAATCGCCTTTGATGGGAATCAGGGGGCCACGGGGATCATCCCGCTTTATCTCGAACTGACCACGCCGCCGGCCAACAGCGTTTTTAAAAACCGGCTGCAACTCCATGGCGTCAGCGTGGCGGCCTCCGCGTATAACGCCGGGGCGGTTCATCAGGCCGGGGAACCATTCCTACCGGGTTCCATCGGGAAAAATGTGTGGTGGTCGTGGACGGCCCCCGTCACCGGCGTGGTTTCCCTGGATTTGACCGGTAGTGACTATGCGTTCCCCGTGGGGGTGTTCACGGGCTTGAGCCCGGCCGCCTTGCAAGTGGTGGCCGAAGGCGTCGGCACGCTGGCGTTTAATGCGGTGCAAGGGGTGACCTACCAAATTGCGGTGGGCGATGCCGAGGGGTTAACCGGGGCGATTGCCTTGAGCCTGGAAGGGCCGGTGGTGGACCTGGCCTTGGAGCGGAAACAAACCTACGGCAACGTACTCTATTTGAACTATGGTTCGACTTTCGGCGAAGTGGTGGCGTTATTGTCTTCGACCGACCAAACCCAGTGGACCATTGCCCAAACCAAAACTGCCCAACAAAAAACGGTGCAATTTGAGGTTCATCCGGCGTCCGCCGCGAAGGGGGTTTATTTTCGCGCCATCATTTTTGATCGCACGGGCGAATAGTTTGCGCGAAGCGTTCGGCTAACCGCCGGGGTGGGTTGCCAGCATGAGCCCTTGAAGCGGGATGTGTCTGCGATGTGGAACAGGCACTACTTGATGGTGCGGCGGGCGGCCCGCCTGCCGCCCGGACGACGGCCCAGATTTTTCAGAACGGGTAAACAAGGCTGACTTGGCCAACGGTCGGACGGTTTGTCCGCCGGGCGGGATGCCCGCCGCTACTGCGGTTGGCCGCTCAGCCGACGGCGATGTTCACCATGCGCTTGGGGACGATGATGACTTTCTTGATGGCCTTGCCGCCGATGAATTGTTGCACTTTCGCGGACGCCAGGGCGGCGGCTTCGATGGTGGCGTTATCGGCGTCGGCCGCGACTTTAATGACGTCGCGGAATTTGCCATTCACCTGCACGGGCATTTCAATTTCGGTCTCGATCAGCAGCGCGGGGTCGAATTTCGGCCAGGCGGTGTAGGCCAGGGCGGTCGGGACGGAGAGTTTGGCCCAGAGTTCCTCCGCCAGGTGCGGGGCGAAGGGTTGCAGTAATTGCAGGAACGGCGTCAGCACGGCCACGGGTTTGGTCTCCCAGGTGATGGCCTCGTTCACAAACACCATCATGGCGGAAATGGCGGTGTTGAACCGCAGGGCGTCCAGGTCTTCGGTGACTTTTTTGATGCAGGCGTGCAGGGTTTTGAGCTGCGCGGGGGTGGCGGCCACGGCTTGGATGGCCGGATTCAGTTGGATGAGGCCCAGCAGGGCGTCCGGTTGGGCGGCGGGCATGGTGGTCTCGGCCTGTTCATAGGCGGTCTCACTCGACTCATCCACGAACAAGCGCCAGACGCGGCCGAGAAAGCGATAGACGCCCTCGACGCCCTTGGTGTTCCAGGGCTTCACCATTTCCAGCGGGCCCATGAACATTTCGTAGAGGCGGAACGCATCCGCGCCGTATTCGGCCAGGACGTCGTCGGGGTTCACCACGTTGCCACGGGACTTGGACATTTTCTGACCGTCCTCGCCCAGAATCAGCCCCTGGTTGACCAGCTTATAAAAGGGTTCCGGCGTGGAGACGTGGCCCAGATCGAACAACACCTTGTGCCAGAACCGAGCGTATAACAGATGTAATACGGCGTGTTCGGTGCCGCCGACGTAGAGGTCCACGCCCGGACGGGTTGGAGGGTTGGAGGGTTGGAGGGTTGAAGCGTTGCATGATTTGCCAGCGCCCAACCAGTATTGTTCGGCTTCGTTGCCGACGAAGGCGGCGGCGTTTTTGGCATCGGTATAACGCAGATAATACCAGCAACTGCCGGCCCATTGGGGCATGGTGTTGGTCTCGCGCGTGGAGCCGTCGGGCAGGGTCAGCCAATCCTTCGCCCGGGCGAGCGGCGGCTGGCCGTCGGTCGTGGGCTTGTAATCTTCCAGCGTGGGCGGCAGCACGGGCAGCACGCTTTCCGGCAGCGCCTCGTGATACAAATTCCCGGCGGCATCCCGCTGCCAAACAATCGGGAATGGCTCGCCCCAATACCGCTGGCGGCTGAACAGCCAGTCGCGCAATTTGAAATTGACGGTTTTGTGGCCCAAGCCTTTTTCCGCGAGCCAGGCGGTGATTTTTGCCTTGGCCTCGGGTGTGGTCAGGCCGGTGATGAAACCGGAATTGACGGCGATGCCGTCGTCCGTGTAGCCCTGCCATTCGGTTTTGGGATCCGCGGGCTGAACGACCTGAATGACCGGTAGGTTGAATTTCTGGGCGAAATCGAAGTCGCGCGTATCGTGCGCGGGTACGGCCATGATGGCACCGGTGCCATAGCTGGCGAGAACGTAGTCGGCAATCCAGACGGGGATTTTTTCGCCATTGACCGGGTTGAGGGCGTAGGCACCGGTGAAGACGCCGGATTTTTCCTTGGCGAGTTCGGTGCGTTCGAGGTCGGATTTGCCGGCGGCAAACGCCTGATATTGTTTCACGGCCTCGGCCTGTTCGGGCGTGGTGATTTGGGCGACCAGCTTGTGTTCCGGCGAGAGCACCATATACGTGGCGCCAAACAAGGTGTCGGGCCGGGTGGTGAAGACCCGGATTTTTTCGGACGACCCGGCGATTTGAAAATCCACTTCCGCGCCTTCGCTGCGGCCGATCCAGTTGCGCTGCATTTCCTTGAGCGAATCGCTCCAGTCAATGATCGCCAAATCGGCGAGCAGTTTTTCCGCGTAGGCGGTGATGCGCAGCATCCATTGGCGCATGGGTTTGCGGATGACGGGAAAGCCGCCCACTTCGCTCTTGCCGTCAATGACCTCCTCGTTGGCCAGCACGGTGCCGAGTTCCGGGCACCAATTCACCGGCGCTTCGCTGACGTAGGCCAGGCGTTTGGCGTCGCGGAAGGCGCGGCGCTGGTCGTCCGACTGGCAATCGGTGGGTAACGTCAGCGTTTCAATTGGTTCGGCCTTGTTCGTGGCGGGATTGAACCAAGAATTATATAGTTTGAGAAAAATCCACTGGGTCCACTTGAAATAATCGGGGTCGGTGGTGGCGAGTTCGCGGGACCAGTCGTAGCTGAAACCGAGGGATTTGATCTGGCGCGTGAAGTTGGCGATGTTGGCCTCGGTGGTGACGCGCGGGTGCTGGCCGGTCTTGACGGCATATTGCTCGGCGGGCAGGCCGAAGGAATCCCAGCCCATGGGGTGGAGCACGTTGAATCCGCAGGCGCGGCGGTAGCGCGCCAGAATGTCGGTGGCGGTGTAGCCCTCGGGATGCCCCACATGCAACCCCGCGCCGCTGGGATACGGGAACATGTCGAGGATGTAATATTTGGGCGGGGCCTGGCGGCCGGAGGTCATGGCGTCCGCGCCGTGGCGCTGGGCGAAGGGATGGCCGGCGGGAACGGTTTCGCCGGGGTTAAACGCGCGGAACGCCGCCTGGCCGGCCCAGGTCTGCTGCCACTTCGGTTCAATCAAATGAAACGGATATTGTCTGCGACTGCTTGCCATAGAGCGGGGATTATGGGCGCAAACGCGGGCGGTGGGCAATGGTTAATGAGCGGCGTAACGGATTGCAAAGCGTCGCGTGGTGACATTATAGGGGTGGGTGGGTCGAAGGGACGGGAAGGCCCTCATTCAGAGCCTCCTCACGTCGGCACCTACGAGATCAAGGGGGCCGGGCCGTCATCGCCGTTGCCAGGGGGGCGGGCATCAGGCACCATGCGGGGGCGGACTTGGCAACCCAATGACCCCCAAATCGTTCATGCTCATCGCCGGCGAGGCCAGCGGTGACTTGCTGGCCGGTGAACTGGTGTCGGCGCTCAAACAAGCGCCCGGCGCGGGGTCCGGCGTGAAGTTCTTTGGCGCGGGCGGACCGCGCATGGCGGCGGCCGGGGTGAAGCTGGCCCTGGACCTGACGCAGCACGCGGTGATCGGCCTGGACATGCTCAAAAAATATTTTGAGGGCCAACACTGGTTCAATCAACTGCTGGCGCTGGCCATCGAGCGCAAGCCGGATGCGGTGATCGGGGTGGATTACGGTTTTTTTAATCTGCGGTTTGGCCGGGCGGTCAAGGCCTGGGTGCGGCGGCATCCGGAATCGGGTTGGAACCCGAAAATCATTCAGTTTGTCTCGCCGCAGGTCTGGGCCTCGCGCCCGGGGCGGGCGCAGCGGTTGGAGGCGGACTACGATTTGTTGCTGAGCATTTTCCCGTTTGAGAAGGCCTGGTATTCGCAGCGGGCGCCGAAATTGCGCGTGGCGTTTGTCGGGCACCCGCTGCTGGACCGCCTCCAACCGCCCCGGCAGCGCCCCATCCCGGCGGGCAAACCGCCGCGGGTTTTGCTGTTGCCGGGCAGCCGCCGGCGCGAGTTGCAACGGCATTTGCCGGTGATGCTGGACGCCTGGCGGCGGATTCAGGGCCAACTGCCGGACGCCCAGGCGAAGCTGGTGCTGCCCGACGAGAATCTGGTGCCGCTGGCCCGAGCGCTGCGGATGCCGATTTCGATGGGGATACAAATTGGCGGGCTGCCGGCCGCGTTGAATTGGGCGGATGCAGCCATGGCCAAAACCGGCACCGTGACGATGGAGTGCGCGTTATTCGGCGTGCCGACGGTGACGTTGTACAAGACGTCGTGGCTGACTTACGAAATCGGCCGGCGCATTGTCACCGTCAAATATCTGACCATGCCCAACCTGCTGGCGGGCGAGGAAATCATGCCGGAATTCGTGCAGCACAACGCCATCGGTTGGAATCTCGCCCACGCCATGCTGCGGCTGTTGCAGGACAATCAGCGGCGGGAATATGTCAAAAAGCGGCTGGCGCAGGTGGTCTCCACGCTCGGCGCGCCCGGTGCCGCCCGGCGGGCGGCGGAGGAGATACGAAAGTTATATTCATGAAAGACCTCACCGACCCCGTTTGGATCAAGGTGAAGGGCGGATTGTTCCTGGGGCTCGGGCTGCTGGCGGCGGCGCTGCTGCTGGCGGACGCGCCCACGCTGAAGGACGCCGGCCTGCTGGCGCTCACGGTCTGGGCGTTCTGCCGGGCCTATTATTTTGCATTTTACGTGATCGAACATTATGTGGACCCGGGCCAGAAATATTCGGGGCTGGGTTCGTTCCTGAAATATCTGCTGAAACGGCGGCGGTGATTTTGACTTTTATCCCGCGCCGAACTAATCTTCCCCCATGGAATCATTGCACGCGCCCTGGCGGATCGAATACATCCTCGCGCCCAAGCCGAAACTGGACGATAGCATTTTCACCCGCATTGCACAATCCGCAGACGACGAGGGGAATTATGTGATCATCCGCGACCGCACCTGTTTTGCCGTACTCAATCTCTATCCCTATAACGGCGGTCATCTGATGGCGGTGCCGTATAAACAGGTGGCCGACCTGAACGGCCTCACGGAGGAGGAACTGGCGGATTTATGGAAGCTGACCCGGCGCTGCATCAATGCGCTGACGCAGGTGATGAAGCCGGACGGCTTCAATGTGGGCATCAACCTCGGCCGGGTGGCCGGGGCGGGCATCGTGGAACACCTGCACATCCACGTGGTGCCGCGCTGGACCGGGGACACGAACTTCATGCCGGTGATCGCCAACACGGGCGTGCTGCCCGAGGCGATGAAGGAAGTGGCGGCGAAGCTGCGGGCGGAACTGGCGAAGTGAACTGCTCAAAACATGAGCGCGACAGAATTTATCGAACAATTCAAGGCGCTGCCCGCCGATGAACGGGCAAAGGTGGCCAGGTTTGTGGTGGAGCACGATGATTCGTGGGTGCCTGAATCCCTCAAGGAGGGAATGCAGGCCGCCGCCGAGGGCCGGTTTGTGGACATGGAAACCGTTTTGAGCGCCACTCCATCTCCGTGCCGAAACGAAAGTTTCATGCGCCGGTGATCGGCACGGCCATTTTCATCTTTGCCAAGTTCGTCCTGATGGTTTAGTTTTTCGACGTGAACACAGTGCCAGACATGAGCACGATACAGGACATCGAAACGGCAATCCAGCGGCTGGACGACCAAGCCCTGGGAAAGTTGTCAGACTGGTTTGATGACTATCTCGCGGAAAAGTGGGAGGGCCGTTTCAATGCCGACGCGGAGGCGGGCCGGTTGGACAAACTGGGCGATGCCGCTGACCGCGCGTTTGAGCAGGGCCAGTGCCGTCCGTTATGACTCATTTCACGACGCCGGAGTTCTGGCGGTATTTCAATGGTTTGCCGGAGGATGTCCGGCGGCTCGCCGAAAAAGATTTTGAACTGCTCAAGGAAAACCCCCGGCATCCTTCGTTGCGTTTTAAAAAAGCGGGCAATTATTGGACGGCGCGCGTTGGCGTACACTATCGCGCCCTGGCCAAGGAACGCGCCGAGGGGCTGCTTTGGTTCTGGATCGGTCATCATTCGGAATACGACCGGCTGTTGTCATAAATCAATGGCCCATCTTTGCAATAAATAATGCCCACGCTCACCCTCCATTACGAAAACGCGCGGTTTGCGCAACAGTTGTTCAACCATGAACCGCGCAATCTGCAGGCGCTGGAAACCGAGTTGGGCGTCAAGGCGACCGCCCGCGAAGGCTGGATCAAACTCGAGGGCCCGGAGGACGCCGTGGAACGCACCAAGCAACTGTTCACCTCGCTCGAGAGTTTATTGAAGGCCGGTTCGCCGGTGAAGAACCGCGAGTTCACCCACGCCCTGAACGTGGTGAAAAACGAGGGCGGCGAGACCCTCCGGAACCTGGTCAGCGACCGGGTGCAAACCCACGACCGCAAGCCCGGCGTGGTGCCCAAGACCATCGGCCAGAAAAAATACGCGGACGCCATCCGCAAACATGACATCACGTTCGGCATCGGCCCGGCGGGCACGGGCAAGACCTACCTGGCGGTGGCCCTGGCCCTGGCGGCGTTGCGCGAAGGCGCCGTTTCCCGGATCATTCTGACCCGCCCGGCGGTGGAGGCCGGCGAGGCGCTGGGCTTTTTGCCCGGCGATCTCTACGAAAAAATCACGCCCTACCTCCGCCCGCTGCACGACGCCCTGCATGACATGCTGCCGGCCGAGGAACTCCAGAAGCACACCGAGCGCGGGACGATTGAAATCGCCCCGCTGGCCTACATGCGCGGCCGCACGCTGAACGGGGCGTATATCATTCTGGACGAAGCGCAGAACTCCACCACCGAGCAGATGCTGATGTTTCTCACCCGGCTGGGCCACGGTTCCAAGGCGGTCATCACTGGTGACGAAACCCAGGTGGACCTCCCGCCGCACAAGAATTCCGGCCTGATCGAGGCCCACCGCGCGCTGCGCCACACCGAAGGCATCGCCATCGTGGAATTCTCGAAACGGGACGTGGTGCGGCATCCGCTGGTGCAGCGCATCATCCAGGCTTACGAGGAACACCGCGGCCAGCTCAAAGTCTGAACGCATGACGCTGACCATCGCCAACCGCCAGCGCGGCCGCAAAATCAACGTCCGCCGCCTGCGGGAAATCACGGCGGCGCTCCTCGCTGACCTGGCGGGGCCGGAAGCCGAACTCGAAATCAATTTGGTCAGCCCCGCACAAATGGCGCGGGTGAACCAGACGTTTCTCCAACACGCGGGCCCGACCGATGTCATCACGTTTGATTACCGGGAGACGGTGACCGACGACGATTTGCACGGCGAATTGTTCATCTGCCCCGCCGTGGCGGTGGCGCAGGCCCGGGAATTTGGCACCGACTGGCGTTCCGAACTGGTGCGCTATGTGATCCACGGGCTGCTCCATCTGCGGGGCCATGACGACCGGGAACCCGCCGCGCGCCGCCGGATGAAACAGGCGGAGGGGCGGCGGTTGCGGGACATGTCCCGCCGCTTTGCCTTGAGCCGGTTGTGAGTTTGCTTTAACCTCCGTCATGGTTAAAAGAAGTCTTCCTGCCCGCTGGCAGGCCAATTTTCTGACCGGGTTTTTCATCGCCCTGCCGGCCATCATTTCGCTGGCCATCATCAAATGGGTGTTTGGCACCATCGCCAGCATCACGGACACGCTGTTGTTCTTTTTGCCGCGCTACATCACCCACGAGACCCCCGGGCAGGATTCGGCCCTGTGGTATCTGCACACCACCAAACCGGTGTTGGAGGCGTATCCCGATGCCGGCCAAGGTCCGGTGCTCTGGTATTGGAGCATCGTGTCGCTGATCATCGCCATTCTGTTAATCAGCATTCTGGGGCGGCTGGCGCGCAATTATTTCGGCCGCAAAGTCATCCAATGGACCAATGACCTCATGTTGAGCATCCCCCTCTTCAACAAGGTCTATGCCACGATCAAACAGGTTAACGAAGCCTTTTCGACCGGCGGCAAGAACTCGTTCAAGACGGTCGTCATGGTCGAGTTTCCGCGCGCGGGCATGTATTCGGTCGGTTTTTTGACCAGCGAACAACAGCACCCGGACGTCTTCAAAGCCCGGGAAAGAATCGTGTGCGTGTTCATTCCCACCACGCCCAATCCCACCTCAGGCTTCATGGTGCTGGTGCCGGAGGAACAGGTCGTCCGCCTGGACATGTCGGTGGCCGATGGTTTGAAATACATCGTCAGCCTTGGCTCCATTCCCCCGGAACACGGCCCGGGCGCGCGCCCCCATGATTGAGAACGCCACTGGTCTCATCCTCCGCACCCGGCTGCTCACCGAGACGAGTCTGATCGTGCATTGGTTGACGCCGGCGGCGGGCCGGATCGCCACCGTGGCCAAGGGCGCGCGCCGCCATAAGTCGCCGTTTCAAGGCAAGCTGGACCTGTTTTACCAGGCCGATTTTTCCTTCGCCCGCAGCCGCCGCTCGGAACTGCACACCCTGCGCGAAGTGCGTTTGCAGGCGACCCGCGAACCCATTCGCAAGGATATGCAACGGCTGCAACAGGCGGCCTACGCCACCGCCCTGGTGGAGGACGCCACGGAAACGGACACGCCCCTGCCGGAGATCTTTGAACTCCTGCGCGATTTCCTGGACCATCTCTGCCAGTCGGAACCCGCCCCATCCCTGATCGCCGCCCTGGAATTAAAAATTCTGCGCGAGGCCGGACTGCAACCCCCTTGGTCGGAGACCAATCTGCCGCCGGGCACCCAAAAGGCGGCGACCACACTCATGGAGGGGGACTGGACAACCGGTAACCGGCTCAAACTGACCCCGGCCCAAACCGGTGAATTGCACGGTTTTTTGCAGGGCTTCATCCGCTTTCACCTTGGCCGGCTGCCCCGCGGACGCGCGGCGGCGTGGGCCTGAATTTTCATGAATCCCCCCCGCGACATCCAACTAATCCTCCTCAGCGACATCCATTACGCGGCGGCGGCGGAACGCGCGCGCGGCAATGATTATGAAATCCGCGTCATCCAAAACCCGCTCGTCCGCGCCTTTGCCCGGCTCTACCGCAATTTCATCTGGATGCGCCATCCGCTCGAACGCGGCCGGCAACTGGACCGGTTTCTGGCGGAATGCGGCCCGGCGGAGCATGTAATTGTGAACGGCGATCACGCCTGCGATTCCGCCTTCATCGGGCTCAGCGACCCGGCCTCGCTGGCGAGCGCCCGGGAATGTTTTGATAAAATCAAAGCCAAATTCGGCGACCGCGCCCATTTTGTGTTTGGCGATCACGAGTTGGGGAAAAAGACCATGTTCAGCGGTCTGGGCGGGATGAAACTGGCCGGCTGGCACGCCTGCACCGAACAACTGGGCCTGAAACCGTTGTGGCGGTTGGATCTCGGAAAATATGTGCTGCTGGCCGTGTGTTCGCCGCTGATTGCCCTGCCCGCCGGTCAGGCGGACACGCTGCCGGAGGAATGGCCGGAGTGGCAGCGCTTGCGCGCGGAACACCTGGCCGGCCTCCGCGTCATCTTTGACGCGCTCCAAGCGGACCAACGCGTCATCCTGTTTTGTCACGACCCCACCGCCCTGCCCTTTTTGGCGCAGGAAGCGTCCGTGCGCCGCCGCCTGCCGCAAATCGAAGCCACCATCATCGGCCATCTGCACACGAATCTGATACTGTGGAAAAGCCGGCTGCTGTCCTGGCTGCCGCCCATTCGCTTCCTTGGACCCACGGTCGCGAAATTATCGGCGGCGCTCAGCCAATCGCGCCACTGGCGGCCGTTCAAGGTCCGGCTCTGCCCCGCCCTCGGCGGCATTCAACTGCTGAACGACGGTGGTTATTATACGGTCAACCTCGACCCGGCGGCGCAACGCCCGGCGGAGTTCGTGTTTCATCCCCTGCGGCGGTAACGGCAACTTCGCTCCAGAATTGCTCTTGGGAAAGGGCGGCGGACGGATTCCGTTCGTAGTGGAGCCAGCGTTTTTCCAATTCCAAACGATGGGCCAGGGGCGCGGGCAAGGCTTCCGGGTGGCGAATCGAAGCGGCCAGTGCATCGGCCAATTCCAACCGCTCGAGATCCGTCAGTTGGTCAAAATTGGGGATGTCCTTGACACTCATGAGTTCAATCCACCGGCAGCCGCAATCAGCTTGAGGACCGCTTCCACGGCGGCTTCGGTCTTCACAAATTGCACCGCCCCGCCACGGGGTTTGATTTCCACTTCGCCTTTGGCCAGGGACTTTTCGCCCAGGCCAACACGAATCGGGAAACCCACCAGGTCGGCGTCCTTGAATTTCACGCCGGGGCGGTCGTCGCGGTCATCGAGGATCACGTCCACGCCTTGGACTGTCAGTTCGGCGTAAATCTTTTCGGCGAGTTGCATCGCGGCGCTTTCGGGAGCGACGCTCAGGGGGGTGATGCACACTTGATACGGGGCCACGTTCAAGGGCCAAATGATGCCGTCCTTGTCGTTGCTCTGTTCGATCACGGCTTGCAGGGTCCGGGTGACGCCGATGCCGTAACAGCCCATTACGGAGGGTTTGCGCACGCCGGTTTCGTCCAGGAATGTGGCGTTAAGTTTCTCGCTGTATTTGGTGCCGAGCTTGAAGACGTGGCCGACCTCGATGGCGCGGCGGATCTTCAGCGGTTTACCGCATTTAACGCAGGGTTCCCCGGCGCTGACGGTGCGCAGATCAAACCAGGCGGAGACTTTGATGTCGCGTTCAATGGACACGCTGCGGTAATGGAAGCCATCCTCATTCGCGCCGGTGGTCATGTCATTCGCCCCGTGCAGACGTTCATCGGCATACACTTTGACGTCCGCCGGGACGTTCACCACGGCCCCGAGCGAACCGGGTTTGGCCCCCAGGGTGGACTGACATTCCTCCGGCGTGGCCGGGCGCACGGCCACCGCCCCGGTGCGGGCCAGGAACTTCGTTTCATTCAACTGGTCGTCGCCGCGAATCAACACCAGCACGGCCTCGCTGTCGGCGATATACACGAGGGTCTTGATCTGGCGATTGGCCGGCACGCCATACGGAGCCTTGCTCAAGGCCTCAATGGTGACCACGCCGGGCGTGGCAAATTTCTCGAGGGCCGGCCCCGCCTCGCGCGCGGCCGTTTTGGGGATGCCGCTGGTGGCCTTTTCGATGTTCGCCGCGTAACCGCAGGCTTCGCAGAAAGCCACTTCGTTTTCGCCGGTCTCGGCCGGGACCATGAATTCGTGCGAATGATTGCCGCCGATCACGCCGGTGTCCGCCTCGACGGGAAACGCCTTGAGGCCGCACCGGGCGAAAATGCGGGTGTAGGCGTCATACATCTTCTGGTAGCTCGCCATGGCGCCGTCATCCGTGGTGTCGAAGGAATAGGCGTCCTTCATGATGAACTCCTTGGCGCGCATCAGGCCGAAGCGCGGGCGGATTTCGTCGCGGAATTTCAGGCTGATCTGGTAGAAATTCTTGGGCAACTGGCGGTAGGAATTGATTTCGTTCGCGGCCAGGGTGGTGATGACCTCCTCGGCCGTGGGGCTTAGAAACCACTGGCGGCCGGAGCTGTCCTTGACCTTGAAGAGGACGTTGCTGGCGGTTTCGGCGCGGCCGCTCTGCTCCCAGATTTCGGGCGGCTGGAGGGCGGGCATGAGCACTTCAATCGCGCCGGCGCGGTCCATCTCCTCGCGGATGATGTGCTCGATCTTGCGCAACGCGCGCAGGCCCAGCGGGAGAAAAGTGTAAACGCCGCCGGCGAGTTTGCGGATGAGCCCGGCCCGGAGCAACAGCTTGTGCGAAACGATTTCCGCATCCGCCGGCGCATCGCGCAGCGTCGGAACCAATGTTTGTGTCCACTTCATGTTTGTTCATGGTAACCGAAAACGAGGCGGGAAATGAAGTCTTTTCGGCGGGGATTTGGGCCTCAGGGCGCATTTTGCTGCCCCCGAATCGCCCATATCCAAATCAGCGGATTATCCGAAGCTCCTGAGCCCCACCGGGTTCAACGGCCTGCAGGTTTGTCCCGCAGAGCGGGATGCGAGACAGCAGACTTGGAAGTCTGCGTTACTCTGCGTCCGTTGGTGGAAACCGGGGGCAGTGCCAGGATGCGCCCGGGGCCTCAATCCCTGGCGAAAGGGTGTCCGGTTTTACGATTGAACGGTTCCACCCCGGGTTGGTCTGATTTCAATTGAGATCGGGCGTCAGAGAGCGGGGGGGATGCCGCCGGTGCCGGCCGATTTGAAGCGCGAAATCCGTTGGCCCGGTGCGGGGTCTTGCAATATGCTGATTTAACAATGGGTAACCGTTTTAAACAACCACTGTGGCTGGTGCCGCTGATGATTGCCGGACTGGTGGCAGTCTTCGGCTGGTGGGGCAACCTCCGTTTGCAGGACACCATCGAGGACCAGCTCAAGGACCAGTTGAACGCCACGCTCAATGCCAACGTCACCGCGCTGCAAATCTGGACGACCAATCAAATCAAGTTCGCCACCCTGCTGGCGGCGGAACCCGCCGTGCGCACCGCCGGGGTCCACCTCTTGGAAAACCCGGCCCCGGCCGGCCCCGACCGACGACCGGGGATGGACGCGGCCAAGTTTGCCAACTATATACAGCCCCGGATGAACCAGATGGGCTATGAAATCGCCCAGTTGGTGGACATGGATTACCGGGTGGCGGCCAGTTCCGGGCGCATCCGGCTGCCGGTGGGCACGCCGATTGTGGATGCGCAAACCAATAAATTTGCGGAATTGTTTTCCTCCGACGAACCGGTCCTGATCACCCCGTTCAGGCCGGATCCGGGCTTCGACCGGCTGGGGCCGGGAGGCGGTTTCGGTCCGGGGGGCACCAATCAATTCCGCCGGTTCTGGCGGACGCTTCCGCCGCCGCCCACCGGCGGCCGGCGCGGCGACCGCACGCTCATGCAGGTGGCCGCCCCGGTGCGGGACACCAACGGGGTCGTGCGGGGCGCGCTGGCCCTGGTCATTGACCCGGACATGGAATTTTCCAAAATCCTCTCGGTTGCGCGTTCAGGGGACTCCGGGGAAACCTATGCGTTTGATCAGACCGGGCTGCTGCTTTCCGACAGCCGGTTTGACGCCCAATTGCACCGCCTGGGCCTGCTCAACCCGACCAACACGAGTTCCGCCCTGGAAGTGCGTCTGCACGATCCGGGCGGCGACCTGGCGGCGGGGTATCAGCCCACGAACGCCGAAGCCGCCAGCCGGCTGCTCGTCCGCATGGTGGCGGAAGCAGTAGATGGGCTGGACGGCGTTGAGGTGCGGCCCTTTCGGGATTACCGCGGGGTGCCGGTGGTGGGGGCCTGGCGCTGGCTGCCGCAACTGGGCTTTGGCGTGGCCACGCAGATTGACGCGGATGAAGCCTACCGGCCGCTGCACGTGGTGCGACTGTTGTTTCTCATGCTGTTGCTGCTGCTCATCCTCTGCGCCATCGGGATGTTTCTGTTTTCCTATGCGAACGTCAGCTCGCGCCGGCGGTTGAGCGAGGCGGAATTGAAATTGAAACAACTCGGTCAATATACGCTGGAGGAGAAAATTGGCGAGGGGGGCATGGGGGTGGTCTATCGGGCGCGCCATGCGCTGATGCGGCGGGACACCGCCGTGAAACTGCTCCTGCCCAGCCGGGCGGATCCGGCGGCCATCGAACGCTTCGAGCGGGAAGTCTGCCTGACCTGCCAGTTGACGCATCCCAACACGATCCAGGTCTATGATTACGGGCACACCCCGGACGGCGTTTTTTATTATGTCATGGAATATCTGCGCGGGCTGAACCTGCACGAGTTCGTCACCCGCTTCGGTCCGCCACCCGAGGCGCGGGTGATTCACATCCTCACGCAGGTGTGCGATTCCCTGGCCGAGGCGCACGCGCTGGGGCTGATCCACCGCGACGTCAAGCCCGGCAATATTTTTCTGTGTGACCGCGGCGGCATCCCCGATTGCGTGAAGGTGCTGGATTTCGGGCTGGTGCAGGAATATCGCGCGGAACAGCGCCAGCAGATGAAGCTGGCGGGCCAGGACGTTTTGGAGGGCACCCCCTGGTTCATGCCGCCGGAAGCCATCGCGGATGCCACCGCCAGTGACCCGCGCAGCGACCTTTATTCCGTGGGCGCACTGGCTTATTATCTGTTGACCGGCACTTACGCCTACGATGGCGCGACGGTCCGGGAAATCCATGACAAGCAACTGGCCGGCCCGCCGCCCCCGCCCAGTCAGCGGACGACCCAACCCGTCAGCGCCCCCCTGGACTGGATTATTCTGTCCTGTCTGGCCGCCGATCCGGCGGCGCGTCCGCAAAGCGTGCTGGAATTGCGCGAATTATTGCGCGCCACCCCGCATGCGGGGGAGTGGACCCTCCGGGAACAGACCGATTGGTGGGTGCAATTCCACCGCCAACCGGTGGTGAACATCCCGGCCCTGGATGACGCCGTCACCCCCATGGCCACGGTGAAGATTGACATCAACACGCGGCTGCACTGACGGTGGCTACCCGCGGAAAATCGAATAGGCCCAGGGCGAGCAGAACAGGGGCACATGATGGGCGGCCCCGGCGTCGGCGATGCCGATGCGCACGGGAATTTGATCGAGAAAGCGCAATTTGGGCAGGACCGTGCCTTTGGCGGTGAAATAATCGCCCGCATGAAAAACGATTTCATACAGGCCCGGCTGCATTTCGTCCGCACTGAGGAGGGGTTGCTCGGTGCGGCCCTCGGCATTGGTGCGGGCGGTGGTCACCAATACGCGGTCGTCGCGGGTGATGGACCACAATTCAATCTTCATTCCTTGCGCGGGGCATCCGTGCGCCGTGTCTAAAACCTGGGTGCTTAGTTTTGCAGGCATACCGGCACAGTAAAACCCCCGCGCCCGCGAATCAACCTATTTTAAGGAGCCATGCCATTGTTATTTTTGGCCCACAGGATGGCGGGGTCGGTCCGGGGCAGATCATAACGAAACGCACGGTTGCGCAGTTTGAGGGCGTGCCCGTCAAAAAACGTTGCGTTCACCTGGCCGCCGTGCCGGGGCACCGACCGGCCATCCCCGACCTTGAACGACGTGGGATCGCTTGGCACCCGGAAATAGGCGCAACCAGTGCCCGGAGTTTCCTGCCAGGTATCCGGGTCGGGGTCGCTGGGATCAGAACTTGGGTTGTTAATTGCCGACGCATCGGCAAAGACGATGGACTGGCTGGGAACGGTCACCTGGTTTTCCAAACAGCGATTGTAAACCGGAAACGACACCCCTGGCAGCGCCGCCAGCCAGCCGAACTCGGGAAAATTCATACCGATGCCCAGGGGGTTGACGGCACTGTCCGCCCAGCCATGGCCGTCGGTCGAGGGCAGCGTCAGCCAGGGGCAATTATAGAGGTTTTGCCCGGTGGCGAGGCCGCCCAGCCGGAATTGATCCTCCCACCAGAGATGATTCGGGTCTTGTATGATGAAGCCATTGGCATTGTAGGTCCACGTGCCCGCGCCGGGATACCCTTGTTGCACCCACAACGGCACCATCACCCCGTGGTTGTCATCCAGATACAATTTGGTCGCCAGCATGATCTGCCGCATGTTGTTCAGGCAGGCGATGCTCTTGGTCCGGTCCTTGGCCCGGGCCAAGGCCGGCAGCAGCAACGACGCCAAAATGGCAATGATGGCAATGACCACCAGCAGTTCGATCAACGTGAACGCCCGCCGCTTTTTCATGCCTGATATGACACCACCTGTGAAGTTTGGTTTCAACTTATTATTATATGTCCGCCGAAGGACCAAACCGGACAACTATTACACGCGCGCGGTGGGAACAGGATGCGTCCGTCCTCATCCCGGCGACTCCTCTGAGAGGAGGGATGGGTTCGGCCGACCCGGATGTTTACAACGGTTGCGGCGATTGTCCGCCCAGGCGTTCATCGCGCATCGCGCCCATCCCGGATAAAACCCGCTTTGCCAAATCCGGCGGCTGTGGTAAAGGTAGGGGGTGAATTTTTTGGTCCAACGCAGTGAGTTGTGCGACATTTACGAACAGGTCGCGGCGGGCGAACGCATTTCCGACGCCGCCGCGCTGCGGCTGTTTGAATCGCGCGACCTGAACGCCCTCGGCGCCATCGCCGATCTGGCCCGGCAACGGAAGAACGGCAACCGCGCCAGCTACATCGTCAACCGCTACATCAATTACTCGAATTATTGCATCCTCTCGTGTCAGTTCTGCTCGTTTGCCCGGAAGAAGCGGGATGCGGACGGTTTCGAGCTGTCGGGGCCGCAAATCGTGGCGAAGGCCCGCGAGGCGCTGGCGCTGGGCATCACGGAACTGCACATTGTCGGCGGGCTGCACCCATCGCTGCCGTTCAGCTATTATACGGAGATGCTCGGCGCGCTCAAGGCGCTGGATGCGCGGCTGCAATTGAAATGTTTCACGGCGATTGAAATCCTGCACCTGGCGTGGCTGGCCAAAAAGTCCGTGGAACAAACGCTGGTGGAATTGAAGGCCGCCGGGCTGGACTCACTCACCGGCGGCGGTGCGGAAATTTTCCGCAAGGAAGTCCGTTCCGCCATTGCCAAGGGCAAGGAATCAGCCGCGGAATATCTGGACGTCCACCGCACCTGGCACCGCCTGGGCGGGCGCAGTACGTGTACGATGCTGTTCGGTCACGTCGAAACCGCGGCGGACCGGGTGGATCATCTGCGGCAACTGCGCGAGTTGCAGGACGAGACGCACGGCTTCACGGCCTTCGTTCCGCTGGCCTACCAGCCGGAGAACAATGACATCCCCGTCACGACGCCGCCCACGGGTTTTGATTCGCTGCGGACGATTGCCATCAGCCGGATTTATCTGGATAACTTTGATCACCTCACGGCCTACTGGGTGGGGCTGGGGCTGAAGCTGGCGCAGGTGGCGCTGAGTTACGGGGCGGACGATCTCCATGGCACGATCATCGAGGAGCACATTTTCCACATGGCCGGGGCGACCTCGCCGCAATTGCAGACGGAGGCGGCGATGGTGAAGGCCATCCGCGAGGCCGGGCGCATCCCGGTGCAGCGCAACACGTTCTACGAACCGATCCGGGTTTGGGGCGACGCGGCCCCGGCCGACGCGGCGGAAAATCCCGACCGCTCGAAAGTGTTGGAGGAGAATCTGGCGACGGCGTGAGACGGAGGCGCGGGGCGACTGGTTGGGCAGGACGGTCATCTGAACTTGACCTGAGACACCGGATCAATCCCCGCCGACACTCACCGTTCCTCAAACTTGGCTCCTGCTCTCCGGGAGAGGGGGCGTTCAAGCCGGAATTGCCTTCATTGACCCCTTACAAAGCCTACAAAGAATCCCATTCGTTCAGGGACATTGGGTGAGCAGTGATAGATTCAATCTGCCGGATGAGCATGCGGAGCTGAGGCACGGAGTACTCTGAGTTGGTCGGAATGGTCTGGCGGTGCTGACCGAAAATCATGAACTGATGGCGGGTACCTGAACACGGACCCTTGAACCCAAGCGCCTGGAGTTTGCGGATAAACTCGCGTCGCTTAATTGGCCGCCAGCCGGACATTTTGGACCTTGTTCAAATCAATGCCTGCGAGCACCGGTAATTTATGGCCCAGCCGCAAGCCGACTAGAATCCAATCTTCCAGCGTTGAGCGCAGTTCCGCCTCACACTCACGCAGGGTTTTTCCGAATGCGGCCACGCCTTTCAACTTCGGAATTTCACCGGCAAAAGAACCGTCCTCCAGCTTGTCGTAACAAGCCAGTTCCAGCGCGGATTCGATATAGGCGGTGATCGGAAACATCGTTGAACCAAATTAAACGATGGTTGACGAAAAACAAGCCGTATTTCCCTCCGCCCTCAGCCCGGCCTTCTCCCCCGGGAGGAGAAGGGTTCGACTCAGGTGCTTGCGGGGATTTCAGCGGTTGTCCGCCCATAGGTTCAAGAAGCAGAGCGGCTTACCACGGAGACGCGACCGGCGCGGTGGCGTTCGTCCGGGTGGCGAAGGCTTTTACGGCCTCGGCGAGGTCGCCGGCCACTTTGCCGGTGGCATACAGGGACAGGGCGCGGGTGCGCAGGCGCCGGCCCAGGGCGGCGGCAATTTCGGGGTGGTGGAGGAGTTGCCGGGTGTGTTCGGCCAGTTCGTGGGCGGTGTCGCCCAGCAGCACGGTGCGGCCCAGATCCAAGCCCTCGGCGCCGGTGGGGGTGGTGACCACCGCCCGGCCCAGCGCCGCCGCCTCGAGAATGCGCGTGCGGGTGCCGGAGGCGATGCGCAGCGGGAGCAGCACAAACAGGCACTCGGCCAGGGCCTGCTCGATGGACGCCACGGGTCCGGTCAAATCCACGCAATCGCCGTGGCTGGCGCGCAGTTTGGCGGCCAGGGCGGGGGGCGGATTTTTCCCGACGACGCGGATTTTCACCTGGAGGCGTTTCAGATCCGGCTCGATTTTCGGGAGGACGGCGTCAACCAGAAAATGGAAGGCATCAATGTTGGCGGAGGAATCCAGGCTGCCAAAGAACAGGATGACCGGCCGGCGCGGCGGGTTGAGTTCGCGGACGGGCGGCATGATGTTGGGCAGCAGGGCGAATCGGCCGGGCGGCGGCCGGGGGGCCACGTGGTTGCGCACACCGGCCAGTTCGAGCGGGTTGGTGAACAGGAACAGCCAGGGCTGACAGAACAGCCGCCGTTCAAAGTGTTGCAGTTTCCATTTTTCAAACAAAACCCCGCGCCGGTTGAAAGCGCGGTGGGCCGCCCACGTCAGCCCCACGAGCCGCGACGACACCAGGTCCACATCCATGACGATGCGGAGGTTCGGGAGCGCGCGGGTGAGCGCGGCCAGTAATTCCCAGCCGACGGTGAAGCGGCAGAAGACCAGGTCGAATTTTTCCCGGCGGACCAGCTCAAGCAATTGCCGGTGGTCGGCGTAGCAAAAGCCCGGAGCGGCATCGGGGCGCGGAAACGGGGGGCGTCGGGGCGGAAATACGGCGAGCGGACGGAATTGATGCCAGACGGGCGGGGCATCGGCGGTTTCGGGGGCGATGAGCGCGAGGCGGGTGTCGAAGTGTTCGCCCAGCGCCCACCACAAAAAGCGGCTGCGATTTTTATCGCCGCCGGGGAGGTTTTCAAACGGCGTGTCCAGATAAAGAACGCGCAGTTCGTTCATGCCTTGGTCCTTTCCATGGGGGGACAACGGGAGGGGCGCGGCCGGTTCAGGCCGGCGACGCCGGGGGTTCGAGCAGCCGCCGCACCTCGGCCAGCAATTGCGAAGGACTAAACGGTTTGGTCAAATAAACGGCCGCCCCGGAGAGTTCGGCCTGGTGGCGCGTCACCGCCTGCCCGCGCACGGTGAGCATGATCACGGGAATGGCGGCGGTGTCCGGGTTGCACTTGAGAAATTGGAGGGCGGTCAGGCCGTCCATTTCGGGCATGGAAACATCCATGACGATCAAGGCGGGCTTTTCGCGGGTGGCCAGTTCGACGGCCTCGCGACCGTTGCGGCCGATGACAATGTCGAAGCCGCCTTTTTTGATGCTTAATTCGGTGACGCGCAACATGTGCGGCTCGTCATCCACAATCAGAATTTTGGGGGTCATGTCGGGTCAGGTGATTCGTGAGTGGGGCCGGTTTTCCGCCAGCAACAGGAATGTCTGGTCGTCGCCGGGGGACACGCCTTCCTGATGGGCGGCCACGAGGGCGATCAAGGCTGATTTGGTGGCCTCGACGGGTGAGCCGCTTTTGGCGGCTTGCGCCAGGCATTTTTCGAGCGGTCCGATCCAGAGCAGTTTGCCCTCGCGGCCCCGCGCCTCGGTCAGGCCGTCCGTGAAGAGGAGCAAATTCGCGCCGGGGGGCAGGGCCACCGTCCGCTCGGTATAAATGGTGTCGGGCATGATCCCGAGGGGCAGCCCGGAATCTTCCACGGCTTGCACCCGGCCATCCCCCGCCGCCAGGAGCAGGGGGGGATGACCGGCGGAGGCCATTTGAAAGGAGCGCCGATCCGAATTGAGGTAAACCAATTGCGCGGTGATGAACATCTCGACCTGATCCAGATCATCGTGGAGGGAACGGTTCAGCCAGGTGAGCAGCGCACCGGGCGTGGCGGCGCGTTCGGCGCCGGCGCGGAGCTGGCTCCGGAAAATGGCGGCAAACATCGCCGCCGGCACGCCCTTGCCCATCACGTCGGCAATGGCCAGCAGCCAGCCGCCCTGTTGGGTGACGAAGGCGTCATAAAAATCGCCGCCCACCTGGTGGGCGCTCAGGTAATGGCCGACGAGTTTGAAGCCGGGGATTTCCGGCAACTGTTTGGGCAGGAGCGAGCGCTGAATTTCCGCCGCGATCTCCAGTTCGCGGGCGGTCAGCCGGATTTGCAACTGCTGCTGCTGGAACTGCGTGTTGCGGATTTGGATGCCCAGGAAATCGGCGAAGGTTTGAATGATGCTCACCTGGCCGGCTTGGAAAACTTCATCCGCCCGGTAACGCCCCATGGTCAACACCCCGAGCATCCGTTCATTGATGACAATGGGATGGGAAAAACCGCCGCCCTGCCACGCCAGCTTGAAGAGCGGATCATTATCCGCCACCGGATGGGTGGCGTCAAACCAGACATCCATCCGGAAATTGGCGGCGCGCATTTCCACGGAGCCGCCGGTTTGCCCGGGCGGTTCCGGCAACAGGGTTGCCGGGAAACCCAACTCCGGGGAACAGGCCACCAGCTTCAACGCCCGGCCCTCATCGGTCAAGCGGAGGACAAACCAGTCGGCGGCGGCGATCTTGCCCACCTCGCCCAGCCATTTGCGCGCGAATTCCTCCGGCTTGGGCTGGTCGGCGAGTTCGGCGCTGAAGCGGAAGATGGTGGCGAGGCTTTCGTAGGCCGAGGCGAGTTCCTCGGTCATCAGGTCGAGGGTGGTCTCAGCTTCGGCGAATTTGCGCCGCAGCATTTCCGTTCCGGCGGCGGGGCCGGTCCCCGGGGTCAGCCGCCTTTTCTTCAGCACCAGATGGTTCTCGCCGCGCCCGCGAAAATAAACGGACTCATCGCTGAGGGCTTTGATGAGGTAAAGCCCGCGCCCGTTTTCGCTGTCGGGCGGGGGGAGTTCCACGGTCTCGGGCAGGTCGAAACCGGCGGTGTGATCCACCACGCGGGCCTCCACCCATTCCTCACCCACGGAAAATTCAAAGCGGACGGTCCGGTGCCTTTGACCGGCCGGGGCATACCGCACCGCATTGTTGCCGGCCTCGGCCAGCATCAATTCCCAATGGCCCAGTTCATCCTCCGCCAACCCGTCCCCCGCCAGCGCCACGCGGCTCCGCTGGCAGGCGTCCCGGATGGCCGAAAGTTCGCAGGGAATTTCCAGGGCAAACTGCCGCACCAGTTGGTTGGGGGTTTCAATCAAGTTCACCGCTGGACGATTTCGAAAATTTTGTCCAATTGGAGCAGTTGGAACATCTCTGCAATCGCGGGCGGCGGGTTGAGCAGGCGCACGCGCCCCCCGCTCGGGCTGAGCGCCTTGTGCAGGAAAATGAGCGCCCCCAGGCCGTTGCTATCCACCGTCCGCACCGCCGCCAGGTCCACCTCGACAATTTTATGCTCGGGGCCGAGGGCGCCAAAGGCGTAATCCTTGAAGGCCCGGCTGTTGTCCGAGGTCAACATGAGGAAGTCCGTGATCAGGAGCACGGCTCCGTTTTTCTCAGTGCGCATAAGGGACGGGGGTGGTTTTTACAATTTCAAACACCCGGTGCAGCCGGGTGAGTTCGAGGATCTGCAGCGCCGTCGGCGTGGGATTGAGGATGCGCACCACGCCCTGGGTGGTGGCGACCGTCTTGTGCAGGGCGATCAACGCCCCCAGGCCGCTGCTGTCCAGAAAGCCGGTTTCGGACAAGTCAATGTCCAGGGTGGTGATCCCGGGGGTCAGCGCCGTCCGAACGGCATCCCGAACCCCGCCCGCATTCGCGGCGTTCAATTCCGTCAGCCCGCTGATCAGCAGCGTCGTTCCTTGATGCTGGATTTTCATATTACTCAGTCAACTGCCGCTCCAGACTAACCCACCCGGCGGGGAAATGCATGGCAAATTACGCATCGCCCGCAAAGCGAGCCCGTCACGCCGGCGATAACACGGCGGCCGTCTGTTCCAATTGGACGAGGACCGCCGCCACGCTTTCGGGGGTGACCACCCATTGGGCGTGTCGGATTTGGGGCGCCACATGCCGGTCGTGCATCGGTCGGGCCTGCCCCCGCCATTGCCGCAAGACCGAGGCCCGGCTGCGGCCGCGTTCGGACTGGTCGCGGGCCAGGCGGCGGGCCAGGCGGAGTTCCTCCGCGCAATCCAGATAAACCGTATGGGTATATAAACGGCGCAGTTCGGGCCGGTGCAGGAGCCAGAGCCCGTCAATGAACACCACCGGCCGGGGGCGCCAGACCCGGGGCCGGGCGTGACGCGTGTGGGTGGCGAAGTCGTAGCGCGGCAACCGGGCCGCCTCCCCGCGCTGAATCTGTTGGAGGCACTGCAAAAACAACGGCCAGTCAATGGCGTCCGGATGGTCGAAATTCACCCGGTCACGCTGGCGCGGCGGCAGGTGGCTGAGGTCGCGGTAAAAGTCATCCAGGGACAACCGGCCGGCCCGGCGGCCCAGGCGGCGTTTCAATTTCCCGGCCAGCCAGGTTTTGCCCGACCCGCTGCCCCCGGTGATGGCGATGAGATGGACCGTCATAAAGGGGGGGGGCTCCCGCCGGGAGACTCCCCATGGCTTGAATCAAGACCAACGGCCGGGCTTACTTCAGCAGCACTTCCGCGATCTGGACGGCGTTCAGCGCCGCGCCCTTGAGCAGTTGATCGCCGCTCACCCAGAAGCACAGCCCATTCTCGAGGGCACAATCCAACCGGATGCGGCCCACCTCGCAGTTATACTTTTCCGAGGTGAACAGCGGCATCGGATATTTTTTATTTTCCGGCTCGTCCACCACGTCCAGGCCCGGCGCTTTCTTCAGCACCGCCCGCGCGGCCTCGACCGTGACGGGCTTTTCAAATTCCGCGCTGACCGCGACGGAATGCGACCGGTAAACCGGCACGCGCACGCAGGTCACGCTGGCGCGAAAGGCCGGGTGATGCATGATCTTGCGGCCCTCGTTCTCCATCTTCATCTCCTCCTTGGTGTAACCGGTCGGCAGGAAGGAATCCACGTGCGGCAGGACGTTGAAGGCGATTTGGTGCGGGTAAACCTCCTTCGTGACGGGCTGGCCGTGAACGACCTGGCTCACCTGCCGCTCCAATTCTTCAATGGCCTTGGCCCCCGTGCCGGAGACGGCCTGGTAACTCGAGGCGAAGATGCGCTTGACGGTGAACGCATGGTGCAGCGGGAACAACGCCATCAGCGTGATGGCCGTCGTGCAATTCGGGTTGGCGATGATGCCCTTGTGCCATTTCACGTCCGAGGCGTTGATTTCCGGGATCACCAGCGGCACTTTTTCGTCCTGCCGGAACGCGCTGGAATTATCCACCACCACGCAGCCCGCCTTGGCGGCCAGGGGGGCGAATTCCTTCGAGATGGCGCCGCCCGCGCTGAACAGGGCGATGTCCACGCCGGCGAAGGAATCCTTCGTCAACTCCCGCACCACCACGTCCTTCCCTTTGAACTTCAAAGTTTTGCCGGCGGAGCGGGCCGAGGCCAGCAGGGTCAGTTTGCCCACCGGAAAATTCCGCTTTTCCAGCGTCTTGATCATTTCGATGCCGACGGCACCCGTCGCACCGACCACCGCCACATGAGGTGTTGGGTTCATAAAGGGGTCGAAATATACCAGAAACCGGGTTTCCGTCAATCATGCGGCGCGGGGTCATGCATTTTTCTTTTCGTTTCTGATTGACCGGCAACGCGGCATATGACGAAATGATAAGCGGTATTGTTCCGATGGCAAAAATTTCTTTGAAAAATGGCAACAGCCCGCGGGCGGGCACGACGAAATACGATGCGCACCACAAGGTGCTGTCGCAAACCTATGGGGCTTTTGCGGACCTGCGCCGCGAACTCTCCGACTCCAAGGCCACGATCAGTGAGCGGGAGGAGTTGTTGCGCAGTTTTGCGACCTGCCCGGACTCCCAGCGGTCGTGGCTGTTGCTCGAAGATTATTTCGAGAAGCTCCTTCTCTCGCGGAAAGATTTTCCCGACACCAACTGGTGGCCGCGCCTGCTGCATGCGCAGGGCCGGGCCCGGCTGGAGGAACTGGCATTCTTGTTTATGCGGGCCAAACGGTCCGTGCCGCCCGAATTGCAGGCGCACGCCAGCGCGGACCGCTTCGCCCGCGTGGAAGCGGCCGAGCAGGAGGAGAACCTCGTGACTGAACTCGAAAACTGGCTGGCCCCGCCCGCCCTGCCGCTGCTCGACACGCCGCGCGCCACGCTGCGCGTAATCGGTCGGCCCCTGGCGGACGCCGACGAGCCCTCGCGTTACCGGCTGGCCGTGCAATTCCTGCTCTCGCGCCCGCGCACCGGCGAAAAGAAGCGCACCCTCCGCGAGTTGATTGACCTCGTCGTGCGCGCCACGCATGAGCAGGAACTGTTTCCGCCCGCCGACTGGGAGTTCATCCAATGGCTTTCCGACACCCACCGCAACCGGCAGGACGGCGCGGACACACTGGTGTTGACGGATGATGAACTGCTGCTGTGGCTGGCCCGCTGGGGCCACACGCGCCGGCTGGAATCCGCCGCGCCGGGCGTGCCGCTGCAATTTCACGGCCAGGTGGTCAGCCTCACCCCCCATCTGCAAAACGTGGGCCAGGAACTGAACTTCACGCACCAGATCGTGTTGCCGGACGGCGACCGGCAGTTGGTCGCCGCCGTCAAGTTTTTCAACCAGCAACCCCCGCTCGCCCTCGTCGGCCAGGATTTCTATCTGCTGCGCAATTCGCCGCCGCCCAAAGTGCTCAAATACCTCGCGGCCAAACCCTCGGTGCCGGTCAGCAAGTTGAGCCACCGCCTGTTGCTGCATTTGCGCAAAACCCAGTCCAACCACGGGCTGGATTGGGAATCCCTGTGCGTGGCCCACCCCGCCGGCCCCCAGTTTGTCTTTGAACTGCTCGAAGACACCGTGCGGCTGCGGTTGCTGGCCCGGAGCGCCCGCGATGGCAGCGTCTGGTTTTGGAACGGTTACGAATGGGTGCCCAACGAACCCCAAAAGCGGCGCGGCGAAAGGCCGGAAATTCTGGATGACGCCCGCCTGGAACCCGCCACCCAATGGCTGCGCCGGTTGGACTGGTTCACCCCCGAACCCGGCTTGTGGATTGGCGACGCCAATGAAAATTTTCTCGGCGCCCTCGCCGCCGCCTGGGATCAAAAACCCGTCGCAGCAGAATTTCTCGGCAACGCCGCCTTCCACCGTTTGTTCCTCCAACCGCGCCAGATCAAGCCGCGCCTCGTCGTCAAAGGCAGCGGCATTGACTGGCTGTCCGTCTCCGCCGAATGGGAGGCCGAGGGGCTCAAGCTCTCCAAGGCCGACCTCGAACGGCTCGCCGCCGCCACCGGCCGCTTCGTCAAGCTGCCCCACTCCGGCTGGGTCGAGTTGGACACCGCCGCCGTGCTCGGCGCGCACGAGGCCATGGCCGACATGGGCGTGGACGGTTTGATCGCCGTGCCGCAACGGGTCGGGCTCGAACACGTCGCCCATTTGGACGAGGAGGAATTCGCCCGGTTCACCGATTCGCCCGAGGCCAAAGCCCTGCGCGGGCGCGTGGCGGAATTCAAAGGCGTGCCCGCCACCGACCTGCCCGCCTCCCTCCAGGCCGACCTGCGCCCGTATCAAAAGGACGGTTTTGATTTTCTCGCCCACCTGGTGCACATCCGCCTGGGCGGCATTCTGGCCGATGACATGGGGTTGGGCAAAACCCTGCAAACCCTCACCTGGCTGGCCTGGCTCAAGGAGCGGAACCATAAAAATCCGAAACCCGCGCTGGTGATCTGCCCGGCCTCCGTCCTGCACAACTGGCGGCGCGAAGCGGAAAAGTTCACCCCGGATTTGAAGGTGCTCGTGCTCGAAAGCGGCGCCGCCCGCCACAACCTGCGCAAACAAATCCCCCAGCACGATTTGATCGTCACCAACTACGCCCTGCTCCGGCGCGACCTCGAGGAACTGCAAAAATTCCCCTTCCGCGCGGTGATTTTGGACGAAGCCCAGTTCATTAAAAATCCCGGCGCGCAGGTCACCCAGTCCGTCAAACAACTCAAGTGCGAACACAAGCTGGCCCTCACCGGCACCCCGCTGGAAAATCGCCTGCTGGATTTGTGGAGCATCGTGGATTTCATCCAACCCGGCTACCTCGGCAACCAGGAACAGTTTCTGGAAACCTACGAGCCGCGCGGTGAAGACGCCGGGGCCGCCCAGCGCATCGCCCGTCGCCGCCTGTCCGCCCGCCTGCGCCCCCTCTTGCTGCGCCGCCTCAAAAAACACGTCGCCAAAGACCTGCCCGACCGCATCGAGGAACGCCGCGATTGTCCGCTGGGCGATGAACAGCGCAAACTGTATCTGGCCGAACTGCGCCGCAGCCGCGATCAGATCATGAACGCCGTGGCCGAACAGGGCCTGAACAAGAGCAAGATGCACGTCCTCGCCGCCCTCACCCGGTTGCGGCAGGTGTGCTGCCACCCCACCCTTGTCGGCAGCGACACCGCCTCCGGCAAGACCGAGACCCTCTTTGAACTGCTCGATCCCCTCGTGGCCGACGGCCAGAAAGTCCTCGTCTTCAGCCAGTTTGTACAAATGCTGCAAATCCTGGAGAAGGAATGCCGCAACCGCAACATCCGCACCCACATCCTCACCGGCCAGACCAAGGACCGCCAACAGGTCGTCAACGAATTCCAGGCCGACACCGGCGCGGGCGTGTTCCTGCTGAGCCTGCGCGCAGCCGGCACCGGCCTGAACCTGACCAACGCCAGTTACGTCGTACTCTACGATCCCTGGTGGAACCCGGCCGTCGAGGCCCAGGCCATTGACCGTTCGCATCGCATCGGCCAGACCCAAACCGTGAACGCCTACCGGCTCATCGCCCCCGGCACCGTCGAGGAAAAAATTTGGGAACTCCAGCAGAGCAAGGCCCAGACCATCGCCGACGTCCTCGGCGAGGAAGGCTTCGCCCGCAGCCTCACCGCCACCGACCTGGAATACCTGTTCGCCGAAGATTGATCCCACGCAGCCGCGCCAATCCAATTTGCTTTCCCCGGCCGGGCCGGGTTTCTTAACATCACCGGGTCGCCCATGAAGCCATGAATATGAAATCATTGCCCGCCCTCGTTTTGCTGCTGGCCGGTGGTTCCGCCCTGGCGGAGCCGGTCCGGTTTTACCTCGGCACTTATACGGACACGCCGTTGAGCGCGGGCATTTACTCGGGCACGTTGGACACCCGCACGGGGCGGCTGGGGCCGTTGGAACTGGCGGCGCGGGCCAAAAGCCCGAGCTTTGTCGCACTGTCGCCGGATCGCCGGAGCCTGTATGCCCTCACCGCCAATGGCGGCGGCACGGTGGCCGCGTTTCGCATCGCCCCGGACGGACGGCTGACCCCCCTGAATGAACTGCCTTCGGGCAGCGTTGGTTGTCATGTTTCGGTGGATGCCACGGGGCGCACGGTGTTCCTGGCCAGTTACAATGCCGGTACGGTGTCCGCCTTCCAAACCAAGCCGGACGGTTCGCTGGACCGGCGCACGGCCTTTCATCAATTCACCGGGACGGGGCCTAATCCCCAGCGCCAGACGCAACCGCATCTGCATTCGATGTATGCCGACGCCGCGAACCGGCACGTTTACGCCTGTGATTTGGGGACGGACCATGTGTGGGTTTATGACTTGAACGCCGCCGCGGGCACACTCACCCCGGCCACGCCGCCGGCCGCCCTGGTCCCGCCGGGCAGCGGACCGCGGCATCTGGCCTTTTCGCCGGACGGCCGGTTCGCCTACGTCAACGGCGAGATGGGGCTCAACGTCACCACCTTTGCGCATGATCCGGAGACCGGCGCCCTGACCGCCCTGGAAACCGTCCCCACGCTGCCCCCGGGCGCGGCCACCAACGGGGTGACGACGGCCGAGATTGTGGTTCATCCCTCGGGCCGCTGGCTGTATCTCTCGAATCGCGGTTGCGGCACGATTGCGGTTTATGCGCGGGGGGCGGACGGGAAACTCACCTGGCGGCAAAACGCGCCGGCCGGGGTCAAAGTGCCGCGCGGTTTTGGGCTGGACCCGACGGGGCACTGGCTGATCGTGGGCGGCCAGGACGATAATAAAATTGTGGTGCTCAAAATTGATGAGCAAACCGGCGAATTATCGGCCACAGACCAATCGGCCGCCGTCGGCGCGCCGGTGTGCGTGGTGTTTCAATAGGGGCGGTTACCGGTTCAAATCGAGTAATCGTCGGAGAAGACTTTTACGTTGCGCAATTGCACGAAGACTTGTTCGCCGGGTTTGGGTTGCAATTGCTGAAATTCTTCCTTGCTGAGTTGCACGGTGAAGTTATCGCCGCTGTCGAGCCGCACGAGTTCCAAGTTGGCCACGGGGCCGGCGGCGTTGCTGCGCACCACCCGGGCGGCCAGGCGCGTGGGACCGCCGGCTTCGCGGGTGACCCGGATGTCGTGCGGCCGCACAAACGCCACGGCGGTGGTGTCGGACGTCTTGGCCTGGGCGGCCACAATGAACTCGGTGTCGCCGATCACCACGGAGCCGTCTTGCAGGCGGCCGTGGAACAGGTTCACATTGCCGAGGAAATCATAAACGAAGGGGGAGGCCGGATGGTCGTAGATTTCCTCCGGGGTGCCGATTTGTTCGATGCGGCCGGCGCGGAGAATGGCCACGCGGTCGGACACCTCGAGGGCCTCCTCCTGATCATGGGTCACGAAGAGGGTGGTGAGGTGGATTTCGTCGTGCAACTGGCGCAGCCAGCGGCGCAATTCCTTGCGCACCTTGGCGTCGAGCGCACCGAAGGGTTCGTCGAGGAGCAGGACTTTGGGTTCCACCGCCAGCGCCCGGGCCAGGGCCACGCGCTGCCGCTGGCCGCCCGAGAGTTGCGAGGGATACCGCCCGGCCATGGGGTCCAATTGAATGAGTTTCAACAGTTTCTCGACGCGGGCGCGAATCTCGTCCTCCGGCGGACGGGTCGCGCGCGGGCGGACGCGCAGCCCGAAGGCGATGTTCTCGAACACGGTCAGGTGCCGGAACAGGGCGTAATGCTGGAAAGCAAACCCCGCCTTGCGCTGGCTGGCCGGAATGAGGGTGACATCCTCGCCGTAATAAAGGACGCGGGCGTCGCCGGGATCGGGAAATTCCAGGCCGGCGATGATGCGCAGCAGGGTGGTTTTGCCGGAACCGGACGGGCCGAGGAGGGCGACGAGTTCGCCGGATTTGACCTTGAGGCTGACCTGGTCCAGCGCGGTGAACCGGCCGAACTTTTTTGTGACATTTATGACTTCAACACTCATGCAAAAATCACTCTTCCACCGTTTTGAGGGCGGCGTTTTTATGTTCCGCCCAGGTTTTCAGGACCAGGGTGACCAGCGCCAGCAAGGCGAGCAGCGAGGCCACGGCAAAGGCGCCGGTGAAATTGTATTCATCATACAGGGATTCGATGTGCAGGGGAATGGTGTTCGTCTGGCCGCGAATGTGCCCGCTCACCACGGAGACGGCCCCGAATTCGCCCATCGCCCGGGCGTTGCACAGGATCACGCCGTAGAGCAGGCCCCAGCGGATGTTGGGAACCGTCACCAGCCAGAAGGTCTGCCAGCCGCTGGCGCCCAGCACGCGGGCGGCCTCTTCCTCGGTGCGGCCCTGCGCCTGCATGAGCGGGATCAATTCGCGCGCGACAAAGGGAAAGGTCACGAAGAGGGTCGCCAACACAATGCCCGGCACGGCGTATATAATGTGGAGGTCCAGGGTGTTCAGCCAGGATTGGAGCCAGGGAAACCACGGATGATCGGCGTTTTGATAGCGGCCCAGCCAGCCCTGCGCACCGAAGACCAGCACGAAAATCAGGCCCGACACGACGGGCGAGATCGAAAACGGCAGATCAATGAGCGTGATCAGCACGGTCTTCCCGGGAAAACTGAACTTGGCAATCGCCCAGGCCGCCGCCACGCCGAACACACAGTTCATCGGCACCGCAATGGCGGCCGTCAGCAGGGTGAGTTTGATCGCGCTCCAGGCCGCGGGATCGGTGATGGATTGGAAATAATATTCCAACCCCTTGCCAAAGGCCTGAATGAAAACCGAAAGCAGCGGCAGAATGAGGAACAAGCCCAAAAACCCCAGGGTGATGCCAATCAATAACGCGCGCATCCACGGCGGTTCAACCGTCGCGCGGCGCGGCGCGGCGGTGACGGGGGCGCGGGAAACGGGATCAGGGGCGGGCACGGGGGTCATGGCTCAAATATGCGCGTGATGCCGGCTGCTCCACCACTGGAGCAAATTAATGATGAGCAGGAGCAGGAAGGAAACCACCAGCAGCACCACCGCCAGCGCCGTGGCCTTGGCATAGCTGAAACTGTCCAGTTCCCCCATGATCAATACGGGGGTGATGACCGTTTTCATGGGAATATTGCCGGCGATGAAGATCACCGAGCCGTATTCCCCGAGCGCCCGGGCAAACGCCAGGGCGATGCCCGTGAGCAGCGCCGGCCGGAGCATGGGGAAAATCACCCGCCAGAAAATCTGCCAGCGGTTGGCGCCCAAACTGGCCGCCGCCTCCTCGATTTCCGCGTCCAAATCCTCCAGCACCGGCTGCACCGTCCGCACGATGAACGGCAGGCCGATGAAGGTCAGCGCCACAAAAATGCCGAGTTGCGTGTTGGCCACCTTGATGCCGGCCCCGGCGAGGGTGTGGCCGATCCAGCCATTATCTGAATACAACCGCGCCAGCGTGATGCCCGCCACCGCCGTGGGCAGCGCAAACGGCAGGTCCACCAGCGCATCCACCAGCCGTTTGCCAAAAAACTGATACCGCACCAGCACCCACGCCACAATCATCCCAAAAACGGCATTGACCATCGCCGCGCAAAACGAGGCGCCAAAGGTCAGCCGGTAGGAGGCCATCGCCACCGGCGAGATGGTCACCTGGTGAAATTCCGCCCAGGAAAGCGTACTCGTCTTGGTGAAGATCGAGGAAAGCGGAATGAGGACGATCAGGCCCAAATAGAACAGGGTGAAACCGAGCGTCAATTTGAAGCCCGGCAACACACTGCGTTCGCGCGAAAATAACATGAGTCAGCAAAAACCACCAAACAACTACCAGTCGGGTAGATATTATAATCAGCATTAAAATCCAAGCAAATTTTCGGATTTTATGCCGGAGAGGGGCGCATCCTGATGCCCCCGGAGCGCGCATGGCATACCCGGTTCAGGTCGTTTTCCCTGCCACCGAAAAAAGCGAAGAACCGGAACCACCCTTGCAACCCCTTGATAATCAACAGACTCGGGCCACCCCCGGGCCGCCAGCCACGGCGTGCGGGGTTCGGGGCGGGATTTTCAGCGGAAAGCCGTTAATTTTTCACAGTTTTTTTGCTTGCCGCCGGGCGTTTAAGCTTTTTAATTCCACCAGAGTCATACGACTTTTAGAAATAAAAACATTAACTGACATAACACCTCCCAAACTTATGGCCAAAGCTCTCTCCAAATCACAACTCGTCACCGCCATCGCCGAAAAAGTTGAAATCCCCAAGAAACAGGCGGCGGAAATCTTGGATCACATCGCCGCGCTGGCGTATAAACACGCCAAAGACACCTTCACGCTGCCGGGCATCGGTAAACTCGTGCTGAAAAACCGCGCCGCCCGCGTCGGCCGCAACCCCAAAACCGGGGCCGCCATTCAGATCCCCGCCAAACGCGTCCTCAAGTTCCGCATCGCCAAAGCCGCCAAGGACGCCATCCTCGCCGCCAAATAACCGGTTTTCCCCACCGCAGGCGCTTCGCCCGGCGAAGCGCCTTTTTTGTTTTTAAAGCGGGCGAAACGTTATAGTTTGAGGACCGATAAATGATTCACATGAAACCACGCGTTCGATTTGCCCCGTCGCCCACCGGGTATCTCCACATCGGCGGCGCGCGCACCGCGCTGTTCAACTGGCTTTATGCCCGCCACACTGGCGGCACCTTTGTCCTGCGCATCGAGGACACCGACGCCGCCCGCAATTCCCAGGCGGCCGTGGATGTCATCCTCAACGGCCTCCGTTGGCTGGGGCTGGACTGGGATGAAGGCCCCCTCACCGGCGACGCCACCGGCCCCGGCAAGGGCGGTAGTGGCCCGTATTTTCAAAGTCAGCGCAAGGAAAACTACCGGCGCCGTGTGGACGCCCTCTTGTCCTGCGGCCTCGCCTACGAGCACGAGGGTGCCGTCAAATTCAAAATGCAGCGTGAGCCGGTGCTGATCAAGGACCTCGTTGTCGGCGACGTCCTCCGCAAACTGACCGACCGCGAGGAGGTGGACCCCGATTTCGTCCTCGTCCGGTCGGATGGCGAGCCCGTGTTCCATCTGGTCAATGTGATTGACGATTTGGAAATGGGGATCACCCATGTCATTCGCGGCGAGGATCATTTGAGCAACACCGCCAAACACATCGCCTTGTTCAAGGCGTTTGGTGTGCCCCCGCCCCATTACGCCCATATTCCGCTCATCCTGAACAAGGACGGCTCCAAAATGAGCAAGCGCGACCAGGGGGCCTCGCTCACCAGCTACCTCGACGACGGGTTTCTGCCCGAAGCGGTCGTGAATTATCTCTGCCTGCTCGGCTGGTCCCCCAAGGACAACCGCGAGAAACTGACCCTGGCCGAAACCATCGAGCGGTTCGATCTGCCGCAGATTCTCCGGCACAACGCCCGGTTTGATTACGAAAAACTCCTCTGGCTCCAGGGCGAATACGCCCGCGAACTCGCGCCCGACCGCTTCTACGAACTCGCCGTCCACACCTTCGCCAAGGCCGGGGTGGACACCAACCGCCATCCCCTGACCTACGTTAAAGCGGCGCTCGACACCTGCAAGGGGAAGTTTAAGACCTTCAGCGAACTGCCCGCCTACGCCGGCTTTTATTTCACCGACGCCATTGAATTCGACCCCGAGGCCGTGAAAAAAGATTTCACGCCCGAAAACCGGCCGCGCCTGGAAAAACTCCGGGACGCCTTCGCCGCGCTGCCCGCCTTTGACGCCGCCGGCGTGGAAGCCGCGCTCAAGGAAACCGCCAAAACGCTCGGCGTGAAAGTCGGTGTGCTGGTCCACCCCGCCCGCCTGGCCGTAACCGGGAAAACGTCCGGTCCGAGTTTGTATCACCTGCTGGAGGTGCTGGGCCGGGAGAAGGTGCTGGGGCGCATCGAACGCGCACTGGCTGGCTTTTAGAAAATGGGGGGTGAGCCCCGCCTTGGCTCGCCAGGTTTCCAGCCGGTCCATCCGTGACAGTGGAATTAAAATGGTCAGTCACCCGCCGGGGTTGGCACGGAAAGGTTGCGGCAAATGGAGCGAGCCAGATGCTTTTTTATTTCGTTATGGCTGGGATCGCTTCCTTGCGCCCAGTCTTTGGATTGCACCAAAGAGAATGGCTTCCGCCTTCGCGAACCGGCAGACAGCCGTGTTCCTGAAGGTGCCCCAGCAAGGCCCGGCGTTTCATGCCAGCACCAATTCCGCCGTTTCCGCGTTGGGATCAAGCCGGAATACTTCTTCGCGTTCGGTTTCCAGCAGGAGTTGAATCGCCTCAGTAAGATTTCGGAGACATTCCTCACGGGTCTCACCCTGCCCGTTCGCGCCGGGCACTTCCAGACAAGTGGCCCAAAAGCCGCCTTCCCCAGTCTCGCCATGACGAACGATGGCCGTCATTTTTTTCACGTTCACAATGTAGCCCGTTTGGCGGTAAAAAGAAAACTGTTTATTCGCGGGAAAACCGCGCCGGCCTTCACTTGCCAACATTATTCGTCGCCTGCTTCTTGAAGGCCGAGCGCAGCAGCCAGTGGCGCTTGAGCCCCTGGATAAAATCGTCCGTGTCGCGGACGGCCTTCGAGATGCCGCTGAGCATGTTGGTGTTCGCCTGCACCTGGGCGTTCAGGTTGCTGGTGATGTCGGCCACATGATCCAGCGTCTGGCCCACACTCAGCACCAGGGTGTCCAAATTCGTGTCCGTGTGTACCAGCAGCGTATTGACATTCGTGAGCACGCCCGTCAACTGGCCGGAGCCGTTGGTGCCCAGCGCCCACACCCCCATCCCGCCGGGCTCGCGCAGCAGCGACGTCAGGACCACCACATTCGTCATGGCCGGGCGCACGTCCACCACCGTGGCGTTCAGGTTGGAGGTCAGATTGGCCGTGTTGTTCAGGATGCGCGTCAGTTGGTTGGTCAGCGCGAAGAAATTCGGCAGCGCCTCCTGCACCTGTGCCACCACCTCTGCCAGCCGGTCGCCCACCCCCACCGGCTCGACCGGGGCCAGCCACGCAGAATCCCTGTCCGGCGTAAAATTAATATACCGGTGCCACCGTTCGTGCCACGAGCCCACGATCCGGTTGCGGTTGAGGGTGTTGTCATAGACGCAAATGGTGTTGGACGGCGGAGCAAGATCACTGATCCGCACCAGATTGGAAACGGTCGCCCAGGTATAAAGCTCCGGCATCTGCGCCAGATTGGTGGCGTCCAACGTCGTGTAGGCTTTGAATACAATGTTGGTCTGGGCGTCGAAGAGATCCTGCGCCAACTGCCAGTGGTTGGTTTCGGCGGCGATGAGTTTTTCCATTTCCGCCACGGTTTTGTCAAACACCGGCTGGGTCACGCACAGGGCGTAGCCATTCGTGCCCCGGGTGATTTCCAACTGGCGCTGGCTCAGGAACCCGGCCGAGTTGACGATGACCACCGAACCATGCTGCCAGATGTAGCGGAAATACGGATCCCGGACTTCAAATTCCAACCGCACATTATGCGGGTCCCCCGGGGGCATGGCGTGGACCAGGGTGATGTTCCCGACGGGAAACCCCATCATCACGATGGGATCCCCCACGTTCAAGCCCGCCGAACTCTGCACGAAGGTGTGGAATTTCGCCTTGATGACAAACCAGCCCCGGGTCTCCGCCGTGTGGTATACGTAATAGCCAAAGCCAAACAGCAGCAACGCCGTGGCCAGAAACACAAACCAGCCCACCAGCCGTTCCATGCGGCTCAGCCGGGTGCGCAATTGCGGGGTTAAATCTTGCATATCATTTTATGGTTAAACTCCAACGACCGGTGGCGCAGCCATTAATTCTTGCAGCGCCGGATCCTTCACGCCGGCCAGTTCCGCCCACGCGCCGAGCGGCAGAAATTTTTCGTCCCGCAGCCAGGCGAACCGGCGCGCCGTGTTCTGCCACGGCGGCAAATCCTCCGTGGTCACCACCAGCGTCAGCGGCCGGCCGCCGAACCGCTCATGGCCCCGCGCCAACTGGTCCAGAAACTGCAGCCACCATTGCCGGTGCCGGGAGCCCAGACCGCTCAGGGGATCGTCACACAACAACGCTTCCGGTTGCAGCACCAGGGCCCGTGCCAGCGCCGCGCGCTTGCGCCACTCCAGGCTGACACTTGCCGGCAGGACGCCGGCGAACGGGGTTAACTCCAGCAGTTCCAGCAACTCGCGGGTTTCACCCGCCGCCTCCGCCGCCGTCAGGTTGCGATGGTAAGCCAGCGGCAGCGCAATGTTTTCGCCCAGCGTCAGCTCGTGGAACAACTGGCCGCCGGCGAACACCAGGCCCAGCCGCAACCGTTCCGTCAGTTCCCCCCCGCCAAAATCCCGCGTCTCCCGGCCCCACACCCGGCAGTTCCCCGCCAGCGGCGGCAACAAGGCCGCCGCCGTCATGAGCAAATCCGTCTTGCCCGCATGTTGCCCGCCGGCCACCACCCAAAACTCGCCCGGGGCCACCGTCCAATCCACCCCGGCCAGCACCGGCCGCGTGACGTCCCGCAGCGCGCTCACGGTCACGCCCTGCATCTCAATGACGGCGGAATTGGCGCCCGGGTTCATGACAGGAGATAGACCACAATGAAACCGGCGTCCACCAACCCGCACACCACCACCCCCTGGGTCACCGCCCGCACCGCCACCCGCGAAACTTCCGCCAACTGCAACGGCTGTGCCAGGCCGTGGTAACACGCCACCATCGCAATACAAAAGCCGAAGATGAGGGTTTTCAGCGTCAGCAACACAAAATCCATCCAATTCAACGCCCCGGCCAGTTGATGATAATAATCCGCCGGCGTCAGCGCCACCCCCTGCAAAAAGGCGCACACGTATCCGCTCACCAGCGCACCGATGATCAAATACACCGTCAGCGAAAACATCCCCGCCATCATCCCCACCACGCGCGGCACGATCAGGTAATGCACCGGGTCAATGCCCAGCGCCTCCAGCGCCTCCACCTCGCCCAGCGCGCGGGCCGTGCCCAGTTCGATCACCTGCGCCGTGCCCACCCGGGCCAGCAGCAACATCGCCGTCAACAGCGGCCCCAGTTCGCGCACCACCACGATCACCATCGTCGAACCCAGGTAATCAATCGCCCCGACCTTCGCCAGCGCCGACACGGTCTGGCCCACCACCAGAAAACCCAACCCCAGGGCCAGAAACAGAAACATCGGCAGCAGCGCGATGCCGGACCGGTTGATTTCCCGCCGGATGCGCGGATGCACCACCCGCGCCGCCACCCCATATTTCCGCAACAGCACTCCGAGCGTGATGAGGGCAAACGCGCCGAGCCCCTGGAGGGTCAGCAGCAGCAGGAAAATCTTCCGGCCCCAATAATCCGTGTAGGATTTGGGCAGGGGTGCGCCGCGGAAATCCACCGCATCCGCGAAGTCGAGGGCCTGGGCCAGGTTTTTCTGCACTGGCACAGCTTAAACCGGATCGCCCGGGGGTCAAAATTTATTTGCCGGATGAAGTCATTTGGAGATTTATGAAGGATGCGCATAAGGCCATGACCCCGATCGCTGATCGAATATACAATGTCGCGGAAAGCCGAACGTTTGCCCGCCAAAGCGGTGGAGGGCCACCGCACGACGGGACGCTTCGCGCCCTCCTGCGCCGGGATGCAAGTGGAGGCGCAATCACGGGGTGTGCCGGCGGGTTTATTCACTCCTCAATCCACACCAGCGTGCCGGACGGCACCAAATCGAATAGTTCGATCAGGTCCGGGTCCGCCAGATGCGTGCAGCCGTGACTCGCCGGGGCGCCGATGCTCGCCTGGTCGGCCGTGCCATGGATGTAGATATAGCGCGCGTGGCTGTCCACGTGGTCGCCCCGGTTGAAGCCCGGATCCAATCCGTCCAGCCACAGGATGCGCGTGGTGATTTTCGCGTCGGCCAGTCCGGGATCAGACGTGTGCCCCACGAGTTGGCGCGATTTGAACACCGTGCCCGCCGGCTCGCCCGCGCCGATTTTTTCCGCGATGGCATGCAGCCCCAGCGGCGTGCGGTTGGAACCCTCCTTCTGACCCGTGCCAAAGCGCGAGGTCGAACAGGGGAACTGGCGGACATAAGCGCCGTCCTCGTAGAGCGCCAGCGTTTGGGTGGCCACTTGGATCACCAGCACATAATGGGTGGGCGTCAGTTGAAGCCGGTCACAGGCCGCTTGAAAGGCCGGGGGCGGCGCAATGGGAAAGGGGACGGGGCGATGCATTTGATGGTAGGGGCGATGGGTGACGCAACCGCTGGTGGATAAGATCATCAACACGAGCGCGGGAATCAGGATTCGTCCGCTCATGCGGTCGGGTCATTTGGTTAATTTTTTCACCAGCACCTTCGAGTTCCGCCCGCTTTGGTCATACTTTTCCCGGCGGGCGGGCGGCAGATCATCCGGGGTGCCTTCGCTGAAGCCGCCCTTGGATTGAAAATAAGTGAAGGCCTGGGTGGAGAGCGTGATCAGTTCGCTCAACCCCATTTCCCGCGCCTTGTTCTCCACATACTGGATCAGCTTGCGGCCGATGCCCTGGTTTTCATGCGCGGAATTGACATAGAGGCACGCCAGTTCGCCCTTTTTTTGCTCGGGGTAAACATGCAGGGCCACGCAGGCCACCGGGTTTTTATCAATTTCCAACAGGTAATAATCCATCAGTTGCTTCTCAATCGTCGAGCGCGTCCGTTTCATCAACTCCTCGCTGGCCACGGAACCCTTCGTCAGAATGAGGATGCTGCGGATGTCCTTCTTCATCGCCCGGCGGATCTGTTGAAATTCGTTTGCGTAAATGAGCGTGCCGATGCCCTCGTTGGTGAAGACCTCCGCCAGCAGCCCCTCGTCCACGCAGCCATTAATCACATGCACGCGCGGCACGCCGGACTTGCAGGCGGCCACCGCATGAATCGCTTTCGACAACATGTCGGGATGCACATCGGCCTTTTGCAGCGCCAGCACGGATTCCAAATCGCCCAGCGGCATCTGCCGGATGATCTGGTCCCGCACGCGGATGCCGTCCTGGGTGGTGATGAACATGAGCTTGGTGGCTTTGAGCGCCTCGGCCACGGCCAGCGCCACGCCGTCGGAATTCACCCGGTAGGTCCGGCCATCGCCATCGAACCCCAGCGGCGGCAGCACCGGCACGATGCCGTTGTCCAGCAGTTTTTGCAGCAACTCCACATCCACCCGCTCCACCTTGCCGGTGAAGAGATGGTCCACGCCCTGTAAAATGCCCAGGGGATGCGCGATCACCGCGTTCGTGGAGGCCGCGCGCAGGTCGTTGACGCACAGGCCCTCGAGGATTTCGTGCGTGAGCCGGTTGGCCGCCGTCAACGCCAGCTTCAACGTGGTTTCATCCGTGATGCCCGCGCCGTCAAAATCCGAGGCCTTGAGATGCTGTTCCGCCGCCAATTTCCGGATTTGCGCCGAAGCGCCGTGGACCAGCACCACGCGGATGCTCAGGGAACGCAGCACGGCGATGTCCAGCAGAATGTTCGCAAAATTCTCGTCGGTGACGATGGCCCCGTCAATCGCGAGAATAAACGTTTTCTCCCGGTAACGCGGTATGTATTGCAGGATGCCCCGCAGATCAGTCGGTTTCACTTTCGGGCGAGCATAATCCCCGACGGCGCGGGGTCAATGGCTTTTTTTGGGGCGGACGCTTTTTCCCGGTCAAATTCCCAGATTCGCGAGTGTGTTGCTGATGTTGTTGACGATTTGCACGAGCTGGGGATGCGATTGTTCAAACCCGGCCACCGAGGACCGCAGGCCGCGGACGGACAGTTCGCGCAACTCCGGGTCCGGATCCGGGCGCGTGGCTTCATGGGCGGAGACCCCGGCAAATCCCGCAATGCTGTCGGCCCGGGCCGCGTTGGTTTTGGCCAGGGTATTGACTTCGGCCTTCAGGGTTGCCAGCAACTCGATCAACTCGCGCTTTTGCTCCGCGCTCACCGCCCCCGCCTGGTGGATGCGGGCCTCAATTTCGCCGATGGTGTTTTCGATCATGACGTAACATTATTCATTGCCGGCCAATCGGCAAGTCTGGGGATGCTAATTTCCAACCAATCAGAATCCCCTGCGCGGACGGACGGGTGTGGCCGCCCCAGGATCGTGAGCAGCTTGCTTCTTCGATGAAACAAGGAAAGCAGCTTGCCTCAGTTATTGTATTACGAATGAAACCGTGGTATTCTTTGTTGAGTGGCTGCGCCATGGCAACGATGATTCAAAGTGACGGCAACCAAGCGCAGGCTTTGGTGCGGGAGCCGGTCGGCTCCGATTCCCCCAACCCCACGGTTACCAACCAGTCTTCCCCCGCTGCCAAGATCGAGTTGTTCCGATCACGATTCCGGGGCCGGGAGGATGTTTATCCCCGCCGCTTCGAGAGTCGTAAAACCGGGAAAGCCGGTTATGCGCCCGCCTGCGCCAACGAATGGGTTCCCGGGGTCTGTCAGAAGCCCCGCATCAAATGCACGGATTGTCCCAACCGCCGCTTTTTTCCAATCACTGATGAAGTTATCGGCTGGCATCTTTCGGGTCGGGACGCACGGGGGTTCGATTTCGTAATGGGGGTCTATGCCATGTTGCAGGACGAGACCTGCTTCTTTTTGGCGGTGGACTTTGACCGTGAAGACTGGCGGCCGGATGCGGCGGCCTTTCTCGAAACCTGCCGGCGGCTCGAACTGCCCGCCGCTCTGGAACGCTCGCGCTCCGGCAACGGCGGTCATGTTTGGTTTTTCTTTGACGAGGCCGTTCCCGCCGGCCTGGCGCGCAAACTGGGTTCGCATATTCTTACCGAGACGATGGAGCACCGTCCGGAGATCGGTCTGCATTCTTACGACCGGCTGTTTCCCAACCAAGACACACTGCCCAAGGGCGGCTTTGGCAACTTGATCGCCCTGCCCCTCCAAAAGCAAGCCCGCGCGCGTGGCAACACCGTTTTTCTTGATGAAAAATTCAACCCCCACGCCGACCAGTGGGCGCTTTTGGCCTCGGTCGGACGAATCAGTCGGGCGCGAGTGGAAGCCCTGGTGCGGGATGCGGAGGCCAAAGGCCGCATCATTGGCGTGCGTGTAGCGGCCATGGATGAAGACGATGATGCGCCATGGACCGCGCCGCCCTCGCGCCGCCGAAAACATCCGCCCATCGCGGGTCCGTTGCCCGAAAGGATCGAGCTGATCCTCGGCGGCCAAATTTACATCAGCAAGGAAGGGCTTGCGCCCGGCCTCCGCAACCGATTGCTTCATCTGGCGGCGTTTCAAAACCCTGAATTTTACCGCGCGCAAGCCATGCGCCTGCCAACTTACGACAAACCCCGGGTGATTGCCTGCGCCGAAGACCATCCCAAGCACTATGCACTGCCCCGCGGCTGCCTCGATGACGTGCGAGAAATGTTCACGGCGCTCAAAATCGAACCGGCCATCCGCGACGAGCGCTTCGGGGGCGTGCCTTTGAAGGTGGCTTTTTGCGGCGCTCTCCGGCCCGAACAGCAAACGGCGGCGACGGTGCTATTGGAGCATGACACCGGGGTTCTGGCCGCGACGACCGCCTTCGGTAAAACCGTGGTTGCCGCCTGGCTCATCGCCCAGCGTGGGGTCAATACGCTGGTTTTGGTGCATCGTCAGCAATTGTTGGAACAATGGGTTGAACGCCTCTCCTCGTTTCTCGGCCGGCCGGCCAAATCCATTGGCCGCCTCGGCGGCGGCCGCAAAAAACTGACCGGTGAATTGGACGTGGCCCTGATGCAGAGCCTCGTTCGGAAGGGCGTGGTGGATGATCGCATGGCCCATTACGGAAACCTGATCGTGGATGAATGTCACCACCTCTCGGCGCGCAGTTTTGAACTGGTCGTCCGTCGCGCCAAAGCGAAGTTCATCACCGGCTTGTCTGCCACAGTGGCTCGCAAGGACGGCCACCACCCCATCATTTTCATGCAGTGCGGGCCGGTTCGACATCGGGTGGACGCAAAGACCCAGGCTGCCGCGCGACCTTTCACCCATCACGTCATGGTTCGCCCGACCAACTTTCACGCGACCATGCCATCTGACCCCGATGCGCGCGTGGAATTTAACACGTTGTACGAAGCGTTGGCGAAAGACGAGCAACGCAACGCCATGATTTGTGACGATGTCTTGAGCGCGGTTAATCAAGGCCGTTCGCCACTGGTGCTCACCGAGCGAACCGAGCACTTGCTGCATTTGGCGGAACGTCTGTCACCCCATGTTCCCCATCTGGTTCAGTTGCGGGGGGGACAGAGTCGAAGGGTGCTGGCCGCTGCCGGCACGCGACTGGCGGAAATTCCCGAAACCGAAGGTCGCGTGATTCTGGCGACCGGCAAATACATCGGCGAAGGATTCGATGATGCGCGCCTGGATACTTTGTTTCTCGCCTTGCCGGTTTCATGGCGTGGAACCATTGCGCAATATGTGGGACGATTGCACCGCCTTCACGATGGCAAACGCGAAGTGCGCGTCCATGACTATGCCGACCTGAATGTTCCCATGCTGGCCCGAATGTTCGACAAACGGTGCCGGGGATATGAATCGCTTGGCTACACCATCCTGCTGCCGGGTAGCGCCCTGCCGGGCTGGCCGGGCGAAGTTCCCCTTCCGGTTGATCCAGAATGGAAAGGCGATTACGCCGCCAGTGTTCGCCGCCTCATTCGTGACGGCGTGGACATTCCCCTGGCAAATCTGTTTGTGCATGTGGCCCGGTCTCCCGGTGCCAATGCCGAGGGAGAAGACCGCGCCCGGAGCGCCAGCGAAGCTTTTCTCTTTCGCCGCCTGCAAACCTTGCCGGAAACGGCCGGTCGTTTTAGCCTGAACGCGGAACTGCCCATCGCTTTTGGTGGCAGCGGAAAAATGGAGGTGGATTTCTTATGCGCGGAGGCGGGCGTGGTCATTGAGTTGGATGGGGCCCAGCATTTCGCTGATGTTGACGCGTATCGGCGGGACCGGCGCAAGGATGCGCTGCTCCAGCAACATGGATACTTTGTATTGCGATTTCTGGCGGAAGACGCCGGCAAGCACCTCGACCAGATTCTTGACGCGATCTTGACCACGCTCGTTCATCGTAAAAAGAACAGCCACCAATGATCCCTCGCCTCCCCCAACCGATGAAGGGGGCCAGTGTTTCCGGTTAGGGCGAACTGAATTTAAAAAATCGGAAAGCCGGCATTCGATCTGTGGCACAGCCATACCGGTTTAAACCTTCGGTTTGCGAAGGCTTGGAGCGGGTGCCCCCGTCTGACGGAGAAGCGCGGAAAGGTAAAACCGTGACCAGTGATGGTTTATCCACCTATGGCCGTCATCACCCGTTGCGGTTGGTAATTATTGCGGAAAAGGTGCTCCAATGGTTTTTGTGCCAACGTTTCGCTAATCAATTCCTGCAATCGTCCGGCATCCGGCCGGGGGCGAAACGCCGGTTTTAAATCGGTTTCCAGATGGTTGCCCAGACAGGGGCGGAGTTTCCCGTCGCAGGTCAGCCGCATTTTGTTGCATTGCTCGCAGAAGTGCAGATTGCTCAACGCGCCGATCAAACCCACCGTCACCCCCCGCCGCCGGAGCCGGTAATATTGGGCCGGACCAAAGCCAAACGCTTCCGTAAGCGGCTCGGGTTCATCCTCCCGGCGGAGCAGCGCGAGCAGTTCGGGGAGGGGAAAAAAGTTTTTCGCGCTTAACATTTCGGTGAGGCTGACCGGCATCAATTCGATGAAGCGAATGGCCAGGTCGTGTTCCGCCGCGAAGTCCAGCAACCGGAAGATTTCGCCGTCGTTGCGCCCGCGCATCAGCACGGTGTTTAATTTCACCGAGTCGAACCCGAAGGCCTTAACCGATTTAATGCCTTGCAGCACCGGGGCCACGTCGCCGCCGGTGATGGCGCGGTATATTTCCGAATTCAACGCATCCAGACTGATGTTGACGCGACGCAACCCGGCGTCAAACAGAGGCTTCGCCAATTCCGGCAGCCGGGTGCCATTGGTGGTCAATTGCACAGATTCAACGCCCGGCGTGGCGATTAAATCGCGAATGAACGCCACGGCGCCGGGACGGATCAGTGGCTCGCCGCCGGTGACCCGAAAGCGCTTGAAACCCAGGGAAATGGCCACGCGCACAATCATCAGCAACTCGTCAAAGGTGAGGATTTCACGGCGCGGCAGCCAGTCGGAGTAGTTCTCCGGCAGGCAATAGAGGCAGCGCTCGTTGCAACGGTCCGTGATCGAGATCCGCAGGTAATCCACGGTTCGTCCAAAAGTATCAGTGGAAGCTGAATTCATGGGGTTGACGGCGGTGGCGGGTGGGGATCTTCACCCCGCAGATGGGCGATGCCTTCACGAATGGCCGGGGCGAGAATTTCCAGACATTCGCGCACCGCCGCCGGTTTGCCCGGTAGATTCACGATCAACGTCCGGCTGCGTGTGCCGGCCGTTGCCCGGGATAAAATGGCCGTCGGCACTTTCGCAAACGACCGGACCCGCATGATTTCACCAAAGCCCGGCAGTTCTTTTTCCAACACCATCCGGGTCGCCTCCGGGGTCACATCCCGCGCGGAAATGCCCGTGCCACCGGTGGTACACACCAGGTCGCATTGGAGGATGTCGGTCAGGCGGCGCAGCTCGGCGGCGATCCTTTCGGTCTCGTCCGGCACTATGACCGCTTCAAATTCCGCCGCGCTGCCAAAAAAATCGCCCAGGATGGTTTCAATCTCCGGGCCGCTTCGGTCGGCGTAAATCCCCGCCGCCGCCCGGTCGCTGATGGTGAGGCGCCCGATTTTCATGCCTTGAGTTTTTTCACCACGCGCACCCCTTCGAGGCGCATCGTTTTATCCACCGCTTTGCACATGTCGTAGAGTGTTAGGGCGGCGACGGTAACCCCGGTCAGGGCCTCCATTTCCACCCCGGTTTGGGCGCAGGTATCCGCCGTGCAACATATTTTAACCCCCCGGCTTTCCACCTGGAAATGGATTTCCACGCGGCTCAAGGCGAGGGTGTGACACAGCGGAATTAGTTCGGCGGTCCGCTTGGCCGCTTGAATCCCGGCGATTTGGGCGACGGTCAGGACATCGCCCTTGGGCAAAGCCTGCCGGCGCAACGCCCGGAGGGTGGCCGGCGCGCACACCAACCGGCCTTCTGCGATGGCCTGCCGCCGCTGGACGGGTTTGGCCCCCACATCCACCATGTGCGCGTGGCCATCGGCGTTAAGATGAGAAAATTTATCTTTCATTCAAGTCAGGTCAAGCCCGGCGGCGGCCGGTAAAAAATCCACTTCCATTCCGGCTTCGAGCAAACCGCAGTGGGCCGGGTTGCGCACCAGGGCATTGGCCCGGGCCAGACACGTCACATCACCGGAACTGGCCCAGTCCAGCGGACGCAACCGGAGGCTCCCGCCGGAAAATTCCAGTCGCGCCGGCCACAGGGTTTCGCGCAGACCGGGCGGGTCGTTCAGCCGGTCCGCCAGCCGGCCGCGTAAAAATTCCGGGGCCGGCCCCCCGGTCATCCGGGCCAGCGCCGTCGCGACGGCAAAGTGAAAACAGGCGAACTGCGCAAGCGGATTCCCCGGCAGTCCGAAGGCGACCCGCGCGCCCTTGACGCCGAAGATGAGCGGCTTGCCGGGACGAATATTAACCTGTGAAAAGACGATTTCAAAGCCCAGCCGTTCCAGCAGTGGACGGGTGAAATCTTTGTCCCCGACACTGGCGCCGCCGGAAACCAGTATCAGATGGGCGGCGGTCAGCCGGTCCAAATCCAGTTGCGCCCAGGCGCCGTCGAAATCTTCCGGCAGGTGTTGTTGCTCCAAATCGCTTGGCCATGGCCCCAACAAACCCCGGAGCAACATTGGATTGCTGTCGCGAATCTGTCCCGGGCCCGGGGTTTGATCCGGCGAAACCAGCTCATTCCCGATGGTAAAATGGCGGATGCGCAATCGCGGGCTGACGAGGGGTTGCATGCAACCGGCGGCGGCCAACACGGACAGCGCGCCGGCGGTCAACCGCATATTCACCGCCACGAGGGGTTGTCCGGCTTTGGCGTCTTCCCCCCGCAACCGGACATGGGTTGCGGTTTCTTGGCGCACCCAGCGGAGGTCGTTTTCCCGGCGCTCGACATGCTCCTGCATAATCACCCGCAAACCGCCACAGGGCAGCGGAGCCCCGGTCGCCACCCGCACCGCTTCCCCGGACTGGAGTTGCCGGCGTTTCCAACTGGCGGCGTTGAGCGTGTCCACGACCTGAAAATCCGGCCCGGGATCACCCGCCAGAATTGCGTAACCATCGCGGGTGGAACAATCGAACGGGGGCAAATCTGCGGGCGCGCCCACGGTTTCCCGCAGCACCCGCCCCAACGCTTGATTCAGCGGCAGACGCACCCCGGCCACCGACTGGCAATGCGAACGAATATCTTCCATGGCCTCGTCCAGTGAACGGAGGGCGGATTGCCCCCCGAAGCTTGCGGGTGGGTGGCCAACGGTTTCGGTTTGGATGGGTATAGCCCGGCGTTTCCAGATGGGCACCTCCTGCTTGAGTTGGTCCATGAATTCGGCAAGCAAGGCGATGGCTTCCGCCCGATGTGTCGCAGTGACAACCACATAAATGGCGGCTTCACCCATGCCCCCGACGGTTTGCGCCACTTGATGCAGGGCGGCCTCCACGTCTTTCGCCATGCGCGCGGCGTCGCCACAAACATAAAAATGAGCGTCGTCCTGCAACCACGACCATAACTCGGCCGCGTGCTCCAGGAGGCCGTGCTGGACATAAACTTTGCCCTGCTGATCGCGGGAGAACGCCGTGGTCAGCCGGGTCAAATGGCCGTCCGCCTGCATTTTTTCCAGTTCGTCGCGATAGTAGAAATCCGTGGCGGCGCGTTGTTCGTTCGGAAATTCCCCGCCAGAATTACATCCTCTACAACAAACGCAGCGTCACGTTCCGGCTCGTGGAAGAATATTTTCGCCGGGAACAGATGGTGCTCAACACCGTCATTGAGCTGGGCAGCATGGAGGCGACCAAGGAACTGGTGAAGCTTGGCATCGGCGTGAGTATTCTCGCGCCCTGGATCGCCCAAAAGGAAATCGAGGCGGGCTCGCTGGTCGTGCTGCCACTGGGCCGGCGCAAACTGCAGCGCCGCTGGGGTATTTTACACTGGCGCGGTAAGCGGCTGAATCTGGCGGAGGAAACTTTTATCGGGTTATGCCAGTCAGCCTCCACGCGTTTCTTGTAAGTCTCGGCTTGAAAGCGATTGGGAAGCGAACCCTTTCCCGTCCGCCCCCGGGATTAATCTTTCCGTGCGGCGGGCCGGGGTTTAAATTGCGGGCATGAAAGCCTTGTTTCCGATTTTGGCCGCGCTGTGCGCCGGCCGCCTGGCGGTCGCCCAACCGGCGGCCCAGCCCGCCGTCACGCCGGCGGGGATTTCCCCCATCCGGCACATGGAGTTATTCAACGGCCGGGATTTCTCGGGGTGGACGTTCTGCATGAAGAATAACAGCAACCCGCTGGCCACCTGGTCGGTCACCAACGGGGTGATCCATTGCACGGGCAAACCCACGGGTTACCTGCGCACGGAACAATCCTATTCCAATTACGTGCTGACGGTCGAATGGCGGTTTCTGAAGGTGGTGCCCAAAACCGGGGACAACACGGGCATTCTCATCCACATGCAGTTGCCGGACCAGGTCTGGTCGCAATGTGTGCAGGTGCAGGGCAAACACGGCCGCCAGGGGGATTTGTTTCTGATGATGGGCGCGGAAAGCAAGGAGCACCGGGGCATGGATGCCAATACGCCCATCCCCCTGCGCGGCACGGCCAATGAACATCCGGTGGGGGAATGGGACGTGGTCAAGACGGTGTGCCGCACGACGGCCGGCCCGGATCAAGCGACGACCGGCGAAATCACCGCCTACGTCAATGGCCGGCTGATGAATGTCACCACGGAATGCACGCTCACCCATGGTTTTATCGGCATCCAAAGCGAGGGCGGCGACATTGAAATCCGCAAGCTCTCGCTGGATCCGCTGCCGAATTAATCCCCGCCGGAGGGCCCGGAGGATTGCCGCCCGGTGAAAAGAGCGACGCCCCGTCCCCCCGGCCTGAGGGCCGGTCCGAAAAATGAAAGGGGGCCGGTGGCGGGAAATTTTGACGGCAGCCAGGCCAACAGAGGACGGCTACGCAGACTGATCGCGGTCAGTGGTGAAGGACCGATTGGGGCAGACCGCCATCGGGTTGCTTGCCGCGCTTGGCTGGACGGTGGCGGGACTCGGCCCGGCGGGAAACATTGGCTCCAGAGGTAGGGCTCGAACCTACAACCACACGGTTAACAGCCGCGTGCTCTACCATTGAGCTACTCTGGAACGCAAATGGACGTTAACTCTACAAACCCCGGGGCGGCCCGTCAATCCGTTTTCACATTTTCCTTTGGCATTGCGGACAGAAAAAGGTGCTGCGGGCGGCCTGCACGATGCGGCGGATGGCGTGACCGCAACGCAGACAGGGTTGACCGGCCCGGTCATACACGCACAGTCGTTCGGTATAAAAATCCGGGGCGCCCGGGGTGTGGCCAAAATAAAACAGTCCGCCGGCCGGCCCGCCGCCGAAATTCAGCGGCAGGGTGCTGCCGCAATCAATGGCCTCGGCCAGCACGGTGCGGATGGCGGCCGTGAGCCGTTTGACTTGCGCGGCGGTCAGCCGCCGGGCGGCCAGACGCGGTGATATTCGCGCCCGGAAGAGCGCTTCGCTCGCGTAAATGTTGCCGATGCCGGCCACGAGGGATTGATCCAGCAGTTTCACTTTGACCGCCTGCCCGGAACGCCGCAGGGCTACCGCGAACGGTCCGGCGGCAAAGTCATCGGTCAGCGGTTCGGGCCCGAGTTTGGCCACGGGGTCAAGGTTCAGGGTGAGTCGGCCGAAATAGCGCGGGTCTTCATAAATGAAGTTTTGCCGCCCAAGTTCCAAAACCACGGCGGCATGTTTGGGCGGGGGCAGGTTTTTGGCGGCCAGATACATCCGGCCGGTCATGCCAAGGTGGCCGAGCAGGGTGAAGGTTTCGCGGGTTCCGGGGCGGCGGAGTTGGAAGAGAAGATATTTTCCGCGCCGCGTCAGGCCGGTGAATTTGGCGCCGAGCAGCGCGCGGCGGAAAGTCTCCGGGTTGCCGGGCTGGATGACTTTGGGCCGGCGCACTTGCACGCTGCGAATGATTTTGCCCGGCAACAGGGGTTGCAGATGCCGGGCCAGCACTTCGACTTCCGGGAGTTCGGGCATGAATCAGGTGGCCAGGGCGGCGGAATTTAACTCGTCACCAGCGTGCCCACTTTTTCGCCCAAGGCCACGCGCCGGAGATTGTGCTCGCGGAAGAAGTCGAAGACGATGATGGGCATTTTGTTGTCCATGCAGAGCGAAAAGGCGGTGGAATCCATGACCTTGAGCTGGCGTTGCAGGGCGTCCAGATAGGTGATTTGGCTGAAGCGTTTGGCCTTGGGATTTTTCTTGGGATCGGAATCGTAGATGCCGTCCACCTTGGTGGCCTTCAAGATGACTTCGGCGCCGATTTCGTTCGCGCGCAGGGCGGCGGCGGTGTCGGTGGAGAAGAAGGGGTTGCCGGTGCCGCCGCCGAAGATGACGACGCGGCCTTTTTCCAAATGGCGCACGGCCCGGCGGCGGATGAAGGATTCGGCCACCTGGGACATGGTGATGGCGCTTTGCACCCGGGTGGGCACGCCGAGTTTTTCGAGGGCGTCCTGGAGGGCCAGGGCGTTGATGACGGTGGCAAGCATGCCCATGTAATCGCCCGTGGCGCGTTCGATGCCGCGTTCGCTGCCGCTCAAGCCGCGAAAGATGTTGCCCCCGCCGACCACCACCACGACTTCCACCCCGAGTTCGCGCACTTCCAAAATCTGCGCGGCCATGTGATGCACGGCTTCCGGGCAAATGCCCACGCCGCCGGCGTCGCCGAGCGATTCACCGCTCAATTTGAGCAAGACCCGGGAATATCTGGCTTTTTTGGAAGGTTTCATAGTTTTGGCGGTGGACGTCATCGGCGGAAATTGTAATCTGCCGGGGGGACGCGGTCAAACCAAAGCCGCGACGGACAAAGGCGTTGGGAGCGCCGGGACCGGGCGGAAAATTTCAAAATCCAAAGTCCAAAATCCAAGGAAAATTCAAGCTGCAATATTCAAAAAGGCAGACCGATCCCAATTTAATGCGGTGGGCGCGGCGTTTTTTCACCGGCACAACTGGAGCAGCCGGTTCCGCAGCCGCCCCCGCTTTTGCGCCGGAAGCCGTGCCCGACCAGATAGCCCACCGCCGCCAACAGCGCGAGCAGAACCAGGAGATGATCCAAGAGGGGATTCATAAATCGTTCAAGCATAGCCCAGCCAGCGACCGACATGAAGCACCAAAAACGCCGCGCCCCACGCCAGGGCGGTCATGTAGGCGACCTGAAACAACGGCCAGCACCAGGTGTTCGTCTCGCGTCGGACTACGACCACCGTGCTCAGGCATTGCATGGCCAGGACGTAGAAAACGAGCAGGCTGAGGCAGACCAGGGGGGTGAACACCGGGGTGCCCCGGGCGGTTTTCTCGGCCACCATGGCGTCGCGCAGGGCGGGCGCGTTTTTCTCGCCGTCCTGCACGGAATAGATCACGGACATGGTGCCCACAAACACCTCCCGGGCGGCAAACGAACTGATGATGCCCACGCCGATCTTCCAATCGTAACCCAGCGGGGCGATATACGGCTCGATGGCATGGCCGAGTTTTCCGGCGTAACTGGCGGCCAGCGCTTCAGCGGGCGTCGCGTTGGGATTCGCGGGTTTGGGATAGGACGAGATGGCCCAGATAATGACGGTGATGGCCAGAATGACCGTGCCGGCGCGCTTGAGAAAAATCACGGCGCGTTCCCACATGCGGGCCAGCGTCACCCGGAGCGAGGGCCGGCGATACGGCGGCATTTCCAGCAGCAACAGGGAATGTTCACCCTTGAACAACGTCTTGCGGAAGAGCCACGCCATGCCGAAGGCCGCGAACAGTCCGAGCAGATACATGGCCAGCATCACGCCGGCCTTTTTCCAGGAACTGAACCCAACGGGAAACAGCACGGCAATCATCACCGCATACACCGGCAGCCGGGCGGAACAGCTCATCAACGGCGCCACGAGAATGGTCACCAACCGGTCCTTGGGGTTTTCGATGGTGCGGGTGGACATGATGCCGGGAATGGCGCAGGCAAAGGAATTGAGCAGCGGCACGAAGGATTTGCCGTGCAAGCCCACGCGCTGCATCAAACGGTCAATGATGAAGGCGGCGCGGGCCAGGTAGCCGGTGTCTTCGAGCAGGCCGATGAAAAAAAACAAAATCAAAATTTGCGGCAGAAACACCAGCACCCCGCCCACCCCGGCCACGCCGCCGCCAATGACCAGATCCCGGAACCCGCCGGCCGGCATCGTCTTCCCCAGCCAGTCGGCCAGCGCGGATTGGCCGTCGGCAATCCAGCCCATGGGCACTTCCGCCACCTTGAAAATCATGAAGAACATCACGGCCATGACGCCGATGAAAAAGACCCAGCCCCAGAATTTGTGGGTCAGCCACGCATCCAGCCGTTCGCTCACCGAGGCCGCATTGCCGCTTCGGGGATGCGCCACCCGGCCGGCGATGGTCTGCACCCAGGCGTAGCGGGCGTTGATGACATCGGCCACCCATTCAATCCCGGCCGCCTCCAGCTTGCGGCGGGCGGTCTCCAGCGCCGGCCGCAATTTCGGCGGCAGGCCCGAGAGCGCCGGCCCCGTGGTGGCGGAAATGAGCAGCAACGCCTCGGCATAGGCAAAGCGGAAATGCAGGCCCGGTTCGCGCGCGAGCAGGCCGCCCAGGTGCTTCGCCGCCTCGTCCAGCGGCGCGGGAATGGGGGCGCGATGCGGGGGGGGACCGTCGAATTGCTGCGTGATGGCCTGGCGCAATTCCACCAGCCCCCGGCGTTGCGCGGCGATGACCGGGATCACCGGACAGCCGAGCGCGGCGGCCAGTTCGGGCACTTGGAGCACCAACCCGCTTTGTTCCGCCATGTCCACCATGGTCAGCGCCACCACCATCGGCAGGCCCAATTCCGCGAGTTGGGCCACCAGATACAGGTTGCGCTCGAGATTCGTCGCGTCCACCACGCACACGATCACCTCCGGCGGCGACGTGTCCGGGAGCCGGCCGAGCAGGACATCGCGGGCCACCGCCTCATCCAACGAGCGGGTTTGCAGGGAATAAACGCCGGGGAGATCAATCAGATTGATGACTTCGCCATGAGCGCCCCGGCACTGGCCGGTTTTTTTCTCGACGGTCACGCCGGGATAATTACCCACCTTCTGGCGCAGACCCGTGAGGGCGTTGAAGAGGGTGCTTTTGCCGCTGTTTGGATTGCCGGCCACCACCACCGTCCGCACCGCCGATGCTTGCGCGACCGGGGCGTTGGGAGGACTCAGGGACATGACACTTGCACGCCCGCCGCTTCCGCCAGGCGCAGGGACAGGGAATAACCGCGCACCTTTAATTCAATGGGATCCCCCATCGGCGCGTAGCGCACCACCGTGCAGGGGGTGCCCTTGGTCAGCCCCATTTCCAAAAGCCGCTGATAAATATCGGGCGGGAGCGTGAACCCGACAATTTTCAGTTTCCGGCCCACCGGCTGGCCGGCGAGCTTTTCAATGCCGGACTTTTGGGCGGACGGGAGGAGCCGGGGCTCCGCCGGGGCGGCGGCCAGCGGACGGACGGGTGCCACCGGGCGGGGCCGCGTTTCCACGGCCAGCAAATCCACCACCATGTCCCACCATTTCAGCGTCCCGGTATATCCGTTCATGGGGACAAGCTTAAGCCACCCCGCCGGCGGGCGCTTCCGGTAAATTGCTATTCTTTGTCGCTAATTTGCGGCGGCGGGCGGGGGAGGGGGAAGGCAACCACAGAGATACAAAGGCACCGAGGCTGAAAAAGAGGAAATTCAACCGCAAAGAACTCAAAGAGCGCAAAGACGGGGATTTTTAACCACGGATTTCGCGGATGGCACGGATGGGAATGGGCAAAGCGAGCCTAACTTCGGCTTGGCGAGAGAAGAAGGCGCGGGGGGTGGGGTGAGACGGTGGCGGACCAGACAGTGCGACGGTTCAGCCCTCATCTCGGGGCTGGACCGGGCCGTCCCGCTGAATTATTCCGCCGCTGCTCTGGCGGCAGACCCGGCCACGCCGGAAAAAATATCCCGCCGCTATTGACAACCCCGCCGGCAAGGGGGAGATTAAAACCGCAATGAGACCGCCCAAGCGCGCTGCGCAAAAAAAGCCTGATTACCCGGAGGAAACGACCGGCAGCCGGCTGGCCGCCAAAGCCCGCAAGCTGGCCGGTAAACTGACGCCGGAACAACGCCGGGAACAATTCAACGGGGCAATGGCGATGATCTATGGCGGGCATCCCCTTGCTGGTGACTTCTGACCGGCATTGGTTGAACCTTGACGAAGACGCCCTGCTGCTGGCGTTCAATGAGGCCGATCTTTCACCGGTTCATCCAGTTCACCCAAAACGCCTGTTGCGGGTCTTGCGTTAATTGTTCTGCGGCAGGCGCGGCGCGCTTGCAAATCCGGGGGGGGCCATCCGGAGGTGCATGGAAAGAACGCCCCGAAAATTTTTCGCGCATGGTCCCCATGAACCTTTGAGGGTGCGCCTTTGGAGTGCGGTGGCAAGCGCAGCGCGACACCGCTTTGGGATGACGCGGCGGGTGGCGGGAGTTGGTTGGTGGTTCGAAAGCGCCGTCGCCGCTAACGCTCTGCCGGCGCACTCCATGAGCGCCGGTCCCTGCGGACACGTCAAGGTTTATGGGCAGGGGAAGGGTTCGGCGACTCGGGTGCGGCGGCGGGTTCAGTGGTGGGCCAACGGCGCGGCCTGACACTTGCCCTGACTGCCAGCGCGACGCGGTTGCGGGCGGATACGACGAAGCCGGTGAGCGGTTGCAGAGAGGGGGTCGGGTTATGTCTGCCGGCGGTTATCCCGCCAAAAAAAACGACAAAAATCAAGACCCGTTCAAGGACTTTGGGTCATTTATCAGCACTTTAATCTAATGTCTCCGTTGGTGCGTGCCAAAGGCGCTCCCCCCTTTAAGAGGCTTTCTGTTGAATTGGAATCGAAGCCGGTGAGGCGCTGAGAACATCGTTTCCTTGCGCTTCGGTTTCCACCGCCGGGGCAATTACGCCATCTGATTCACTTTTAGCCTTGTTTTGCCTGGCCCGGTTGGCTTTAGTCACCCTTTTGCGAGCTTCATCCGCCTTTTCGCCTTCAAACACATCGTGCCTTAACACGCCCTGTTCAAGCACATCGCGTATTTTTTCAATCTCAATTTTAATTTCAGGGGAAATCCATTTAAGTTCTCGCTTTACAATCGCCAAAACAGGCTCCGTAAGCAACACTTGCGCGATTGTAAATGGACTCAACGCTTGATTTTTGTCATAATAATCACTTAACGCCGATTTCGCCCAACTTTCTTTTGTGAACAGAAAGAGCGATGCCAAATCTTCCTGGTTGTGGTGGTCAATTTTTAGGAAATCAATTTCCACAACCCTTTCACGATCAATTGGCTTGGCTGTAACGATAATGACCTTATATATCTGCCAAACCACCCCATTTGTGAGCACCACCCAATCCACACCATCGTTGGCGGCATACCCCACGACTTGCATTACATGATTTTCTTTCAATTCTAAGTTAATGGCTTTTGCCTCAATCAACGATTGGGTTTTGTCGTCCAATTTTATCGCCAGATCACAGCGCGTTCCCCTGACGACATGCTCGGAAGTAATTTCTTTAAATGTATCGTAACCAAAAACCTCCGTGAGAATGGCAGTTATAATGATTACCGTGTCAGATTCATTGGCGCCACGTTCCTGCGCAGCAGTCAATACGGCTGGAAACTTTTTGATGCCGGCGACCAGACGGTCGTGAACTTTTTGAGGAATGTTTATCATATGGTTGAAATTTTTAACGCATTATTTCTATTATACAAGTTATATCAACAGGTTTGCCGCCTATTTGTTCGGTTTTAACTGGTCGATTTTATCCTCCAGGTTTTTCAATTGCGCCAAAATTTTGTCTTCGGGTGACGGGCCTTTCGATTTTAAGCCCATAATCGAGGACGCCACCAACCCGCTTGATGCGGCAAAGAAGCCAACTCCGGCGATCATCAAACCCATGGCGAGGCATTTCCCCTCTATTGAGACCGGATATTTGTCGCCATAACCAACCGTGGTGATGGTTGCAACGCTCCACCATACCGCATCGAATGCCGTTTTTATGTTCGCTCCCGGTTCCTGCTGTTCACAGATGAGGATTCCGATTGCAGAGAACATAATGAGCAGGAAAAAGGTTAATATCACCGAGGCAAATCCGGTTTGAATTTTATCCTTTAAAAGCAGCGTCGTGATTTTCTGGGTGGCGCGCAGGGCGCGAAACAAGCGGATGATCCTCAAGATCCGGATCAATCGTCCGACGCGGAAAATCGGTAGATTTGGAATGCTCGCCAACAGATCAATCCACCCCCATTTCAGGAATGTCAATTTTGATTCTGCCCTGTAAAATCTAAGCCCGAAATCAAACAGCAACACGATGCAAACCAGCGTATCCAGTGTTTGAAGCAGGCTGGAAATATTGGGGGGTAGTTTGAATATCGAGTCCACCGCCAGTGCTCCAAGCACAACGACCGTCAGAATTAAAATGACGATTTGAAAAATGCCAAGCTCTTCATGCTTCTGCGGTGCCTTCTCATTCATGGGTCTAAAATGCTGTTTTGTGTTGGGCGGGTTCGTCCCGCCGCAATTTTGGGCTTCAGCAGTTTTTCATGCTTCCGAATAAAAATAAAGCTAATCGTAATGCCACATTCAGTTGCCGGAACAAAGCCCGTTCCTGGTTGCGCGCCCGGCTGGTCCGCCCGGACCGGTGGCGGTGGGGCGGCGGGGTTCGACTATGGGATGGGGCGGAAATTTCATTTTGTCTCATTGCCAGAGGGGTGATTTTTTCCAATCGGTCGGAAAGCCCATGTCCGCCGGCGGGATTTCCGGGTGGCGGGCCAGTTGGAAGCCCGTCTCACCTTGAAGCCGCTCCGCGACTGGCTCGATAACGGTGGCTTGAGCCTGGCACCCGGGGTTTCCGGTCGTCGGCTGTCATCCCCGCAGTTGGTTGTCACCTTGGAGTCCATGGAACCGTGTTGCTGGGTCACAATAAGCCCCGGTGGGCGGGGGATAGCAAGGAAGAAAGCGCTCTTGAGGCGGCGGGCGGATCAGTTTCCGGTCTTCCGGGCTGTAAGCCCGTCATGTTGCAGCCCAGGCAGAAGGCCTGGGTCAACCGTCCCCCAATCCGTCCCCGGCCTGTAGGGCCGGCACCTACCCATAAACTGAACCCGAACTCCGAAGTTCGGAGACCACGCCCGCGCCCTCGCGGCCGGACCTGGGACGCACGGGATTTCCCATCCTGTCCATCCTGTCAAAACGTTCGCGTATTTCGTTTATTTCGCCGGTCCTCCATAGGCTCGGCGACGGCGGATGGTTTAAACTCCCAGCCCTTGTCGCGCCGAAGCGCAGTGTAGGCGGATTGTCGCGCCTTCTTCTCTCTCCAAGCCAAGGTTCGGCCCGGGGTTCGGCCCCATCCGTGTCCATCCGGGAAATCCGTGGTCAAAAACTCCCCCGCCTTGGTTCGGCTCTGCGTCCTCTGCGCCTCTGCGCGATCATTTTTTTCCCCGCTCCACCCAAGCCGAGGTTCCGCCTCTGTATCTCTGTACCGCAGTTAACGTTCCGTCTAAAAAACTGCACATTTACGCTTTTATCTGTTGACGGCTGGCAGAATAATGCGTAATGTGAGTTTAAGGTAGCGAATGAAAGCACCAGAATCAGCCTCCGATTTGAAATGGCGGCCGACGGTTCGGCGGCGTGATCCGCCGCAATGCCGCCCGGCTCTACCGCAAGCGGAATGCCCGCCCCCACCCTGGCCTTGTTCACTCGCCAAGCCGAGGTTCAGCCCGCCTTACCCCGTCTTGTCCGCCACCGTCCCGCCTCGCGAGACCGGGGTTTGGCCCGCTTTCCCGCTTTACCCTTCTTTGCCCCGCGCCCCAAGCCCCGTGCCTTCTTATCCTGTCCAAAATCCGTTCCGGCGAGGTTCGGCGATTTCAACTGCGTCAGGTCGGTCAAGGTCGGTCAAGGTCAGTCAAACCCGGGTAATGCCGGACAAGGCTAAATAGGAATTAACAAGCCTAAACCAAGTTAAGTGCGGTTGAATTTTGAAACTTGAACTTTCCCCTCCCTCACCCATGAACCTTGACGTGAGCGGAAGTGCCGGCGCTTTTGGAGCCGTGCGCCGGCAGAGCCTGCACCTTACACGCAACTATGGTTTTTCAAATGCAGCGGCCGGGACGAGACGGCTTTTTGTACCGCAGACTTCCAAGTCTGCTGTATCGCGGGTTTCCAAACCCGCTGGCGGCACCGCAAGCTGGCGCATTCGACACTTGGACGGCCTGCCGATTTGGAAATCGGCGATACAGCGGGTTGGAAACCTGCGGTACGGCTTGCGCAAGATTGCATGTAAGGTGCAGGCTGTGGCGGCGGGCTGGAGGCGCGATATAGTCATTATAGTTATCGTTTAAGTAAAATACATTCGCGTAGCTTTTCATCAAGTTCCGACATTTAGGTGGGAATTTTCCGGCCGGCGACCGGCCGCCGGCCGGGGTCGGCCGGGCAATATCCCCCTGATTTTACCGGGGTGATGCGCTCCCCGGGGGGAAATCCCCCGGCCGATCCGCCGGGCCGGCACTGCATCTGCGTAGCAAACCATCGCTCAGGAACGCTTATTGACAACGTTTCGTTAAATAAGTTATAGTTTTTGTAAGAAAGGACGGCAAAGTCCTGTGATTTTTGGCGGTTTAATACTGTATGCATGAGATTCTGGCCCGACAACAACTCAGCCCGGACGTCGTCCGGTTGGACGTCCAAGCGGCGCGCATCGCGCAAATCCGGCGGCCCGGACAGTTCGTGATCGTCCACCAGGCGGAGAATTCGGAGCGCATTCCGCTCACGATCGCGGACGCGAGCCCGGACTGCGGCGCCATTGCGCTGGTCATCAAGGCGGTCGGCAAAAGCACCGGCGAACTGGCCGCGCTGCAACCGGGCCAGGCAATCAACGACATCGCCGGCCCGCTGGGGCATCCCACCGAGTTGATCAAGCGCGGCCATGCGCTCTGCGTGGGCGGCGGCGTGGGCACGGCGGTGCTGCATCCCATCGCGCAGGGGCTGCACCACCGGGGTGTGCGGGTGACCAGCATCATCGGCGGGCGCACCCGGGCGGCGGTGATTTTTGAGCCGGAACTCCGGCGTCTCGGCGACCTGATCGTCTGCACGGACGACGGCGGCAGCGGACGGAAGGGCTTCGTGACGGACGCCGTCCGCGAACTGTTGGCGGCCGGCGGCGTGGACATCGTTTATGCCGTGGGCCCGGTGCCGATGATGCGCGCCGTGGTCAACCTCACCCAACCGCTCGGCGTCCGCACCATTGTTTCGCTGAACCCGGTGATGATTGACGGCACGGGCATGTGCGGCGGCTGCCGGATTTCGCTCGGGAACGAAACCCGCTTTGTCTGCGTGGACGGCCCGGAGTTTGATGGCCACCTGGTAAACTTTGAAGAACTGACGGACCGGTTGACCACCTATCACGATTTTGAGCGCCAGTCCCAGGCGTGTGCGGAGGGCCAGTGCCGGCTCGGATGATTTTTGCTGATGAACCCAGAAACCACGAACCACGAAAAAACCAACCTCATGCCGAATTTGATCATGAACCGGGCTCCCCGGTCGGAGGCCGCCCCGCCGCCGTCCGGCCCGCCCACCATGAAACAACGTTTGCAGATCACCCGCCAACCCATGCCGGCGCTGGAGTCGGAGGCGCGCGCCGCCTCGTTTGCCGAGGTGAACCTGGGCTTCACGGAAGCCGTCGCGTTAATCGAGGCGGAGCGCTGCCTGCAATGCCGGGATCCGCGTTGTGTGCGCGGGTGTCCGGTGGGAGTGAACATTCCGGGATTCATCACGCTGCTCGCCGAAGGCAACCTGGCCGGGGCCGCCAAACTTTTGCTGGCGGACAACACGCTGCCCGCCGTCACGGGCCGGGTGTGCCCGCAGGAAACGCAATGTGAAGCGGCGTGCGTGCGGGGCGTGAAGGGGCAGCCCGTCGCCATCGGTCATCTGGAACGATATGTGTCGGACTGGGCGCGGGCGCATCCCGCGCCGCCGGCCGCCCCTGGCACGGGTCCCGCGGCCACCGGCCGCAAGGTCGCCATTGTCGGGGCCGGCCCGGCGGGCCTGAGTGCCGCCGCCGATCTGGCCCAACTCGGCCACGACGTCACAATTTACGAAGCCCTGCACAAGCCGGGCGGCGTGCTCGTCTATGGCATTCCGGAATTTCGTCTGCCGAAAATGATCGTGGCCCGGGAAGTCCGGCGACTGCAGGAGGCCGGGGTCAAGATTGTGTGCAACGTCGTTATCGGCCGGACCTACACGCTGCCGGAACTGCGCGAAAAGTTCAGCGCGGTCTTCATCGCCAACGGCGCGGGGCTGCCGGTGTTCATGAATGTGCCGGGCGAAAACCTCAAGGGCGTCTATTCGGCCAACGAGTATTTGACGCGGATCAATTTGATGACCGCGCATCAATTCCCCCGCACGGACACCCCGGTGCTGCGCGGCAAGCGCGTCGTGGTGGTCGGCGGCGGCAATGTGGCGATGGACGCCGTGCGCTCGGCCCGGCGGTTGGGCGCGCAGTCGGCCATGATTGTCTATCGCCGCACGCGGGCCGAACTGCCCGCCCGCGCCGAAGAGGTGCATCACGCGGAGCAGGAGGGCATCCGCTTTGAATTCCTCACCGCGCCCGTGGCCGTCACCGGCAACGCCCAACGGTGGGTCACCGGCCTCCAATGCCTCCGCATGGAACTCGGGGAACCGGATGCCTCCGGCCGCCGCCGCCCCGTGCCCCGGCCCGGCTCGGAGTTCATCCTGCCCTGCGACGTCGTCGTGGTGGCCATCGGCACCCGTTCCAATCCGTTGCTGACCGCCACCTGCCCGGAATTAAAACTGAACCAATACGGCAACATTGTGGTGGATGAACACGGCATGGCCAGCCTGCCGGGGATCTTTGCCGGCGGCGACATTGTGCGCGGCGCGGCCACGGTGATCCTGGCCATGGGGGACGGCAAACGGGCGGCGCGGGCCATGAATGAATACCTCCAGCGGGTTCCCGCACCGTCGGCGGCGGTTCCCGGGCAAAATCATTCATAATAGGGGGTTGACTTTTGCGCGGGAGGGCGGAGCTTGCAGGATGAAGCCTGTATTATTAACCGATGAGGGGAAAAGTGTCGTTGGCGGGGACACGGATCGGACTCAAACTGGCGACGCACATGGCAGGGTGGCCGAATGGGATGAAGTGGCGGCGGCGATAGATGAACGAGTGAATTATGTCGGGCCGGTGCTCGAAGGCATTCTGCACTTGGAAGAAACCGCCCCGTGGCGGCGGGAATAGCGTGCGCGTCGGTTTTGGTTCGCAGAGAGAAATGCTGAATGGCCCCGGAGAGCCGGACGGTTGGAGTGTGTTCACCGGGGTTGAAACGACCGGCGGACCGCCGGTCGGACTGCGCTCGTTCAAAATGAACTGAAGGATGGTGGAGCCGACAGGGATCGAACCTGCGACACCCACAATGCCATTGTGGTGCTCTACCAACTGAGCTACGACCCCATCCAGAGCGGGGGATAAATTTAAGCTTTTCCCGCCCATTGTCAAAACTTTTTGACGAACTTTTGGGTGATTTTTTTATGGTCCGCGCCCAACCGCCGCCTTCCGCATTGCCACGGGCGGGCGGGCGGCGTAAAGTCGGATGTTTTCGCAACATGAAGCTATTCATCACCCTGGCCATGCTTTTCACCGCCGCCCGGCTTGCCGCCCAAACCCCAACGACGCTGCCGCTCTGGCCCCTGGGCGCGCCGGGGGCGCTGGGAACGAATGCCGCCGATATTCCCACCCTGACGGTCTTTCCGGCCGATCCCACCAATGCCACGGGGGCGGCCATGGTGGTTTGCCCCGGCGGCGCTTACGCCCACCTGGCCCCGCATGAAGGCCGGGATTACGCGCTCTGGTTGAACCAGCAGGGTGTCACCGCGTTCGTGCTCAAATACCGGCTGGGTGCCAATGGCTACCGGCATCCGGCCATGTTGCAGGATGCGGCGCGGGCGGTGCGGTTGGTGCGGTCCCGGGCCGGCGACTGGCGCATTGATCCCCGGCGCGTGGGCATCATGGGCTCCTCGGCGGGCGGCCATCTGGCGTCCACCCTGCTGACCCACTTTGATGCCGGCAACGCCAATGCCGCCGACCCGGTGGAACGCGAGAGTTCCCGGCCCGACCTCGGCATTTTGTGCTACCCGGTCATCACCATGGGCGAATTCACCCACCGGGGGTCGCGGGACAATCTGCTGGGGCGGAACCCCTCGCCGGAGCTGGTGCAATTGCTTTCCAACGAACTTCAGGTGACGAAGGACACCCCTCCCTGCTTCATCTGGCAGACCTTCGAGGACAAAACCGTTCCGGTGGAAAACAGCCTCCTGTTCGCCGGGGCGCTGCGCCGGGCGGGGGTGCCGTTTGACCTCCATATTTATCAAAAGGGCGGCCACGGCCTGGGGCTGGCGGATAAGCCACCCTTTCTCCATCCCCATCCCTGGGCCGGCGACTGTCTGTTCTGGCTCAAGGCGCAGGGGTTTGTGAAGTAAGGGGTTGCCAACTTACGCCCGCACCGGGGCTGCCGGCGAACCTTCCCAGGCGGTGGCGGCGGGCAGGCGTTCGCCCTTGGCCACCAAGGTCAACGGGCCCAGGCGAACGTCATCGCCCACCTGGGTGTCGTATAGAATCGTGCTGCGGGCGCCCACGGTCACCCGGGCGCCAATCTCCACCCGCCCGATTTTCATCACGCGATCCTCGAACAAATGCGTCTGCGGGCCGGACCAGGCGTTCAGTTCGGCCCCGTCGCCGATGCGGACGCAGTCGAATTCGGTGAAATCAGTGGTGTTCAACCAGACCTTTTTGCCGATGCGCACGCCGAGCAGGCGCAGGGCCCAGGGCAGCATGGGCGTGCCGCGCAGCAGGTCCAACAAGTTGGGCACCGCGAGTGATTCGTATAAATTGGTGACGGCTTCGCTGGTCCAGACGAACGGCGTCCACATCGGCGCGGCGTGCGGACGGTAGCGGCCCAGCAGCAGCCATTTGAGAGCCGCCACCAAGAGGAAGGACGCCAGCCCGAACAGGCAGCCGGCCACGGACAGGGCGAACGCCACCTTCAGACCCCAGCCGTTGTCGGCGGCCAGCGGCATCACCTCGACGATGATCAGATAGCCCGTGGCGATGATCACGGCCAATGGCAGGACAATGCGCATCCCTTCAAACAAACCGCGTCCCAACCGGCGCGCGGGCGAAGGGCGGAACGTGAGCGCGTCCGGGAAGCCCAGCAGACTTTCGCGCGCCGGCAACAGGATGGCCGGCGAGCCGATCCAGGTCTGACCGGATTTGAGCCGGGTGTTATCGGGCGTCTTTGTTTGCACGCCGATCAGCACGTCATCCGGCACCACGGCGCCATCCGGCACGTATGCGCCATTGCCGATGAAAGACCGGTTGCCAATGACGGTCGGCTGCAAGATCATCCAGCCGCCGCTCAATTCCTCGTCCCCCAGCATCACGCCGTCAGCGATGAAACTGTCGTCCCCGAGGCTGAGGAGTTCGGGCACCATGCCCTCGGCCGTGGAAATTTCGGCGTGCCGGCCCACGCGGGCCCCGAGCAGGCGCAGCCAGCCGGGCGCATAGACCGAGGCATACAGGCCGTGCAACACGCGCAGGCTCAGGTCCAGAATGAGGGTCGTGAATTTTTTCTGCCAATAGGCAAAACCATGGACGGAAAACCGCCCGGCCCGCTGCCGGGGCAGCAGCCGGCACAGCCCGGCGGTGACCAACATCGTCAGCCCGACAAACAAGGCGCTGGCGGGAATCCCCAGGAGCAGAAACAGGCCGAACGCGGTCAACGGCCCGGGCTGGGTGTCAAAGACATCCAGCGTGTGCGCGTCCAGCCAGTCAATCAGCATGAAGGCCGGAAAGGTCGGCAGAAAAAACAGCACCGAGACGCCCATGGCCGTGACGGCAAACCCCGCCGCGAGCCACCGACGGCGGCCCGGGGAAACTGACTCGCGCGGCGGCAGCGGCGGACCGGCCGGACCGGCGTCGTGGGCGGGGGCGCCCTCCCAGACCGCGCCGGCGGGAATTTGTCGTCCGGCGGCCAGCGCGGACTGGCCTTTCAAGCGGGCGCGCTCGCCCAGGGCGGTGTGGTCTTCCAGCACGGCGTAGGAATCCACCACCGCTTCGCGCCCCACCTGGACGGGCCCCAGGTGCAGCCGGCCGCCCTCCACCCGGGCGTTTTCCAAATTCACAAACGCGCCGATGCTCGCGCCATCCGCCACCGTCAACAGTTCCGGCGCGCCCACGGAAACGGTGTCAATGATCACGTCCCGCCCGATCCGTGCCCCGAGGGCGCGCAGATACAGCGGCATCCACGGCGTGGCCGCCAGCAGATAGACATCCGGCAGTTCCCCGAAACGACCGGCCAGCCACCAGCGGAAATACGTCCACCCCCACAGCGGATGCACCCCGGCCTGCAACCGCCCGGTCAGCAGCCGTTTGCCCGCGATGGCGATGCCGAAGTTGGCCAATTGCGCCAGCACAAAGGTCGCCAGCGAATACACCACCGCCAGCGGGATGCTGTCGCCGTCGTCCCCGGTGAAATATTGATAGACGAAAAAGGGCGCGAGCCAGTCCGCCATGTTCAACAACACAAAGATCGGAATCACCGCCGCCTGCGCCGCGCCGCACCAAAAATGCCGTCCGGCGGGAACTTCCGCGTGCGGCGGGAGCGGCGCGGCGGAGGAGTATTGCGCTCCGGCGCGTTCCATGGCCCGGGCGAGGGCGCCCAACCGCCGTTCCCGATAGACCTCTTGCACACTGAGCCCCGCATAGCGGGCGTCCGTGCGCAGCAGGGAAACCAGCCGCGCCGCCAGCAGCGAATGCCCCCCGAGGTCGTCGAAGAAATCCGCCTCCGGCTGGAGGAGCGGGGCCGGAAACAACTTTTTCAGCGCGGCGTATAACGCGGCTTCCGCCGGCGTCTCCGGGGCGGCGGCCGGAGTGGGCGCGGCGGTTTGCAGGGGCAGTTCGCGCAGCCGGTGGGCGTTGATTTTGCCGGAGGCCAGGCGCGGCAGAACGGCCACCATTTCAAAATGCGCCGGCACCATGTAGGTCGGCAGCCGCGCCGCCAGCGCGGAACGCAGTTGCGCCGGTTCAATGGGATGATCCGGGGCGGGAATGATAAAGGCGACCACCTGTTCGGCTTCGCCCACCACCCGCACCACCACCGCCGCCGCCGCCACCCCGGGTTGCGCCGTCAGAACGGCGGTGATTTCATCCAACTCCACACGGAACCCGCGAATCTTCACCTGATTATCCGCCCGGCCAAGGCAATGCACCGGACCGCCGGATTCCATGCGGGCCAAGTCGCCGGTGCGATACATCCGCGCCTCGCCGGGATTCGCCGCCAGCGGATTCGGCACAAACCGTTCGGCGGTCAAGTCCGGCCGATTCAGATAGCCGATGGCCAGGCCGGGACCGAAGATGCACAACTCGCCCGTTTCTCCGGCGGGCAGCGGCCGGCCTGATTCATCCACCACCAGCAGTCCGTAATTGGGGAGCGGTTGGCCGATGTTTACCGGCTCGCCGGGTTTCAATTCTGCCAGGCTGGCGGAAACCGAGGTTTCCGTGGGACCGTAGGTGTTGAAAACCGTGCGGCCTGGTCGAAGCAGGCGTTGGGCGAGCGCGTGGGGACAGGCTTCCCCACCGAGGTTGATGAGTCGCACGCGGGGCAGGGGATCGGTGATCAGGCCCATCAGCGTCGGTACGGCGTGCAACACTGTGACGCCTTCCTGATTGAGCGTTTGCGCCAGTAAATCCGGATCGTGGGTCAGCGCCGGCGGGGCCACCCACAGCGTCGCCCCCACCAGCCAGGAAATCCAGATTTCCTCGAACGACATGTCAAACGCCACCGAGAAGCCCTGATAAACCAAGTCGGTTTCGCGGACGCCCAGCACCGCGTTTTCACTGCGCAGGAAATGGCAAATACTCCGCTGGCTGATCGCAATGCCCTTGGGCTGGCCGGTGGAACCGGAGGTGAAAATGACGTAAGCCGGATCCTCGGGCCGGGCCGGGGTCGGACGGATGGGTTTGGGAGGCACCGCCCGCAAATCTTCCACCGCCCATACCGGCAGGGACAACCCGGCCAAACGCGGCAGCCAGTCTCGGGTGGTCACCAGTCCGGCGGCCCCGGCGGATTCGAGGCAGGTTTTGACGCGTTCCAACGGGGTGTCGGCGTCGAACGGCAGCCAGGCGGCGCCGCTTTGAGTGATGCCCGCCTGCGCGATCAATAAATCCGCACCCCGGGGCAGAAACAATCCGGCGATCCGGCCCGGCGCCAAACCGCGCGCCGCCAGTCCGGCGGCAATGGCGGCGCTGTCCGCCGCCAATTCCCCATAAGTCACGGCGCGCGCGCCCCACACGAGCGCGGGATGCCGGGGCCGACGCCGGGCGGTGGCCGTCAGAATATCCGCCAGACACTCGTTACGCAGTAAATCCGGGTGATGCGGGCCGCGCAGCACCAGCGCCGGCGGCGGGGATGAAACTCCCGCCGTGGCAAACAGGTTAAATTGGATGGGTGGTCCCCCGGAGGGGACCTCAGATGCGACGGGCACAGTTATACAATTAAACTGAAGGTTTTAGGTTCAACAGAATCAGACGCCGGTCGCCGGGTGGTTGTTACCATAATTTAGCGGAGCCTAACCGATGGGAGCATAAAGTGAAAGACTGCAAATGGAGGCGGTGGCATTGGCGGGGCTTCCCCAATTCCCAAAAAAATATTTTCCGCCGGGAGGCGGTTGGAAATTTTAAGGGGGAAAAGTGTTAAATTGCGTTAAATTGCGTTAAAATTTCGATCTGAACCGGATGGGCTCAAGCGGCCAAAGCCCCGGCCGGGCATCCTGAGTCCCGGCGACCGCTCGGCTTGACCAGGCTTGACTGGGTTTGACCCGGTTAAATCGCCAAACCACATGTAAAAATCAAGGACCCTTTAAGGGCCGGCTCAAGCCGGTCCGGTTTTCAGGGAGGAAACGACAAATTCCGCCAGGGCCTTCACTTTGGCGGGAACGAAGCGGCGGGAGGGGTGGTAAAGATAAAGCGGAAAGAGTTCGTCCGACCAGGCGGGAAAAAGATTGATGAGCCGGCCGCTGTTCAGGAGCGGTTCAGAATTCAGGTCCATAATTTGTGCGATGCCATGTCCAGCCAGGCAGGCTTCCAATTGGGTCAACGCGTCGTTGACGATCAGTCGTCCCGACACGGCCACGGTGAGCCGTTTTTTTCCCTGATGAAATTCCCAGGGGAAGGGCTTGGCCGTGACGGGGTCGCGAAAAAGGAGGCATTCATGTGGTTTCGACCGGAGATCAGCCGGGGCTTTTGGCTGTCCCCGACGGGTAATATAACAATGCATTTTTGAAATCATCGCACCCGGGTTAATCTGCCCATGTGAGAACGAACAATAACACCAGCGAAAGGAAAAATATGTTTGCGATTCTTGGAATTACGGGAAATGTCGGCGGGGCAACGGCAAGGGCGTTGCTTGAGGCCGGGGAAAAGGTGCGGGGCATGGTGCGCGACAAGGCCAAGGCCGCGCATTGGGCCAGGCAAGGGGTTGAACTCGTGGAGGGGGACCGCAACGACATCGGCAGGCTAACGGCGGCGATGCGAGGATGTGACGGGGTTTTGGTCATGGGGCCGCCTGATTTTGCCCCGGCGCCCGGCTTTCCCGAAACGAAAGGTGTCGTCGCCAACATCAAGGCGGCGCTGACCGCGGCCAAACCGAAGCGAGCGGTTTATTTATCGTCGGTGGGCGCCCATCGTGAGCGCGGACTGGGGCTCATCACGCAATCGCACCTGCTCGAACAGGAGATGCGCACCCGGCCCGGGGCCAACGCGTTCATCCGCGCCGCGTGGTTTTTGGAAAACCACCAATGGGACGTCCGACCGGCACAAGTGTGCGGGCAGATTGATGCGTATTTGGCCCCCGCCAACCGGGGGATTTCCATGGTGGCCACCAACGACATCGGAGCGTTATGATTGCTCGATACGCGCGGCTTCATTTCAGACGGTGCAGCGGTCGCGCTCAGGCCGCCGCGACGGGCGGCGACATTGCACCGCTTTAGCACTTGTCTAAAAACTTGACTTACACTTGACTTACAGTTAAGGTAGTCGGCATGAGTTACGAGCCGCAATTCACCATCACCCCGGCTCTGCTGGCGCGAGTCGAGCAGATCGCCGCCCTGCGCGAGCGCATTCTGGCAGCCACGGTTCAAGTGCCATGGATTCCAGCCTTACAGAAAGACACCCGGACGCGCAACACCCATTCTTCGACGGCTATTGAGGGCAATCCCCTGACGTTGGAGCAAGTGCGAGCCGTGGAGGAAGGGCGGGAACTTCCCGCCGTGGCCGGACGGGCAAAACGCGAAGTCACCAATTATTTTGCCGGGCTGCGTTTCATCGAAACCAACGCCAGCCAGAAAACCATCAACCATGAGGATATTTTTACCCTGCACCGCATTCTTGCCGAAGAGGTGATGGATCAGGGAACTGCCGGACGCTATCGCACCATTGCCGTGCGGGTGGGTGGTTATGTCCCGCCGCCGCCTGGGGACGTGTCGGGTTTGATGTTTGAACTGCTGACATGGTGGAACAAGGAATCGGCCAAACTGTCGCCGGTGCTTTCATCGGCCATCCTTCATTATCGCTTTGAAGCCATCCATCCCTTTGCCGACGGCAACGGGCGTTCTGGCCGGGCGCTCGCCTTGTGGGAGCTATACCGGCGCGGTTTTGATACGCATCATATTTTTTCCGGGGATGAGTTTTATTGGGAAGACCGCCCGCGCTACTACCGGGAATTGGATGCGGTGCGGAAGCAGGGCGAAGACCTCACGGGCTGGCTTGAATATGCCGCCGAAGGGCTGCTTGCCACTTTGGAACATGTTTGGACGCGGGTGCAAAGTTTTTCCGCTCAATCCACAAAAAAGAAACTGGTCCTGCGACCCAAGCAAGAGCAATTGCTGCAAATGCTTCGGGACAATAAAAGCATGACCCCAGGCGAAATTTGGAGTGCGCTCAACATTTCCAAACAGGGAGCACTTGATCTGTTACGACCGTTGATTGCTGCCGGGCTGGTGAAGCGGATTGGTTCAAAGAAAAGCGGTCGCTACATTCTGGCATGACCCAATCATTCTCCTTTCCGCCCATGCGGAAAGGGCGCGATAGCGTGGAGGCCAGCGCGAGCGGTGAACGGGCGTCCAGAGGGCAGCGCCCTCTGGCGGCGGGGCTTGGGGATGGCCGCAAAATCCCCAAAACGGCAAAACCGACTGAATTTCGGCAATCCAGCCGGGTGATGGGGTGCGGGGCGGTCAATCCTCGCCCGGCATCATGATGGTGATGGCGGGTTCTGGCTTGTCCATGTCGAGAGGGCCACACTCGGCAATCAACTTGATTAGGCGCAGGGCGCGGTTGTCGTTGCGGACATAGAGCGCAAACGGCCGGCCGGAGATATCGGCTGTGGCGCGCGAACTCGGGTTGAGCGACCGGACCTTGCAGCGGCGAATCGTCGATGACGGCGCAACTTTCCGGCAGTTGCTGCTTGCGGCGCGGCAGGAACTGGCGCACGAGTACCTGAACCGGCCGGAGATGGATGTCAAGGAAGTGGCATTCCTGCTCGGCTACGAGGATTCGAATTCTTTCTATCGCGCTTTCCGAACGTGGGAAGGGACGACCCCCTCCCAGTTGAGGGCGGCACTCCGAGGATCTGAAACTTGACAATAAGTGCAAAGAAGAAAGGCAGGAATATATGGACAAAGCATGGTCAGGCGAACCACGTGAACAAGGACCGGGCCGGTGAGGCGGGCCGAACCTCGGCTGGGCAAAAGCGGGAAGGCATCCTTTCCCCCTATACCGGGTTGGCAAGTTCCGGCACCCCTGCCGGGGTGCAATCCGTTTCGGGGCGAGATCCGGGGGTGTCGCTGCGCTCGCCCCCCGGCGACTGTCTGACAACCCTCCGGGTTGGTCCACCCTGAGGTTCAGGGACCGGGGAACGGTTCGGCCAATTCTGGTGCTTACGATCGTTTCTGTGGTGGTTCAGCCAGGGGTTCATGGGCAGGGAAATTCCCGGCCGGCTCAGTGGGCGGCCGGGGGGGCGTTGGGGCGGAGGATGACTTCGCCTTGGGCGACGGTGGCGGGGAGGCCGGAGAGGTCCAAGTCGCGGACGTTCTCCAGGGTCAGACCGCGTTGCGCGGTGAGGTTGCAGTTCACGAATTTGATGTCATGGATGGGGCTGGCTTTCAAGCCGTTGATGATGCCGAGGGATTGCACGGTGCCGGTGAAATTGATGAGTTGCACGTCGCGCACTTCGGTGAGGACCGGGGCCGGGGGGGCGATGGGCGGGACCATCCGCCACTGGAGGAGAAACTCGAACGCCCGGCGCACGTTCTGGAGTTGGTTGTCGCGATAGACGATGTCCTCGATCACGCCGCCCCGGCTGGGTTGCGACTTGAAGCGCGCCGCCGCATCGCTGCCCGCGAACCGGCAGTTTTCCACGAGCACATGCCGGATGGAGCCGCTGACTTCGGAGCCCATGGTGATGCCGGCCCCGGCGCCAATCAGGCAGTCGCTGATGGTGATGTTCTCGGAGGGTTGGTTCACGCGCAGGCCGTCGGCGTCCTTGCCGCATTTGATGGCAATGTTGTCGTCATTGCAGGCGATGTCGCAATGGGTGATTTGCACGTCGCGACAGGAATCCACGTCAATGCCGTCGGAACTGGGGATGCGCTCGATGGCGCGGATGTTCAGGTGGTCGGCGACGACGTCCTGGCAATAGAGGAGGTGGAGGCACCAGACGGCCTGGCGCTGGAGGTGGAGGTCGGCGATGCGGACGTTGCGGCAATGGGTGAAGCAGATCATGCGCGGCCGGCCGCGCCGGAGGCCCGGATTCGGGGCGGAGGGCGCGGGGGCGACGGCCGCCGGGGCGTTGGTGGCGCCCGGGGATTGACCGGGGGCGCGGCGGGGGCCGCCGCCGCGCTGCATCCATAAATCGCCGGAACCATCAATGGTGCCGTCCCCGGAAACCACGACATTGGTCATGTTGTCAAAGTTGAGAAAGGCGCTGGTCCATTCGCGCTCGACCCCCTCCCAACGGGTGGGGATCTGCGGATAGTCGTCGGGGTTGACGGAGCCTTTGAGCACGCCGTTGGTCTCGACGTGCAGGCTGACCCCGTTTTTGAAGAACAGCGCGCCACTGAGAAAGACGCCCTTGGGGACCACCACCACGCCGCCGCCGGCGGCGGCGCACTGGTCAATGACCGACTGAATAGCTTTCGTATTCAACGTCTGGCCGTCGGGCACGGCGCCGGAATCGGTGATGTCATAAGTCTGGGGCGCCGGTGCGGCGGCGGCGGCGGCGGTCCCGAGCCACAGGGCGGCCAGCGCGCACAGGCGGAACCCGGCCGGTTGGGGGTGATGGCAGTGCATGATTTAACGGCCAAGACGCATTCAAACCACGGCGGGTTACGGACTTTTTGATGGTTGACAATTTTTGTGTGGCGGGGGTTGACACGCCAAAATACGGTGCGTAATGTCGCCGCATGAACACCATCAGCACACCCGCACAGCGGTCTGGCGTCCACCGGCGGTTCGCCGGCGGCGCGCGCCGTCCGTCCGCGTCCCTCGTCGCCCTGAAGACCCTGGGCGGTCTCCTTCTGGGAACGATTTTGGGTTTGCCGCTGCACGCCGAGCAGGACTGGCGGGCGGTCACGCTGCCCACGCTCGCCGAGACCGCCGCCGGGTTCGCGCAACCGCCGAAGGAATACAGCGCCATTGATTGGGCGATCTGGGGTGGCCGGCAGACGAAGGAGCGCATCATCGCGGACATTGACAAGGTTTACACCAACGGGGGCGGGGTCTATATGATCAATAATTCGCGCGGGGTGGAACCCAAGTATCTTTCGCCGGAATACCTGGATTTGGTGAAGACGGCCGTGGCGGAGTGCCAGCGACACGGCATGAAAGTCTGGATTGAAGGCGACTGCGGTTATCCCGACGGTTTTGCCGGCGGCCTGATCAGCGAGCAGTATCCGCAACTGGGGATGCAGGGCATCGTGGCGGACGCGCATTGCACGGTGGCCGCCGGCCAGACGCTGGACGTGCCGGTGCCGCCGGACACCCTGGGCATTGTGGCCCGTCCGCGCCCCGTCGTTGCGCCGGAGGCCGAGGCGGAGACGGACAGCCCGGACGATTCGGCGGCTCCCGCACCGGCCGGCCGGCCGCTGCCGCTGCCGGCGGATGGAATCTTTAAATACCACGTGCCCCGGGGGGGCGGCGGGGAACTGACGGTGCTGTTGCCCAACGCCGAAGTGCGCTACACCCTTACCACCGGCGAGCCGTTCACCCTCCCCCTGCCGCCGGGGACCAAGGGCCTGGTGTTCCGGGGTGGCCGCGGCGAAGGCGGACGCGGGCCGCGCGGGCCGGGCGGTGGCGAGCGGCGGCGCGGTGGTCCGGGGGCGCCGCAGATCACGAACACGATTCTGCCGCTGCCGGCCAACGGACAGCTCACCTGGACGGCCCCGGCGGGCGCGGGGCCCTGGGAGGTGGCGTTCATCCGCCACGCCTACCGCACCTCGCCCACCCGCAATGACAACGGCGAGGATCACGGGGTCACCAAGGATTCGCTTTACACGGTGATTGATTATCTCGACCCGGTGGCGACGGACACCTACCTGAAACTCATTTACGACGCCTATGCCCCGGTGGTGGGCGATGAGTTTGGCAAGACCATCATGGGTTTCCGCGCGGACGAGACGGATTACACGGGCGTGAGTCCCTGGACGGCCAAACTGCTGAAAACCTTCCAGGCGCAAAAGGGCTACGATTTCAAAACCTACATCCCGGAAATATTCGGCGGCGGCCGGCTCTCACCCGAGGCGGAACGGGCCAAGGCCGACTATTGGGATGTGTGGAGCGGGATGTTCCGCGATAATTTCTACAAGCGCATGGAAGCCTGGTGCACGGCGCGCAACATGGAATTCTGCGTCCACCTGAACCATGAGGAGACGATGTTGAGCGGCGGCGGGGACATGATCCACAACGAGGGTTCCTTCTGGCGCGACATGCGTTACGTGGGGGTGCCCGGCGTGGATAATCTCAACCAGATCCGGCCGGGCATCGTGGCGGATTTCCCGAAGATCGCCACGTCGGCGGCGCATGTGACCGGCCGGCCGTTGGTGTGGGAGGAGGAAGGCGGGGGCACCGCCCCCAACGGCAAGTTCGTGGCGGATTACAATCTGGTGCGGGGCATGAACTTCATGAATATCCGCGGCCTCACCACCAATTCGCGGGCGGCGGCGGCGCTCGGCTGGTATGTCAGCCGGGCGCAATATTTGTTGGCGAACGGCCGGCCGGCGGCGCAGGTGGCGTTCTTTCACCCCACGGACAGCATGTGGCTCGATGACCGGGAAGCCGACACGGGGCAGGTGAAACTGGTGACGGAGTTGCTGGAGCATCAGATTGATTTCGACCACGTTGATTCGGATGATCTGGCCACGGTCTGCACCCTGCGCGGCGGCGGCTTTAAAAATCTGAGCGGACAGACCTACCGGGCGGTCATCATTCCCACTTCCACGGTGATCCAGAAGGCGGTGTTGAAGCGGCTGCGGAGCTTCGCGGCCGCCGGCGGGAAGGTTATCTTTGTGGGGCGCACACCGACGCTGGTGGCCGGGCGGTCGTTCCTGCATCCGGAGCCGGGTGCGCCGGATTTGAGCTTCGCCACGCTGGAACCCACGCCGGAAATCACGGAGAAGGTGGTGGCGGCGCTGCCGCCGCCGGATGTCCAACTGGACTCGCCGTGTCCACCGGTCAAATACATTCACCGCACGTATAAAGACGGGGAAGTGTATTTCTTCTTCAATGAATCGGACCAGCCGCAGACGCGCACCGCCACGCTCGCCGGCCAGGGCCGGGTGCAGGTTTGGGACGCCAACGACGGCACGATTCAGCCGCTGGCCGGCGTCGGACCGGCCACCGGCAGCGTGGCCGTGCCGCTGGCGCTGGGGCCGCATGAAACCCGGTTCATTGTCCTTGGGCCGCTGCCCAACCGCACCCTTTAAACCGTTCGCATGAAAACCTGGTTTGCCCTAATGGCGATGTTCGTTCTGCCGGTGGCGGCCCTCGATGCCGCCACGCCGGAGACGGGGTTCAAATTTCAATTCGGCGCCGAACCCGCCGCACCGGGATTTACGTTGGTGCCCGCCACCCGGCTTTATACCGAAGAATCCAATTATGGTTTTGAATCCGGCGCGACGCTGACGAACTCGACGGCGGACGCGGGCGCGGGCGCGGCCGGGCTGCGGGGCGCGGTCACGAGTTCCCGGCCGTTTTTATTTTCGGTGGCGGTGCCGGAGGGCAATTACCGGGTGACCGTCACGCTGGGCGACCCGCGGGCGGACGCCCTCACCACGGTGAAGGCCGAGACGCGCCGGCTCATGCGGGAACGCATTCACACGGCCGCCGGGCAATTCGTCACGCGCAGCTTCACGGTGAACGTGCGCCGTCCGCAGATATCCACCGGCGGCGAAGTCAACCTGGACAGCCGGGAAATGAATCTGACCACCCATGAGGCGATTTCCCGCGATTGGGACGACAAGCTCACGCTGGCTTTCAGCGACGCGCATCCCGCCCTGGCGGCCCTCGAGATCCGGCGGGTGGAGGATGCGATCACCTTGTTTGTGCTGGGGGATTCCACGGTGACGGACCAGCCGGGCGGGCCGGGCAGCAGTTGGGGGCAGATGGTGACGCGCTGGTTCGGGCCGGAGGTTGCCGTGGCCAACCACGCGGAGTCCGGGGAAACGCTCAAGGGCTTTCTGAAGGAGCGCCGCTGGGACAAGGTGCTGGATTCGGTGCGGCCGGGCGATTATGTGCTGATTGAGTTTGGCTGCAATGATTCCAAGAAGAGCGGCCCGCAGAACATTTATCCCGGCCAGGATTTTTCCGAGACGTATGCGCCGGCCGACACGACCTATAAGGAACTCCTCCGGCGGTTTGCCGCCGAGGCCAAAAAAAAGGGCGCGTTCCCGATCATCGCCTCGCCCTCGGCCCGGCGGCAGGACGCGGCGAAACCGTCCTCGCTGGGGGCCTACGCGGAGGCCGCCATGGCGGTGGCGCATGAAATCGGCGTGCCGGGGATTGATCTGAATTCCATGGGCGTGGAACTGAATGCGGCGCTCGGCGCGGAAGCCCCGAAACAATTCAATGATCAGACCCACCACGTGGAGTATGGCAGTTATCTCCAGGCCAAATGCATCGTGCTGGGGCTCCAACAGGCGAACGTGCCGGCGGCGAAATATATCGTCGCGGACTTCGGCGCGTTTGACCCGAAACATCCCGAACCGTTGCCGGCCGCCTTTGATCTCCCGCCGGACCCGGGGGCCGGCCGCGGCGGACGCGGCCCGCGCAAGCCCGCCGGCGGGGCGGCGGCCATCGCCCCGAAGACTCCCTGACTGCAACCCACAACTCATTAAACGGAAACTCATGAAACTGAAAACCTATTGCCGACTGACCGCAGTTTGTGTGCTGGCGTTAATGCCGGCCTGCCCCCCGACCACCGCCCGGGCCGCCGAGGCGCCGCCGGCCCGACTGGAGCAGCGGGGCGACGCGACGCAATTGATGGTGAACGGCCAGCCTTATTTGGTGCTGGCCGGGGAAACGGACAACACCGCCGCCTCGAGCCTGGAATACATGGACGCTGTGTGGCCGAAACTGGTCACGGCCAACCTCAACACGGTGCTGGTGGGCGTGGGCTGGGATTGGGTCGAACCGGTCGAAGGCAAATACGATTTCTCCCTGGTGGATGGCATCCTCAAGGGCGCGCGGAAAAATCATTTGCACCTGATCTTCCTCTGGTTTGGCAGTTGGAAAAACGGGCTCTCGAGCTTCGCGCCCGAATGGGTGAAGGCGGATCAGCAGCGGTTCCCGCGCGCGTTGCTCCAGAACGGGAAGTCTGTCGAAGTGCTCTCGACGCTGAGCGAGAACAACCTCAACGCGGACACCCGCGCCTACACGGCCTTCATGCATCATCTCCGCCAGGTGGATGGGGACCGGGGCACGGTGATCATGATTCAATTGGAAAATGAGGTGGGGCTGATCGGGGATTCGCGGGACCGATCCGCCGCCGCCCAGGCGGCGTTCGCCGGGCCGGTGCCGGCGGAACTGACGGACTATTTGCAACAGCACCGGCCGGCGCTGTGGCCGGAATTGCGCCAAATGTGGGAGGCCGCCGGGGCCAAAACCAACGGCACCTGGACGGAGGTTTTCGGCGATTCCCCGGAGACGGACGGGATTTTCATGGCGTGGCAGTATGCCCGTTATATGGAGCGCCTGGCGAAGGCCGGCAAAGCTGAATACCCGGTCCCGGTGTTCTCGAACACGTGGCTGGTCCAGCCCGAGGACAAGGTTCCCGGTGATTATCCCTCGGGCTGCCCCGAGCCGTTGGTGATTGACATTTGGAAGGCCGGCGCGCCGGCGATTGACATCAACGCCCCGGACGTTCACCTGCCCGATTTCAATCATTGGGCCGCCCGGTTCCAACGGCCCAACAATCCGCTGTTCGTGCCGGAATCCTCGGGCGATGCGGGCGGGGCGGCCAACGCCGTTTATGGCATTGGCCAGTATGCGGCCATCGGTTACTCACCGTTCGGGGTCAACCGCCTGGAAGGCTGGACCGATTCGCGTTCCGGGAGCGAAGCGCCCCTGGCTGCGGGCATCGAAAAACTGCCGCTCGCCCGGGCTTACGGGGTGCTCGCCGAGATGGCTCCGCTCATCCTGGCGGCCCAGAGCAACGGCACGATCGGCGCGGCATGGCTCAACCTGGGGTTGACGAATCAGGACATCAACGTGGGGAATTACACCCTCCACGTGGAAATTCAACGCAACCGGCGCAGTCAGGCGGTTGCGGCGCCGCTGGGCTACGCCCTGGCCGTGTCCACCGGGCCGGACGAATTTTTTGTCACCGGCCGCGGGGTTCAGGTGACCTTCTCGCCAAACACGCCGGGACCGCAGATTGCCGGGCTCGCGCGCGCCGAAACCGGCCGGTTCGACCATGGCCGTTGGATGCCGGGCCGGCGGATGAACGGGGATGACGTGTTGTTGGATTATCACCAGGCGGCGGCCGCGGCGCGCAACCAGTCGGGCAGCGGGCTGATGTTCGGCGCGGACGGCCCGGTCATCCAGCACGTTAAATTATACCGGTATCAATGAGGTGAGCCTTCGCCGTCAGTTTTGGTGGGTGTTGGCGGGGCTGGCTTGGTGGGCCGGCCCGGCCCCGGTTTGGGCGCACAACCCGGACACCAGCTACGTGCGGGTTCAATTGACCGACACCCGGGTTTCCCTCCGCCTGACGTGCGATTTGTTCACGCTGGCGATGATCACGAACTTGGACGCGGATGGCGACGGCCGGATCACGCCGGCGGAGTTGCAGCGCGCGGCCCCGGTCCTGCAACAATTTTTCCGTGACCATGTCCGGCTCGAGGTGAACGGCCACCCGGGGGATCTGGGGGAGGCGGGCGATCCCGTCTGGCCGACCGGCATGGGCGACGCCATCGAGGCGGACGACTGGCACAGTGTCGGGGCGTTGATCCACTTTCCCTTCACCCGGAACGTGATCGAAACGCCGACCTCCGTGGCCCTGACCTTCGATCTGTTTGACGCGCTGGGTGCGCAGCACACCGTGTTGGGCACGTTTGAATACCACGGCCAGCCCCTCGAGGTGAGCTTCACCCAGGCCGAACCGGATTATCTGTATGAGACCGGTTATGTACCCACGCTGGCCGCCCGGTTGCGGGTGTTTCTCCAATTGGGCCTGAAACATATTTTCCTGGGTTACGACCACTTGTGCTTTTTGCTCGCGCTGATCGTGGTCAGCCGGTTTCGGGAAATGATCAAAATCGTCACCGCCTTCACGATTGCCCACACGCTCACGCTCATTTTAACCGCCACGCGGGTGGTGACGCTGCCCACGCGGTTGGTGGAGGCGGGCATCGCGCTGACGATTGTGTATGTGGCCCTGGAAAACCTCTGGCTCAAGCGCTCCAACCACCGCTGGCGGCTGGCCTTTTTCTTCGGGCTGGTCCATGGCTTTGGGTTTGCAAATCTGCTCCGCCAGCTCGGGCTGCCGCGCTCGGGCATGATCCGCTCCCTGTTGAGCTTTAATGTGGGCGTGGAACTGGCGCAACTGGGCATCGTGCTGGCGCTGCTGCCGTTTGCGGTCTGGCTGGCGCAATGGCAATATGGCGTCCGGGTCAAAAATGCGGTGTCCATCGCCATCGCGCTGCTGGGGCTGGGCTGGTTTTCCGCCCGCGCCTTCAACTTGAAAATCCCCGGTTTCAGTTAACGATACCATAAATATACCAATGATTTTCCCGTCAAAATTCAACCGGCCGGGCGCCCTCGGTCTGCTGGGGCTCGCGCTCTGGCTGCCGCCCCTGACGGCGGGGGCGCATCAGGAAAAGGGCACGGTCTGGGGGTTCACCAGCGGCTTCATCCATCCGCTGACCGGGCTGGATCACATCACGGCCATGGTGGCCGTCGGCCTGTGGGGCGCCTTCCTGGGCGCGCCGGCCATGTGGGTGCTGCCCGTGGTGTTCCCGCTGGTGATGGCCTTCGGCGGGGCGCTCGGGGTGCTGGGGGTGCCGTTGCCCGGCGTGGAAACGGGCATCGCGCTCTCGAGCGTGATATTGGGCGTCTGCGTGGCATTGGGCGCGCGCCCGCCGTTGTGGGTGGCGGCGTTGATTGTCGGCACGTTCGCGATTTTTCACGGCCACGCGCATGGCGCGGAAATGCCCAAGGCCGCCAATGCCATGACCTATGCCATCGGGTTTGTCATCGCCACCGGGCTGCTGCACCTGACGGGCATCGCCTTCGGGCTGCTGGTGCGCTGGCCGTGGGGTAAAAAATTGGTGCGGCTGGGCGGGGTCGCCATCGCCCTGGTCGGGTTTGGCTTCCTGTTTCACTTCATCTCGGCATGAACGCGCTCCGGGCCATTTTACGCCGGGGGTTGCCCGTCGCGCTGCTGCTGGCGGTGCCCGCCACCGCCGGCGCGCACACGGTCATCAGCGGGGTGGGGGATTATTTCAGCGGTGTGCTGCATCCGTTCACCACCCCGGCGCATCTGCTACTGCTGCTGGGCCTGGGCCTGATGTTGGGGCAGCACGCGCCGTTGGGGCTCAAGACCCCGCTGGCCGTGTTCCTTCCCCTTTCCGCGCTGGCGCTGGCGCTGACCACCACGGGCCTCGTCAAAACCGTCTATCCGCCGGTATTGATCAGCCTCGCCCTGCTGGCCGGCGCGCTGGTGGCGCTGGCCCGGCGGCCGCCGCCCCTGGCCATCCGCGGGCTGTTCGGCGTGGCCGCGCTGGCTCTCGGCCTGGATTCCGCAGCGGATAACGCGACGGGCTGGGGGATCGTCAAAACGCTGTTGGGCACGTGGACCGGCCTGATCATTCTGCTCGCGGACACGGCCTATTACAGCTCGCGGTTCACCCGCTGGCAATGGCAGCGGGTGGGTTTGCGTGTGGCGGGTTCGTGGATCACGGCGGCCGCGCTCATGATTCTGGCCTTTGCTTTGCGCCGGTGACCCGGCAGAATGGGGCTCCCATGTCCTCCATCCCAGCCCCCGACCCGGCGTCCACCCCGGCCGGCAACGCGGTGAACCATCGCGGTTCCTTCGCCATCATGACCACGCTCTTCTTCATGTGGGGCTTCATGACGGTGTTCAACGACCTCCTCATCCCGCGCTTCAAGGAGGCGTTCACGCTGGATTATTTTCAGGCGATGCTCGTGCAGTTCGCCTTCTTCGGTGCTTATTTTGTCGGCGCGCTGCTCTACTTTCTCATCTCCGCCACCACGGGCGATCCCATCGCCCGGATCGGTTACAAGAACGGCATCGTCATCGGCCTGCTGCTGGCGGCGGGCGGCAGCGCGCTCTTCTGGCCGGCGGCGGGCGCGGCTTCGTATCCCATGTTTCTCGGGGCGCTGTTCATCGTCGGCCTGGGTTTTGCCATGCTGCAAATCGCGGCCAATCCGTATGTCACCATTCTCGGCCCGGAAAAAACCGCGTCCGCGCGGCTCAATCTGGCGCAGGGCTTCAACTCCATTGGCACCACCCTCGGCCCGCTCATCGGCGGCTGGCTCATCTTCCAATATTTCGCCCGGGCCGGCACGCACGGCGCGGATTCGGTGAAGGTGCCGTATCTCGCCTTCTGCCTCGTGTTTGCGGCGCTGGCGGTGGGGTTCTATTTCATCCATTTGCCGGCCGTCGGCGCGGGCGGAATGGTGCGCGGGGCGGGCGCGCTGCGGCATCCGCACGTCGTCCTCGGCATTGCGGCCATCTTCATGTATGTGGGCGGCGAAGTCTCGGTGGGCAGCTCGATCATCAATTTTCTCGGCCAGAAAACCGTCGCGGGCCTGGACGCCGCCGCGGCCAGTAAATATGTTTCGCTCTACTGGGGCGGCTTGTTGATCGGCCGGTTCATGGGGGCGGTGGAAATGAGCGAACTCAAGCCGGCGAACAAACGCTCCCTGCTCGTGGTGATTCCCCTGCTGGCGTATCTGCTGCTGTGGGTGGCGCTCAGCGCCCCCATGGACGCCCTGCACGGCGCGGCCCTGAAGCCGGTGTTCACGCTCTGGCACGAGCGGTTCGTCCAGAACTGGGCGGTGTTCAAAAACTATCTGCCCTTCGTGGCGCTCTGTTGGTTGCTATTCCAATTCGGCCGGGGTCGGGCGGGTCGCACGCTCGCGATTTTTTCCCTGACGGTGGTCGCCCTGTTGTTGACGGCCATGCTGGCGGGCGGCCGGGTGGCGATGGGGGGTGTGGTGGCCATCGGCTTGTTCACCTCGATTGGCTGGTCAAACATTTTTTCGCTGGCCATTGAAGGCCTGGGCGGGTTGAAGAGCCAGGCGGCCTCGCTGCTGGTGATGGCGATTTTGGGCGGGGCGATTCTCCCGCCGGTGCAGGGCTGGTTCGCGGATGTCACCAAGAGCCTGCAACTCTCTTACATCGTGCCCCTGGTGGCTTACGCCTATGTGGCCTTCTACGGCGCGATCGGTTGCCGTGTTGGGCGGCCAAACCGGGACTAACCGCCCTGGTCGGGCGGCGACCGTCCCCAGTCAACTTTTCAGGCCACCGTATTCAAACCACCCACGGTGGAACTGGTGGTGGTGCTGGTGGTCGGCGTCGCGGCCGAGTTCGAGGCGGCGCTGGCCGTGTGGTGATGATGGTGATGGCCATTGTGGGCGGCCTTGACCTCGCTGGCGTTGTCCTGCTGGGCGTTCGCCGGATTGTTGGATTGCTGGGATTGCGCGGAGGGTGCGGCACTGGTGGCGACCGGGGTCGTGACCGGATACGCGCTGGGGGCGGAAGTTCCGCCGCTGATACTGGAGATGCTGCTCATATTTTTAGTGGTTGTTTAAGGGGTGAACCCGTGGTTCTTAACCTTCTGCCTCTGTCATCGGCGGAATCGGCCCGGACTTGAGGCCAATCTTTCGCCGCCGGCGGCGGCGGTCCGGCGGTGGCTTTCACTTAATGGAAAATAAAATGCCGTTGGTGAAGCAGAGGATGTTGGTGGTCCCGCCGGGGACCAGCACGGCCAGGTTGATGGTCAGGCCGCCGGTGACGGCTCCGGCGGGCAGGTTGGTCAACCCCGCGCCGTTGCCGGTGATGACCCCGGCGATGAACGCCTGGGTCTGGCCGGAGCCGATGCGGATGATATTCGTGTCTGTGACCACGCCCGGGTTTCCGAGGTCAATATTATTGCCGCCGGTGGTGAGGTTGTAACCGGCTTGAAACCCGACGGCGATGTTTTCGTTGCCGGTGGTGTTGTTCAAGAGCGCATTCCACCCGCAGGCGGTGTTGCCGCTGGCGGTCGTATTATGATCGAGGGCCGCCTGCCCGCAGGCGGTGTTATTGGCGCCGGTGGTGTTGATTTCCAGCGCCTCCCCGCCCAGGGCGGTGTTTTGGTAGCCGGTCGTGTTGGTGGCCAGGGCAAATTCGCCGTCGGCGGTGTTTTTGTAACCGGTGGTGTTGGCCATCAGCGCCCTGTAGCCGTCGGCGGTGTTGTCGTAACCGCTGCCGTTGTCCTGGAGGGTTTGGGTGCCGTTGGCCGAGTTGTTGGTTCCGTTCGCGTTGGCGGTCAGCGCCAGATACCCATTGGCCTCGTTGCCCAGGGCGGAAATCCCCACCGGGCCGGTGATCACGTTGGACAACCCCGTGCCGTCGCCCGTGAAATTACCGTTAAAGCCGCCGCCCAGGGTCACGCCGCTTTGATGGTTGGTCAGCACGGCGGCGGGCAACTGGGCCAGCGGCACGGTGCCGGTGATGTTCGGGCCGGCCACCGCATTGGCGCTGGCGGCGCTCACCGCCGTGGCGGCCGTCCCGGCGGTGGCCGAATAAATCGCGTAGGGCGCGGGCGTGAGGGGCTGGAGCGGGCTCAGGGGGCTGAACCCCCCGCCGTTATTCGTCCGCGCAGCCAGTTGCAGCCAGTAATTCGCGCCGTTGAACACTTCGCCAAAGTCCAGCGTGACGGTGAACAGGCCGTTGGTGACCGGCGTGGCGGTGTTGGTCAGCGCGCCAAAGGCCGTGCCGTTGGTGGCGGCATTATACAGCGTGAAACTCAAATCGTAGGCGCCGGTGGCGGGGGCGCCGTTGACGCTGAGGCTGCCGTTGTAAGTAAACGCCGTGCCCAGGGCGCGGGCGGCGGGCGGGTGGAGAATGAGGCCGGCCAGCACCGTCAGCGTGAGCGTCAAATGAATTAGTTCAGCTTGCTTTTTCATGGAAGTAAAATAGGCGTGTGTTTTGATGAATCTCCGAACGACGCGCTCAATTTCACGCCTCCCATGGCAGATTGCAAGCCCAATATCGTCCCAGAAAATTTGAAACCGCCGGCCAGTGCCGCCCCCCTCGCGCCCCGCGCCCCACGCCCCGCGCCTATTGCTCCTGCCCCATCACACTGACCATCCAGCTCAGGCCGAATCGGTCGGTGACCATCCCAAAGCACGGCGACCAAAAGGTTTTGGCCGGCGGCATCCGTACCTGGCCGCCATCGGCGAGCGCGGCGAAAACGCGATCCGCCTCGGCTTGCGTCGCCACGGTCAGCGAGAGCGAGAAACCACTGAAACCCGGCCCCTCGCGGCGGGCGTCGGCGGCCATGAGGGTGGCCCCCCCGATGCGGAAGGTCGTGTGCATGACTTTGTTCTCGAACCCCGGCGGCAGCGGGCCCATGGACTGGGGTTCGGGGTGGTCCTTGTAGCGCATCAGGAAATCCACCTGCGCCCCGAGCGCCGCGCGATAAAATTCCAGCGCCGCTTCACAACCGCCGTGGAAGAAAAGGCAGGGTTGGACGCCGTCGGTTTTCATAACTTTATATCGGTTAATGTCCTGCATTAGTAGAATAGTGAGCGGCCCTCATCGCTGTCAACCAATAAACCCGCGTCGGCCGAACCCTGCCCCGGTCCATGAACCGGGATGCCTCTTTAATGTGAGCCAGGCCCCACCGGCACCCCGCGCCCCGGTCGGGCCGGCCACCGCCTTTGGAGTGCGGCGGCAAGCCGCCGCTTTTGGACGAGGTCCCGCGTTTGCGGGATCGCCTCGTCCAAAATGGGTGAAAGACTTGAAAAACGCCGGGCGGCGGCTAGGCTGAATGCCGTTGCCTGACTTGATCCAGTTTTTTTGGCGTGCCCGCCGGTGGCCGGAAGTTTTTTTCCGGCTGGCGTGCCTGTGCGGGAGTCTGTTTTGGGTGGTCCCCGCGGCCCCCGCCCAGGCGCCGGCGGACAACCATTACCTGCCGCCCAAGCGGGTGCTGCTGGTGTTCAATGAATCCCGGGATTTGCCGGGCAACGCCATGATGGAGCAGGCGCTGCGTGCGGAGATGCTCAAGGAAAGCGCCAGCCGGATTGATTTCTTCGTTGAGAACCTGGATGTCACCCGGTTTTCGGACGAGAATCACGCGCGCGCCTTCCGCGAGTTTCTCCAGCAGAAATATTCGGGCCAGCATCTGGACCTGGTGGTCGCCTTCATGGGCCGGGACTTCAACCTGACCAATGAAATTTCCACCGGGATTTTCGCCCGGATTCCCATCGTCTTTGTGGCGGTGAGTGAACAGAGCATCCCCGATGTGCTGCGCCGCCCGGGCTACAGCGGCATTCTCCAGCGTTATGATGTGGCCGGGACGTTCAGCCTGATGTTGCGGCTGCAACCGGCGACGCACCGGGTGGTGGTCGTCAGCGGGGTTTCCGCCGACGACCGCCTGACCCTCGAACGCATCCGGGCCGTCGGCCAGTCCCTGGACGGGATCGAATGTGAATTTTGGACCAATCGTCCGCTGGGCCAGCTGGGGGCGGGACTGTCCACCCTGCCCAAGGGCACCGTCATTTTTCTGGGCACCCTGCAACGCAATCTCTCCAGCCAGCCCTATTACAGCTCCCAGTTGATCCAGTTGGTCGCGCCCCGCGCCAGCGTCCCGATATACGGACTCGGGGCCGGCTTGGTGGGCGGCGGCCTGCTGGGCGGCTCCGTGGTGGATTACGAAAGCCTCGGCACGCGGGCCGGGCAACTGGCCATGGAACAAATGCGCGCCGGCATCACCAACCGCATCCCCGTCGAAGTGAGCACCATCGGCACCCCCATGGTGGACTGGCGCGAGTTGCGGCGCTGGGGCATCAGCGAAAGCCGGCTGCCGGCCGATTGCGTGGTGCGTTACCAACCCCATTCCACTTGGACCGATCACAAACAGGCCATCAGCCTCGCCACCACCGTCTTCCTGGCCCAGGCCTTCACCATTGCGGCGCTGCTCATCAACCGCCGGCACCGCCGGCGCGCGGAAGCCAAGGCCCGCGCCAACCAGGAGGCCCGCGCGCTCCTTGCCGCCATCGTCGAGACCTCGGATGACGCCATCATCCGCAAGGATTTGGACGGCCGGATCATCACTTGGAACCGCGGCGCGGAACGGATGTTCGGCTATGCGGCGTCGGAAATCATCGGCTGGCCGATTGCCATCACCGTGCCCCCCATGCAGCAGCAGGTCGAATTGGAAAACCTCGAACGGACGCGGCGCGGCGTGCCCATCCATAATTATGAGACCGTGCGGCAGCACAAGGACGGTCGCTTGGTGGAGGTGTCCATCACCATTTCGCCGATTTTTGACGAGACCGGGCGGGTGGTGGGCGCCTCGAAAATCTGCCGGGACATCAGCCGCCGGAAGGCGGCGGAAATGGAAATCCGCAAACAGCGCGAGGAGTTGGCCCATGTGACGCGCATTTCCACCCTGGGCCAATTAACCACCGCCCTCACCCATGAATTGAACCAGCCGCTGGGCGCCATTTTGCGCAATGCCGAGGCGGCGGAAATGTTTCTCCAGGCCGGCCAGCCGGATTTGAATGAGGTCCGGGCCATCCTCGCGGACATTCGCCGCGACGATCAGCGGGCCGGGCAGGTCATCGAGCGGATGCGCCTGCTGCTCAAGCGCCGCAGTCTCGAGTCCCACCCGCTGGATTTGCGCGAGGTTGTGGAAGACACCGTGACACTCGTGCGGCCCGACCTGCTGGCGCGGCAGGTGACGCTGACGCTGGACCTGCCGGGCTGGCTGCCCCTCGTGCCCGGCGACCGCGTGCATTTGCAACAGGTCCTGCTCAATCTGCTGTTAAACGCCATGGACGCCATGAACGGGCATCCCGGCGCCGAGCGCCGCCTGACGGTGCGGGTCAAAGCCGGGCTCCCGGGCTGGCTGGAGGTGACCGTCAGCGATGCGGGCACCGGACTGCCGCCCGAGGAATCCCCGCGGTTGTTTGAACCGTTTTACACCACCAAACCCAACGGCATGGGCATGGGCCTGGCCATTTCCCGGACCATTATCGAGGCGCACGGCGGAAAAATCCGCGCCGAGAACAATCCCGGCCCGGGTGCCAGCTTCATCTTCACGCTGCCGTGCGGGCCGGGCGCGGGAATTGGGAAAAATTTGACCGCGTAATGGCCAAGGTGCGCGACGTGCCGCCGCTGCCCGGGGACGATAAAATTTGATGCTGCGAGTGGAGGCTGGCTGACTACAAATCTGTAATCGGCTGATGCCGGGGCACGAGCAGCTTCATGCCCACCCACGCGATCAGGTAGCTCAGGGCGCAGATGACAAACATGATTAGATACGCGGTCTGCGGGGTTTGCTTGTAGGTGTCGGTGAGCGTCCCGGCGATCAACTGCACAATGACCCCGCCCAACCCGCCCGCCATGGCCCCGATGCCCGTGACCGAGCCGACGGCGCGTTTCGGGAACATGTCCGAAACGGTGGTGAACAGATTCGCCGACCATGCCTGATGCGCCGCCGCGCCGATGCAGATGACGGCGACGGCATAAACCAGGGCCAGGTTGCCAAACCGGCCCACATCGCCAAAATACTGCGTGGTGAGCACGGCCAGCGGACACACGGCGATGATCAGCATGGCCGTCATGCGGGCCTGATAGACCGGCAGGCCCCGCTTCATGAGCGTCATGGGGATGCTGCCGCCATAGACGCTGCCGATGATGGAGATGCCATACACAATAAAGGTCGGCCACATGGTGTCGTGGATTTTCATGTGAAATTGCTTCACCAAATAATCGGGCAGCCAGAACAGATAAAACCACCAGATGCCGTCGGTCATCAACTTACCCCAGAAAAAGGCCCAGGTTTGACGATGCCCGAGCAAGCCGGGGCTGCCCGCATGGCCAAACGCGCCCGGACCGGCGGGGCCGGCGCTGAATCCCGCCGCCACCATGGCCAGGATCGCCAGCCCGACCGGCAAGAGGTAAATCTGGTTTTCAAACCCGAAAACCATCACGGCGCCAAATGCGGCGATCACCGGGATGAGATAGGTGAGCGCCCACGCGCCGGATTTTCCCAAGTCATGCCAGCGGCGGACATGCAGCGCCAGGCTCGCCGCCACGGCCACCACCGCCACCACGGCGAAGAAAATCAGGGAGGGCCGGTTCTGGAGCACGCCGGGGCCGACGATTTTTTCGGTGATGAAATAAAGGAACACGCACAAAATGTGGATCATGAGGGTCAGCCCCCAGAAGGCGGCGCGCGGGGTCCGGCCGGTGAAGGAAAACAAATTGGCGGACACTTTTTTGGCCGATTTATCCTCGGGGCCGGTTTCATCGCGGTCACTGTGAATGTAATCGTATTCCGCCGGCGACAACCGCCGGCTTTGGGCGGGCGGGTCATAGAGCCAGAACCAGAAAATCAGCCAGATGAAACCGACCGCGCCGGTGATGATGAAGGCCAGCTTCCACCCTTTTTCATAACCAAAAAACGTGAGGCACCAGGGCACAAACAGCGCCGCGATCATGGCGCCGAAATTTGAGCCGCTGTTGAAGATGCCGGTGGCGAGCGCCCGTTCGCGTTTCGGGAACCATTCGGCGACGGTTTTGATGGAGGCCGGGAAGTTGCCCGCCTCGCCCACCCCGAAGGCGCTGCGCACCAGCACGTGCATGGCCACCAACCGCCCCACAAAGGCGTTGGCCATCCCGCACACCGACCAGATGATGAGGGACAGGGCCAGGCCCATTTTGGTGCCGATCTTGTCAATGACCCAGCCGGCCAGAATCGTCATCCCGGCATAAAATCCGGTGAAGAACGCGGTCAAATGGGAGAAGTCCGTGTTGGACCAGCCGAAGCCGCCCAATTCCGCCGGTTGACAGAAATAATCCTTCAGGTAGCTGATGACCTGCCGGTCCATGTAATTAACCGTGGTGGAAAAAAACAGCAGGGCGCAAATCACCCAACGGAAATTACTGGTGGCAGGCTTGCCTGCCCGGGGAGAATTCATGGGGTGAAGTTTTAGCGCAAACGTCCGCGCGGTTCAAGCGTTGAAATCCAACTTTACAAGCCGGCCGCCTTTGTGCGAAGCTCTGGGGATTATGTGGAAGAACTGTTTGAAGCTTTTGCCGATTTTGTTGATCACCGGTTGCGCCGCAACCTTCACCCGCCTCACGGCCGAGCAACAACCCCGCAACGATAAAAATCAATACCTGGTGGAAACTTCCTTCACCAGCTCGCAGCAGTCGCTGCGCTGGGACACCATCAAGGTCAGCGTGCTGGCCAACGGCCAGGCCTACCCCATGACGCCCGTGCTGCAGCTCACCAACCGTTGGGAGGGTTACATCCCGGTGCCCGCCAATGAAAACTCGGTGAACTACCGTTTCAAATTCGATTACAAATACAACAGCTTCGGCCACCCGCCCCAGCCCGCCACGACCAACTCCCCGGTTTACACCCTGAAGATCGCGGATTAATCGGGTTTCAGCGGGCAATCGGATGGCGCGGCCGCAGCAGCAGCGCCTTTTTTTCCGTGCCGTCCACTTCCACACTCTGCGTCTCCACGTCCGGGTCGTCGCGCAGGGCCTGATGGACAATCCGACGGTCAAAGGCCGCCATCGGCTCGAGTTCCACAATGTCGCCCCAGCGCCGGACCTTGTCCGCCGCCGCCAGCGCTTTTTTCACCAGGATCTCGCGCGCTTCCGAGCGGTAACCGCCGACGTCAATCAGCACTTTCGGCGCGCGGGTGTCCTGTTGAAACAGGATGCGGTTGGTGATGTATTGCAGGTCCGCCAGCGTCTGCCCCTGCCGGCCGATCAACCGGCCGGAATCTTCGGCTTTGACATCCAGCAGAACGCCGTCGTCCAGCTTTTGTTCCTCGATGTTCGGGGCGAATCCCATCAGGTTGAGGATTTCGGCCAGGGTTTCTTTGGGCTGTGCACTCATAAATGATCAGGTCTGCGTCCGGATTATTTTTGCCGTTTTACGGAGGGCGTCAATCGCGAATCCACCGTGGCGGCGGGCGGGGTGACGGGGGGGGCGATTTTGGTGAGCTTGGTCTGCACCACGCCGGCGAGCGTGCTCACGGTCATATACAGCGCCATGCCCGAGGAATAAGTGTAGAGGAAGATCAGCAGCATCAGCGGCATGAACCGCATCATCTTTTGCTGGCCGGGGTCCATCCCGGGCGAGGGCGGCTGCAAATGCGCCTGCCAGATCATCACCGCCACCATCAACAATGGCAGCAAATTGAAGGGGATGTTCGCCCCGGGAATCATCCACAGGGTGTCCGGCTTGGACAAATCGGTGACCCACAGGAAATGCGCGCCGCGCAACTCGATGGCGCTGCGGATCATCGTGAAAAAACCGATGAACACGGGCATCTGGATCAACATGGGCAGGCACCCGCTCAGGGGGCTGACCTTGTGTTTCTTGTAGAGTTCCCACTGCTTTTGCGTGAGCTTCTGGACATCGTCCTTGTATTTGACCTGGAGGGCCTTCAGTTCCGGGGAGAGCGCCTGCATCCGCTTCATCGAACGCGTGCTGGCGGCCGTCAACGGCCAGAAAATGCCGCGCAGGAGCAGGGTGAGCAAGACGATCGTCCAACCGTAACCCAGCGTGGTCACATCATGAATCCAGTTCAGGCTCAGGAGCAGGGCCTTGGCAAAGAAGGAGCCGATGCCGAAAAAGCCGGCATACCCGGTGCCAAAATTCATCACCAGATCGGCGTGGTTTTGGAATTCATCGCCGATGCGCGCCAGACTGCGGTATTCCTTCGGGCCGGCATACAGCACCAGGGAGCGCTCCTGCACGCCATGGGCCGGCAGGGTCTGGGCGGGATAAACCAGGGCGGTTTGCACGCCTTTGGGCACTGATTTCGAGGCGGCCGTCAGCAACCACGGCAGATCCACCGGCCGGGCGCTGATCTCCGCCGCCGGTTGGTTGGTGGGCGGCATGGCGATCAGCGCAAAAAACTGGTTGTGAATCGCCGCCCAGCAGACGTTGTTGGAGCCCTTCAGGTATTCCGACTTGGGCGGACCGCTGAACCAGCCGCCGGCGAACCACATGGGCGAGCAATCCTGCACCCCGTTGCCGTCATACCACATGGCCCCCACCGCCTGGCCGTTGTCATCCACATCCATCGGCGTGGCCAGGCCCACCACCCATTCCTGGCCGGGCAACGCCAGGGGCCGGTCCGTGGTGTTTCCCAGCCGCACCTGGACGTTGACCAGGAAATTGGAGCTGAGTTGGAAATCCTTCACCACGCGCAGTCCGTCCGGCAGCACTTTTTCCGCCCGCACCCCCGTGGCCGTCCGGGTGAGGGTGAAGTTGCCGTCGCCGACGAGATTCGTGTCCCCCAGAATCGCCAGGGTGGGTACCAGTGCGTGGGCGTTGAGGGTGACGACGGCGTTGGGGTCCGTGACCGCCGTTTTTTTCCAGCGCAACGAGATGTTTTCGGGCGAACCGAGCAGGGCCACGGATTGCAGGCCGCCCCCGCGCGAAGTGAAGGTATAACGGGCGCTGGCGTTGGTCAGCACCAGGGTCCGCTCGGGCAGGTTGGGGTCAAACGGCGACAGTTCCAAGGCGGCCGGCGGGGCGGGGTTCCCCCCCGGGGCGGCGGCGGGCGCGGCGGCGGCGACCGGGGCCGGCGGATGCAGCGCCAGCTCATGCTGATACTTTTGCTCGTCGTAAAGCCACACCCCCATGATGAGGACACAAATCGTAACTACTATGATGCCGGTTCTATCCATGAAAATGATTCCAATTTGCTTTCAAGATGAGTTTAAGGCGCGCCGGATTTTGGGGCGCTGGCAAGGCGCGAGCGAGGCGCATACCCGCAGCGGTCTGTAACGAGCGAGCAACGCAGCCGGCACCCCAAAAGACCAGCGAATTAAGCTCATCTTGAAAGCACATTGGAATTAGCGGGTGGTCTCCGTAACGGCCGCGAGGTTGAAACGCGGCGGCGGCAGGGGAGGGGCCGGGACGGGATCGCAGCCGCAACCACCCCAGGGATGGCAGCGGGCCAGGCGTTGCGCCGCCAACCGGCTGCCCGCCAGGGCGCCATGGGTGGCGATGGCCTCGAGGGCATAAGCGGAACAAGTGGGGGTGAACCGGCAGCCGGCCGTGCCGCCAAACAAATAGAGCTGCGCGGGCGAGCCGATGCCGCGGTAAACGCGAATCGCCCAAACCAGGGAATGTTGCAGCAAGTTCACGAATTTATGGGTTTAAACAGACCGGCGCGGCGCACAGAGGTTAAAAAATCCTTCTCCACCCGGGCATAATCACAACCGGCAATGGACGGGCGCGCCACCAAAACCAATTCCACCGACGTCACCAATTCATGCTGATGCTGCCGGAAACTCTCCCGGAGCCAGCGCCGGGCGCGGTTGCGGGCCACGGCATTGCCAATCTTCTTGCTGGTGACCACCCCCAACCGGGGACCGGCCCCGGCCGGTTGCAACTGCCAGTTGGCAATCACACAGCCCACGGCCAGCCGCTGCCCCTGCTGCCGCACCCGCATGAAATCACGATTTTGGAGCAGCCGCTGCTTGCGGCCCAGTCGCAGACGGATCGGCGCGCCGGCGTGCATGACCGGATCAAACCGGCGTCAGCCGTTTGCGGCCCACGCGACGGCGGTTGGCCAGCGTGGCCTTGCCGCTCTTGCTCGAATTCCGGTTGAGAAATCCGTGCTGACGCTTGCGGCGGATTTTTGACGGTTGATACTGGCGTTTCATAAAATTCTGGTTCCGTTTGTTTCCGCTAGGAAATCCTCTCCAACGGAGCGTTGGAGAATAGCAGTAACCGGGCCGGTGTCAAGCCGGGTTCCCAACCCATTTTTCATTTCCGTGCCAACCGAAGTTGGGGGCGGTTCTCCGCATCCGGCGGTTGAGCGGCCTTGCCGGGCCGCGCGATCTGATGGCCTCCGGAACCCATGACGACGCAACCTTCGGTTCTTGAACCCGGTCTGGAGGGTTCCCGCGACCCGGCCCCCGCCCGCTGTCGTGTGTTTTAGCGACGTGCAGCCGGCGGTTTCCCGGCTATGATTAACTGGTATTAACCATGAAAATAACCCACCTTGAAGCCATCGGGCTGGCGCTGCTGTGCCTGCTCCCGTCCGCCCGCGCCCAAACCACCAATGTCCCGGCGGTCACGCCCCCGGCCGGACGGTCTCATGCCTGGTGGCGGGAGGCCGGCCCCGGCGAACGGCCTTATATGGTGGACGCCAAGAAAATGCCGTTGATCTCGGTCAAGGGCAACCGGTTTGTGGATCCGGCGGGCCAGCCGGTGTTGTTCCGGGGTCTGGCGATTTCGGATCCGGACAAACTGGAGATGCAGGGGCATTGGAACCGGGAGCACTTTGTGAAGGTGAAGGAGATGGGCGCCATGCTGGTGCGCATCCCGGTCCATCCGGTCGCCTGGCGGGAACGGACGCCGGTGGAATACCTCAAGCTGCTGGACCAGGCCGTCGGCTGGTGTACGGAATTAAACATGTATGTGATGCTGGACTGGCACTCGATTGGGAATTTGGAGACGGGAGTATTCCAGGATCCAATGTATGACACCACGAAGCAGGAAACCTACAATTTCTGGCGCGTCATGGCCCGGCATTACGCCGGCCACAACACAGTGGCGTTTTATGAACTGTTCAACGAGCCCACCACTTACCGGAACCAGCTCGGCCCGGTTTCGTGGGACGCCTGGAAGAAGAGCGTGGAGGAGGAGATCACGCTGATCCGGGCGTATAATCCCCAGGCCATCCCGATGGTCGCCGGTTTCGACTGGGCCTACGATTTGACCCCCATCATCCTCAACCCCATCGCCGCCGAGGGGATTGGTTACACGGTGCATCCCTACGCCAACAAGCGGTCGCAACCCTGGGAACCCAAGTGGGAGGAGGACTTCGGCTTTGCCGCCGCCAAGTATCCCGTCATGGCCACGGAATTCGGCGGCTTCGGCGGCCGGGAGCCGGCCTATGGGCCGGCCATTTTCAAGTATCTCGAAAGCAAGGGCATCAGTTGGACGGTCTGGTGTTTTGACCCGGAATGGGGGCCGACGCTGATCAAGAATAGGAACTATGATCTGAACGCGTCCGGCGAGGCGGCCAAGGCGGCCATGCACGGCGAGCCGGTCAAATGACGGGCCCCCCGCCGCAATTCCCAAACTCAAGAACCATCATTATGAAATTACAAATCCTTTTGGGCGCCTGGATCGGAATCTGGTGCCTCACCACCGGCCGGCTGCCCGCCGCCGACAATGCGGTTGCGCCGGTGACGCCCGGGGCGACCCCGGAAGCGGTCGCCTTGTTGAATTTCTTTTATCACATTTCCGGCGAGCACACGCTGACCGGGCAGCATAATTTTCCGGCGGAAAACGACCGGGACACGCTGGCGGCGGCGCGGGCCTGGGGCAAGACCCCCGCCATTTTTGGCAAAGACTGGGGTTTTGCCAAAGCCGGCGACAAGGATTCGGCCTATGTCCGCGATGACATCGTGACGGAGCTCAAAGAGCATTATCAGAATGGCTCGCTGGTGGTGATGTGCTGGCATGCCGTGCCGCCCACCGCCGATGAGCCCGTCACCTTCAGCCCGCCGCGCGGCGCCCCGGCCACGACCAACCTCAACCCCGAACTCCACACCGTGCAGGGCCATCTCACCGAGGCGCAATACCATGATTTGCTCACGCCCGGCACCGCCCGGCACGAACATTGGTGCGCCCAGGTGGACGCCATCGTGCCCTATTTGAAAAAGCTCGAGGCGGCGCATGTGCCGGTGCTTTGGCGCCCGTTTCACGAGATGAACGGCAACTGGTTTTGGTGGGGGGGGCGGCGCGGCGAAGACGGCACCGTGGCGATGTATAAGATGATGTTCGACCGGATCGTGAAATTTCACCACGTCAAAAATCTCATCTGGGTCTGGAACGTGGACCGACCGGAGGGCACGTCGTTGAAATTTGAGGAATGCTGGCCCGGGCCGCAATATGTGGACATTCTCAGCCTGGATTGTTATGCGGAGTTCAAACCGTCCTACTACGACGCGATGCTGAAGCTGGCGGACGGGAAACCGATTGCCCTGGCGGAAGTGGGCGGCAATCTGACGCGCGCGGCGATTGCGGCGCAACCCCGCTGGGTGTGGTGGATGGAATGGGCCGGCAGCGGCCTTCGCAGCAATGTGGCCAGCAACCTGGCAGTGATGGTGAAGGATCCCCGTTACTGGAGCCTGGACGATGCCGGTTACCGTCAGGCCATCGCGCCGATTCGGGTCGCCTCCGGGCTGCCCGCCGCGCCACCCGTGCCGTCCGCGCCCTGATTCCCGCTCGGTGGGCGGCGGCGGGGTGGAAAAATCACCCGGCGGTCCGACCCGCCTGTTGGTCGTGTTGCTCCACGGCCTCGCCATAAAAGGCGCGCATGCGGGCGTTCACCAAGCGCATGGTAAAATGCTGTTGGACGTGTGCGCGTGCGGCGGCGGACATGGCGGCCAGCAACGTACGGTCCCGGTTCAGTTTCTCCAGAAAAGCCGCCAACGCGGAGACGGCCTCAGCGGGCGTCGTGGCGGGTGCGGCAAAACCTGTTTCCGGAGTTATCTGCGCGGCGGGACCGCCGATGTTCAGACAGCCCACGGGTCTTCCCGCCGCCAGGGCTTCCATGCAGACATTCCCAAACCCTTCATGCAGCGCCGGGTGCAGCAATACGTGCGACTGGCCCAGCCGGGCCAGCACGTCCGAATATTTCGGAAGCGTACCCAGGAATTTTATCTGCGCGGCCACCCCGGTCTGGGCGGCGGTTCGTTCCAATTCCGGACGGAATGGACCATCGTTGACAATCCACAGTTCGGCCTCGGGATGGTGTCGGGCAAATTCCCCGAAAGCGCGGATGGCCAGATAAAACCCCTTCCAATGCACATGGCGCCCAATGCAGATGGCGCGCAACGGTCCTGGCGGAGGCGGCGGTAGCGCGGCAAATTCCGCAAGGTTTTCATCCGTCAACGCCAACTGAGGCATGGCTTCAACCCGCCGGGCGCCCAACCGGGTCAGGGCGGCACAACTTTCAGCGGTCACGCCGATGGCGATGGTGGCCGCGCGGGCGGTGTCGCGGAGGGCGGAAGTGTGTTCGCAAAGGTTCCGGATGCCATCCCGGACGGCTTCGCTAAGTTGATAACGCACTGGAAGTTCGCGGACGAAGGCGCGCGGCGGGGTCTCGGCGGCGCCGACCGGCCCCCAGATGAACGGCAGGTTCAACGCGCGCAATCCGCTGGGCGACCAATACCGTCCATAGGTTACATGATGCACCAGGTCAAATTTAATTCTGGTGTGCAGTTCAAACAGGGGGCGGCGAAGGCTTTCCTGCCAGAGATGATAATACACCGAACCCGTGGCGGCGCGCCGGCTCAGCCACTGAACGGAGGGCGGGAGCCGGTGAAAAACCGGGTGGAAATTCGGGCGGGGGTTTCTCCGCAACTCCGGCTCGGTCAACTCCCGATATTGGTGGGCGTCGGCGATGACGGCCCAAACCTCGTGTTCGCGCAGCGCCTCGGTGATGGCCCGCCAGGCATTGCCCGGCTCGGAGGTCTGGCAGGGGAAGCACGAGTAGGTGGAGAGCAGGATTTTCATGACTGGAAAAACGAAAGGAATATATCGGCGGCGACGGACACGTCAAGGTTGGGGAATTAAAAACCGGGCATTCCGGTTGCTGCCAGCCGGGCTGCCGGCAACTGCGGTCAGGCGGCTATTCCCCCCGCATGGTTTTACATTTGCGCCGGGTGGCTGCGGGTGATTTACTGCTGTGGATGAATTTATCTCGAGATGGCGCCAGCCTGCTGGGGACCGCCATATTATTTGGTTTGGCGGGGGGGGTGCCCGCCCAGACCACGCCGCCGGAGGCCACTAATCTTTGGGGGCTAAAGGTAGGGATCACTGAAGACGGGCCGACCTGTTCGTCCCCGGCCATCGCGCCGGATGGTACGCTCTATCAGGCGAACTATGAGGGGCAGTTGTGGGCGGTGACGCCGCAAGGGCAGGTTCGCTGGAAATTTGACACGGGAACGGAGACTGAGATCAAATCCTCCCCGGCGATTGCGGATGACGGCACGATCTATTTTGGCTCGCGCAACCGGAAGTTTTACGCGGTCACGCCGCAGGGGAAATTGAAGTGGACTTTTCCCACCGGCGCCTGGGTGGATTCCTCCCCGGCCATCGCGGCGGACGGTACGGTTTATTTTGGCTCGTGGGACAAAAATTTCTATGCCCTGGATGCGCAGGGCGGACTCAAATGGAAATATGACGTGGGTGAGATTGTGGTTTCCTCCCCGGCCATTGCGAAGGATGGCACGATTTATTTCGGGGCGTTCGACAGCAAGTTTTACGCGCTCAGTCCGGCGGGACGGGTGAAATGGACGTTTGCCACGGGCAGTGAAATCTCCTCTTCGCCGGCCATCGGCGCGGACGGATCGGTTTATTTCACCTCGATGGACGGCAATCTTTACCGCTTGAACCGCGATGGCACGGAACGATGGCATTTCCACACCGGCGGCGCCACGGAAGCCTCCCCGGTGCTGGATGAAAGCGGCAACGTTTATGTGGCCGGCAACCCCTACATCGAATATTACGTTTCGCCCGACGGCCGGGGCCATGGCATCACCGGCCTGGCCTGTCCGGTGGCGGTGTCGGCCGTGGTGGTCACCGGCCGGGTGTATTGCTCACGGCCGTGGCGGACGCTCCAAGCCTACCATACAAATGGCGAGGTATTATGGATATACCATTCCGGCGACAACCTCACCGGTGACAACCTGTCGGCCTCGCCGGTGGTGGGGGCGAACGGCGTGGTTTACGCAACGTGTCGCCAGTCTTTACATGCCATTCAACCGGTGGGCATGGCGCCACCGCTGGCCAAGAGCGCGTGGCCCATGTTCCGGGGCAACCCAAGGCATACGGGGCGCGGCGCGGATTAATTTAAAGCCGGGTGCCAGGGCGCTCAGGAAAGACCGACAGCGACGGATGAAGTTCCCACCATAATTGTCGGCTTTTTGCCCGACTGCGGGTTAATATCGAAAACAAAGGCTTCAGTGTTCAAAAAACAGCGGCTTAAACCCGGACCTCGTCTTCAGCCAAAATGGGACCCCGACCAAGGCCGATCATCCCCTCCTGCAGTGATTGCCCCATAACCGTCTGCATCAGGCTGCTGGCGGATCAGGGTTCCCTTCGGATTGACATCGTGGAAGGGCATCCGCAATACTCACCCTGATGTCAGAGTTGCTTTGGTTTGTTGCCCACACCCGGCCGCGACGGGAAAAAAAGTTGGTGGAACATTGCCGCCGAAACAGCATCGCGGCGACGCTGCCCTGCTGCAAGTCAGTGCATAAATATCGCGGCAAAACGGTCGTCTTTCACAAACCGGTCTTCCCCGGTTATGTTTTCCTCCAACTCGAAGGCGAACGCAAGAATTTCGTCCGCCAGAACGATCATGTGGCCAATCTCCTGGACGTGTTTGATCAGCAAACATTTGGGCGGCAGTTGGCGGATATTCTTCTCGCCTTGGAATCAGATTTGGAAGTGCGCCTGGCCCCGTCCATCGGCGAAGGCATGCGCGTACGCATCAAAACCGGCCCCTTGCGGGGCGTGGAAGGGTGGGTGGAACAACGTTACGGCCGAACCATGGTGCTGTTGCGACTGGACTTCATCAGCCAGGCGGCGGCCGTGAAACTGGACGCCGATCTGCTCGAACTCACGTAACCCGCCATCCCCCCCGGCGCTTCAGGGCGTCATCGTCCGATAGAAGCGCATTGTGCCATTGGTGGCACCGGCGTCTATGAACGCCGGCAGTCCATTGGTGCCGGCCACTACATTTGTCAACGTGGTCCAATGGGACAAATCCGTGCTGGCCTGCACCGCATAGCTCTTCCGGGCGTCGCCACCGGTGAACGTCAATTGGACGGTTCCATCGCGCAGCAACATGGGATTATTGATGGTCACCGGCGTGGGGGCCGCCACGACCACGGCGGACGTTCCCGACTGGGCCGTCACCGCCAAAATCCCGGCCCCATAGGTGATTGCGTAATTGGCCGGATTAAAGGTGCCGCCGGTGGCGGCGCCGGGGGTGATGGTGTAATTACCCGTGGCGGCGGTGGCCGCGCCGCCATTGTTGCTGACCGCCAGGGTCACGGTGCCCACCGTCTCCCCGTTCTCCAAACCGCTGGCGGTGAACAGCGTGCTGCCGGGGCCAAACGCCAGCGTCTGGCCATAGGTTTTGCTCTGGCCCAGCGCGGTGACCGTCAACGCCGCCGGGCAGACGGTCAGCGTGCCAACGGCATAGGTGATCGTATAGTTGGCCGGATTGAAGGTGCCGCCGGTGGCTGCGCTGGGGGTGAGTGAGTAGGGCGAACCGGCCACGGTGGCCGTGGCCGCACCGCCATTGCTGCTGTCCGTCAGGGTGACGGTGCCGATCATCTCCCCGTTCTGCAACCCGCTGGAAGTGAACAGCGTGCTCCCGCTGCCAAAGGTCACCACCAAGCCATACGTTTTACACAGGTGGGCCTTCCCCGTCACCGTCAGCGGTGCCGGCGTGATGGTCATGGTGCCGTTTTGCAGGTTAAAGACATAGTTGGTCGCGGACAGGGTGCCCGCATGAATGTTGATGGTATAACTCCCAACCGAACTGGAGGCACCCGCCCCCGTTGATACGATCGGCGCGCCATTGATCACCGCCGCCGTGTCCCCGTTGATGAAGCCCGAATAACTGACCGTCAGGACCGGGTTGGTCGCCCCGTAGATGCGCGTCTGCGGACACGGCACCACCGTAATCACCCCCGGGTTGACCGTCAAGGTGCCCGGGGCGTAGGTGATCGTGTAATTCGCCCGGTTGAAAGTGCCGCCCGTGGCCGCACTCGGGGTGATGGGGTAGCCGCCCGGCACCGCCGTGGCCGCGCCACCGTTGTTGCCCACCGCCAGGGTTACCGAGCCAATCGTCTCCCCGTTCTGCAAGCCACTGCTGGTGAACTCGGTGTTGTTACCGCCAAAATTCATCGTCTGGCCATACCCCTTGACGGCGGCGTTGGCCGTGATGGTCAGGAAAGCCGGCGTCACCGTCAGTGTGCCCGGCGCGTAAGCGATGGTGTAATTGGCCGGATTAAACGTTCCACCCGTCGCCACACTCGGGGTCAAAGTGTAACTCCCCACGGCGGCATTCGCCGCGGTTCCGCCACTGGCCGCCAGCGTCACCGTCCCCACTGATTCCCCGTTCTGCAACCCACCCGCCGTGAACTGGGTGCTGCCACTGCCACAGGTCACCGTCTGCCCATATGCTTTCGTGGCGTTGCCGGCCGTGATCGTCAGCGGGGCCGGGGTTACCGCCAGCGCACCGTTGACCAAGTTGAACACATAGTTGCTCGCACTGAGGCTCCCCAACTGGTTCGTGATCACATACGTGCCCACCACGCTGGTGGCATTCGCCGCCACGCTCAGTACCGGGGCGCCGCTGATCACCGCCGCCGTGTCCCCGTTGAGGAAGCCGGAGTAACTCACCGTCGGGGCCGGATTGGCCGCCCCATAGGCCCGGCTCTGCGGGTTCACGGTTACCGTGATGATGGATGCCGGCGCCACCGTCAACACTCCGTTCGTCAGGCTGAAC
>Ga0302278_10000086_pt1 | contig 108177 bp, 83 predicted proteins | sample III_Bog_N3_2_FD_194543 | JGI IMG/M metagenome (GOLD analysis project Ga0302278, IMG submission 194543) | Peat permafrost microbial communities from Stordalen Mire near Abisko, Sweden - III_Bog_N3_2 | ecosystem: Environmental > Terrestrial > Soil > Wetlands > Peat | place: Sweden: Abisko...
GACTTGATCAGAGGTTCCTTAAGCGCGTCCATTGAGGCCTCTGAGGGTCTGGAGACCCTCAGGACAGCCGATCTGGAGATCGGCGCTACCAATTTGCGGATAGGGGCTAAAGAGGCTGCGGAAAAAGGGCATCAAGAAGGTTGACCGCAACCAGGAGCTTTAGCAGGGGCTGAAGCCCATCATTGATTTGATCGGCTTTATCGGCATGACTGAAGCCGTGCCATTTCACAACACCTACTTGATCAGAGATTCCCCTGAAATGGGAAAGCACATGCCAACGCAAACCCGCCGATTGAGGCGTGCAAACCTGCCTGGCAATGACCTTGCCACTTTGGGGATTGCCGGCTGGGGGAGGGGAATTGTGCCGCCAGTTGTTTTTCCGGGCCGGGTGCAATAGGTTCATTGATTGAGGAGCTCTGCGGGGTTACCGAACTCTCACGAGCGTGTGGCAGTGGCAAGGGAGCGAAACAGCATGGAAAGCACGATGAGCGTTGGGCCGGAAGGGTCCGTTTTGTTGAATCATGATGGGGGCAATCCACCCACACGGAACAAGCACCTGCTGCGCTGGGTTGAGAAGATGGCCGAGCTGGCGGGGCCGGCCTCGATTCATTGGGTGAGCGGCTCGCAGGAGGAGTATGACCGGCTGTGCGCGCAGTTGGTGGCCAACGGAACCTTTCAGCGGCTGAACCAGGAGCTTCGGCCCGGCTGCTTCTATGCGCGGTCGGACCCGAGCGACGTTGCAAGGGTGGAAGAGCGGACCTTTATCTGTTCACTTTCCAAAGACAATGCCGGCCCGACGAACAACTGGGAAGATCCGCAAGCGATGCGGCGAAAGATGAAGAGCCTGTTTCGCGGGGCCATGCAGGGGCGCACGATGTATGTGCTGCCATTCAGCATGGGCCCTATCGGCTCAAAGTTCTCACAGATAGGTGTGCAGCTCACGGACAGTCCGTATGTTGTGGTGAGCATGCGCATCATGGCGCGCATCGGGCTGCCGGTCTTCGCCGAGATCGACAAGGACGAGAAGCGGGTTGTGCCTTGCATGCACAGCGTAGGCGCGCCGCTGGCGCCGGGGCAGAAGGACGCTCCATGGCCCTGCAACAAGGAGAAATACATTGTCCACTTTCCCGAGACCCGCGAGATATGGTCGTATGGATCGGGCTATGGTGGGAACGCGCTGTTGGGAAAGAAGTGTTTTGCACTTCGCATCGCCTCAAATATGGCACGGGACGAAGGGTGGATGGCGGAGCACATGCTCATCCTCGGCGTCGAGAATCGGGCGGGGCGCAAGACCTATGTTGCTGCTGCTTTTCCAAGCGCGTGCGGCAAGACGAACTTCGCGATGATGATTCCTCCCGCGGCGTTTGATGGGTGGAAGGTGTGGACTGTGGGCGACGACATTGCGTGGATCCGTCCGGATGCTGGTGGTCATCTGCGCGCCATCAATCCGGAGGCCGGTTTCTTTGGTGTGGCTCCGGGGACTTCCGAACAAACCAATCCCAACGCAATGGCGACGATGGCAAGTAACTCCATCTTTACCAATGTGGCGCTAACCCCTGAAGGCGATGTGTGGTGGGAAGGCATGACGGATACACCGCCGGCAGAGTGCCTTGACTGGCAGGGAAACCGCTGGACACCGGAGCTGGCCCGGAAGACGGGCGCAAAGGCGGCGCATCCCAATGCACGTTTCACAGCTCCAGCGGCGCAATGCCCAACGATCGACGCCGCATGGGAAGATCCGGATGGTGTGCTGATCGAGGCAATCATCTTTGGCGGTCGCCGCTCGACGACGATGCCTCTTGTCTATCAGGCATTCAACTGGTCGGCGGGCGTTTACATGGGCGCGACCATGGGCTCAGAGACTACGGCGGCTGCTGCCGGCACGGTGGGCAAGGTGAGGAGGGACCCCATGGCCATGCTGCCCTTCTGCGGCTACCACATGGGCGACTACTTCCGTCACTGGCTGAAGATGCAGCGCAGCCTGGCGTCGACTCCGCGCATTTTCCATGTGAACTGGTTTCGCAAGGACGCGCAGGGTAAGTTTCTGTGGCCTGGCTTCCGCGAGAATATGCGTATTCTCAAGTGGATCATCGACAGGGTGCAAGGGCGCACCCAGGGGCGCGAATCGCCGATCGGGTGGATGCCTCGCTATGAGGACATTGAGTGGACGGGGCTCAAGTTTCCCAGGGAACAGTTTGAAGAACTGCAAGCTGTGGACCGGGCCGCATGGAGGAGCGAAGTAATTGGCCACGAGGAACTATTTCTCGACTTGCATGACCATCTGCCACCGGAGATGATCTATGAGCGCGAACTGCTGATTTGCCGCCTGTAGCTGGTTGCGACTCGGGACTACGGGATATTTTGGACCGGCAAGATTCGTTGTGCGGCGGCGCAACGACTGTGGTGCTTTGCCGGGGTTGCAGATAACTCGCACGTTGTTCAGTGATTGGATCATCGGAAAACTTAGAAACTAGTTGCGGACCTTCGAGTGGAGCACGGTTTGAGGTCGTTTGCTGAGACGCCTTATCCGGCGGCCTGTCTGTTGGAAACTGGTTTGAGCCGCGATGGCACTCGCCTGGGATATATTGTCTTCACAGGTTCCAACTCTGCCATAAAGCCACTGAATCGAGGTCGAAAATGTCGCGAATTCTGAAGCTGTCTTGCCTTGGAATGCTCGGGTGCGTTGTGTTTGCGGGTGCCGGGACGCCCATGCTGGGGCAGGTCCGGTCACAGGACGCGGCTCTGATTGCACGTCGCAATGCTACTGAGAAAGAACTGGAATCTGTTGCGATTATCGAACGCAAAGTAATGGTTCCGATGCGCGATGGCAAACGCATGCAGGCGGATATTTACAGGCCCAAGGACGAATCGAAGAAGTACCCGATTATCTTTTCGCGCACGCCGTATAACTTCAACTACTGGGATGTGGAACTGGGCGCGCCGCGGGATATGTCCGGCGAGTTGGATGCGGTGAAGCGGGGCTATGCCTATATCGAGATGAATGAGCGTGGCCGGTATTTCTCAGAGGGCGACTACGACATTCTGGGCGTGCCGCTGACGGACGCTGACGACGCGCTGAACTGGATGGGCGGGCTGGGTTGGTCGGCAGACAAGGTGGGGCTAATTGGTTGTTCTTCAACGGCGGAGTGGCAGTTAAACATAGCTTCGCGCGGCGACAAAGCACTGGCAACTTTTATCCCGGAGAGTTTTGGAGCGGGAGTGGGGGGGGTGGGTCCGTACTATGAGCAGGGTAACTGGTTTCGGGGCGGGGCGGTGCAGATGCTGTTCGGCACATGGCTCTACGACTATGGGCTGCAGACGAACGATGGCAAGCCGAATTTTCCAGCCGGCATGTCACAGCAGGCGCTGATCACGGCTGCTAAGTCTTACGATTTGTCGGCGCATCCGCCAGCCGTTGATTGGTCGAAGGCACTTTGGCATTTGCCGGTGAAGGACCTTCTGGCGGCGGTTGGAAGCCAGCACGGAATCTACGCGGATACGACGCCTTCTGGGCAGAGGGGAATGATTGAGCGAACACCGAACGATCCAGCCTGGCTTAAGGGCGGGTTATGGAACGACTCGATGCGGATCGACATTCCGGGGCTGTGGATGATGACCTGGTATGACGTGAGTACGGGGCCGAACCTTGCCGCTTATAACTACGTGCGCAAGACGGCGAGCCCGGAGGTCGGCAACGAGCAGTACGCGATTATTGCGCCGATGCCGCATTGCGGGTACAAGCGAGCCACGGAGCACACGGTTGTTGGCGAGCGAGATTTAGGCGATGCGCGACTGGATTATGACTCGCTGACTTATGGGTGGTTCGATCACTTCTTGAAGGGGGAGGACAACGGAGTTCTGGCCAAGACGCCGAAGGTGCAGTACTACACCATGGGTTTGAACAAGTGGCAGTCGTCGGACACATGGCCGCCGCAGGGCGCGAAGCCGGTTACTTATTACCTTGCCAGCGAAGGACGGGCTAACTCGCTTAACGGAGACGGCGCCCTGGCGGCTGCGCCGGAACAGAAGGATGCCGCGGATAAGTTTGTTTATGATCCAATGAATCCAGTTCCTACACATGGTGGTGGATTTTGTTGCATGGGAGCAGACTTGAAGCCGGGTGCGTTGGACCAGCGAAGCATGGAGACACGCGACGACATTCTTGTTTACAGCACTGGCCCGTTGAAAGAAGGCATGGAGGTGAGCGGACCTGTCGATGTGACGCTATATGTTTCAAGCGACGCGAGGGATACCGACTTTACAGTCAAGCTGATCGATGTTATGCCGGATGGGACGGCTTATAACATTGATGAGAATATTCAGCGAGCGCGGTATCGCGAAGGCTATGACAAGCAGCCAGTATGGATGGAGAAGGAGAAGGCCTATAAAGTCAGTTTCCAGCCGATGCAGACGAGCAACTACTTTGCGGCGGGGCACGAGTTGCGAATTGAAGTAAGTAGCAGTGACTTTCCGCGTTTTGATCGCAATCTCAATACTGGTGGAAACAACTTTGATGAGTCGGTGGGCGTCGTGGCACACAACCAGATCCACCATTCGGCGCAGTATCCATCCAGCATTACACTGAGTGTGGTTAGCAAGTGAGTCAGCTTTCAAGCAGCGGGATCGGGAGTACGCGAATAGACGTTCAACCCAACGCACTGGAGGCGCCTTGAGCAGCATTGATCCGTCCCTTTCGAATCGCGACCTTGCTCCGACTACGCGGGCACAGCGCACATGGGGCACTTATAACTACATTGCGCTGTGGTTTTCCATGTCGATGGAAATTACGACTTACAAGCTGGCCTCGTCGCTGATAGCCAAGGGGATGGACTGGAAGCAGGCAGTGGGGACGGTGCTGCTGGGGAACCTGATTGTGCTGGTGCCGATGCTGCTGAATGCGCATGCGGGAGCGAAGTACGGCATTCCGTTTCCGGTGTTCATTCGCGCGCCGTTCGGAGTGCGTGGCGCCAATCTTCCGGCGATACTGCGAGCTGTTGTGGCTTGCGGTTGGTTTGGGATTCAGTCATGGATTGGAGGCACCGCAATTCACTCCATGCTGGCGATTGTGTGGCCAACTCTTGCCGCGGGACCGGGCGTGTTATGGGCTTGCTTTCTGGGTTTCTGGCTGCTGAACATGGTGGTGGTGTGGCGGGGAGTTGAGTCGATTCGGCGATTGCAGGCGTTTGGTGCGCCATTCATGTTTGTGATGGCGGCGGCACTGCTGGTGTGGGTGCGAATGAAGGCGGGAAGCTTCGGGTCGATGCTCTCAACGCCGAGCCAGTTCCACTCGACGAGTTCGTTTCTCGCGGTATTTTTTCCGTCTCTTACGGCAATGGTGGGCTACTGGGCTACGCTTGCGTTAAACATACCGGACTTTACGCGCTATGCGAAGAATCAGGGTTCGCAGGCGTGGGGGCAGGCGTTTGGATTGCCGGTGGCGATGACGCTTTATACGTTTGTGGGGATCGCGGTGACTTCGGCATCGACGGTGCTTTTTGGGAGGCCGATCTGGGACCCGATTGAGCTGATTGGCGCGTTTCATCAGCCAGTAGTTGCTTTTGTGGCGATGATTGCGATTTTAGTTGCCACGCTCAGTGTGAATATAGGGGCGAATGTCGTGTCGCCGTCAAATGACTTTTCGAATCTATACCCGAGGCTGATCAGCTTTCGCACGGGCGGGCTGATTACTGGATTTCTTGGCCTGGCGATGTGTCCGTGGAAGCTACTGGCGACGCCGGATGCTTATATCTTTGGTTGGCTGGTTGGTTACTCGGGATTGCTGGGGCCGGTGGCGGGCATCATGATCGCCGACTATTTTTTTATACGCAAGACTGTGCTGGATGTGAACTCGCTGTATCATCGCGAGGGGGCTTATCACTACACCAAAGGGATCAATCCGCGGGCGGTGGTGGCGCTGGTTGTTGGAGTGGTGATTGCACTGGTTGGGTTGATCTATGCGCCGCTTCACTTTCTTTATGACTATGCGTGGTTTGTGGGGTTCTTCACATCGGGATTGTTGTATTGGATGATGATGAAGGTAGGTGTTTCCGAGGAGCACGAGGCCTGAGCTTGGCCATTCGAAGTGGCAGCTCCAGTGAAGGGGTGCGGGCGGGGACGCCCGCACTACAGCCGGTCAGGATACCGGCGCTACTTCTTCCCGCGACACCGTGCTCTTTTAGTCGACCAGCGCGTCGGCGATGGCCAGGTGCTGGTCGAGCGAGGCGATGCCAAAGTCGAGTTCCTCTTTGGTGACGATGAGCGGCGGGGCGATGACGAAATGGCTTACCCAGGCCTGCTGCGCAACTCCGTCGGCCATCATCTTTGCGGCGATTTGATCGACGACCAGCGGTTTGCCTTCGACCTTGTCGGCCATGGTGTTGAAGGGCTGTTTTGTGTCGCGATTCTTGACAAGTTCGACAGCGAAGAAGAGACCGAGTCCGCGCACATCGCCGATGGACGGATGCTTTCGCTTGAGGGCTTCCAGCTTTTCGCGGACATAAGGTTCAAGCTCCGCGGCGCGTTCGACTAACTTGAGGCGCTGCATTTCTTCAATGGTGGCGACGGCGGGGCCGAGGGTCATGGGGTGTGCTTCATAAGTGTGGCCGTGGGAGAAGTAATGGTTTTCGAAGTAGTCGGCGATCTTTCGGGATGTGGCGCAAAGGCCGAGCGGAACATAGGCTGAGGTGATGCCTTTTGCGGTGACAAGGATGTCGGGAGTTACACCCCAGTGGTCAACGGCAAACCACTTTCCGGTGCGGCCCCAGCCGGCCATCACTTCATCGGCGATCATGAGGACGCCGTAGCGGTCGCAGATTTCGCGGAGGCGCGGGAAGTACTCCGGCGGTGGGACGAGAACGCCATTGGTGCCCACAACGGGTTCGAGGATGATAGCGGCGACATCGCTTTCGTTGCGGATCATGTGTTCGATGTAATCGGCGCAGGCGATGTTACAACTGGGATAGGTGTGTTTGATGGGGCAGTTATAGCAGTTTGTTTCGGGAGCGAAGACGAAGCCTGCTCCTTTGCCGCCGGGCTCCATGGCCCAGCGGCGCGGGTCGCCTGTGGCTGCGATGGATGCCATGGTTGATCCGTGATAGGAGCGGTAGCGCGAGATGATTTTGGTTTTCCCGGTATACATTCGGGCAATTTTGAAGGCAGCTTCATTGGCCTCGGTGCCGCTGGTTGCGAAGAAGAATTTATCAACGCCGGCGGGGAGCACTTCCAACAATTTGTTGCTGAGGCGGGCGCGGGCTTCGGTGGCATAACCGGGCGCCACATAGGCGAGGCTGCGCGCCTGCTCGGCAATCGCCTCGACGACGCGTGGATTCTTGTGGCCGAGGTTGACGCACATCAACTGCGAACTGAAATCGAGGTAGCGCTTGCCCGCTCCGTCAGTGAACCAGCAGCCTTCGGCGTCGGCAATGTGGAGGGGCTTCCAGGTCTTTTGGAAGCGCCAAGTGCCGTAGTTGGTCTGACGGGTGATGGCGGAGATTTCTTCGGAGGAGAGCTGCTTTTCGACTTCGCTCATTGGGCGGGGCTCCTTGATGGATGGTTGAAATGGTAGCACTGCGGAGGGCAGGCTGGACTAAGGGTTGGGAAGAATGTTCGCGTGAGGCCGCATTGTTGAAAGGACTTCCCTGAGGGGCTAAAGCTATGCCCATTCAAAGCAGCAATACAACTGAAGCCTGTTCATCGGACTTGCGGGAACCCGAGATCGACCTTGCTGGCGCCGGGGTCTGGCCAGCGGCTGGTGACGACTTTGGAGCGCGTATAGAACTGAACGCCTTCAGGGCCGTACATGTGCAGATCGCCGAAGAGTGAGGACTTCCAGCCGCCGAAGCTGTAGTAGGAAACGGGCACGGGAATAGGAACGTTTATGCCGACCATTCCGACTTCGACATCGAATTGGAACTGTCGGGCTGCGCCGCCGTTCTGCGTGAAGATAGCAGTTCCGTTGCCGTAGGGGTTGTTGTTGATCAGGGCAAGAGCTTCGGCATAGGTAGCGACACGAACCACGCTCAGGACGGGGCCGAAGATCTCGTTGTCATAGCAGCGCATGCCGGGTTTTGCATTGTCGATGAGGGAAGGGCCGAGGAAGAATCCGCCGGTTGAAGTTGCGGGATCGAGGCGGCCATCGATGGGGAGGGTTGCGCCTTCGGCAACGGCGGTGTCAAGGTGGCCGGAGACGCGATCGCGATGTTCGCGGGTGATGAGCGGGCCCATTTCTGAGGCGGGTTCAGAACCGGGGCCAACTTTGATGCGAGCAACACGCTCGCGAATTGCTTCGATCAATGGGTGGGCGGCTGCGCCAACTGCGATCACAACGGAGATGGCCATGCAGCGTTCGCCGGCCGCTCCGTAGGCGGCTGAGACGGCGGCATCGGCGGCCATGGGGATGTCGGCGTCGGGGAGGACGAGCATGTGATTTTTTGCGCCGCCGAGAGCTTGCACGCGCTTGCCGATGCGGGTTGCGGCCTGATAGATGTAACGAGCAACGGGCGTTGAGCCGACAAAGCTGATGGCTTTGATGTCGGGATGTTCGAGCAGGCGATCGACGGCGGTTTTATCGCCATGGACGAGGTTGAGAATGCCGTCGGGTACGCCGGCTTGCTTTGCCAACTCAGCGAGAAAGGCGGCGGCTCCGGGGACCTTTTCGGAGGGCTTGAGGATGAACGCATTGCCGCAGGCTATGGCGGTTGAGAGCATCCACAAGGGGACCATGGCGGGGAAGTTGAAGGGCGTGATGCCGGCGACGACGCCGATGGGTTGACGGATCTGATAGACATCGACGCCGCGGCTTGCCTGCTCAGTGTAGCCACCTTTGAGCAGGTTGGGAATGCCACAGGCGAACTCGACGTTTTCAAGGCCGCGTGCTACTTCGCCGAGCGCGTCGGCGATGGTCTTGCCGTTTTCGAGGCTGATGATTTCGGCCAGGCGGGCGCGGTTTTTGAGAATGAGATCGCGCAGGTTGAACATGACTTCGGCGCGGCGCGAGAGAGGCGTGGAGCGCCAATCGATGGAGGCAGCTTTTGCGGCAGCGACGGCACGATCGATGTCGGCGGCGTTGGCGAAGCCGACTTCGGCGATGGTCTCGCCGGTTGCGGGATTCAGGACGGCGCCTTTGCGGCCGGAGGTGGCAGGGTCGGGCTTGCCGTTGATCCAGTGGGAGACTTCGATGGGGGTTTTGGTTTCGGTGGTGCTCATGGTGTTCCCTCGGGGGCTAAAGCCCAGTCAATTTTGGGCCTCTTGCGGCTCGATTAAAGTCGAGCCCTGATACAAGACAGCAGCGCATCGATCGTTTCAGCGTGTGAGCATCATCAGGCTTGATTCTCATCCCGCGTAAAACTGTTATTTTGCGCGAATCCATTCGATGGTTTTTGAGGCTAGCTTGTCAAAGGCGGTGATGGCCAGCGTTAAATGATCTTCGCGAGTGTCTTCGATTTTGTTGTGACTGATTCCGTTGAGCGATTGGACGAACATCATGACGGTTGGAATTCCGCTGCGCGAGACTTCGGCGGCGTCGTGCAAAGGGCCGGAGGGCATGCGATGGGATTGGCCGCTTGTCTCGCGAATTGCCGCTTCGCATAACTCGATGAGTTCGGGATGAAAGGGCTCCGGTGCGATGTTCCAGATGCGCGACCACTCAACAGTGCAGCCTTCTTCGGCTGCGAACTGCGAGCTTTTTTCTTGAGCTTCGCGATACATTTGCGCGAGGACATCGGCGCTGAGGTCGCGCAGATCGAGGGTTGCCTGGCAGCGACCAACGACGGCGGTGACGATGCCGGGATAAGTCTTGACGCTGCCCATGGTGCAGACGGCGTCAGGATGGCGCATGGCGATGGGGCGGATTTCGAGAGCGAGTTTGGCGGCTGCGGCGAGGGCATCGTGACGCGCTGTCATGGGCGTGGAACCGGAGTGCGCTTCCTGGCCGTGGAAGGTGATGGCGTGGCGTTCGACGCCCTTGGTGCCGAGTACTGCAGCGAGGGGAAGACCCATCTGTTCAAGCACGGGGCCTTGCTCGATGTGCAACTCGAGATAGGCGGCAGCATTCTTGCGTTCGATTTGAGCGTTGCCGATTTTGTCGACGGAGATGCCGCAATTGGCGAGGGCATCTTCAAGCCGTTCGCCGGTGGAGTCGGTGCGGGTGCGATCCTGATTGATAGTGTGAGTGCCGGCGAAGGCTGAGGAACCGAAGAGACTGCGGCCAAAGCGCGCGCCTTCTTCATCGGCCCAATCGACAAGCCGGATGGTGATGGGGGGCTTGCCGTCGAACTCGTTGTTGATACGACAGAGGACGGCGTAGGCAGCGAGGACGCCGAGACAGCCGTCGAGCCAGCCACCGTTAGGCACGGAGTCGAGGTGGCTGCCGAGGATGAGTGATTGAGTAGAATCACCGGCAAGTGTGGTCCAACTGTTGCCGGCGGCATCGATGTGATGCTCGATGGGGAGATCACTGAGTTTGGATTGAAACCAACTGCGGGCCTTGAGCCAGACTGGGCTCCAGGCGAGGCGCTGCGCGCCGTGTTCGTCGGCGGTGAGGGAGCGCAGTTCTTTGAGAAGGGCGATTGGGAGGAGCGCGATCGCGGCCTGGGGATCAACCGGCATGGTGGGCTCCAATATTGCATTGCGGCTCGCGGCGAATCAAGTGGCCGCGGCCGGGTTCGCCGACGAAGACGCCATTGCGCACTTGCACTTTTCCGCGAACGGTTACGTGGGTGGGGCGGCCTTCGATGTAGAAGCCATCGAATCCGTTGTAATCGTTGTTGGTGTGCTGCGTGGCGACGGAGATGGTTCCGCGATATTCAGGGTCATAGACGACGAGGTCGGCGTCTGCTCCAACGGCGATTGTGCCTTTGCGCGGGAAGAGGCCGAAGAGCTTTGCGGGGCGAGTGCTGAGGGCATCGACGAAGCGGTGGATGTCGAGGACGCCGCGCTTGACGCCGTAGGTGTACATGAGATTCACGCGATCTTCGATGCCGGGGATTCCATTGGGGATTTGCGTGAAGGCATTGGTGCCGAGGAGCTTCTGTTCAAGGTCGAAGGGACAGTGGTCGGTGCCGACGGTGTCAATGAGGCCGGCCTGGAGGGCGCTCCAGAGAGCGGGCTGGTTGCGCTTGTCGCGCAAGGGCGGGGACATGACGTGTTTCATGCCTTCGATGCCTTCGCGTTCTGCGTAGGTCTTGTCGAGGAGGAAGTGGGGGACGACAGACTCGATGTGGAGCTTGACGCCGCGGAGCTTTGCTTCGACGGCTGCGCGCAGGGCGGGAGCGCAGGACAGATGGACGACGTAACCCGTTGCGCCGGTCTGCTCAAGGAAGGTTGCAAAGCGGGCGGTGCCCTCGGCTTCGACGGCTTCAGGGCGGCTGGGTTCGTGCCACTCGGGGCCTGTTTTTCCTTCGGCAAGCAGGGCCTGTTGCAGCTGACCAATCAACTCGGCGTTTTCGCAATGGGCGGTGGTGATGACGCCTAGCTCAGCGGCCAGGGTGAGTGAGTTGAAGAGCTCTTCGTCGGTGACGCCGAAGAAATTCTTGTAGGCGAGGAAGACTTTGAACGAGGTGGTTCCGTCACGAACGATTTCGCGAAGTTGCGCTTCCGTAGCGGCGTCGTAGCGGGTGACGGCCATGTGAAAGGCGTAGTCGCAGAAGCTATGCCCTTCAGCCTTTTGCTTCCAGGTGTTGTAACCATCGAGGGCATCTTCATTGCGCGAGGGGCAGCACATTTCAATGAAGGTAGTAGTGCCGCCGATGAGTGCGGCTTTGCTTGCGGTGGCGTGGGTGTCTTTGGCGAAGGTGGCCATGAAGGGCAGATGAATGTGGACGTGGGGATCGATGAAGCCGGGGAAGACCAGCTTACCAGTTGCGTCGATAATCTCAGTTCCGGGGGGCGGATAGAAGTCGAGGCCGATGCTGGTGATGGTTTCATGCTCGATGAAGATGTCGGCGCGGGTGCGAGAATCCGCGGTGATGATTTCTCCGCCTTTGATCAGCAGTGCCATTGGATGGTCTCCAGGTTCGGTGTTGCGGGCTCTGTCTCGATGATCCCAGGTGCAAATGCAGATCCTTCGACTCACCACCCCCAAACTGAAAAACGTTTGGGGCCCCTTTCGCTCAGGATGACAGTTTCAATTCTTTGATGAATTGTGGATTCAGGTCTCTAGTGGATGTGGATGCCGACCTGTTCGCGGTAGGCCTTCATTGTCTCCCAATCTTCGGTTACCTGGGTTTGCTGCGTGGAGAGCTGGTTCCAGGTGACGGCGTCGCGGCCTGATGGAAGCTCAACCATCTGGATGCAATTATCCACCGGACACACGTTATAGCAGAGGCGGCAGCCGACGCAATCTTCTTCGCGAACCTGCGGCTGCGGGCGTGTTTCAATGGCCTGCTGCTTGCCGTTGGAGCGGACGTCGTAGGCGAGCGGCTGAACTCGATTGCCTTGGGGGGAGACGAGGTCGATGCACTGGTGGGCGGTGTCGTTGCAGGCGACGTAGCAGAGATTGCACTTGATGCATGTTTCAGCGTTTATGCGGGCAACGGCGCGATAGGAGAGGTCGAGGTTTTTGAATTCGGAGACGCGATGGAGGCTGTGGCCGCTGACTTCGGCGATGGTTTTGAAGCCTTTTTCGTCCATCCAGTTGGAGAGGCCGTCGCAGAGGTCTTCAATGATTCGGAAGCCATAGTGCATAACAGCAGTACAGACTTGAAGGCTGGAAGCGCCGAGGAGCAGGAACTGCGCTGCGTCTTGCCAGGTGGCGATGCCGCCCATTCCGGAGATGGGGATGCCGGACTTTGAGACGATCTCGTCGGTGCCGAGGGCGGCGAGCATATTGAGCGCGATGGGCTTGACGGCGGGGCCGGCATAACCGCCGTGGCCGCCTTTGCCGCCGATGCTGGGGGTGAGCTCCAGTGTATCGAGGTCCACACCGATGATGGAGTTGATGGTGTTGATGAGCGAGAGGGCGTTGGCGCCTGCGGCAACGCCGGCACGGGCGGGCAAGACGATGTTGGTGATGTTGGGCGTGAGCTTCATGATGACGGGAATGGTGGCGGCTTCCATGACCCAGCGGGTGATGCGCTCGCAGTACTCGGGCACCTGTCCGATGGCCGAGCCCATGCCGCGTTCGCTCATGCCGTGGGGGCAACCATAGTTGAGTTCGATGCCGTCTGCGCCGGTGTCTTCAATGCGCTCAATGATTTCTCTCCACACTTCGGGCTTGGATTCGACCATGGCGGAGACGATGACGGCGCGATCGGGCCAAGCGCGCTTTACCTCGGCAATTTCTCGGAGGTTGATTTCGATGGGGCGGTCGGAGATGAGTTCGACGTTGTTGATGGCGAGCATGCGTTGGCGTCCGTGATGCCAGGCGCCATAACGGTTGGAGACGTTGAGTACGGGGGCGCCGATGGTCTTCCATACAGCGCCACCCCATCCTGCTTCAAAGGCTTTGTGAATCTGCGCGCCAGTGTTGGTGGGCGGGGCGGAGGCTAGCCAGAAGGGGTTGGGTGATTTGATGCCGGCGAAGTTGATGCGAAGGTCTGCCATGGCTATTTTCCCTCGGCGGAAGCGGCGGGTTTGGCAAGTTTTTGATGGATGGCGGCGGCGGCGAGTTTGCCATCCTCGACGGCCATGACGGTGGATGCCGCGGCGGTGGCGCGAATGCAATCGCCGATGGCGTAGAGGTCTTGAAGGTTCGTCTGGAATGCGTTATCGACGGAGATGAAACCCCTTTCCGTTGGGAGGCCCAGGTGCTGAGCGAGCGATGGCTTTTTCTGCCCGACGGCTTTCACGATCTGGTCGGCAGGGAGCACGAATTCCGAATCGGCGACGGGTTGGGGGGAGGGACGGCCGGATGCGTCGAGAGAGCCCAGTTCCACGCGGAGACATACCAGTCCTGTTGGTAGGCCGTCCAGGAGCAGAACACGGGACGGCTGTGCGAGGAAGCGGAATTCGATGCCTTCCTTGCGGGCAAAGTCGTACTCGTGCTCGTAACAAGTCATCTCGCGATCGGTGCGGCGATAGACCATGGTGACACGCTCAGCACCGAGGCGGCGAGCGATGGTTGCGCAATCGACGGCGGTGTTGCCTGCGCCGATGACAACGACGTTGCGTCCGATTTTCAGAGTCTCCGGGGCAGTCTTGCTGGCTTCAATGAAGGCGAGGCCGTCGACGATGGCTTCTTCGCCCTCGATGCCGAGGCTGGGGGTATTGCCGAGTCCAACGCTGAGGACTACGGCGCTGAATTCCTCTTGAAGTTGAGCCAGGGAAATGTCTTTGCCGAACTCGATGCCGGAGTTGATTTGAACGCCGAGGGCCTGGATCATGCGCGTCTCTTCGAGGGCAACCTCGACCGGCTCGCGGAGGGCGATGATGCCGTAGGTGGAGAGGCCGCCGGGCAGGTCTCGTTTTTCAAAGATGGTGACGGCGTGGCCGAGGCGGGCGAGTTCTCCGGCGCAGGAAAGGCCTGCGGGTCCGGCACCGATTACGGCTATGGAGCGGCCTGTCGGCGCGGCCTTCACGGTTGGATAAACGTGGTTGTCTCGCGCGTAGTCCATGGCAAAACGCTGCAGGCGACCAATGGCAATGGGCTTGTGATCTGCGCCGAGGACGCAGGCGCCTTCGCAGAGTTCCTGAACGGGGCAGACGCGGGCGCAGGTTGCGCCGAGAAGGTTGGAGGCGTAGATGGTTTCCGCGGAGCCGCGCAGGTTTTGGGATGCGATTTTTTTGATGAAGCGGGGGATATCAATATGCGTGGGGCAGGCGTGGGTGCAGGGTGCATCGAAGCAGTAGAGACATCGGTCGGCTTCAACGGACGCCGCGTGTGGCGTAAGCGGAGGCAGTTGCTCAGCAAGTGCTTTTCCGAATTCGCTAGAGGCCGATTCCATGCGTGGGCTCCTTGTTGGTGCTCCGAGGCAGACGCTCTGTGAATTCGATGCGTTGGCCGCAAACTGGGCAATGGCCAGAGCCGGGCAGGAACACGAAAGGGAAGCCAACTGACCGGGTCGGAGTTCCTATTCTAGTGCAATTTCTCAGGGACGCAAGTTGCATGTTTGCGCCGAGACGAGTCAGCCGGCGAGTGTGATTCCCGCAGCGCGCACGGTGCGCAGGGGTAAGGCGGTGGCAGAGGTGCGGAATTTCTGGATTTCTGCGAGGACGGAAAGTGCGATGGTCTCCGGCGACTCCGCGCCGAGATCGAGGCCGGTTGGGGCATGCATGCGGGCTAGCCATCGCTCGGCCTGATTTGCGATTGCTGAGGAAGGGAATCCGAGCAGGCGGGCGGCTTCTTCAAGCAACTCTCGAGTGCGGCGTTGCGGGCCGAGAACTCCAATATAGGCGGGAGGAGATTGAAGGGAGAGAAGGGAGGCCAGAATCTTTGAATCCTGTTCGAAGCTGTGCGTCATGACAATTGCGGCGTCATGGTGCTGAAGTTGGCTGAATGGGTGGATGGAGGTAATGTCGGGCGGGTCTTTGATGGGAAGTGTGGTCAGCAGGTCGGCACTGGGAAAGCGGTCGCGGGTGGTGAGGTGGCTGCGGCCATCGGCAAGGGAGACAAACCAGCCTAACTCCTTTGCCAATTTAACCAACGGTTGGGCATCGTCGCCTGCGCCGAAGATCCCGATTGCGGGGCGAGCGGGGCGGTAGTTTGCCCAGACCCTTGTGCTGGTTCCGGCTACGACGACTTCGGTATCGTTTGATTCACGGCGGGCGAGTGCATCCTGCGCCAACTGTGGCAGAGGGTTGGAGGTGCTCTCAGCGAGTTTGACGGAGGTGTCGAGTTCGGACGAAGGGGGCGCATCGGGGCTTGCAAAAGCGCGGTGGCCAATCTGCGCGCCTTCCAGAACAGTTGCGGCAACGAATGGGACGCGCAGGGTGAAGGCATTTTCAAGAGCACGCAGCAACGGACCGGCTGTGACGCGCCGCTCAAGCAGGAGGAAGACAACGCCGCCGCAGCCGGAGCCGTAGGGACGTTCCCCATCATCGTCGGCGGTGGAGTAGCGCTGAACGGTGGGCCCATTGTTGGTGAGCCACCAGGCGCGGCTCGCCACTTCGGCCTCAAGGCAACCGCCGCTCACTGTGCCGGCGCGACGGCCGTCGGCAGTGAGCAGCATGAGTGCGCCGGGCTTGCGATAGCTGGGCCCCTGGACCGCGACGACAGTGGCCAGCACATAATCTGCTCGGGCAGCTTCCAAATCACGCCACAGGGCCAGAATGCGTTCCAGGTCAGTCATGGTTCAATTGTCGCTCAAATGAAGGGGTGAAGCCGATGCGGCTACTCTAAAAACTTGAGTGTGTAGGTGGTGGCCGGGTCCACGGGGCCATGCAGAATGCCCAGGGATTTGAGCTGCCCATAAAGGGTTTGCCAACGCTCGGCGGTCATGTGGCCTGTTTGACCGGTGCCGGGATCGCTGCCGGTAATGAATCCGCCGTCTTTCAGGGCTTGTGCGGAGTAGGCCTCCTGAGCGGGATTAAGGGCGGGATTGAGTTTGAGCAAGAGGGCGTTGGTTGCTGTTGGATCTGCGAGGTAGGCCTGCCAGCCGCGAATGCTGGCACGGACGAATTTCGCAACGACGTCAGGGTGTTGTGTGGCGAAGTCGCGTGAGGTAAAGGCGACGCGGTAGGGGTCGTATCCGGAAGAACTGATGAGCAGGGTGCGTACCGGGGCACCGGCTTGTTTGGCGAAGAACGGTTCGCTGGTAATGAAAATCTGCTGCACGTAGCCGGGGTCAGCGAGGAAGTTGGCGATGGAAAGCGTGGAGGGAATCTGACGTACCTGGGTCAGGTTGTATCTCTGAGTGACATATTTAAGCCAGGTTGCGCCGGTTTGCGCGGCGATGGTGTGGCCTTCAAGATCTTTGAAGTCGTGGATCGGTGAATCCTGATGAACCATAACGGCCTGTGGGTCATGCTGCATGGTGGCTGAGACGGCAACCAGGGAAAGGCCATTGGAATTCCATTCGAGGATGGCGTCACTGGAGCCAAGCCCAAGGTCCGCTTTGCCGGAAGCAACAATTTGCGCGGCGCTGCCATATTGCGGCAGGGGAAGCAGGGTTACGTCGAGGCCTTCGGTTCTGTAGTATCCGAGAAGCTGAGCGGCGAAGAAGCCGCCGTGTTCAGGTTGGGGGTACCAGTCAAGTTGGAGGCGGACGGGGGTTAGCCCGTTGGCTGCGGCGGGCTGGCCGCTGTGGCAGCCGGAGAGAATGCATGCGCACAGGGTCGCCAGCAGACATGCGGCAAGGGGGAGGATTCTTGCTGATCTCAAAGGGGACCTCGTTGGGCCAGGGAAGTTGCGTGCTTGGAAAGTACGTTATCATGCGGGCCTGGGCCCCAACCGGGCGGCAAGCTTGAGCAAGCCTTCATCTTCGCCACGAGCGGCCGCAAGTTGCATTCCTCCGGCGGTGCAGGGGATGGTGATTATGGGCACACCTGCGAGGCTGAGGGGAGTGGTGTAGCGCAGCAGGCGGGCGCGGGTAGTGCTGTGATCGGCGCCGGCGGGAAGCCTGGTTACGGGGGTAGCTGGGAGCAGCAGGATCTGGTGCGTTGCCATCAACTGGTCCATTTGCGCGCGGAAATTATCGTGTTGCCGGCGCAGCGCGGCGATTTCGTTCGTCCCGATGCTTGCTCCCCAGACGAGGCGCTCGCGGATGGAGGGATCGAATTGGTCGAAGTGGCCTGCATGGATGCGCGCTGCTTCCCATGCCTGGATCGGCGCGAAGATCTGGAACGAATCTGTCCACCAGTCGACATTGACGGTTGCGCTTTGAAGGCCGAGCGTCTCTAAAGCGCGAATGGTTGTGCGCAGACTGATGAGGATTTCCGGCTCGCAGTCTTGATAGAAGCTGCCTTCGACTACGGCGAAGCGGGTGAAGGATTGGGGCGGCGTGGCTGGCGTGGGGGCGAAGAGATCCGCGAGCAGAGGCGCGTCGCTCAGTTCGCGGAAGAGGCAACCCATGGTGTCGAACGATTGCGCGAGATGTGCGCCGCCACTCCAGTTGCCGCGGCCGATGGAGGCACGATAGCCAGCGAGTCCGCAGAGCGCTGCTGGAGCGCGGACGGAGCCGCCAGTGTCGGTGCCAATGGCCAGGACCGCGGAGCCTTCTTGTACGCTTGCCGCGGCGCCGGACGACGAGCCGCCGGTGAGTGCGGAACTGTCGAGCGGCTGCAGGCAGTCGCCGAATTCCGGGTTTTCCCCGGTGATTCCATAGGCCAGAGGATGCAGGTGGGTTTTGCCGGTGATGACCGCACCGGACGTGCGCAACCGCTGGACGAGCCAGGAGTCTTGGGCCGCGTTGCCGTGGAAATCGCGATAGAAGCGGACGCCGCAAGTGGTGGGCGCGTCGGCCAGATCGAAGCAGTCTTTGACGGAGACGGGCAGGCCCCAGAGAGCGTCGCGGCCATCGCCGAATGGGCCGTTTTCCGCTCGGGGCATGGCTTCCGCGCGCGCGGCTTCGGCGAGAGTCCAAGCCGGGTGTTGCCAGAGATAGGTATTGCGGCTGGCGTTTTGGTTGGAGCGCTCGAGGGCCTGATGGGCCAGAGCCGTGGGAAGCTGCGTTCCATTGGCCAAGGCGGCGCGAAGGCTGCGGATGGTCCATCGATTAGCGTGGAGGCCGAGTTCCATAGTGAGATTGTATGCGGTGAAAACGGTACGGAGTTGATCTCGATTTTGGTGAGCGCGCGAACCGTTGGTCATGCTAAGTTCGAGTATGGGAGTTGCTTCTACAGGCCGGCGCACTCCGACCGGCAAACAATCGAGGGCGGTTGGTCCGGCGGCAGAGCGGGAGCCGATTCCGGATGCAGGTATCGACGTCAAGCGGATGGCCGAGATCGCGGCATTTACGGCTCGGTCGATGCAGACGCCGCGGCCAAGGCCGTTCGGGGCATCCATTGTTGATACGAAGTCTGGAAAAGTGCTACTGCGGGCGTTGAACGCGGTGGCGCAGGAGTTCGACCCGAGTTCCCACGCCGAGGTGCGCGCGATTCGCAAAGCGACGAAGCGACTGAAGCAGCTTTCGCTGGCGGGGTACACGCTTTACACAACCTGCGAGCCGTGCCCAATGTGCATGGGCGCTGCGCTCTGGGCGGGCCTGGATCGCGTGGTCTATGGCGCCACGATCGAAGACGCCAATCGGCATTGCAATCAAATAAGGATTCCGGCGACCGAGGTGGCCGCGCGCAGCGACATGGCATGTGTTGTTGAGGGCCCGCTGCTTCACGATGAATGTTATGCTCTTTTTACTCACCCCAAAATGCTGCGGGCCTTCCAAGCCTGGTCAACCCGCAGGCGCGAATAGATGCATTCAAGATAGACGAATTTGTCGAGAGGTTCCTGCCTTATGTTGGCCCGAATTGCAGGGGAGTTGTCTGAGATTGTTGCGGATCCGCGGCGCGTTATCACCGCTGCTGGCGCGGTTGATCGGCTGTCGCACGACTTCTATTGGTATTCGCCGGTGCTGCGGCCTCAACTGGCCGGCAAGACCGGCGATGTGGTGGTGCAACCGATCAGCCTGGAAGAGGTGCTGGCAATTCTGCGCTTCGCTGGGAAAAACGAAATCCCAGTTACGGTGCGTGGAGCAGGGACGGGAAATTATGGTCAGTGCGTTCCGCTGGAAGGCGGCATTGTTCTCGATCTGTCGCTGATGGACAAGCTTGAGCAGATCACCGCGGATGGCGTAGCTGTTTGCCAACCTGGGTTGCGCCTGGCGGTGCTCGAGACTGAGGGCCGCAAGAAGGGATGGGAGTTGCGCATGTACCCGTCAACGCTTGCCAAGGCGTCGATTGGAGGATTTCTTGCGGGCGGGTCTGGCGGCATTGGCTCAGTGCGGCACGGCGGCTTGCGCGACTTTGATACGGTGCTCGCTTTTGAAGTTGTGACGATGGAAGAGGAGCCGCGCGTGGTGTTGCATGAGGGTGCGGCAGTGCATGAGATTCTGCACGCATGGGGAACCAACGGTGTACTGACGCGGATTTGGTTCGCACTTGCTCCGGCAGTTGAGTGGAGCCAGTTTACTGCCGCATTCGATACTTACGAGCAGGCCTTCGGGTTTACACGTGCCGTCGCCGAAGGGGAGCACTGGACCAAACGGCTGGCGACGGTGTTTGAATGGCCCATTCCTTCTTTCTTTACGCCCGTTAAGCATATTGTGCGCGAAGGGAAATCGTTGGCACTGATCATGATTGCGACAGAGCAGGTGGATGCTTTGAAGTCTTTGGCGGTGGAAGCGGGCGGCGAGGTTACATTTGCGGGCGAGTTCACGGGGCCGCGCACGCAGCCTCTGTTAAGTGACTATACGTGGAACCATACGACCCTGTGGGCGATGAAGGCTGATCCTCAATTCACTTATCTGCAATGCGGATTTTCGCCGGTTAACTGCGAAGAGCAATTCCGCCTTCTGCGCGTTCGCTATGGCGATGAGATTCTGTTTCACATTGAGTTCATGAAGAACGGCGAAGGGATTGTTGTCCCTGGGGCAATTCCAATCGTGCGCTTTACGACCGAGGAAAGATTGAACGAGATGATTGCGTATTGTCGATCGATTGGGGTATTTGTGGCCAATCCGCATGTGAATTATCTGGAAGATGGAGGCCGCTTCCGCGCCGACAATATTCAACTGCTGGCCAAGCAAAAGTACGATCCGCGTGGCCTGCTGAATCCGGGAAAGATGATCAGCTTTCGCAAGCAGGCGGTGGGCCGATGAGGACATGGATTCCTGACGCACGGAACTTTTCATATCTCACCTGGAAGCAGGTGGACGCGCTGCCGCGCGAGTCTACCTTGCTTGTGTTGCCGACAGCGGCAATCGAGCAGCATGGTCTTCACCTGCCACTGGCGACGGATACGCTGATCAACAATCTGCTGTTGGGCAAGGCTCTGGCGCAGCTTCCGACGGAATTGCCGATCTATGCGCTGCCACCGGTGTGCTATGGAAAGAGCAATGAGCACGTGGGTTTTCCGGGCACGCTCTCGGTGAGTGCGCAGACTTTTCTTGCGGTGGTGCGCGACCTGGGCGCGAGCATTGCAGCCAGCGGATTCAAAAAGGTTGTGCTGTATAACACGCACGGAGGAAACACTTCGCTGGTGGACGTGCTGGCGCGTGATTTGCGTGCCGAGTTTGGGCTGCGGACCTTCTCGTTGTTCGGCTCCGCGGGCGCGGAGTTCGAGGGCGTGAACAAGCAGGAACGGGCATACGGTTTTCATGCAGGGGAAATTGAGACGGCATTCCTTTTGCATGCGACGCCGGAGTTGGTTCATCCACAAGAGTACACGGCGAACTACATTGCACGGGTCGATGCACCTGAGTTGCTGAAGCCGGAAGGCTCGGCTGCCAACTTCGCATGGTTGACACGGGACATTGCGCCCAGCGGAGTGATGGGTGATCCATCGGCAGCGACTGCGGAGAATGGCGAGCGGTGGTCGAATGAAGCGGCCGCGCGGATCGCGGAAGTACTGGTGGCCATGTACAACTTTGAGCAGAGGCATGGAGTGTAAGGATGGCTCTTGTCGACTGCGGGAGCGGCGTTTGTCTGGAGCGGGGAGTTGAATGCCGGCTCTTGGACGGGACTATGCTTGTTTCCGATCATTACTACCCAGCCTGCGGTGGGCCCTGGCCAACATTGCTGATGCGACAGCCTTATGGGCGCGATATTGCTTCGACGGTTGTGTATGCGCACCCGGTGTGGTTTGCGCGGCGTGGCTATCACGTTGTGATTCAGGATGTGCGCGGGCGCGGCGATTCCGAGGGCAGCTTTTATCCGTTTCGAAGCGAAGGCAGGGATGGGGCTGAGACCATTGCTTGGCTGCGCACTCATCGGGCATGCAACGGTCGCATCGGCATGTACGGATTTTCTTATCAAGGGGCGACGCAGCTGCTTGCTGCGGCGGAGCGGCCTGAGGGACTTGAGTGTATTGCGCCGCACATGACGGCTGTGGATTTGCATCATGGGTGGTTCTATCACCAGGGTGCATTGCGACTGAGTTCAGGTCTTGGATGGGGCTTGCAGATGTTGCGTGAGGATGCACGGCGCCTTGAATTGCGGGCTGTGAGCAAGGCGATTGAAAGTGCATGGGCCAATCTACGCGCGCAGGCGTTGCATGTTCCCTATGGACAGCATCCGGCGATTACTGACGCGGAGTTGCCGAGTTACGTGCGCGACTGGTTCGCGCATCGCGAGCCTGGGGACTACTGGACAAGCATGGACGTCAGTACGAGGCTTGATCGGATTCAAATCCCGGCGCTGCATTTCGCGGGCTGGTTTGACACATATCTCGAAGGGTCGATTGCGGGCTATGTTGCGCTGTGCGAGCAAGCCGGGAGCGAGTTTGCACGCGAGCACCAATACCTGATCGCGGGTCCGTGGGTGCATATTCCGTGGGGAGACCGAGTGGGGGAAGTGAATCTTGGCGAAGCTGCAAATCTCAATACGGATGAGGTGCTGGCTCGCTGGTTTGATCATTGGCTCAAGGACTCCTGCTCATTCACAAGTGAGCCTCGCATTCGCTATTTTGCACTTGGCGCGAATGAGTGGCGCACCGCGGACGATTGGCCGAGTGCAGCGGGCTATCCACTGTATCTGCGCAGCAACGGGAATGCCAATTCGCGCAAGGGCGATGGGTCACTTGCTTTGCTTGCTTCCATTCAGGACGAGCCGCGCGACGTGTTTGTATATGACCCTGAAGTGCCAGTAACAGCGCCGGGAGGTCCGCAGGCATTGAGCGGACCATTCGACCAAGCGGCGGCGGAGATGGGCAACAACATGCTTGTCTACACGTCGGAGCCGGTGCTGAAGGAGATGGAGGTGTTTGGACGGCCGCGCATCAAGCTGTTTGCAGCGACATCGGCGAGTGATGCGGATTTTACAGCGAAGCTTGTGCGGGTTTTGCCTTGCGGACGTGCAGAGTTTGCTTCGATTGGGATTGCTCGCAGCACTTGGCTGTTTGCTGATGGCGTCTATACGGCAAACGAGGTCCATGAGTGGAATGTTGTACTGGAGCCGGTCGCATTCATACTCGCTGCTGGTGATCGTGTGCGACTGGAAATTGCTAGTTCGGCGTTTCCGCTTTACGATCGCAACCCTTCGACTGGGGTTTCACCAGCGGAGGCGGATAACTGGAATTGGGCGCGTTCGACCCAACAGGTTTTGCATTCATGTGCTTTTCCTTCCGCACTCTATTTGCCGTTGAGAGGAGTTGCTGGATGGTGAGTGGGGGAGGGTCCATTCCGGAGATTGAGTTGCAAGGCGTGACCAAGCGTTACCGGAATGTCGCCGTCGCGATCCACAACATCTCATTGACGGTGGAGCGCGGAGAGTTTGTGACATTCCTTGGGCCCTCGGGTTGTGGCAAGTCCACCTTGCTCAAGCTGGTTTCAGGGCTCAGCCAGGTGAGCGAAGGCACCGTGCGTGTGAACGGAATGACACCGGAGAATGCGCGCGAGATGGTCAGTTTTATCTTTCAGGACGCGACTCTGCTGCCTTGGCGGACGGTGGAGCAGAATGTTGGGTTGGGGCTTCAACTGGAACACACGGCCAGACAGGCACGCATGGAGCGGGTTGAGAAAATGCTGGACCTGGTAAGTCTGTCGCATGTGGCAAAGCGTTATCCGCGGCAACTGTCCGGGGGAATGAAGATGCGTGTATCGATTGCCAGGGCTCTGGCGAGCAGGCCGCGGATTCTGTTGATGGATGAGCCGTTCGCAGCGCTGGACGAGATGACGCGCGACCGGTTGAACGAAGAATTGCTGCGCTTGTATGCGGAGCAGAAGTGGACTGTATTGTTTGTCACGCATTCGGTGGCAGAGGCGGTGTTTCTGTCTACGCGCGTTGTGATTCTGGCGGCGCACCCTGGGCGGCTTGCGCACGAAATCAAGATTGATCTGCCTTGGCCGCGGACCGCCGAAACTCGCGAGTCAAAAGAGTTTGAAGAGCGGGTGACGCAGGCATCGCGACTGTTGCGGGGGGTGTACCAGCAATGAAGAAGCGGTGGCTGGTAATCAACAGCGTTGCCATATTTGCCTGCCTGATTGAAATCTGGTCGCGCGTGGTTGCGTTCGCGCATGTACCGGCTTACATTCTGCCTGGTCCGCGCGCGGTGGGGAAGGCACTGCTGGAGCGTTACCCATCACTGCTCAACTCACTTTGCATTACGACCGGCGAAGCGGCGGGAGGCCTGGCGGCGAGCATCGTGGTTGGTGTGGCGATTGCCCTGGTGTTTGCGCAATCGCGCTGGCTGAGGCAACTGGTATTTCCGTACACTATCCTGCTGCAGACAGTGCCGATTGTGGCAATTGCTCCGCTGATTATCAACTGGGTAGGAGCCGGTGTTACCGCGGTCACAATCGTCACTTTCATAATCTGTCTTGCACCGATCATCGCCAATACCACGCAGGGACTTATTAGTGTGGACGAGAATCTGGTTCATCTTTTCCTCATGTATAACGCAAAGCCCGCGCAGATTCTGTTCAAGCTTCGTTTGCCAAATGCACTGCCAAACCTGTTTACAGGGATCAGGATTTCAGCGGGCATCAGCGTGATCGGGGGGCTGACCGGAGAACTGTTCGCGGGCTCAACCCGGGTGGGAGAAGGCGGGCTTGGGTATGCGATTATCTATGCCAACAACCAGATGGAAACGGCCTATTTATTTGCCCTGGTGCTAGCCGCGACCGCGCTCGGATTCAGCTTCTTTTTCATCGTGATGTTTGTTGAATGGCTGGCGCTGCACAACTGGCATGAGTCGAGCATGCCGCAAACGGAAGAGTAAGGAGTTACCCGATGTTGCGGATGGAAACAGAGACAGGATGGTGGCTGATAACTCACCCGGACCACGCGCATCTTGCCGGAGACTTTGCGACCGCGTGGGGAAACTCGAAGTTTCGCAAGCCGGAGCCGAGGGCGCGTGTGCTGAAGGGAATTGCGTGCCATGACGACGGGTGGGCTGCCAGGGATGCGCATCCAACAATCACGCGGCAGGGGAAGCCCTCAGCGTTTTCGGTCGAGTTGGTTGGCAAGTATTCCGCGTTTGAAGAGATCGACCTGGAAGCATATCTTGCCGTGCGCGACCGTGCGGTGCGGATCATTGCGGAAGACGATCCCTATGCGGGGCTACTTATCTCGATGCACACTTACGACCTTCTGACGGCCCATGCGGACCGTTCAACGATTGCGCCGGATGGGCTGGTTTTGCTGGACGCATTTCTGGATCGGCAGAGGGAGTATCAGCGCGAACTGCACGGAGCGATTGCGGCGGATGGGTCATTGGCGGGACTGGAGAAGGCTGAGCGGACGATTGTTGAGCATTTCCGGTTATTGCAAGCATGCGACAATCTTTCGCTCCTGACTTGCGTGGCATTTGACTCGCCGGCACATCTATTGCATCCGCTTCCGCTCAATGACGGTGGAAGCGCGGAGGTGCAGGTGTTGCCGATTGCCGAAAGGCATTTTCGGCTTGATCCGTGGCCATTTGAAACGCCTGAATTGGTCTTTGCATTTCCTGCTCGACATGTGACCGGAGCGTTCTTCGCGGATTCAAAGAGTCTTGACGCGGCTTTTTATGCAGCACCAATTGAGACTCTCACCGTGATGCTTTCGGAATGAAGCAGGAGCAAGGGCCGTGGGGAATGCCGCAGGGAATTAAATGAGCGGCAGCGTTGAAACATGCGCCTGGACGATGCGCCAGCCTTCGGGAAGGCGGACCCACACCTGGCTCTGGCGGCCGCGTACTAACCCTGTTGGGGCGGACCGTTCGAATTCGAGAGTGATGCTTGCAAAGTCGCGGCCGAAGGTTACGATGTTGAGCCGCTTGACGGTGCGGGCAAGGTTTGATGCGGGCCGGGCCTGGCGGAATGCAGCCAGTTCCTCAGGGCCGTAGAGATTCTCCGCGGCGCCGAAGCGCATAACCTGTGGTCCTGCCCAGAACATAGCCATCAGCGTGTCCACATCATTGTTGACCAATGCTTCTTCGTATTGTGGGTAAAGGGCGCTGAGTTCCGCAACCACTTCAGGATCGTTGATGGTCATTGTGTCGGAAACAGCTCCCGCTCGGGAAGGATTTGCTTGCTCAGCGCTCCGCTGACGGTGTACATGGGTTCGTTGACGACCTGACTGAGTCTGAGCTTGAGGGCGACGCTGCAGAGGATGTAGGCGTGTATGTCGGAGAAACCCCACCGGCTGACCAGGAGGTCGACCATGCGGCTGGTGGCGGCACGAGCGGCGTCGGCAATATCGGTCCCGGTCTCGACGACGACCCAGGCGTTGGCAGTGGAATCATGCGCGGCGAGTTCGCTGGCTTCAACAATGGGGCTGGAAAGCGGCTTCTGCTTGTGGAGTTTGAACCTGAGCGTCACATCGAGCGGGCATTCGATGCCATTGATGCAGACTTCGCCATCGCCCTGTGCGGCATGGCCGTCTCCGCAACTGAACAGCGCTCCGTGATTGAAGACGGGCAGGTAGAGGGTTGACCCGGCACACAGTTCGCGTACGTCGAGATTGCCACCGAATGGGCCGGGCGGGCGGGTGCGAAAGCTGCCATCCTCGGCGCGTGCTACGCCCATGACTCCGAGAAACGGGCGCACTGGAACCACTGCAGGGGTAAGGGACGATGAGGACTCTCCGTCGAGTTCCCAATGGAAGAGATACGGATCGCGGAAACGCTCCTTGAGAAAGCCCAGGCCCGGAATGACGCTGGACCAGCCCCAGGCGGCATGGCGTGTGGAGAGTACATCGATCTGGAGCACATCGCCGGGTTCCGCGCCTTCGACCCAGACTGGCCCAGTGAGGGAGTGTATGCGAGTGCGGTCGATGGCAAGGTATTGATCGGTTGTCATGCCGGGCTTGACCTGGCCGCCACTGGCGTCGGCACATTCGAAAGCAACTTCGTCGTCGGGCTGGATGCGAAGCCGAGGTGTGAGCGAATGGTCCCATACGGAATGTGTGGGGTGAGCGGAGAGTTCGTGTTCCATCATGATTCCTTAACCCTCACGGTCATTTGCAATTCAACCAGAGCATTTCGCGGCAGGGCATTGAGTCCGACGGCGGCACGGACATGGCGGCCTGCTTCCCCAAAAACAGCGACGAGGAGATCCGACGCGCCGTTGATGATTGCGGGAGAGTCGGGGAACCCGTTGGCGGCATTCACATAGCCGTTGACGGTGAGTATTTCGGCCACGTTGTCGAGGGAACCGAGTTCGCGCTTAAGGACCGCCAACTGGGTGAGCGCGCAAGCCCGGGCCGCTGCGTACCCCTCTTCGATGGAGCGGTCGAGGCCGGCAGTTCCGGTGATGAACCCGTCGGGGCCGGTGGAGACTGCACCGGAAAGATAGACGACTTCGCCGGCCCGCTTGGCGGAGACATAGTTGCCCCCAGGGGCCGGGGGCGGTGGAAGTTCGAAGCCAAGTGCAGCGAGGTTTTCTTCAGGTGACATCGTATGCGTCATTTGCTTTTGAATGTAGCATGGCGGGGCCGGAATTTTCTTGGTTGTTCTTGTTCCGCCAAGTTAGCATGAGGCCATGGTACGAGCCCTGCTATTGGCGTTGGCGAGTCTGGCCCTGGTCGGACTGACTGAGGCGGATTCTACAAGCATCCTGCATACGGAGCGGTCTTCTGCCGGGGACCTGGAAGTGGGTGGGGAACTTGGTGGAGTACCGCCGGGCGCCACACGATATATCCGCTATGAGGACTTGCTGCGGCTGCCGCAGGAGAGCGCTGAAGTCAGCGACGACACCAACTTCAAGGGCAAGACCGAAATTGCGGGAGTTGCTTTGGCGACGCTGGCCCGGCTGCTTGGCCGAGCGCCGGACGATGCGTTGATTGTGGCCATCTGCTACGACCGGTATCGAACCAACTATCCGCGTGATTATCTGAAGGAGCATCATCCGATGCTGGTGTTGCGAATCAATGGGCAGATTCACGACAACTGGCCGCCGTCAGAGTATGGCGGAACGATGGGGCCGTATCTTATTTCGCATCCGAACTTCAAGCCGGCATTCAAGGTTCTGTCGCATGAAGATGAGCCTCAGATACCGTTTGGAGTGACGCGGATTGAGGTGCGGCGTGAGTCGGTAGTGTTTGGCGCGATTCGCCCGCTGGGAGACTGGCCCGCGAACTCAGCGGTTGAGCAGGGATTTGTGATTGCGCGCCAGGACTGCTTCAGATGCCACAACATGGGCGCCGAGGGGGGCACGATGGCTGGCCGGTCGTGGGTGAAGCTGGGTACTCTTGCGCGCGACGACAGTAGGCGGTTCAAGCAGACAATTCACGACCCGAAATCGGTTTCAGCGAAGGCGACGATGCCGGCGCATGGCGATTATGATGACGCAACGCTCGACGCACTGACGCAGTATTTCAAGACATTTGCTGGGAAAGCGGGGAGCCGATGATTACGCGCATTGCAAAGCTGCTTCTGTTGGCTGGGGTCGGCCTCTATTATGCTCTTGTTGTCTTCAACAATCTTACGGATTTCGACTCGAACTACCAGTTTGTGCGGCATGTTCTGTCGATGGACTCGACCTTTCCAGGCAATCATGGGATGTGGCGTGCGGTGCCATCGCCAGCTTTTCACCAGGCGTTTTACCTGGGCATTATTGCGTGGGAGGTTGTTACGACGGCACTGCTTTGGTGGGGTGTTGTGGCGATGATGCGGGCACTAAGGGGGCCGGCCATTGCGTTCAACTTGGCAAAGCGTGTGGCCATTGCGGGCCTTTCGCTTTCAATGACGATGTGGCTGGTGGCATTTCTCTCTGTTGGTGCGGAATGGTTTCTGATGTGGCAATCGCATACGTGGAACGGACAGGATGCGGCGTTCCGCATGTTTGCGGTTGTGGGACTGGTGCTTGTGATTGTTTTGCAGCCGGACATCGATGGTCAGCCGTGAGTGATTTTGTTGCCGCGATAGTGCTGGCTGCGGGAGCCAGCCGTCGGCTTGGACAGCCGAAGCAACTGCTGATATACGGCGGCGAAATGCTGCTGGAGCGCGCGATTCGGCTTGCCGACGAAGCGGGCGCGGCTCCGGTGCTGACGGTGCTGGGAGCGAATCACGAGTTGATATGCGCTTCCGTCGACTTGATGGGCAAGTCGATTCCGGTAATCAACGATCGATGGGAAGAAGGGATGGCCACATCGATCCACGCCGGGCTCAAGGCGCTGGGTGCCGTGACTTCAGAGGCAAAGGGTGTGTTGATTTTGGCATGTGATCAGCCGCGCTTGTCGAGTGATCACCTGCGCGCATTGATCGATGCGTTTTGCGCGCAAGCGGAGGCTTCGATAGTGGCATCGACCTACGCAGGAGTGGTTGGTATTCCAGCGGTGTTTCGGCGTATTACATTTCCCGCACTTGGCGCGCTGCGCGGAGACAAGGGCGCGCGGGCGTTGCTGATAGAGCCGTCGTGCACTTTGATCACTGTGCCATTTCCCGGTGGCGAGGTAGACATTGATCTCCCCGAGGACCTTGCGAATCTGCAGTAGAAATCAACGCTCGATAGTGGCTTCGATGTATCCGTGCGGCTCGTCGATGGGAACAAAGATGTGGTTGGGGTTGTCCTGGCCGAAGGGGCTCAGGTCCGCCAGTAGATGATGCAGGTTGGGCATGGTGAGCTTGATGCGCGCGATTTCCGGTGCTGCTTCGAGTGCCGCTTTGCCCATATCGAAAAGCGAATGCTGCACGCTCATGCTGTGGTGCGCGGCGAACTCCTTGAGCAGTGCGGCAAGGATGCGGGCGCGCACCTGGGCGTAGCTTGGTGCACCTGGAGCGTAACCCCATTTGATCGTGGCCTGGGTTCCGAAGATGCGATCGGTGGCGGGCTTGAGCGTGGTCAGCTTGTCTTTGATGTAGCCAGTGAATGCGGATTTTGTGGTCTTCAGGATGACGAGGCCGTCGATGCCCGAAGTGATTGACCAGTCGCGCCCCTGGTCACGCACGGCCCGCACGGTTTGTAGTTCCGGGCCACCGAGACGGAATGAGGTGGATTCCGGCGCGCCATCGACGACAATCCGCTCCCAGGATTTCTCTTCGATTTCCACAAGGGTTCCACTCACTTGCGGATTGTTGTCAAGGAGATAGTCTCCCAACTCCATCGCGAACTCTTCGATTGCTACGGACTTCGAATTTCGTGCTACGGAATAAACGGTGTTCTTCATGGTGTCAGTGGGCAGGATTTTGCTGTTGTCGGCCCTTGTAAAGCTCGCTTCGAAGTCGCCTTCCAGCAGGACTTTCACGGTCCACTCATTGAAGTCGTGGCGGTCTGCGTGGCGGGTGATGCGTGACAGACGCACGCGAGATTTCCCGTAGCGATTTTCACCAAGTGTTGCCATCGTGTCAGCTTCCTCGATAGGTTGTGTAACTGTTGTCGCTGAGCAGCAGGGGGAGGTGATAGTGCTGCCCTCCGCTGCAAGTGAAGGTGATGGAGATCTCAGGGTAGATTGATTCGCGGCCTTTGGCTCGAAGGTATTCGCCGGTTAAGAACGTGAGTCGATACATGCCGGCGGGTGCATCTGGCGCGAGATCGCGGCAACGGCCGTCGGAGTCTGTGGCGCCATTGCTCACCGTCGTCCAACCGGAGCTTTCGTGCTTTTCAAGGCGAACTGCGACCGCCGCTGCGGGTTTGCCAAGGACTGCGTCGAGGATGTGTGTCGTGATTCCGCTCATTCTACAAGCCACTTTCCCAGACGAATCTGTGTGATTTGCCGCTGTTGCTCGACGGCCTCAATCAATTCCGCTTGTCGATCGTTGGCTAGCCTTCGATTGAGAATTGCGAGCATCTCTCCGGCACTCTTTCCGGTTGCGCAGACGATGTAAGTGAAGCCGAAGCGTTGCTCGTAGCGTGCGTTGCCGGCGGCCAGTTGAGAGAGCACACTCTCGGCAGCATCTTCAGCTGAGGATTGTTCCTGTTTAGACCACGCGACAGACTTCTTTGAAGCGTGCGCGGCCTTGCGTTCGCCAATGCGGGGATGGCAGGCGAATGCTTCCATCCAATCGGGCTCCTGCATTTTGCTCCAGACGCGGTCGGCTGCCGCACTCAGGTCGACGATGCTGTCGATGGGGCGCGCCGCGACCATGGCGGAAGCCCAACGGCGCGCGCCGCAGCAGGCGAGCATGGCGTCGCGTGCCGCTTGCGCGTCGGCCTTGTTCCAGGATGCAAGAGTTGAATTCATCTGGAGGCGGCCCCGCTGTTCAGCTCTGTCAGGAATTCGGCGAGGAGGTTGCGGGCTACGCGCGTGCGGTATTGGGCTGTTGAGCGAATGTCGTCAATTGGCTTGGCTTCATCGATCAGCGCTTTGCATGCCAACTCGATTGTGCGGGCGTCAATTTGCTTGCCGAGCAGTGCAGCTTCGGTTTGGTAGAGGCGTGCCGGGAATGGGGCCAGGCTGGCCGCGGCGAGGCGGATTTCGCGGATCACGTTGTCTTTGACAAGCGCAGTGGCGGCGAGCGCAACTTTGGAGATTGCCATGGCGCGCCGGGTGCCGACCTTGCGCAGGTATTGGCGATGCTGCACGAAGCGGACAGGGAGGTGGACAGCTTGGAGCAACTCATCAATCGCAATGGCGTTGCGCTTGTACCCGGTGTGGAAAGCGGCATAGGGAATGCGCCGGGAGCCGTGCGCCGACACGAGTTCAAGCTCCGCGTCATAGACGAGCAGAGCGGGCGAGGAATCCGCAGCGGGCGATCCGTTCACGAGATTCCCGCCAATGGTTGCACGGCTTTGGTTGGCGATGGAACCGATCCAGCTTGAGGCTTTGGCGAGGAGTGGTAGCTGTGCTGCGATGGTTGCATCGCCGCGCAAGTCTCTAAATGTGACGCCTGCACCGATGGAGATGGTGTTGCTGGTGGCGCGGATGAAGCGGAGTTCGGCAAGGCCCCAGAGGCTGACAAGCTTGGTCGCGGTCAGGCGCCCCGCAGCGTGCGCCACCATGACTTCAGTGCCGCCTGCGATGGGTGTCCATTCGCCCGGTGCCGAGACGAGCAGATCGAGCACTGCGGCAAGGCTGCCCGGCGCAATCAACTCGTGAGCGTGGGGGTTACCGCGCATGGCTTGCCTGATTTGCTGGTTGAGGGGCAGCGCTTGCGGCGGCCGCGACTACCGATTCAAAGATGCGCATGAAGCCGGTGCAGCGGCATAGATTTCCGGCGAGCCCTTCACGGATTTCGGCCATGGTGGGATGGGGGTTGATGGAGAGCAATTGTGAGGCGGCCATGAGCATTCCGGGCGTGCAGATGCCGCACTGTGCGCCTCCGCAATTGAGAAACGCCAGCTGTAGAGGGTGAAGAGTACCGGAGTTGACGAGCCCTTCCACGGTCTGGATGCTTGCGCCATCGGCTTGAAGAATGGGTACGAGGCAACTGTTGACCAATTCGCCATTCATGCGGACAGAACACGAGCCGCACTCGCCCTCGCCGCATCCTTCCTTTGTTCCGGTGAGATGAAGGTCTTCGCGCAAGACATCGAGGAGACGCTTCATGGGTGGGGATTGTACGGAGCAGTCCTGGCCATTGAGATGAAAGCGAATGGTTGGGTTGGGATTTGTCATAGAGCCCCGGCCTCCACAATTGCTTCGCGCGCCGACAGTTCTACAAAAAGGTCTTCGGGCAGAAGCGGGATGGCACGGAAGCCTACGCCAATCGCAGCTTTGATGGCATTGAGAATTGCCGGTGCGGGGCCGTCGTGCGGCAATTCGCCGATGCCCTTGGCGCCGAAGCCACCATAGCGGAACGGAATTTCTTCGAAGAAAACATGGATGGGCGGGATGTCCTCGGCGGTTGGCATGATGTAGTTGGTCATCTGGTTATTTGCCATGTGGCCATTTTGCCAAACGACTTTTTCATAGAGGGCATAGCCGATGCCCTGCGCGACACCGCCCTCGATCTGTCCGCCGGCGAGCACTGGATTCAGTACGCGACCGACTTCCTGCACGGCCCAGAAATCTTCAACCTCGGCGGAGTAGGTTACGGTGTCGACGGCCACCTGGGCAACGTGGATGGACCATGCAAAAGCGGGGTAAGCTTCACCGCGATAGGTTTGATCGTCCCAGAAAATATTTGGGGGGGCCTCATAGCGGCACATCGATCGAACCTCGCCATGGGTGCTGCGATAACGTGCGCAAGCAGAGAAAAAATCCTCATTGGTAAAGTTTGCGGTGAGTCCGGCATGTTGGCGCAGGATGTCGAGGAGTTGCAGGCCGGCGCGCTCAATGAGGCGGCCGACAACCATGGAAGTGCGCGAGGCTACAGTGGGTCCGCTGTTGGGGACGATGGCGGTATCCGGTGGGGCCATGACTACGTCGTTGTAGCCGATGCCGAGGGTCTCTGCCGCGATCTGCGCGAGGACGGTGTTGGTGCCTTGGCCGAACTCGGTGCTGGAGACGAGCAAACGAACTTTGGCCTCTGGTGTTACGTCGAGACCGGCGAGGGAATTGAGATAGCGCTCGCCGGAGCCGGTGAATCCCGCACCGTGAAAGAAGGCTGCGATGCCCATGCCGCGCTTTACAGAAGAGCACGGATTCTCTTGCGCAAACTTTTTCCGCTTCGCGTAGAAATCACTCTCAAGCAGCGCACGATCGAGAAGCTGGTCGAGAATGACTGGCTCGCGCATCCCCTGCTCGGTTGCGGTTGTGTCGCCCTCGCGAAGGAAGTTTCTCCGCCGCAATTCAATTGGGTCGATGCCGAGAGCTGAGGCGATCTCATCCATGTGGCGCTCGATGGCGAAGATGGCCTGTGGAGCACCAAAGCCGCGAAACGCGCCATAGGGGACTGTATTTGTGGCCCATGCGTGGGAGCGGATTCGTACATTGGGACAGACATACGGCCCCGGCGCATGCAGGGTTGCACGAGAGAGCACGGTGGAAGACAGAGTTGAGTAGGCGCCGCCGTCGGTGTCAACGGAGATTTCCATGGCGAGGAGTTTGCCGTCGCCGTCAAGAGCGGTGCGATGACGAACGCGTGAAGGATGGCGCTTGGTGGTGGCGGCCAGGTCCTCCATGCGGTCGTAGACCATCTTGACTGGACGGCCGCATTTCATCGCCAGCAGCGCTGCGTGGGAGGCAAGGGTCGAGGGATAATCTTCTTTGCCGCCGAAGGCTCCGCCGGTCTCGGTCTGGATGACGCGGACCTTGTCTTCAGGGAGGTCGAAGACCGCGAGCAGCGATTTGTGCACGTAGTAAGGGCATTGCAGCGATCCCCAGACGGTTACGCCGTCTGTTGCGCTCCACTCGGCGATGACGCCGTTGTTCTCAATGTAGAGATGCTCCTGCGCGCCGGTGCGGTATTCGCCTTCGACAATGTGCGCTGCTTGTTCCCATGCGGAATCGACGTCGCCCTTTTCGAGGAGAAAGCTCTTGAGGAGATTGTCGGAGCCCCAGACAATCACTTCCTGGCGCTCGCTCTCTTCGATGGAGAAGATGGGAGGTAGCGGCTCGTAGTCGATTTTGACTGCGGAGACGGCCTCACGGAGCTTGTGTTTGTCAGGGTGTGCGAGCAGGACGATTGCCTCGTCGCAGTGATTCACGATTCCATCGGCCAGGCAGGGCTGGTCGGCAAAAATGAGCTGAATGTGGTTGTTGCCGGGGATATCGGCGGCGGTGACGACAGTGAACTCGGGCCAGTGAATGCGATGGTGAAAGGTGATGGAGCGGATGAAGCCTCGGGGAATGGTGCTGCGAACAGTGGCGCCGTGAATCATTCCATCGCGCTGGATGTCATCGACATAGCGGGCGCGGCCCAGCAGTTTATCCACACCTTCCTTGCGAGGGACGGAGGCACCAACGATGCGGGTTTTCTCGCTCGTGCTCATGATTCAGGAAGCCTTGAAATTCGTACGGGTTGAGGCATAGCATACAACGGCCGGGCGCAGATGCAAAGCGAATGGTCTAGCTTGCCCAGGGCAAACGCATTTGGAACCGCAAGCTCTTGACCTTGTCAGATAGATGCTTTTGAGGGGTGAATCGAGGTGGAAAGCAGAGCACGTTGGGATGGTTTGGGTAGGCGAATTTCGATGTGCAAAAAGTGCCATTTTTTGCTCTAAAGTGCCAGTTTCGATGGTGTTTTTGGTGTTTTTTTGCCCGAAAATGGGGGTTTGTGTTTACCGATAGGTAAACAGGCTATTTTTGTAACTCATTGAATCGGAATCAGTTAAGCGGATTCTACCTTCGATTTTTTGACGAATTTGGGGTGGGGGGGGTGGGGTCTCAGCGTTTTTGGGGGTTTGAAGGCCGGAAAAACAGGGGCAAAGGCGGGGCGATGGAATTGGCGAGGGTGCGTTTTGCTGGACGATTTTGGCATGCGAAACACCTCTACAAGGATTGTGCGCCAAAAGGGGGTAATTGCCTGCAAGTATGGCATGGGTGGAAGTTGTTGGATTTAAGCAGGTTAGCCAAAGTCAGTTGAGGGAGGGGCTTGCTTTTTTTTGGATGGGGTATGGGGGATCGGGTTGCAGGCCTGCCTGAAGGCACGTTCAGTGGTTCGATCGATTTTCAAGTGCGGTTGCCCTGCTAGCTTGCCAGAGTGGCGAGAGTGCGAGCAAGCACATGGACGCCTGCGCCGACCCACTCGGGGGAGGCGTATTCGTCGGGGCGGTGACTGACTCCGCCGCGACAGGGAATGAAGAGCATGGCAACCGGCGCAATGCGGGCCATGAACAGCGAATCGTGGTAAGCGCGGCTGACCATGCGTTTGAAACTCTTGCCGGCTGCGTTGGCGGAGGCTTCCATCTCGTTGAGAATTGCCGGGTCGCAGGTTGCGGGCGGGTCGGCGTTTACCAGTTCTGTGGTGATGACAACGCCGCGACGGGCAGCTACATCGGAGCAGGCCTGGTGGAGAGCGCTGAGGACGCGGTCGCGCCGGGCGGCGTCAATGTCTCGGATATCGGTTTCAAGGCGAACACGCGACGGAATGCTGTTGACGGCGCCAGGGAAGACTTCGCAGACGCCGACGGTGCCTACGGTGTCGATTGCGCCGGTGGATTTGGCAGCGAACTCGAGCGCGAGGATCAGTTCGGCTGCGGCGGGCAGGGCGTCTTTGCGTCCGGGCATGAGTTTTGCGCCGGCATGGCCGCCTTCGCCGTCGATTTGAATGCGCAGGCTGGCTGGCGCGGCGATCGCTGTAACCAAGCCAATATCGATTTCTTCCTGCTCGAGCGTGGGGCCTTGTTCGATGTGCAATTCAACGAATTGGTGGAAGTGGCCGGGGATCAGGGCTACGGATTCCAGAGAGCCGGAGAATCCTGCCTGGGTGCGCAGATCGTCGAGGCTTCGGCCTTCCTTGTCGCGCAGGGCGCTGGCCTTGGCAGGCGAAAGCACGCCGCCCATCATGCGGCTGCCGAGGCAACCGATGCCGAAGCGGGTGGGCTCTTCAGAGGTGAAGAGGATGAGTTCGATGGAGCGGCGAGGCTGGAAGGCGAGTTGTTGCAAGACGCGAATCGCTTCAAGGCCGCCGAGGACACCGACGGTTCCGTCATAGAGGCCGGCATTGGGGATGGCGTCAATGTGGGAGCCGGTGGCGATGGGGGCGAGGCTGGGATCGCTTCCCTGCCAGCGGACGAAGGTGTTGCCGATGGCATCTTCGCGGATGGTGAGTCCAGCTTGGGCGCACAGACCCTTCACATAGGCGCGGGCTCGCAAGTCGGCTTGGCTGAAGACCACGCGCGTGACGACGGGCGGCTCGGCTTCCGAGATGCGCGCGAGGGTATTAAGTTCCTCAATGAGAGGCTGGATGTCGAGATTGGGTTTTGTCGTCATGGCCTGTGCTGGTTTCCGAGTGGGTTAGATTGCGAGTGGGTGCCTGCGCCAGTCTTTATAGATGAGATATTTGGCGGGGTGCTTGCCGAGCGCGCCAAACCACTGGGGGCAGTAGGCGGCCATCCAGATGAAGTCGCCAGCCTCTACCGGATACCAGGAATCGCCCAGCCGGTAGATGCCGCCGCCTTCGAGCATCAGCAGGCCGTGCTCCATGACATGAACCTCCACGATGCTGAGCGCCGCGCCGGGGTCGTAGGTCATGGTGTTTACGGCGAAGTCATAAGCGGGGAGATCGGGCATGAGCGAGCGAACGCGCAGCGATTCGTCTGCCATGAGCGCGACGGGTTCGACGGCGGATTCATTGCCGACGACAATTTGCGGGAGCTGGTCTTTTTCATTCGCGAGCCGGTCATAGGGCTTCTCAATGATCGCGGCACGCGACTTGACCAGCGCGCGTACCGTATGCGGCGTTCCCTGGGGAAGAAAGGCAAATCCTCCGGGGGCCAGGATGTGTCCTTTGCCACCGGCGGTCAGGATCAATTCACCATCGATGACATAGATGAAGCGCTGAGCAGGGGCGGGACCGAGCGTGCCCTCGGCCGCGAACTCCGCGGTGATCTGAGAGAAGCGGGCGCCAAGTTGCGGCGCGATGTGTACGATGAAGTCCACGCCGGATGCGCCAGGCAAGGGGGTGCGGATGAAGGTGTCGGGGGTGTGCAGCAGGTGATCGGATTTCAGGCTGCTGCGCGTTGCGCCCAGGTGATGAAGATGGGGAGGATGCAATCTTTACCTCGTTTGAAGCATTTTATCCAACATGGCGACCCAGTTGCAGAAGAAACTCGCGGGCCACACGGAGAGCGGCTTCCACGTCCTGTTGGCGAACATCTTCGGCGGGATGATGGCTGATGCCGCCGGGGCTGCGAAGGAACAACATCGCTGTGGGCAGTCTTCCGGCCAAGACGATTGCGTCGTGGCCTGCGCCGCTGGGCATGGCCTTCGACGGGTAACCAGCAGCTTGTATGGAACTGTCGAGGAACGCGGTGAGTCTCTCATCCATGGGCACGGCCGGCTGTTGCAACTGGCCGGTACACTCGAGTGTGAGCTTGCGGCGGGAGGAAATTGTGTGAGCGGTGGCCAGCAACTGCTCCACTGCCGCGCTGCGGACTGAATCGCGGGCGTGACGAACGTCGAGGCTGACTCGGACGATTCCGGGAACCACGTTTCCGACGTTCGGTTCCGCGATTATTTTGCCCACGGTGGCGGCTAGCCCGTCGGAATGTTGCGCGACGGTTTCGACTGCGGTGATCCACTCGGCGGCAGCGGCCAGAGCGTCACGGCGGAGATGCATGGGGGCTGTGCCGGCGTGGTTGGCCTGGCCGGTAAATGTCAGCGTGAGGCGGGTTTGGCCTACGATTGCAGTCACGGCGGCGACGCTCAGGTCTTCGGCTTCGAGCTGGGGGCCTTGTTCGATGTGCATTTCGAAAAAGCACATGGCATTGTCGTCAAGGGCGGCATCGGCAATGCGATCGGGATGGAGGCCGAAGTGGCGCAGGGCGGAGTCGACGGTGATGTTGTCGGCGTCAGTGAGTGCCAGTAGCGTGGGGTCGAAGCGGCCAGCCACGGCTCGGCTTCCGAAGTAGGGCAATCCATAGCGGACGCCCTCTTCTTCAGAGAAGGCGATGACTTCGATGGGGAGCGGTGAGGCAATATCCTGCGCGATGCCCACGAGTTCGAGCGCGAGGGTGACGCCGAGGATGCCATCGAAAGCGCCGGCGTCGGGCACGGTGTCGATGTGCGAGCCGACGACCAATCTTTTGGCGGACTCTGCGGCGGGCTGCCATAGGCCGCGCAGATTACCAACGGCATCCACATGGACCTGCATGCCGATCTCTTCCATGCGGCGGCGCAGATGGGCGTGGACCTGGTGCATGGGCGCGGTGAGGAAGCGGCGCGTGATGCGGCCGGATTCTTCGCTCATGGTGGCGATGAGGCGGCACTCGGCGATGGCGCGCTGGGCTCGATGTTTCATGGGCGCACCAACTCTTGTCCGATTGGTTGGGCGGCGAAGCCGTCCGCAGAATACACCTGTTCTCCGCGTAGCCAGGTTTCTTGCACTTGTCCGCGGAGTTCGGCACCTGAATAGGGCGAGAGCTTGTGGCGAAAGTGGAGATGTTCGGGGCCGACTACCCAGCGCGCATCGGGATCGAAGACCAGGAAGTCGGCGTCTGCTCCGGGTGCGAGCGCGCCCTTGCGCCCAGACAGGCCCGCGAGTTGCGCAGGGGCGGAAGCCATCCATTGGGCCAGGCTTGCCGTTGCGTCCTCAGTGCCGATTCCGCGTTGGGCGAGAGCTGTAAACATTACGGGCAAAGCGAGGCCGAGGCTTGCGATGCCGCCCCAGGCCAGATCCCAAGGGCCTTCTTCGCGTCGCTTCATGGCTGGCGGGCAGGGTGAGTGGTCGGTGGCGACGAGGTCGATGAGGCCGGAATCCAACGCGGACCAGAGTGCTTCCCGGTTGGCTGCGCTGCGGATCGGCGGGGCGCATTTGAACTCTGTGGCGCCATCGGGAATGTCTTCCGCGGCAAACCAGAGATATTGCACGCAGGTCTCAACGGTGATTGGGACTTGACGGCGGCGCGCGGCTGCGATGAGCGGCAAGGCATGGGCGCTGGCCAGATGGACGATGTGAATGTGGGTATGGAACTCTTCGGCGAGTTTGATAAGGAGGGTGATTGCTTCCACTTCAGCGGCATCGGGGCGGGAGGCGAGATAAGTGGAATATTTGCGCCAGTCCGCTTCTGCCGAATGGAGCGCCTGAGTTGCCGCATCGACCGGGGCGGCCAGTTCGGCGTGGGCCAGCAGAGGCAGACCGGCTGCTTTGATGTGCGGAAGAGCGAGGCGCAGTTCGGCTTGGTCCACCCAGGCAAAGCCATCGATGCCGGAGTGGATGAGGAAGCATTTGAAGCCGGGAATTCCAGCGGCGGCGAGGGCTGGGAGCGCTGCGGAGTTGCCGCGGACGACGCCACCCCAGGCGGCCCAATCGACCCAGGTCTTTCCATGGGCAGCGTTGCGCTTGGCTTGGAGCGCGGCGATATCCGTGGTTTCGGGCACGCAATTGAGGGGCATGTCAACGAGTGTGGTGACGCCGCCTGAGGCCGCGGCCTGGGTGGCGGTCACGAAGCCTTCCCACTCGGTACGGCCCGGTTCGTTGATGTGGACGTGCGAGTCCACGAGGCCGGGGAGCAGGACCGCGTTGCCGAAGTCGCGCACCGGGGTGCTGTCGGGAACGCTGTGCCAGCTCTGCACTGCGGCGATTCGGCCATCGACAGCGAGCAGCGAAGCTGGACGCAGGCCATCGGCGGTCAGCACGCGGTTTGAGCGGAATACCTGTGACATACTGTGATTACTTTCGCCGCTGAGGGAGGTAGTAAGCAAGTTGGCACTATCCGCCGAACCGAACCAGGAGTTTTTGCGCCGCGCGATTGCGCTGGCCGTTCAAAACGTTGAGAGCGGGGGCGGGGGGCCGTTTGCCGCTGTGATTGTGCGAGACGGCAAGATTGTGGGCGAGGGCGTGAATACGGTAACGACCAGCCACGATCCGACGGCGCATGGCGAGGTGAATGCGATTCGGGCGGCTTGCCGGGCATTGGGAACGTTCACGCTGGCCGGTTGCGAGCTTTACACCAGTTGCGAGCCGTGCCCGATGTGCCTGGCTGCGTCGTACTGGGCGCGGCTGGATGCGATCTATTATGGATCGAGCGCGGCGGATGCGGCACGGGCGGGCTTTGACGACGCGTTTCTCTACGACGAGTTTCGCAAGGAGCAGCAGGATCGAACGCTGCCGGCAGCGCAACTGCTGGAAGACGAGGCCTGGGCATGCTTTGCGGCATGGATTGCTTGTGCCGGCAGGGTCGATTATTGAAATTCAGTGAGGTAAAGAAGAGCCAGCTATGCGGGCGTGGCCGTTCACACCAGCTTGGCCCGGCGGGCGGTTAGAGCCTTGCTGGGAAGTGGGTCAAGGATTTCGGGTCGAGATGCGTTTTGTCCTGGCACCTTGTCATGCAGGACGATATTCAGCAGGGATTTGTTGACCCGTATGCGGCCGTTGTATTCGATGTAGCCGAGCTTTCTGAAGCGGTTCATGAAGAAGCTGACGCGGGAACGGGTGGTTCCGATGATCTCCGCCAGCGTTTCCTGGGTTACGGAGGGAATGAGGCTTTGCGGTTCGCCAGGCTTGCCGAAATCGGCCATAAGCAGGAGGGTGCGGGCCAGACGCCGTTCGCTGGAGTTGAACAGTTGATCGATGAGATCCGCCTGGGTGCGAATGCCCCGGTTGAGCATGAAGTTCAAGAAGAAGGCGGCGAAATCCTGTTGTTTGTGCAGGGCTTCAAGCATCTGGGCGCGGGTGATTCTGAGCGCCACGCAGACCGCTATCGCGGTAGCGCTGGAGGTGCGGAGTGAATTCACAGCGACGAGGCACTCTTCGCCAAGAAAATCACCGGCCACGAGGAGCGTGACGGTGGCTTCCTTGCCTCTTTTGGAGATCACCGTGAGTTTTGCACGGCCGGACTGAAGGTAGTAGATCGCGTCGGCATGGTTGCCCTGGGAGAAGAAGAGCTCTTTCGCCTTCAGGCGAACGATCTTGCGGCCTTCTCCCTCGACGGCAAGGAAATCTTCGGTATCAAAGTTCTTTCCGGTGTCTTGGTTCATCTGGACGGCCTCTTCCTGAACACGCTTTGGTGTGGGCCAAATTAGGTGAGCCGGGTGCTCACTGGGCGGGGCTGGCATTCCGGTCCAGAAGATCTAATCATCGCATGCTTGTTGAGCATGGCAGTTCTCCAGCGGCGAAGCTGAGCATTTTGGGTCACCTATCTGCTGATTTGCAGGTTTATTCGGGAGGATGCTGAGAGCCTTGATGGAGCGGGTGGACAATGGCGGCGGAGGGGTGGCGGCGTTGCGACGAATGCGGCGATGAGCCCTGGCATGCTGTGGAGTTGTGGCGAAATCCGCGGCAGGGGAAGGTTGCATTCGGGTTGAGATGGGGTGCGTACCATATTCAGGGAGATTCCTGCCCGCATGTGACTCGGGTCACGGTGAGGGGATTGGTGGCTAGGTAGCTTCGGGATTGGGGATGTGCGCACGAGCGCAGTGTCCGCAGTGCTTTGAGGAGAATGAACATGGCTTACGTAATTACCGATGGCTGCACCAAGGATTTTGTTTGCGTGGCGGAATGTGCAACCGCCGCGATTGCGCCGACGGCGGGTGATCCGGCCGCTGGTACGGTTTCCCAGGTATTTATCAACCCGGACGAGTGCATCGACTGCGGGAATTGCGCGGATATTTGCGCTCAGCATGCGATTTTCCCGATCGACGATCTGCCGGCGGACAAGGCTCATTTCGCGGAGAAGAACAGGGCGTACTTCAACTAGGACGGCGAACTTGGAGTCGAGTTGTGCTCCCTGTATCAATAGCGAGACAGGGGGCACGCGGGTCAACATGCCGCTTTTGCAGGGGCTAAAGAGGCTGCGGAAAAAGTCGGGTTTTGAGTCAAGATTCACAAAGAACATCCCTCGGGGGGTAAAGAGGCTGCGGAAAAACCCTTGTTTTGTGTGGATTGGAGAGTCGAAAGCCCGCAGGGGCTAAAGCCCAACATTGATTTAATTGGCTTTATCGGCATGACTGAAGTCATGCCCTGATACAAAGCGTTCAAGAATGGGCTCCACAAGTAGTTTTTCCGCAGCCTGTGAAGCCCAGCATTGATTTGATTCCCTTGATTGGCCCGGCTGAAGCCGTGCCCTTGTTACAAAGCTTCCGCTCATGGAGTTTCGTAACAGCCTGGGGAGGTGGGCGCTAGCAATTTGCGGATAGGTTCTAAAGACCAGTTTCATTCCCCGTGGGCCGGCACTTCAGCGGTGGGTTGGGCTGGAGGCTGAAGTGCGGGCTGTGCGGCGGGGAGCTGCACGGGCGGAGTGCCTGAGGGCGTAACCGGGAGCGACAGCGTCTGGACGGTTGCGGGGTCGTCGCGGAGCCTGAGGTAGAGCGATCCGTTGGATGGATGGGGCACGGAGAGCTGCGTTCCGGTGAAGTCGGGGGGCACGTCGGTGGAATTGGCAAAGTCCGGTGTAGCGGCGATGGAAGCGGCGAGAAACAAGTTGGCGCCGGTCAGGGTGCAGGGTTTGGCGACGGTGCGGGGGCAGCGAAGCTCCTTGAATCCGGGCACGCGGACCAGTGTACCGAGCGGTAGCCAGTCCCCTGTAACCCCTTCGGCAGACTTGGCGCGCACCTGGATTGGCCCAAAAGCGGAAGTTCCGAAGCTGGTGAGGGGGTCAACGGAGCCCATGGCGGTCTTGGCGTCTTCGAGCATCAGGCCGGGGCCGGCGAGGGAGAGAATTGTGCTGAAACTGCCGTCCACGGCGGCGACCTCAACCTGCTGCTTGCGGGGAAAGTTGCCGGGGACGCGTGACCTGAGAAAGAAGACCAGGTGGCCATCGACGGGCAGATCGTCTGGGCTGCCCAGGTGGACGGGGGATGGGGAGGCGGGCGGTTCCTCCTGTACGCCTTTGCTGAGGAGCGTGATTTGCGGCCTGGGCGGCTGCACTGTTACGGGGACGCTCAACTGTCGGCCATCCTGCAACAGCACGGTTGCTTCGTAGGAGGTTCCTGGGGTGAGGGTATTGGTGGGGCCGGCGGAAGTCATGACCAACTGGTCGAAATCCTGGACACGGCTGAGCGCGGAGGGGGTAAGCAGGGTTCCGTCGAGGTCGGCCTTGGCGACTTCATCGAGGCGCTTGCCGCGCAGCACAGCGACGGGATCTCCGACACTGAGGGTGAGGCGATCGAGAGCGGCAGCCTCGGCATAGGCTCGCAGGGGCAGGACTTCCGGATTCTGCAAACCGTATTGATAGATATCGAAATTCAGTGGTCCGGGGGAGGCTTCTTTCAAGGGCACCGTGAGTTGAATCGACCCTGGTGTGAGGGATTTCCAGACCAGCGGGACGGGATCGGCGACGCCGCCGGCCTCTTCAACTTTTTCAACGCAGAGGGTGTTGTCGTCTTCCAGGCGGAGAGTGTCTTCGCGACCGACGACGAGTGCCGACTCCTGGCCTGCTGCGACGGACCATTTGCCGGGCTGGGCGGAATGGAGATGGAAGCGCGGACCTTCCCAGTCGTCAAAGCCCCATTTGGCGTGCAGCACAGCGGTGAGTCCGCCGGGCGGCAGATTGGGGAGCGGGTTGACGGGAACCAGTCCTCCCTGGGATGGGTCTGCCTTCATGGGAACGTCGACGGGCGGTGCATTGGTGATTTCGCGCGGCTCGATATGGAGGGTCAATCCGTAGGCCAACTGGGTGGAGAAGACCGCGGGGGCACCCTCGGCGGGCAGAACGAGGTCGGGTTTTTGTGCGCAGAACCTCTCTTGCGGGTCGACGGGGTGGAGCGGTGGAAGCTTGGCGGCCTCGATGGGGGGCAGGGCTACGACGACAACGGATTTTGGATCGCGAAAGGAGGGCGGGACGTTGAGGCGGAGGTTGAGCGTATCGGCGGTTGGAAGGGCGAGGGCGGGGATGTACTGGAAATGCGCGGTGTGGAGCGAGGCGAGGATTCTGGCCGTGTCGACGATGGCGCCGACGTAGGGGCTGAATTGGCCGGCACCGCCGAGCGAGGAATAGCTGAGCTGGTTCATCAGGTCGCCGCTTGAGCCGCTGGCTAGCTGTTCGACCTTGGATTGCACGCCGGAATCGTCAAGAACCAGGCCGTCGGTGTGCTCGACGAGGCAGGGAGCCTGCTGGTCGCTCGGCTTGTCAAAGCACTCCTTATCGAGCTTGATTCCGAGGCTTCGGGCGGCCAACTCTGCGCGCGCCTTGAGTAGTTTGGGGTCGGTTTGGGAACTGACTTTGACATCGGCGAGGTAGGCTTCAAGGCGCATGCGGTCGAGGCTGGCTGCCTGGAGGTCTTGAGTGGCACGAACGAAGGCGCCTGGTCGTCCGCGGACCGCGTTGCGGAGGGTGCTGAAGTCGCCGCCGGTCTCAGGGGCGAGAAAGATGAGCGCCTGCTGCGCTTCCGCGGGCACGGTGACGAAGACTCCCTCGGAACGGACGTCGTGGTTCCAAGTTTCGACGCGGGTGAACCAGTCGGCGGGAGGTGGGTTGGTGGCTCCTCGGAGGAAGGCAACGACGAGGACGAAGTGGGTGGACTGGCTTTCAGGCAGGTCGGGATGGACCCAGAGACGATCCCCGGGCAGCAGGCTTGGGACTTCACCGATGGGCAAGGTGACGGAACCGCGCTTGACATGAACATCGACTTTTGGGCCGGAGAGATCGAAGGCTGGTCCATCGGCGTGCAATCCGGTTGATAGCAGTCCCCAGAGCAACAGAAGCTTCAGGCAACGACGCATAACTCCTATTGTACGGAGTGTTGCCTGGGAGAGAATTTTGAAGGGGGCGCAACTTTTCATCAATTCATGTGTTGTGTTGGGGAAAACGGAGGGAAGGTCGCGCTGAATCTGAACGCACAAAGCTGATTCTGAACCGACAAAGCTGATTCAAAGCGCACAAAACAAGCGGAATCGGGTACACTGTGGCTGTATAGCATCGAGTCGCAGGACTCGTTTAGAGTGCTTCTGAGATACCTGCAGGGCAAAAGCAAGAGAAAGATGGCCCATATTTGTAAACGGGCTAATGATTGCTAAAGATCGCCATACAGGAAACCTGAGAATCGCACACAAGACCTATTCACTCTATTGTTCTTTGAATAATCCTGGCTGTTGTTTGAATCAATTCACCCAGTGATGGACAAGATTTAGAACTCAGGCTGCTGCCATTCGTCCGCAGCGCATGGAATGACCAACCCTCGGAGCAGTCCAACCAGGCTTTCAGTGCGGCATTGTGCAACCAGTTGACGGGTGCGGCCAACGGAGAACATGAATATGAAGCCGATAAGAGCAGCGCAAAGCAGTGTAGATGTGAGTAATTTGAGTATTCCAGACGCCGAAGAGATTATTGAAGAAGCGCTGAACGAGCTTGCGTTTTCATCGGACCCTGGGTTGGCGCGCGCGCTGCATTTTCTTGCCCCTCCGGGATACCAGGCGATCGTTGAGTTATGCAGTGAGAATGGGCGGAGCAAGCGGCGGAATTCGTCCGCGGAGAGCTGGTCGCCGGAGGAAGATGAAGTGCGCATCTATTTTGAGCGCACGGAGGATGCGGAAGCCACACCGCGGCTGGCCCGGGCTCCGCGGGCGGTGGTGGATGCGGACGAGGACGATGAAGAAGAGGGTGACAGCCAGGAGGCGCAGATTCCGGCCGACCTGGATGCCCGGGTGAAGGAATTGTGTGCTGCGCTGGCTGAAGCTGAGCGGGGCGGCCATGCGTTCATCGCGCTGAAGTGGTTTCGCGACTCGTTTTTGCCGCGCAAGGCTTTCCGATGGAATCAGCATCCGGAGTCGCGGCAGGCGATTTTAGCCGAGGCGATTCAGCGGGGCGTGGTGCTGACGAGCAAGATCGCGAACCCGAAGACGCCGGCTTATCCGACGACGACGATCCGGCTGAACCGGGCCGAAGCGGGGATGCCGGAGGAAGCGCAGCGATTCCACCCGGTGACTGTTCATGGGGACTCCATTGCGGAGGCTATTGAAGAGGAACGGGGGAACATGTGAGCTGCTATTTTCTGGAGTCCACGGCCTTCGCGAAGCTCTTTGTGCAGGAGCAGGGAACGGATGCGCTGATCGGTCTGATGGAGGCTGTGGAAGACAACCGCAAGCTGATCTCCGCGTCTACGCCGCTGGAGGTGTATGCAGCGATTCGGCGACGGGAGCGGACGGGGGGCATTTCCGCCGCGGACGCGACGGCGGCGCTGGATATTCTTCGGCTGGAAGCTGCGCGGATGGTGCAGGAGCCGCTGAACCCGGCGGTGCTTGAGGCGGCGCGGCAACTGCTGGACCGGACGACACTGCGCTGGCCGGATACGCTGCAACTGGCGGCAGCGATTGCGGCTCGCGACATGTTTCAGGGGACGGAGATTATTTTTGTTTCGGCATCGCCGCAGTTGCTAGAGGCGGCGAAGGCTGAGGGGTTTCATACGCTGGACCCGGCGAAAGAGGCTGTGCAGACGGCTTAGGAGCGCATCGGTTCGGGGTACGCGGCAGGTTGTCACTCGATTTTCCAATTGAAGAGTGTTGCTGCTATTCCCGCCGAAACCGGTTGGCTTGCTCGAATTCGTGGCGGAGGGCAGGGGATTTCAGGTTTTCGCGCAGGTGGGCCAGGCGCTGTTCGAGGGCATGGAGCGCGGCTTCGATGGCTTCAGTGTTGGTGTAGGCGATGTCGCGCCACATGGAATAGGGGCTGGCGCCTAGGCGGGTCATCTCGCGGAGGGCGCGACCGCCGACGAGCTTCAATTCCGGGGCGTCGCCGACCTCGTCTTCAAGCAGCGAACTGAGGGCGGTGGCGACGAACTGGGGCAGGTGGCTGACCCAGCCGACCAGCTCGTCGTGACGGGCGGCGTCGATGTCAACGGTTTTGGAGCCCATGGCCTGGACCAGCTCGCGCCAGTTGTTGGCAAGGGCTGCGGAAGCGGGCGAGCGCTGCCAGTTGGGATCGTCCGTGAAGAGCCAGACTGCACCGCGAAAGAGGTCGGCATCGCCGAGGGCTGCGCCGCCGCGTTCTTTTCCTGCCATTGGGTGGCCGGGGAGGAATGCGGCGCGCTCGGGGGTGTTGAAAAGGCGGCTGGCGGCGGCGGTGATCTGGGCTTTGGTGCTGCCGACATCGGTGACCAGATGGGCGGGGCCGAGGACGGGGGCGAGCTGCTCCATCCAGTCGAGCGTGGCGTAAATGGGAACGGCGAGGAGGACGACCTGGCTGTCGCGTGCGGCCTGAAGCGGGTCTGCGGAGACGGTGTCGATGGCTCCCATGCAAAGCGCGGCCTGGGCGCCTTCGGGGCTGCGATTCCAGCCGGTGATTGATCCGCGAAAGCCGGATGCACGCAGTGCCAGGCCTGCGGAGGTGCCAAGGAGGCCGGTGCCAAAGATAGCGATGCGCTCGATCATTCGGTCTTGCCTTTGGTTTGGTTGAGGTTGTTTGGAGATAAATACGTTCGTGCGTTTAGCTTATATCCTGACCGGTGTTTTGGAGGATTGGGGGCGATCAGTCTCAGAAGCCATCCAATAAACATCATGCGGGTATGGAGAACATCCCTCAGGGGCTAAAGCCCAAGTTTTGTTGAGCATTTTGCGGCACGACTGAAGTCGTGCCCTTTCAAAACGAGGCCATCTCAAGGAGTTTTTCCGCGGCATGCAAAGCCGTTTCCTCTTAAAACAGAGACTCTTCAGCTGTACCTTAGTTTCTGCTGCGCATTTTGGAGAGGAGGCGGAGGATTTCGATATAGAGCCAGACGAGGGTGACCATGATGCCGAAGGCGCCATACCATTCCATGTATTTGGGAGCGCCGGCCTGGACGCCCTGCTCGATGAAGTCGAAGTCGAGCACGAGGTTGAGGGCGGCGACGGCGACCACGACGAGGCTGAAGCCGATACCGATGACGCCGGAGCCGTTGATGGAGGCGAAGCGGACGCCGATGAAGCCGAGCAGCATCTGCATGAGGTAAAAGACGCAGATGCCGCCAGTGGCGGCGATGATGCCGAGACGAAACTTCTGGGTGACCTTGATGAGGCCGGACTGGTAGGCGATGAGGAGGACGAACAATGTGCCGAAGGTGAGGCTGACTGCTTCAATTCCGATGCCTGGGTAGCGGGTCTCCATGAATGCGGAGAGGGCTCCCAGGAACAGGCCTTCGGCAAGGGCGTAAAGGGGGGCGGTGATTGGGGACCACTCCTTTTTGAAGATGGTGACGAGGGCGAGGATGAATCCGCCAAAGACGCCGAGGAGCATGAGCGGGTTCACAGCGGCCATATCGAGGGACTGCATGAAGACATGCCATGTCCAGGCGGCAGTGGCGAGGGCGAGGATGAGCAGAATGCCGGTCTTGTTGACGGTTCCGCTGAGGGTCATGCGGTTGGCGGCGTCAATGAGCCCGGCCTGGCCGTAGGACCCGCCGCCGAGGCCACGGAAAGTCTTATCGCTCAAGGCTGGATTGGAGGTCTTCATCAAAGGCATGGTGTATCTCCCGATTGCCGCGTGAATCGCGGCTCTACTGTCATGTTAGACCCAGTTCCAGGGGAAAAGACTCCGGCGTGGAGCGACGGCTGTGCGGGTTGGCGTACGGCGGTGTTTAAATCATCGAATGGCAAGTCTTGAGAACTTTCGGTTGGTGGTCTTCCGGGCGGTGGGGGAACAGCTCAGCTTCCGCAAGGCCGCGGAGGAACTGTATCTGACTCAGCCGGCGGTGAGCCTTCAGATCAAGGCGCTGGAGGAGGATCTGGGCGTTCAGCTGTTTGACCGCAGCGGGGCGCATATTGCGCTGACGGAGGCGGGGAGAGTTTTGCGGGAATATGCGGAGCAGGGGAATGAGCTTCTGGTGCAGGCGGAGCAGGCGATTGCCGCCTTGAGCGGAGAACATGCCGGGCAACTTTCGCTGGGCGCATCGACCACGATTGCGCAGTATGTACTGCCGAGGCTGCTGGGGCAGTTTCGCCGGGAACATCCGCGCGTTGCTCCCACATTGATGAGCGGCAACACCGAGCACATTGTGGAAGCGGTGGCGGGGCAGAAGATTGCGCTGGGGTTTATTGAGGGCCCGGCGCGCAGCCGCGAGGTGAAGACGGAGCCGTTTCTTGAAGACGAACTGGTGCTGATTGCTCCGTCGGCGCATGAGTGGGCGGAGCGCGCCTTAGTGAGCTGCGCCGAGGTTGCTTCCGTTCCACTGCTGATGCGGGAACGGGGTTCGGGTACGCGGCATGTGGTGGAGATGGCGCTGGAGCGGCAGGGTGTGAAGCGGAGTTCGCTGCACATTGTGATGGAACTGGATTCGACCGAAGCGATCAAGTCGGCTGTGGAAGCGGGGCTGGGGATCGGATTTGTTTCTCGCTGGGCGATTGGGAAGGATTTGCGGCTGGATAGCAGCTTCAGGATTGTTGAAGTGGAGGGGTTGCGTATCAGGCGGCAGTTTCTGGTTGCGTTTGCGGCTGGGCCTGAGCCGCATGGGGTTGCGAAGGAGTTCCGCAGGTTTGTGATGGAGCGGGCGGGTGTGGACCGCATGCAAATCAAGTCCCGACGCGCATAACGTGGCGCGACCGATAAGAATCGCAAATGGGGCATGATTACTACTGCTTGGACGTGGACTGACTGCGCGGTCAGACTCAATCTGTGTCCAAAAAACTCTTTTTCATCGGATTGATTCTTTGTGCCAGCGGATTGGTGTCGCCACCAATCGCACTGGCGGGCGGTCTTGTCTTTGGCTTCTCATTCCTTCATCCGTTTCACGTTGAAGCGAAGCAGCTTTCGAAGTTTCTGCTACAGGCGTCGGTAGTGGGCCTCGGATTCGGCATGGACTTGCAGCAAGTCTTCCGGGTTGGCCGGTCGGGCTTTGTCTATACCGCGGGAAGCATCAGCATCGCGCTGCTTCTGGGGTGGGGGTTGGGAAAGCTGCTGAAGGTCAAGCAGAGGATCTCGTTCCTGATCTCGGCCGGGACGGCGATTTGCGGGGGGAGCGCGATAGCAGCTATTGCGCCGATCACCAATGCCAGCGAGGAGGAGATTGGAGTGTCGCTGGGGACTGTGTTTCTGCTGAACTCCGTGGCGCTGCTGGCATTTCCGGCGATTGGGACGGCGCTGCACATGTCGCAGACGCAGTTTGGGCTGTGGGCGGCCTTGGCCATTCACGATACGAGCTCAGTGGTGGGCGCGTCGGCAAAGTATGGGGCTGTGGCGCTGGCGGTGGGAACAACGGTAAAGCTGGCGCGGGCATTGTGGATTGTGCCGCTGTCAGTGGGGACGGCGATGGCCAAGAAGAGCAAGGCGCGGATTCAGTGGCCGTGGTTCATTCTTTTCTTTTGCATGGCGGCGGTTGCCAACACTTACTTGCACGCGATGCAGCCGGCGTATCCGGTGCTGAAGCATCTGGGGGTGATCGGGCTGACTGTGACGCTTTATTTGATCGGGACGGGGCTTTCGATGAGGACGCTGCGCGAGGTTGGGGTTCGGCCGCTTTTGCAGGGGGTGATCTTGTGGATTTTTGTTGCGACCGGGTCGCTGGCGCTGATTCTGCGGGGGTTCATTCATCTGTAGGCGTGGGCGACGTGTCAGGCGGGTTGGGCGAGAAGGAGGATGCAGGTGATGTTGTCCTGCCCGCCGCGCTGCTTGGCCAGGTCAATGAGGTTGGCGCAGGCAGTGTCGAAGGTTGATGCGGCGAGCACTGTGGCGATCTCTTCGGCGGCGAGGTAGCGGGTGAGGCCGTCGGTGGCGAGCAGGACTCCGGTGCCGGGCTGGAGGTCGACGGAGAAGAAGTCAGGCTGGACATCGGTGGCGACACCTACGGCGCGGGTGATGACGGACTCCATACCTTTGAGGTCGGCGGTTTGGGCGTCTTCGATGGTGAGGGTGCCGTTGCGGATGAGCTCGTTGACGTAGGAGTGATCGACGGTGAGCTGGATGCACTGGCCGTCCTGGAGGACATAGGCGCGACTGTCTCCGACGTTGCCGAAGATGAGCTTGTCGCCATCGAGGGCGGCGGCTACGGCGGTGGTTCCCATTCCCTTGTTTGCGGGGACCTTGCCGTTTTCCCAGACATCGATATTTGCGGCGTTGATGGCGTAGAGGAGGCGGGTGCTGACGGGCGCGTCTGAAGAGGCCGAGGCGGCGTAGTTCTGGAGGATGGCGGCGACGGCGCGTGAGCTGGCGACTTCGCCGGCGGCCATTCCGCCCATGCCGTCACAGACGACGTAGATGCCGAGGGAGTCGTCGTAGCCGAAGAAGTCCTCGTTGTTGGTGCGCACACAGCCGACGTCGCTGAGGGCGGAAACGGCGATGCGCATGGCGTGGGGGGCAGCGGCCGGTTGCGGTGTGGTGGGTTGGCCTTCTGGTTCGGCAATGGGCCAGAATTCGTTTCTTGATTCTTCAGTCATGGTCTCGGCTCGTGGGTTGCGGCGAATGCTTGTCCGGGTGGATGCAGTCTGTGTTGCATTGGGCGATCAAGGGGTTGCGGAAAAGTCCATAGCGTGGGCATGGTCCGTGAAAACGATCCCTCAGGGGTTAAAGTCCAAGTGATTCCATTGGCTCTGTGCCGGGGATAAATCTCCGGCTTACTGGCCGAACGCGATTGCGTCAATGAGAAACGCTGGAGACGCAATGTAATCCTTTCATGAAATCGGGGTTGAGCAGGGCGGCGCCGTTCCCAGAGGCGTCGAAAAGAACAACTCCATTGGTCTGATTGTTGAGCTGAAGGTTAAATTTGAGGCGCTCGGGCGGAATGTGGGTTGCGTTGAAGCCAAAGTGGAAGGCAGCCCAGGGGCTGGGCGGCGGCGTGGAGGAGTTGCCTGGAGTGGAGAGGCTGTAGTGGCTGCCCGGCTGAGAGACCCAGTGGAAGTTGATTCTCTGGCCGGCGGAGGTGATTTGCTGGTTGTCGATTTTGAGGATAGCGTCGGGAACGCCGGGGGTTTTGACTTCGGCAAGTGTGAAGTCGAGCGAGGGCTGATTGCCGGCAGAAAACAGCGCGGAGGAGATTTTCTGGGCGGTGGTGAGGAAGCTGAGGAAGGCCGGGTTGATGTGGACGGTGGAACCGGGAGCGGGCGCGAACTGCAGGCCCTGCTGGACTACGACAGCCTTGATGGGAGGGCTGGTGACGAATTGGGAGAAGGCCTGTCCGGGGGCGAATATCTGGGCGACTTCGTCTGGTGTGGCTTCGACGGTGGCTTGCGGGCTGAAGGGGAATTTGTGGAGGAGGGGGTCGATCTGTGCGCAGAAGTTCTTGGCACCGCCACCGGCGGCGGCTGAGCCGAAGTTGGCGGCGAGGGCCTTGGTGGATTCGATGGGAGCTTCGAGGAGGACGAAGCTGGTGCGGTCCATGGCACCTGCGGGATCGGGTGTGAAGGCGTTGCGCAGGCTCTCAGCGGTTCCCTCGGCGGCGAGGGCGGCCTGGGCTACGGGGGCTGCTGCTGTGGGGTCGTTGGCAGTGGCGGGGTTGAGGCCCATATTTTTGACTGCGCCTTCGAGTCCCTGAAGCGACTGGATATAGGCCTGGTTGGTTGATCCGATGAGCCGGCTGTCTGGCGCGGCGGACGGGGGCACGACGGACTGGGGCGCCTGGAAAGCGGTGGAGATTTCCGGTGCGGAGACAGCGGTGTTGTTGGAGATGAGCGAGAAAAGTTCGAGCATGGCGGAGGTGTTGGAGTCGAGTGCGCTGAGCTTTACGCCGGCTTCGGGGAAGTTCTTGTAGCCGATGAATTGGGCCTTGGTGAGGTAGGTGCGCCAGGTGAGGAGGTAGTCGGCAGTGTAGGACTGGTGGAGTTGGGCGGTGAGGGCGGCGCGGTCGATTGGCGGCCCGGAGGCGGGGCCAAGGACCCATTCTTCTCCGCGGAAGTAGGGGTCGGGGTGGAGGATGGCGTCTTGCATGAAGGTGAAGCCATCTTTGGTGAAGGCGCCCTGGATGGGGTAGGCGTCGTTGATGTACTGCGCGGAGCCGGGGAATTTTCCGTTGAAGTTGAAGCCGGGAACCTTGTGGTCGGCGGCGGCGAGCATGCTTTGGTATACGTGCTGGAATCCCTGGAAGCCGTTGAGGTAGTAGCGGGTGTGAGCGACGAGGGTTTCGTTTCGGGGGCTGCCGGTGGAGGCCAAGCAGGACGCGGAGCCGGGAAGGAGGGTGGCATAGAAGGCGAATTGGGCCTGGGCAAGGCGTGCAACTTCGGGGGCGGGAGTGTTGGTGCCTGTCCACTCGGTGAGCAGTGCGTTGGGCAGGAAGTCTACGGTGTCCTGGGCGGTGTCTGGATCGGGGCTGGTGGCGGTAATGAGGTAGGCCTTGAGTGGGCGGTAGGTGGAGCCGTAATCGGCATCGGCGGCCGGGGGCGCTTGAAGCGCGGAGAGCTTGGCGAAGATGTTGGCCTGGGTTGGGCTGAGCAGCAGGGAGCGGAACTTGTTGGAGTATGCCTGGCAGGCCACGGGGTAGAGGGCGTCGCCGTGGTAGAGGCCAAAGCGATCCATGAGGGGCGCGCCGTTTTTGCGGTAGTCGTCGAGTTCGGCGAGGACCGCGCGGAGTTTGTCGAGGGACTCGAGGTCGCCCTGGGCTGCGTATCCGCCTGCGGATACGGGCGAGACGGGGGCTGCGGCAGCTTCGGCTACGCGCTGCTTGAGTGCGCGGTTGTTGAAGAAGGAGATGGTGAAGAGGAGGAAGATCAGCAGAAAGACGCCGCTGGTGCAGGCCAGCAGGGTGCGCTTGAGGAAGCTGGTGCGGGTGCTGGCGCGGCTGGTTTCGAGGGCGGACTTGTCGGCGAGGAGGATTTTCGAGAACAGGTGGGGCAGGAAGACCCACTGTGCCACCTTTCGGGTGCCGCTTCGACGGGGCTGCGCGGCGGGCTGCTGCGGCTGCTGCATGCCGGCGAGGGAGAAGACGCGGGTAGCTCCGGAATCGATTTGCGGGGTGACGGGTTTTGACTGGGCGGGGCCGATGTCGAGGACGTCTTCGACGAGGTGGGCGCGCATGCCGGCGAAGAAGAATCCGCGCAGGAAGGGATTGACGCCGATCTGGCTGGGGCGGGCAACTTCAGCGAGGAAGGCGACGATGCCGTTGCGGAGCTTGCGCAGGTCGCGGGGAAACTCGTAGGCGCGGGCCAGGTCCTGAAGTTCGCCGCCGCGGGTGAGCACGTCGAGGCGGAACTCGGAGAGGGAATAGACAAGCTGGTCGAATTTGCCGCCGAGGATGGCAGTGGCCTGCTCAGTGTAGAGGCCGGAGCCGGAGCTGAGAGAGGAGAGCAGGGAGCCGATGGGGAGCTTGACTTCTTCGTCGGCAAGGCGGCCGGCATACTCGGCAAAGGGCTGCACGGTGTCGAGCTTGGTGAAGAGGACGTAGATGGGAAGCGAGATGCCGAGGGTCTGGGAGAGCTGGCGGAGGCGCTCGTTGAGGGATTGGGCGAGTGCCTTGATTTGTTCGGAGGTGTTGGGCGCCATGATGCGCTCAATGCTGACGCAGACGACGACGGAGCGGGCGGGAAGGCGGCTGTCGCCGAAGATTGACCCGATGCGTGCGGGAACGGTGGCGCGAACGAGCCGGACCCAGAGGGACGGCTGGCGGAGAAGCGCGCCGCCGGCTTCGGCGATGACGTAATTGCCGGCGAGCCAGAGGTTGGCGAGCTGGGTGGGGACGACAATGCCGTCCTGGTAGACATTGCCGGCAAGCAATTCGGGATCAAGGCCGGATTGGAGGACGGTCTGGGTTTTGGCGGAGTTTTCATCGCCAATGACGTAGATGAGGGGCAGGGCGGCAAGGGACTTTGCGCCAGCGCGGTTGGTCTGGCGGATTTTTCCGTCGGCATCGCGCAGGAGGTTGCCGAGGTTGATGGAGTCTGGCGTCTCAGGGCCTGTGGATTGTCCGCCGCTGGTTTTGTTCAGGTACCAGAGGACGAAGATGAGGGTGACGAGGCCGATCAGGGTGAGGATGGCGATGAACAGGACGAGTTTGGTTCCGGAGAAGTGGAGGGCGAAGGCTGCGCCGATGACGAGGGCGAGGTAGAGGACGAAGATGAGCATCCCGATAAGTCCGCGCTTCATAGGGAGGTCCTTTCAGGGGAGCTTGCCTCGGGGGCTAAAGCCCAGGTCATTTTTGGCAGGCGTTCGGCACGACTGAAGTCATGCCCTGAAAGGAAACTAACCTGATCAGCCCTGAAGAGCGCGGGCGAGGACGCCCCCGCGACAGCCGATCTGGAGATCGGCGCTACAGGTACTGCCGGGGGCAGGAGGATTTCGGCGGTGGTGGGGATGGGCTGGCCGAGGATGAGGAGGTATCCGACGAAGGCAAGGACGGTGACTGCGGCGAGGACGATGGCGGTGATGGCGAGGCGGCCCACCCAGGGGTCGCGCTTGGGGGCGGGGGGCGCGGAAGGGGCTTCAATGGGCCGGAAAAGGGAGTATGCGCCGCGGATTCGGGCGATCTTCTCGCGGATGCGATGGAGGATGGTGTGAATCTCGGAGGCATCCCCGAAGGCGAAGCGCCCGCGGTAGCCGAGGAGCAGGCAGAGGGCGTGGAGTTCAAGAACGTCGGCGACTTCAGTGGACTCGGGGCGATTGAGGAGCTCGGTGAGGTTGCGGAAGAAGTACTCTCCGGCGAAGTGTCCGCCGAACATCTCTTCCTGCAGGGGGCGGCGGGCCCAATCGGCGAAGGTGGGGTCTTTGGAGTTGAGCACGGACTCGTCGAGGAAGCCGATCATGGCGTAGATGGCCATTTTGGAGGCTTCGTCGCTGTAGCCCATGGCGGAGCAGTCCTTGACGGCGGCGGAGATCATTCTGCGCAGGGTGGCGCGGAAGGCTTCAGCGTTTTCGACGCGCTGCAGGAAGAACCTGGTGCGCAGAATGACGGTAAAGACTTCCTGGAAGGCCAGGGCCAGATTGTTGGTTCTGATGTCGGGAAGCGCGGTTGCGGGAGAGGCTGTCATGACGTTGTCTCCGTGATGATGGTGACGTCAAAAGTTGCGTTGCCGAGGTCGCCGGGCAGATAGATGCCGACGCGCCTGGTTTGCAGGATGTGTTGCCAGCAGGGCCCGCTCTGAGAGATGGCGAAGTAATGCATATCCGCCTGGGCGTGAAGCGCTGCGGGAGGAACGGGGAGGTGCATGAGTTCAAGGCCGGGGAGGGCTCTCTGGACGAGCTTGGCGACGCCTTCCGCGGAGCAAACCTTGGCGAGTGCGGGGGTTTGGCGGAGGATGACGGAGTCAGTGATGTTGGAGCGGATGCCGAAGATCCAGCGGGAACGGCGGAGGCAGCGCTCGTCTTTGACCTCGGCCGCATAGAAGTAGTTGTCGACCTTCTGGAACTGGAGGGTGACGCTGTTGGAGGGGGAAACGATCTCAAGATAGCGGCGGATGAGGGCGTCGAGTTCGCGGAAGGTGGCGGTGAGGTCAGTGTGGCGATAGGCGGGGATCTGGTCGCGAGAGGAATCGAGGGCGAAGGTGCTGAGAGCGCCGGCGAGGCGAACGAGGTCGCGGTAAACGTCTTCGGGGTGGCTGCGGCGGTCCTGGAGGTGATGGCGCAGGGCGGGCATGGCGGAGCAGAGGGCGTGAAGGAACCAGTAGTTGGCGACATCGAGGGCCGATGTGCCGAGTTCGAACCGACCTGAAGCGGAGCGCTGGGAGCGGGTAGTGGTGATCTTTTCTTCGATGGCCTGGGCGAGGTGGTGGAGCAGCAGGACGAGGCGCTCACTGGCGCTGATGCGGAGGCAGGGGGGGATGAACTCCGGGTCGCTGGTGAAGCCGCCATTGCCATCGCGGAGGATGCGGGCGATGGGGAAGGAGACGGTGGATGGGGTGAGCTGTGCCTTGCTGACAAGGACGAGATTTTTGCGGGCAAATGCGACGCTGTTTTCGCCCAGGCCGACTGAGTCGTCGCGGAGGGAGCGTTCGACCGAGGTATAGCGCGCAGCGGAGTGGCTAGCAGCGGGGTTGCCGGCCAGGTCGCAGTCGAGGCCCTGGTCCTGGCGCGGAGGAATGGCGAGGTAGAGGGCGATTTCGCTGTCAGTGGAGGAAAAGAGGTCAGCGAGCTGAGCCGGAGCTGGGGGCGAGTCACAGTCTGGCAGGTCGAAGATGAGGCCGTCGGGGAGGATACCGGAGGCGAAGCTGAGAATGGCGAGGCCGTTGCGGAGGGCTTCAGTATCGATGGAGTAGTGAAGGAAACCCCAGGGGTCCTGGCGCAGGTTGGAATTGAGGAACCAGAGGGTGTCTTCAAAATAGCGGCTTTGTGTCTGGAAATGGTGCGGTCCCAGGTGCATTCCTTCCGACCAGACGACCCGCGAGAGGAACTTCATAGTTGGTAGACCACCATCGAAGAGAGTTAGAGGTCAAGTATAGGGGGCGAAACCGTTTCTGTATCGGTGAAAAGACGCTGATCGGTCACTGGAAGCTCGCCCGGGATGCGGAGGTCAGCGGGCCGGGTTGAGGATGAAGGCGGGGACGAGTTTGGGTCAAGTGCGCGTTGTCTCGTAACCCGCTCGTCCGCGAAGGGTTGATTGCAACCGAATTATACTGAAAATCTTTTTTTGGTGAACAGGTAAATCGGGAGCAGCGAATGATTTATGCTACCGGCATCGCACCGGAGGTCTGACCCGCATGGATAAACCGACGACACCCGGAGGAGGAGACCCCTCTGGATTTTCATGGCCGGAGGATCCGGGTTCAGAACAGGGCTTTGGAGCAACCGGGATATTTGGAACTTTGCAGGCGGAAGAACCGAAGCCGAAGCCTCTTTCGATTCCGATGCAACCGCCGGTTCGGATTCCGCTGCAGCCCTTTGAAATAGCCGCTCCCGAGCCGCCGGCAGCGCCGACGCTTCCGAAGATTCAGCCACCGGTGGTGGTTCCGGTGATGCAGGAGCCTGTGGTGCACAAGGTGGTTCTGGGAAGCGGGACCGGGGAGCATCCGGCGGAACTGCTTGACCGGATAAGGATGGCTTCAGCGGAGCGTTCGGCGTTGGCGGATAAGCCGCAGGCGCCTCAAGTGGGCGCGCCGGGCGGTGGGCAGGGCAGCGGGGGATTTACGGAGTTGCTGCGGACGCTTTCAGGGGATGCGGCTGCGCCGGCGGCGAAACCGGCTGTGGTGCTGGCTCCGCCGTCTGGCGGCCAGCCTGCGCCGATGTCGGGGTTTACTTCGCTCCTGCAGACATTGAATGCACAGTCGCCGGTTGCGCCGGTGCAGAAGACGTCTACGCCAGCGCCGCTCGATTTGCCGGTGATTTCGGCAGCGCCACCGCGGGTGCCGCCGCCAGCGCCTGTTCCAGCCAGCCCAGCGTCTGGTCCGACAAACCAGGCGCCAGCGCCGGGGGGATTTACGGAACTGCTGCGGATGAGCGATTTTGCAGCTCCACAAACGAGCGCTTCGCAGACGAGCGCTCCGCAGGCTCCGGGATTTGGGGAGCTTGCCAAATCGCCTGCGCCTTGGGCGGGGGAGAGCAGGGCGGTGGAGAGCAAGGCGGGGGCATTTACACAGTTGTTTGGGACGTTTTCAGCTGCGGACGCGGGCGTGCCTGCGATGCCGGGAGTGCCCGCAGCGCCAGGATTTGGGCAGAGCGAGCCTGACTCGTTCGCGCCGGGCTCGTTCACGCGGATGCTTTCGCTGGAGCAGCAATCCGCGCCTCCGTCGCCGGCATATCGCGAAGAGCCGGTGGTTCTGCCGGGAAGTGTGGACTATGGGCGGACGCCGGGCATGGCGACGCCGGTCGCGGAGACGCAGAATCGAGATCCGTTTGCGGCAGATCCATTTGCGCAGACGCTTGCGCCGGCACCGGTGGAGAGCGCGCCGGCGGCGGGCGGGATGGGGATTACGCGGCTGATACAGATGCTGGACGAGCCATCGGCATTGCCCGCTGTACCCTCAACCCCCATGGCTGAGCCGTCGGCGAGTATGCCGCCCAAGGGCGGGCCTGGGATTTGGACACAGACGTTTGAGGCGCTGAACAAGGGAGGCGCGCCTGCGGCTGCTGCTGCCGCGCCGCCACCAAGCGCGCCGTCCTATCCTGCGCCGATGGGCGGGTTTACTCCCGCGGCTCCACCTCCTGCGCAGGCGGCTGGGCAGGGACTTGGGCCGAGCGAGTTTACGCGGATCATGGATGCTTCCCGGATGCGGGAGATGGCGATGCGCGGAGGCGGGGTGGCTGAGAGCCAGGCGCCTGCGGCAGGCGCACCGAGGGCTGGCGGTATGGCTCCGCCGAGCTTTGCGCCGCCGGCCGCACCGGCTATGCCTGCAATGCCGGCGATGGGGGGAATGCCCCATCCGGGTGGATTTGCTCCGCCGCCGCCGCCCGCCGTGGCGGTTCCCAGTGCACCGCCGGCCAAGCCGGCTCCGCCTGCCGGGAAGTTGCAGCAGCTTGTTCCGCTGCTGCTGGTGATCACCATTGTCCTGCTGGTGGTGTTGATTGTAACGGTGATATTCCTGATGAAACATTGACCTGGTTGTCACAGCAACGGTTCTTCGGAGAGAGAGCAATTGATGTCAGGCAAGCCGTTCTTCGGCGTTCTGCTGGGAGTGTGCGCGGTTGCAGGGAAGCAGGTTGGAGCGTGCGCACAGGAGTTCAGGTGCCCGGCGATGCAGGGGCAGCCAGTCAGCGAGTTAGCAAGTCAGCAACCTTGCCGCTCAGGCGGGTTGGGCCAGCAGGATGATGAGTTCCATCTGGGGGTTGAGGATGTCTGAGGGGGCGTAGACGGCGAAGTTACGGGCGCGGAGCACCGACTCCCAGACCGGGCCGCCCTGCTCGATGGCGAAGTACTGGTGGCGAAGTTTGACGGGGATGGACCGGGGCGGCGTGGGGACGTGGGCGAGGCGCAGGCCGGGGAGCGCGTTGCGGATGAGGGTTTCAAGCTGGGTGGCGGAGCAGCATTTGAGCAGCTTCGGGGAGCGGTCAATGAGGTCGGCATCCCGGATGTCGGAGGCAACGGCGAGATAGAAGCGGGAGCCTTCGAAGTAGGCATCCTTGTCAATGGACGTGGCGTAGATGGTGTCGCGAACCATCTTGAGCGGGAGCGAGACGAAGTTGCTGGGGATTACGGTTTCGAGCATGATTCGGATGAGGCGGTCGAGATCGCCGAAGCAGGCGCCGAGCTGCTCGTGGTTATAGGCGGGCAGGTCTCGCGGGGCGATTTTGTTGGAGAAGGCGGTCAAGGCTCCGGCGAGGTCGGAGAGCTCGTTGAAGAGCATTTCGGGCAGGGTGCAAGTGGACTCGAGGAAGTGGCGCAGGACCGGCAGGTGGCTGTTGACGGTGTAGAGCAGCCAGAAGTTGGCGATGTCAGAGGCGGTGAAGTCGGCCAGGGACTGGTTTTTCTGGCGCCGTGAGCCGGAGAGCTGGCTGCCGCGGGCGACGAGCAACTCGACGAGGTTACTGAGGATGCGCTTGAGAGTGGGGTGGGCGTGAATGTCGATCAGGGGCGGGATGTAGGCCGGGTCGATCTGGTACATGCCGGTTTCTGAGCGGAGGATGCGGGTGAATCCGAGGACGACGGAGCCTTCGCGGTTTTCGCCTTCAGCGAGGATCTGGAGATTTTTGCGGGCTACCTGAATGGGCTTTTCGCCGCTGCCCGTGTTTTCATCGCGCACCATCTGCATTTGGGCGAGGAAGCGGGTGCTGACGGAGCCGCGGTTGACGGCTACGTTCATTCCTCCCTGGAGGTACTCGGGAACGGCGAGGTAGAAAGTGCAGCTTTGGCGTCCGCCCTGGAAGCACTCGTCCAGGACGCGGGCTGGGGGTGGGTACTCGGAGGCGGGAATGTCGAGGGGTAGCGCGTCGGGGAAGATTCCCGAGGCGAGGGTGACGGCGAGGCGGCCTTCGGAGAGGGCCTTGGTGTCGATCTGGATTTCGCGAAATCCCCAGGAGCGGGCGTTGAGGGAGTCGAGATAGAAGCGGGCGCTGTCTTCGACGAAGCGCTCTTGTGCCTGCAGGTGTTGCGGCGAAAGAAAGGTGCCTTTGGACCAGATCACGGGTTGGAGCTGTCGCATTTTCTTCAGCAACCTCAGGGTGAAAGGTGATGGTAACTGCTGGGGTGAAATCGTGTCCAAGGTGCCGGGCGCGGGCGATGCGGAGCGCGCGGCAGCGGATGAGTATGCGGATGGCGACCGGTGCGGAACCCTGGATTCTGTCAGCCCGCTATCCAAACACCATCATCGTCGCACATGTGGAGCATTCAGAAGAATTAATCTTGCGGCAGTTGCGGGCGAAGCGGGTGTTGCTTTACTAATAAACGGCACAGAATTCACTGGACATTTGGTCCGTTCTTGTGTTTTCTTTGGGCTTACCGTTTGTCTATTCCCCCAATCCCTGTTGAATCACCGGAGTGTTTATGGCGAGAGAGAGTACGCAGCAGAAACTGAGTCGTGTCCGGGCACCCCGGGTGCAGATCACGTATGACGTTGAAGTCGGGAACGCCATCGAGATGAAGGAATTGCCGTTCGTGATGGGTGTGCTCGGCGATCTTACGGGTCAGCCGGAGCAGCCTTTGGCGGCGTTGAAGGATCGCAAATTCGTAGAGATTAATCCGGACAACTTCGATAGCGTGCTGAAGGGCATGTCGCCGCACTTGAAGTTTTCAGTGGAGAACAAGCTGAGCGGGAAGGCGGGTCAGGTTGCGGTGGACCTTCACTTCGAGAGCTTTGACGACTTCTCGCCGGCGCAGGTAGCGGCCCAGGTGGAACCGATCAAGGAGCTTCTGGACCTTCGTACGCGCCTTTCGAATCTGCGGGGGAGCCTGCAGGGCAACGACGAACTGGACCAGGCGCTTTTCGATGCGGTTTCAAAGACCGAGGAATTGAACAAGCTGCGCTCTGAGATGGGCGCCGAGGGGGACAAAAAATGAGTAGCCCATCGAATGCAGTTGCGGGTCAGGCTGCTGAAGCTCAAACCACGGAAGTATCGCTTCTCGACCAGATTGTGTCCCAGGGGCGATTTGGCAAGGATGCTGTCGCGCAGGAACGCGGCAAGGACATGGTGAAGGAGTTCATCAACCAGGTTCTTGACGGGAAGATGACTCTGAGCCGGGATGCGGAAGCCAGCATTGGTGCGCGTATTGCGGAGATCGATCGGCTGATTTCGCTGCAACTGAACGAGGTGATGCATCATCCGGCTTTCCAGAAGCTGGAGGGTACTTGGCGCGGGATCAAGCACCTGCTGGACCAGAGCGAAACGAACGACATGTTGAAGATCAAGCTTCTGAACGTCTCGAAGAAGGACCTTCTGAAGGATCTTCAACGGGCTCCGGAGTTCGATCAGAGCGCCTTCTTCAAGAAGGTGTACGAGGAAGAGTTCGGCGTATTCGGCGGAGCTCCATTTGCGGCGCTGGTGGGGGACTACGAGTTTGGCCGCGGCGGGGAAGATGTGGAACTGCTGGAGCGGGTATCTCAGGTGGCTTCGGCAGCGCATGCGCCATTCCTTTCGGCGGCTGCACCGGAGATGATGAACCTGACAGAGTTCGGCCAGCTGACCGGAATTCGAGATATGTCCAAGGTGTTCGACAGCACCGAATATGCGAAATGGAAGAGCTTCCGTGCGTCGGATGATTCGCGCTATGTGGCTCTGACGATGCCGCATGTGCTGATGCGCGAGCCGTGGGGCAAGGATACGCGGCAGATTGAAGAGTTTGCCTACGAAGAGGGAGTGGACGGGCGTGACCACTCGAAGTATCTGTGGGGCAATGCCGCCTATGCACTCGCTGCCCGGCTTACGCAGTCGTTTGCCAAGTTCGGCTGGTGCGCGTCGATCCGCGGCGTGGAGAACGGCGGCCTGGTGGAAGGGTTGGCGACGCACAACTTCCGCACGGATGACGGGGATGTGGCGTTGAAGTGTCCGACGGAAGTGAGCATCACGGATCGGCGCGAAAAAGAACTCGCCGACCAGGGTTTTGTACCGCTGGTGCACTGCAAGGGGACGGACTATGCAGCCTTCTTCAGCGTGCAGACGGCGAACAAGCCGAAGGTCTATGACAAGCCTGAGGCGAATGCGAATGCAAGACTTTCAGCTCAGTTGCCCTACATGCTGGCCATGTCGCGGTTTGCGCATTATCTGAAGGCGATGATGCGGGACAAGCTGGGCAGCACGATGAGTCGATCGCAGGCGGAATTGTTTCTCAATCAGTGGGTTTCAAACTACGTGATTGCAGACGACAATGCGTCTCCGGCGGCCAAGTCTGAGCGTCCATTGCGTGAGGCGCGCATTGAGGTGATGGAAGTGGCTGGCAAGCCCGGCGCGCTGCGTGCTGTGGCTTTCCTTCGCCCGCACTTCCAACTGGATGAACTGACGGTATCTTTGAGGCTCGTAGCGGATCTTCCCCAGCCGGCAGGAAAGTAGATCGACGGCTCGTGAGTCTTGTGTTTTAACTCCCCAACCAGCCCTCAGCAGGGCGAACTTCGAAAGGAATTCGACATGGCAGTTGATTACTATCTGAAGCTTGATGGAATTGAAGGCGAGGCTGTATCGACAGGCTTCGAAAAAACAATTCAGCTTCTTTCTTACAGCCTGGGTGGTTCGCAGACGACCTCAGTTGCAGGCACGGGCGGATCGGGAGCCGGCAAGGTGGACCTTTCCGACTTGAGCGTGATGAAGTACTACGACAAGGCGAGCCCCGCAGTGTTCAAAGCGCTTGTTACCGGAACGCACATCAAGACCGGTGTGCTGAGCGCGACCAAGGCAGGCGGCGGCGGGAAGCCATTCCTCAAAATCAGCTTTGGTGAATTGTTTATCACCAGCCAGCAGATTTCCGCTTCGAGCGAGATTCCGACCGAGAGTGTGAGCTTCAGCTATAACACGATCAAGGTCGAATACAGCACTCAGAACGAGCAGGGAATTCTCACGGCTGTGGCCGCGGTGAACTACGACGTGAAGACCAACAAGCCTTCCTAGGGAAAAATGACACCACTTGCGCTTTACCGTGAAGGAAGACTGCGGGAAGCCATCAAAGCGCTTGGCGAAGAGTTGCGGTCGAACCCGCTCGACGCCAAGCGCCGCACGTTTCTGTTTGAGCTTCTGCTGTTTGCCGGCGAGTATGACCGGGCAGAGAAACAGCTGGATCTTCTTGCAGGAGCGAATGCGGATGCTGCCGCGGGGACGCTGCTTTACCGGAGTGCGCTGCATGCCGAGCGTACACGTCAAGCCATGTTTGCCAACGGCGAAACGCCGCCGCACAAGGAAGAGGCGGTTCACGGGGGCGTGTGGAACGACAAGCCCTTCAGTGAGCTGAGCGATGCGGACCCGCGCATCGGCGCCAACCTTGAAGTATTCATTGCCGGCAGTTACACGTGGATTCCGATTCATTATCTGCGCAAGCTGGAGATTGACCCGCCGGTGAATCTTCGCGACCTGGTTTGGGCGAATGCGCGCGTGGAAACGAGTTCCGACTTCCGCTTGCAGGAATTGGGCGAAGTACTGATCCCGGTGCTTTGTCCGCAATCGTTCCGGCATGCGGAGGAGGCGGTGCAACTGGGCCGCGAATCGGCGTGGGAAGACGACGAGAAGCACGGGCAGATTCCCTACGGCATCAAGATGATGGATGTGGATGGGACCGATGTGCCGCTGCTGGAGATGCGCAGCGTGACATGGGAAGCACCGGAGAAGGAGTCTGACGATGCCTCTCGGTGAGGATCTGCTTACCCCGATTGCAGGCGAGAATCCAGCAGGCGAAAACCTCTACTACGACAAGGTCTTCGATCAGATCAAGGAAGCACGCAGAGAAGACACAGACGACCTGCCGGAAGGGGACTGGGAACGGTCTCAGAAGAAGAAGGCGGATCACCGGGCAGTGATTAAACTGGCCGGCGATGCGCTGGCGAAGAGGAGCAAGGACCTTCGTCTGGCCGGCTGGCTTGCCGAGGCTTTGATCCGGATGGAAGGGGTCTCGGCGGTTGCGCCGTCGATTGAACTGCTTCGAGGCCTGCAGGAGACATACTGGGCAACGCTTTATCCGGAGATTGAGGACGGCACCGACCTCGAAATGCGGATGATCTCAATGGAGACGGCGGGGAAGCTGATTGCGGATGCCTTGCGGAAGGTTCCTCTGACGCGCAACGGGCTGAGCTACCAGGATTATCTTGGGTCGCGGCAGGTGGGCTATGAGAAGGACGCGACATCGGATGCGAAGCAAGAGGCCCGCAAAGATGCGATCGATCATGGCAAGCTGACGGCGGAGGACTTCGACAGCGCATTTGCGGCAAGTCCCAAGAGCCTGTATGCGCAGGCCAGCGCGGCGCTGACCGAATCGCTGGCGGCGGCCGAGCGTCTGGATGAGTATCAGCAGGGCGCGTATGGAAACGACTCACCAAACCTGGAGAAGCTGCGGACCGGATTGGAAGAGGTGCATGGGGTTGTCGAACTGCTGCTGAACGAGCGGCGGAAGACGGAGCCGGACCCTGTTGCGGCGGTGGAGAAGGCGGCGGCGGAACCGGGCGCAGAGGGAGCTGTCGAGGGCGAGGCCGAAGGCGAAATCGGTGATGGAGTTGGTTCTGCCGCGCCGCGAAGGGTTCGAACTTCGGGGCCGTTGTCTGGGGTTGAGGAGGCTTACGCGCGGGTGGTGGAGAGTGCGGAGTTTCTATTTGCGCGCGAAGCAACTTCTCCGGTGCCGTACCTGGTGTGTGCCGGGTTGCGACTGGGTGAGACGCGCATGCAGGGACAGATGCCGGCGCCGGGATTTGCGTTGGGACCGAGCCCGGAGGTTCGGCAGTCGCTGCGCGCGCTGGCCGGCAGGGGAGCATGGGCGGAACTGTTGCGGGCGACGCTACCGATTTTGGCAACCGAGTGCGCCAGGGCGTGGCTTGACCTGCACAGGTACATCTGGCGTGCGGGGCAGGAGACGGGCGCGGAGGCCATTTCAGAGGCAGTGGTGGGGACGGTGAAGAGCCTTTTGGCGGTGCGGCCGGAACTGCGGCATTGGACTCTGGAAGACGATACCGGGGCGGCGAATCCGGAGACGCAGCAATGGCTGGATGGAGTGGTTCTGCAGTAGCGGCAGAGAGTTGTTCTTTCCCACCCATTCGCGATGAAGCTGCGAATGGATGGGGCACGGGGAATTCTTCGCAGGCCCGAAGTGTTGAGGAGAAGAGATTGGCCAGAGGCAAGTCGGATGTTCTCGTTACGCAGTCGCTGCTGGACCGGCTCTCAAACACGGAGCCGTGGCCGGAGACGCGCGCCGCTTCGGTCTCGATGTATCGCGAGTCGATGAAGCGGGATCTGGAGTGGCTGTTGAATACCCGCAAGCCGGTGATGCCGGAGCTGGAGGGTTATCCGCTGACGGCGGCTTCAGTGCTGAACTTCGGGCTGCCGGACCTGCATAGCTTTGATGGGTCCGCGGGTAGGGAGCACAACGCGTTGACGGTTGCGCTGGAGAAGTGCATTCGTATCTATGAGCCGAGAATCAGCCAGCCGCATGTGTATTTGACGCGCACCGACCTGCTGAGCCGCAGCCTGCGCTTCCACATCGAAGGGCAGATTGTTTACGAGAATATGGACGAGGAGATCAAGTTCGATACGGTGCTTGAGATGATCAGCGGCGAGTACGAGGTGAAGTAGGGGCGATGCGCGAGGAACTGCTGGAATACTATGAGCGAGAACTGACCTATCTGCGGCAGATGGGTGGAGAATTTGCGCGCAAGTATCCCAAGGTGGCGGGAAGGCTGCTGCTTGATCCGGACCGTTGCGACGACCCGCATGTGAATCGGTTGCTGGAGGGATTTGCGTTTCTTTCGGCGCGCGTGCATCGCAGGATCGACGATGATTTTCCGGAGATATGCGAAGCGCTGACTCGGATTATTCATCCGGCGTACCTGCGGCCGATTCCGTCGATGACGATTGTGGAGTGCCAGGCTGACCCGGCGCAGGGGAAGAAGACGGCGGGGACACGGATTCCGCGAGGAACGGCGCTGGTAACCAAGGCGACGGTAGAGGGGCTCGCCTGCCGGTTTCAGACGGCTTACGACGTGGATTTGTGGCCGTTTTCGATTGCGACGGCGGAGTGGCGTCAGCCGGAACGGATGCAGCGGCCGCCGCGGGCGACGGTTGGTATTCAGGCTGTTGCGGCAGTGCGGTTGCGGTTGCGCTGCCAGAAAGATGTGGTGTTCTCAGGGCTGCCGTTGTCTCGGTTGCGCTTTCACCTGGCCGGCGACGCGAGCGTGGTGTATTCGCTGTATGAATTGCTGGCCGAAAAGTGCATCGAGATTCAACTGCGCGACCCGAAGGACGAGAAGCGGCTGATGAGCCTGGGACCGGACCGGCTGAAGATGGTGGGGTTTGACGCCGAGGAAAGCCTGCTGCCGTTTGTGCGCCGGTCGATGGATGGGCACAGGCTTCTTGAGGAGTATTTTGCGCTGCCGGAAAAGTTTTTGTTCTTCGATCTTGAAGGGCTGGAGCCGCTGGCTGAGGGCGGCTTTGGCGAAGAGGCGGAGATTGTGTTTCTGTTCTCTCAGTTTGAGCGAGCGGAGCGCCAGCAGGTGTTGGAACTGGGCATCAACGAGCGGACGTTCCGGCTGGGATGCACGCCGGCGATTAATCTGTTTCCGCAATCGGCAGAGCCGATTCTTTTGAGCCAGACACGACACGAGTACACGATTGTTCCGGACAGCCGGCACTTCGATGTGATGGAGATATTCAGCATTGAAGAGGTGACGGCAACCAATCCGCGGTTGCGGCAATCGGTGGTGCTGGAGCCGATGCATGCTTACCGGCACCAGACGCGCAAGCGCGAGGATCTTGCGTTCTGGGTGGCGAACCGGCATACGAACGAGTTTGGCGAACGCGTGCCTTCGACGATGAGCATCTCGGTGGTCGATCTGACGGGAAGTTTTACCGAACCGGAGGCGGATGTGCTGATGGTGCGGACGATGTGCAGCAACTTCGATCTGCCTTCGCGGTTTCAAACTGGATTGGAAGCGGGCGACTTCGATGCGGTGGGATTTGAAGTGGCCAAGACGGTGACAGCGCTGCGACGGCCGACGGCAAGCAGTCAACCTCCGAGTGGACAGGGGCATATGTGGCGGCTGATATCGCTGCTGTCGTTGAATTATCTTTCGTTGAACGAAGAAGGCCGAAGCGCGATGCAGGAAATTTTGCGGCTGCATAACTTGAACGACTCGGCGGCCAGCGAGAACCAGGTTGGTTCGATTCTGAAGATGAGTTCTTCGCCGAATTTTGCGCTGGTGAATTCGGCGTACGGGCTGATTCCCGCGCGGGGAACGCAGGTGGCGATGGAGTTTGACGAGCAGCAGTTTGCGGGGAGCGGGCTCTATCTTTTCGCCGCGGTGCTGGACAGGTTTCTTGCGAGTTATGCGGCGATGAACAGCTTTTCGCAGTTGACGGCGCGCAGTACCTTGAGAAAGGAGGTGCTGGGGAAATGGCCACCGAGAGCGGGAACACAGGCGTTGTTGTAGACACGGAAATGAACAAGGGAAATGAGCAGCCGGAGTTGAGCGGCGTGCGCAGAATGCTGGAGGAAGAGCCGTTCCGTGTGCATTTCTTTCAGGCGGTGCGGATGCTGCAGAAGGTGGAGCAGGTGCGCAAGCCGGTGGGGTATTTCATTACGCCGCAGCAGGAGACGATTCGTTTTTCGGCGCGCACGTCGCTGGCGTTTCCGCCGAGCGAAATTTATGAACTTAAGCAAAGCGAAGATGCGCCGGCGAGCATGACGGTGGAGTTCATGGGGCTTTGCGCGGCGATCTCGGTAATGCCCGCGCCGTACACGGAGTTTCTGCTGGCGCGGACGCGGCAGAAAGATTATGCGATGGAAGATTTTCTGAATATCTTCAACCATCGCATGATTTCGTTTTTCTATCGCGGCTGGGAAAAGTACCGGTTCTTCATTGAATACGAGAGGACGCGGGAAGACCGGCTTTCAATGCGGCTTCTGGATTTGCTGGGACTGGGTACGGAGGGATTGCGTGGGCGCGGCGGGATTCCGGACGAGGCTTATTTGAATTACGTGGGACTTCTGGGGCGGCATGTGCGATCGGCCGCGTCGCTGCAGCAGATTCTGGAAGACTACTTCGGTGTGAAGGTACAGATTCAGCAGTTCGCCGGTGCATGGAGGAAGCTGAGCGCAGAGAACCAGACTTGCTTTACGGGATTTGGGGCGCCAAGTGAGCGGCTGGGCGTGGGCGTGGTGGCTGGCGATGAGGTTTGGGATCATCATGGGCGCATTCGTATCTCGGTGGGGCCGATGCCGTTTGCGGAGTATCTGAAATTTCTGCCAGGGCAAGAGGCGTATCACGAGTTGGTTGCCTGGCTGCGGTTTTATTCGAACGGAAGTTACGAGACCGAAGTGCAGTTGGTGCTGGCGCGGGAAGATGCGCCGGCTTGCGAGCTGGGTACGGGTGGGGCGATGCGGCCGCAGTTGGGGCTGGTGAGTTGGTTGAAGACGCGTCCGCTGGATCGAGATCCGGCGGACGCGACGTATTTGGTGCAGTAGGCACCTGCGGTGGGGCAGACGACGCTTGCGCGGCATGAGAGTCGAGGTTTCGCTGGTCTCAAAAGCGAGACCGGGGGCACACAGGTTTTTGGTTGGGATTACGAAGAGTTGATTGGCAAGATCGGAGAAAGCGATGACGACGAACCTGAAGGCACTGATTGGCAAGCTGGACGACGCAACGCGGAAGGCGCTGGAAGCGGCGGCTGGCTTGTGCGTGGCGCGGACACATTATGACATCGAGATTGAGCACTACCTGTTGAAGGCGCTCGATGCAACCGATAACGATCTGGCAGCGATCCTGAAGCACTTCGGGGTTGACCGCTCGCGACTGACGAAGGAACTGGAGCGTAGCCTCGACTCGTTGAAGACGGGCAATGCGCGCTCGCCGGCCTTCAGTCCGACGGTGGTGGAGATGCTGTCAGAGGCGTGGACTGTAGCCAGCATCGACTTCAATGCCGGGCAGATTCGCACCGGGTTTACGCTGCTGGCGCTGTTGAGCAACGATGGCCTGGCGCGGACGGTGCGGGATATCAGCAAGGAACTACAGACGATTCCTCCGGAAGGATTGCGCACCAGCTTCTATGACATTGTGGCGACTTCGCGCGAGGCGCAGACGACGCTGGGCTCGGCGGATGCGGGCGCGCCGGCGGCCTCGGGCGGCGAGGGAGTTGCTTCGCCTTCGGGAGGCAAGACGCCTCATCTGGACCAGTACACGGTGAACATGACGGCGAATGCGAAGGCGGGCAAGATTGACCCGGTGCTGGGGCGCGACGCCGAGATTCGTCAGATGATCGACATTCTGATGCGGCGTCGTCAGAACAATCCGATCCTGACCGGCGAAGCGGGCGTGGGCAAGACGGCGGTGGTGGAAGGCTTTGCCAATCGCGTAGCCGAAGGCGATGTGCCGCCGGCGTTGCAAGGGGTTCATCTGCACAGTCTGGACCTGGCGCTTTTGCAGGCGGGCGCGGGTGTGAAGGGCGAGTTTGAAAACCGGCTGAAGGGGCTGATCAACGAGGTGAAGTCTTCGACGGAGAAGATCATTCTCTTCATCGATGAGGCGCATACCATGATTGGCGCGGGCGGAACGGCGGGGCAGAACGATGCGGCGAATTTGCTGAAGCCGGCGCTGGCGCGCGGAGAGCTGCGCACGATTGCGGCGACGACCTGGTCTGAGTATAAGAAGTACTTCGAGAAGGACCCGGCGCTGGCCAGGCGGTTCCAGGTTGTCAAGGTCGAGGAGCCGACGGAAGAGGTTGCGTGCACCATGCTGCGGGGGATTGTGAAGTCGCTGGAGAAGCATCACAACCTGCGCATTCTGGATGAGGCGATTACGGCGACGGTTCGGTTGTCGCACCGGTATATTGCGGGAAGGCAGTTGCCGGACAAGGCGGTTTCAGTGCTGGATACGGCGTGCGCGCGGTTGTCTTTGGGGCAGAATTCGACGCCACCGCGGCTTGAGGACGTGCAGCGGCGGATTGATTCGCTGGAAGTGCAGAAGCGCGTGCTGGATCGGGAGACAAAGATTGGCGCCGATCACGCGGAGCGGCTGGAATTGATCGCGGTTCAGATGGCCGCGGCGAGAGAAGAAGAAGCAATTCTGAAGGAGCAGTGGGAGAAAGAGAAGGGGCTGATCGAAAAGATTCGCGCCTTGCACGAGAAGCTTGAGAAGCCTGTGAAAGAAGGGGAAACAGCTGCTGATCCTGCAGCGACTTTGGCCGAGCTGAGCACGCTTGAGGCTGAGCTCGATAGGCTGCAAGGCGAGAAGGGCATGATGCGCGTGTCAGTGGATGCGCAGATTGTGGGCGAGGTGATTTCGGCGTGGACCGGGATTCCGCTGGGCAAGATGGTGCGCAACGAGATTGAGACGGTCTTGACGCTGGACGAGCACTTGAAGAAGCGGGTGATTGGGCAGGATCATGCGCTGTCGGCGATTGCGCAGCGGATTATGACTTCGCGCGCCAACCTGGACGATCCGGTCAAGCCGGTGGGTGTGTTTCTGCTGGTGGGGCCGAGCGGCGTGGGCAAGACGGAGACCGCGATTGCGTTGGCCGATACGCTGTATGGCGGAGAGCGCAACATGATCACCATCAACATGTCGGAGTTTCAAGAGGCGCATACGGTGTCGACGCTGAAGGGTTCGCCTCCGGGGTATGTGGGCTATGGCGAGGGCGGCGTGCTGACTGAGGCGGTTCGGCGCAGGCCATATTCAGTGGTGCTTCTGGACGAGGTGGAGAAGGCGCACCCGGATGTGCTGGAGCTGTTCTTCCAGGTGTTCGATAAGGGGCGCATGGAAGACGGCGAGGGCCGCGAGATCGACTTCAGGAACACGATCATCCTGCTTACGAGTAACGCGGCAACGGAAACGCTGATGAAGCTGACGGCCGATCCGGAGACAGCGCCGAACACTGAGGGCATGGTGAAGGCGCTGAAGCCGGAACTGGACAAGATATTCAAGCCGGCGTTTCTGGGCAGGCTGATGATTATTCCGTATTACCCGGTACGCGACGAGGCGCTCAAGCAGATTATCCGCTTGAAGCTGGGCAAGATTCAACGGCGGCTGGCGGAGACGCACAAGATTGCGCTGGTGTACGACGATGTGCTGCTGAACGAGGTGGCTGCGCGTTGCACGGAGGTGGAGAGCGGGGCGCGCAACGTGGATAACATTCTGTCGAACACGATGCTGCCGGATCTGTCACGGCAGATACTTTCGCAGTTGGCGAGCGGGGAGTCGTCGGAACAGGTGACGGTTTCAGTGAAGGATGGGGCGCTGAGTTATACATGGGATGCTGTGGTGGCGTGAAGCAGTGAAGTGGTGAAGTAGTGAAGCAGTGAACTGGGGAACAGGGAACAGAGATGTTCTCTTGGGGGCTTTAGCCCATAACCTTCATGGGCTAAAGCCAAGCGGGGGTTGGCGGGTAAGGGACAGGCAGGTTGACATGTTGACTCTGAAGCAGGCAGACCGGTTGATGCAGTTCACTAGCCCGCTGGGCAAGGATGTGCTGTTGATCGAGTCGATTTCGGGCGGGGAAGCGACTTCGCGCCTGTTTGATTTTCAGGCGGTGCTGCTGGCGCCGGCGGGGATGTTGCTCGATCCCAAGGCGCTGGTGGGTGTGAAGGTGTCCGTGTCGATCACGTTGAGCGATGCGCAGGGGGCGCGCTGGATTAACGGCATCGTTGCATCGTTCGAGCGGCGGCCGGGCGATGAGGAATTCGATATCTACATGGCGCGGATTGTGCCTGCGATGTGGCAGTTGACGTTGAGTTCGAACTGCCGCGTGTTCCAGGGCAAGACGGTGCTGGACATTGCCAAGGCTGTAATTGGAGAGTACGGGCTTTCGATTTCAGATCAGACGAGCGGAACCTACAAGCCGCTGGAATATTGCACGCAATACTCGGAGACGGACTTTCAATTTGTCTCACGGATTTTGGAAGAGAGCGGAATCTATTTCTGGTTTGAGCATACGGACCAGGACAACAAGATCATGTTGGGCGACAGCCGAACAGCGTATCAGGATTGCCCCTTGTCGGCGAGCGTGCCCTATGCTCTGGACAAGCGGGGGGCAGAGGGGGCTTACGGCGCGGTGGTTACGGAGTTTACTTCGACGGCGACCATGGTATCCGGAAAGCACTCGGGCGCGGACTATAACTTCCGCACGTTTGCGCGGGCAGATACGGCGGACAAGGCCAGTAACAGCCCGTATGGCAAGAACGCATTTGACCAGTATCTTTATCCGGCGGGTTCGGAGGGATATGCGAACGACGCGACGCAGCCGATTTCGGATCTACAGACACTGTTTCTGGAGACTAGGGAACTGGCGTCAGATGCGGTATCTGAGGTGCTGAGTGGGACGTCGAGTGCGCGGTCTTTTTGCACGGGCTATACGTTTACGCTCAGCGGACATCCGCAGAGCCTGTTTAATCGCAAATACCTATTGACGGCCGTCAGCCTGGAGGCGGACCAGGTTCCGCCTTACAGAGTTTCCAGCACTGAAAAGACCAAGCAATTCAAAAACCAGTTCACGGCTGTGTCTTCCGATATCGTGTACAAGCCCGCACTGACGAACGCCAAGCCGAGGATTTATGGACCGCAAACGGCGCTGGTGGTGGGGCCGAGCGGGGAAGAGATATATCTGGACGAGTTTGGGCGCATCAAGGTGCAGTTTTTCTGGGACAAGCTGAACTCGCGGGGCGCGACAACGGACACGACGTGGGTGCGTGTGGCGCAGAGTTGGGCGGGGAATGGCTGGGGTACGTATCACTGGCCGCGCGTCAACGACGAAGTGGTGGTGCAGTTTTTGAACGGCGATCCGGATAACCCTGTGGTGACGGGGTCGGTTTACAACGGTTTGAATGCGCCGCCCTATCCCCTGCCGGACAACGGAACCCGGTCGGGGATCAAGACGCGGAGCAGCAAGGGCGGGTCGGCATCAAACGCGAATGAGTTGCGTTTTGAAGACAAGATGGGGAGCGAGCAGATTTATATCCATGCCGAAAAGGACATGGATACCTCGGTGGAGCATGACCGGCGCGCGACGGTGGGGAACAATGATTCGTTGACGATCACGGGCAATCAAACCGAGCTTGTGAAAGGGAATTACAACCGGAAGACGCAGGGGAACACCGTCGAGGCTGTGACTGGAAATGTCGACCTCAAGATCGGCGGGAACCAGACGGAGTCGGTGGGCGGAAATCTGGGGCTGAAAGTGACAGGGAACCAGGCGGAGTCAGTGGGCGGAAATCACGGCTTGAAAGTGACAGGGAGCCAGAGTATCTCCGTTGGGTCTGCATATTCTCTGAACTCCGACGATACGATTTATATCAATGGCGGGATGAACGTGGTGATCCAGGCTGGGATGGAACTGAGCCTGGTGGCGGCGGGGAACTTTGTCACGATTGGGCCGTCGGGGGTTTCGATTTCAGGAACGATGGTGCTGATCAACAGCGGCGGCGCGGCTGGTTCCGGGAGTGCAGGTGATACGGGTAGCCCAGGCAGCCCGGGCGATCCTGGAACTCCCGATACGGTGGACGACAGTGATGGCGGGGGCACAAATGCTGGCGGGGCAGGGGGCAGTCCAGGGACGGCCGGAATCCCGCCATCGGGGCCTGGAGGAGCTTCCTCGCTTGTTCCGACGCCTCCGGCATTGCCGGCGGGGATGCCGAGCGTCAGTTCCTTGTCCGACGCGGCGGGCGGTGCTCTGGGGGCCGCTGCGGGGGCTGTCAAGCAGGTGGCGCAAGGCGCGCAGAACGCAGTGGAGCAGGTGCGCCAGGCTGCGGATCAGTTATACGGTCAGGCGCAGCAGGTTGCAAAACAAGCGGAGCAAGCCGCGCAACAGGCCGCAAAAGACGCGCAGCGGGCAGCGCAAAATGTGGAGCAGGATGCGCGGAAGGCGTTCCAGCAGGCGCAGCAGGCAGTGGATCAAGCAAAGCAGGCAGTGAGCCAGGCGGTGGGGCAGGCGAAGGCAGCGGCGGAAGGGGCATTGAACCAGGCGCAGCAGGCGGCGCAACAGTGCGCGCAGCAGGGGGCACAGGCGGTGAAGCAGGCGCAGCAGGCTGCGCAGCAGGTTCAACAGCAGGCGCAACAGGCGGCGCAACAGGCGGCGCAAACGGCGAAGCAAGCGCAGCAGCAGGCGCAGACCGCCCTCGATAGTGCGAAGCAGGGCGCAACCCAAGCGGCGCAAGACGCTTTGAAGCAAGGGCAACAGGCGGCTGCCCAGGCGAAGCAGGAAGCAAACCAGGTTGAGAACCAGGCGGAGCAGGCTGGAAACCAGGTACGGCAGGCCGCAAGCCAGGCGGGGCAGGCGGCTCAGAGTGCCTCGCAGAATGCACAGGCGGCGGCTCGAAATGCAATCAGTCAGGCCGGGAAAGGCTTCTAGCGCAGCAGGAACAGCCGTTGGGGTGCGCAGAGCAGGGCGATCGGATCGGGATCGACAGCTTGAGGCGCAATGGTGGTTTGGACTGGAACAGATGCGCGAATTGATAGGGTGAGGTTTGACGCAACCATCGGCACAACCCGGCGCAGTTTCCTCTTTTCCATTCATTGGAAGATGGATGGTTACGGCGATGCCGGCGGGGTGGATTTACATTGCCGGTTTTGGCATCAAGCAGATGGTGGTCCAGGCCGGAGCCTTGGCGGCGAGCGTTGGAGTGGGTGAGGACAAGCTCGACGATGATGGCGCGCTGGTCGGCTACATCGAAAAGCAAATGAAGCTGATTGAAGGGCGACTGAAAGAAGTGAAGTGCGCCGGGCCGAAAGCGATTCAGTTTGCAGGGGCGGAAGAGGCGCAGTTGCTGTTTGTGCGGCACAGGATGGAGTCGGGGCGGAATATGCTGCACGCGCAGACCTATGTGCGGGCCGGCTTGTGGCTGGGGATTGTGACGCTGACGACGCTGGAAGACGAATTGGGTGTGGTGCGGGCTGATTACGACGCGTTTTTGAAGGGGCTGCGGATTGGAACACCTGCGGCGGGATAGACGCCGCTCGCGCACCATGGATAAACAGATGAGTTGAGGGGGAGAGAGAAGCATGCCGCCAGCAGCGAGAATTACGGACATGCACGTATGCCCCATGGTAACGGGGATTGTGCCGCATGTGGGTGGGCCGATTCTGCCGCCGGGCGCGCCGACAGTGCTGATCGACATGCTTCCGGCAGCGACGGTGACGAGCATGGCGACGTGCGTTGGTCCGCCGGACATGATTGTGATGGGATCGCTGGGGGTGATGATCAACTTTCTGCCCGCGGCACGATTGTTGGATCCCACGGTGCATGGTGGAATGATCATGATGGGTTCACCGACATGCATCATCGGCGAGGTTGGGATCCCGATGCCGGGGTTGGGTGGATTGGGCGGAATTATGGGCGGTTTGGCGGCTAGCGGGGCTTAGCAGGCCGAATCCCGGTCTCTTGGATGAGAAATTACAAGTAGGCGAGGCACTCTTACTGGGCGGTTGAGTCCCAGATTTTGAGGAGCGCGGGTGAGACGTAGGCGCGAACTGGGTTGTAGTTCGCTTTGCGCGCGGCTTTGAAGGCGGAGATTGCGTCTTCGGGGGGCTCTTTCAACTGCCCGGCGGTGGTGCGCAGGATGGCGCGCTCGACGTACGTGGCTCCGAGATAGAAGTCGGCAGCGCCGGCGTTTTTTGCCGTTTGCGGGGACTCGATGTAATCCATCAATGCGCGGCGGGCATCGTCGTATTGGGCATCGTAGAACGAGCGGATGGCGGACTTGAGCTCGGCCAGGGCTGCTGCCGGATCGCTCTTGATGGCCTGCTCAAGCCGAGTGGAGCTTGCCTGCGCTTCAGCATTTCCGGGCTGCAGCTTGATGATTTTGTCATAGTCGCTGATGGCAAGGGTGGAGTTGCCCTGCCTTTCGGCGTTGCGTGCTTCGGCCAAGAGGCTGTACACCCTCTGCGTAATATCCGCGGGACTTCCGGGGGGAGGCGGCGTGGAGGGTGTGGTTGGCTTGGCCTGGGGGGGGCTTTGCGGCGGAGGTGCGGTTTTTGCCGTGGTGGCTGGCGTACTCGATCCCTGGAAGTATTTGGCGTTGTTCTTGTTGGCGATTTCAACATCGATGGCTTTGAGCCGGGCGGGAACGTCGACGGGGCCGTGGGGATTGAGACTGTAGGCATAGCCGAGCGGTTCTTTGGCGGATTCAGGGTTTTGAGCTTCCGCCTTGTTTGCGGCATCGATGTAGGCGTTATAGGAGGCCACGTCTTTGAGGTAGGGAACAGCTGCGGCTTTTCCGGCGGGTGTGGTCATGGCTTCGGCGAGATATTCGACAGCTTTAAAGTCGCCATGCTCCCAGGCCGCCTTGATGGCAGCCGTCGACTGGGAAGAGTTTCGTTCATTTCGAATGTTATCGAGGAGGATTTTTACCTGGCCGGCTATTTTGGGGTCGTTGCCTGGAATCTGGTGGGCGAGTGTTTCCGCTTTATCCAGATCATGGTTCTGGAAGGCTGCCTGGGCGCTGGCCAGTGAAGCCTCGTCGGGGTGGGAACCGCCGCCACCACCGCCGCGCGAGTTGTTGCAGGCCTCCACGTATTTCTTTTCTTTGGGCTGCAACTGCGCGGCCTGGCAAAAGTCCGCACTCTGCTGGGCTTTGTCGCTGCCTTCTTTCTGCGCTTTTTCAAAAAGCTCTTTTGCTTCTTTCTTCGGCTTATCTTCGAACATAGCGGCGCGGGTAGGCAGGACGGAGAGCGCGAGGCAAAAAACAGCGAGGATTTGAGGTCGCTTCATTTCGCACCTCCTACAATCTGGTCGATTGTATTGTCGTCGATGGGCTGCAAGGTGATGTTGCAAACCTGCGGGTCAGTGGCCGCGTTGCAGGGCTGGGTCTGGGTGGTGCCGTCGGCAGCTTTGACGACCACGGAGTAGGTTCCGGGCGCGATGCTGTCAAGGCGCATGGGCGTGGTGTGGTCTCCGGCCGGGAGGGGGATCGGCTTGCCATTGGAGGATGTGATGCTGACAACCTCGCCGTAGGGAGTGGCGCTGATTTCAAGGATTGCCGTGACCGGAGCGGCGGGCGCAGAGCGGAAGGCGAACCAGTACACAGCACCGCCGCCGGCGATCAGCACGACGGCAAGAATGCCAAGGATCAGGCCCCAGGGAGTTCCGGATTTGGTCTTGGTGTCGACTTCGACGGGTCGAGGGGCAACCAGGGGGGCTGAAATGGACTGCGAAACGGCAGCTTGCTGAGCGGGTGCCGGAGTTACAGCGACGGGCTTGACTGGCTTTTTTGGCGAGCCCTTTTGCGCTTCCTTGATGAGGCGCTTGATGTCTGTCTGGAGCCTGGAGTCGGCGAATTCAGAGGCCTCGGCGACCCGGTTGAGAATCTCCGCGGCTTCCGGGCGTTCGTCGCGCTGGATGGCCTGGGTTGCCGAGGCGATTGCAGAGGTCAGTAATTCATTGGCGATTTGAGCGCGCTGGGCCAGGTAATCTGTAATGGCGGCGGAGACGCGGGTTGAGTCACCAAATTGTGTACGGACAGCCTGAAGGGCATTGAGACCGTTGCGGAGGTCGTGTTTCTGAAGGGCGTCGGCGGCCTGCTGGATGGCGTCCGTGGTTGCACGTTCCTGTTCTTTTGCTACGCGTTCCCGTTCCAGATTTGCCTGCTGCTGAGTTCTGGCCGCTTCCAGCCTGGTGCGCAGTTCTTTGACGCGCTGCTGGTGCTGAACCTCAGGCGGCTGGCCGGCGAGCAGTTGAATTGCCTGGTCGATGTTGCTATTGCCGAGTTCCTGGGCACGGGCGAGCAGGGCGTCAAGGCGGCGCTCTGCCTCAGCCTGGCTGGCTGCGGCCTTGCGCAGCAATTGGTCGGCGGCGGGATCACCGGTCTGTTCGGCAACGGGCTTGAGAATGCCGATGGCGCGGTCAAACTGCCCCGAGGCCATGAGCGGTTGTGCTTCGCGAATGGCATTGGCGGCAAGTTCGCTCAGTTCCGCTTTGTGCCTGGCGTCCTGCGCGTATTGCAGCAGGGATGCAATCTCAGTGCTGGCGCCAAAATCGAGCTGAGCGGTCTCAAGGGTGTGAATCGCCTGGTCGAATTGTCTGGCTTCAATCTCTGCCTGAGCCTGTTTGAGGGACTGCGACTTGCGCGCTTCGGCCTGGGCTTTCTGTGTTTGCTCGGTGACCTTTGCCTCAAGCGCGAGGAGTCGAGGCTCTCTGGGCATCTGTTCCAGCGCCTGGTGCACGACGGTGAGCGCCTGCTGCGGATTTGTGGCCAGCAGGTCATAGACGCTGCGGGTGGTGTTCTCGACCAGGATTCTGGCGGCCTTCTCTTGTTGCTTGGCATCGGCATCGGCCTTCAACTGGAGCAGGACAGTCTCTCCGGGGAGCCGTTCCTGTGCGCGCTGGATGAGGAGCAGGGCGCGTTCGGGGTCTTCCGAGGCGATGCACTCGGAGATTTCAGAGACGATCTGATCGATGATCTTGCGGCGGCGCTGCTCCTCCTGGCGGTCGATTGCCTGCTGGAACAGCTCCTGAGTCTCAGTATCCGTGGGGTCAATTGCCAGAGCGGAGCGCAGGGTCTGGATGGCCTCAGTGTAGTGGCGTGCGGAGAGGTGATTGCGCGCGGACTCACTTAACTGGCGCAGGGTTCGCTCGCGGTTGGCGCGCTCGGCATCCTGCACGATGCGGACGCGCTCATTGCGCAGGTCTGTGTTTCGGTCGTCGAGTTCAAGGGCACGTTCAATGAGTTGGTTGGCGGCCGTAAAATCGCTGCGCTTGCGGGCTTCGCGGGACTCCTCAAGCAGGCGTGCAACTTTGTCGGCCTTGTCTTTGAGCCGGCGAACGTTTTCGATCTTCTCAGCGATCTCGGTGTTGGAGGGGTCAAGATCGAGGGCTTTATTGTAGACATCGATGGCGTCGGCATAGCGCTGGGTGAGGACCGCCTCTTCGGCGTCGGAGAGGTGTTGTCGCAGTTGCGCCGTCTTTTGCTGGCGGGAGAGCTTGTCCTGGACGTCTCGGAGGAGCTTTTTGACCTCGGTGTTCTTGGGATTGATGCGCTGGAGGTCGATCAGCAATGGCCGGGCGGCTGACCACTGCTCTTCCGCGAGGAGGGGATGAATTCCGGAGAGCGCCCGGGAGACATGGTCGCGCTTGAGACCTTCGTTGATGGACTCAAGGTCGGTGGCCATGTCATCGGCTGAGTCGTAACGATCGGCGGGGCTTTTGGCCAGGGCATGGTCCATGACCTGGTCGAGGGCCGTGGGGAAGTCGGTGAGGTAGTTTGAGAGCGGATCCTGAGGCTCACGGACGACACGATGGAGCGTGGCGGGGTCGTCACCGGGAAACGGCAACCGGCCGGTGAGCAGCAGATAGAGGATGATGCCGGCGGACCAGATATCGGCTCTGCCGTCGGCGGGCTTTCCCAGCAGCCTTTCCGGCGAGATGTAGTGAAAAGTGCCAATGACCATGCCGGTCTGGGTGTGGCCGGAGGCTTTTTCCAGGCGGGCGACGCCGAAGTCGACGATTTTGATGTTTCCGTCCGGCTGCACCATGATGTTGGCCGGCTTGATGTCGCGATGAATGACGCCATTTTGATGGGCGTATCCGAGCCCGAGGCAAAGCTGGCGGATGATGTCGAGTTTTTCAATGAGCGTGAATCTGTGGCCGGCGCGGAGCATGTTCTCCAGCGAATCTCCGGGGACAAACTCCATCACGATGTAGGGGCTTCCATCCTGCTCGCCGAAGTCGTAGACGGTGACGATGTTGGGATGGTTGAGGATTCCGGAGCGCGCCTCAAGGAAGAATCGCTGGCGCAGTTCTTCCGTGGTCTCGGTAAGGGTCTTGATGGCCACTTCGCGGCCTACGGACTTGTCGATGGCGCGGTAGACGACGCCCATGCCGCCGACGCCGAGAACGCCGAGCACAGGGTACTTGCCGATTTGAGTGACTGTGGCGGGGGTATCCATGCTTAGTTCAGTTCCTGTTCGGTGGCCGGGGATCGGGTGAGGACATCATAAACCGGGATTGGACCTGTTAGCCATAACTTTCCAAAGGGTTTTTATCGTGTGGAGGTTGCATGGGCAGTCGAGGGCCCGAAGCTTTTCGAGATTGCCCGGAGAACCGACCGAAACAAGCGGCGAGATTTGCGGTTCTGCATTGGGTTCAGGTTCGGTACAATTCGGAGCTATGGACGAACAGCCCTCGCAAAACCAGGAAACAGTTGCTGTCGAATTCAGCATTGGGATTGGGGACGGCACGCTGAATGCCACCGCGGTGGTGCCTAAAGGACCAACCACCCTGACCCAGATTCTGCCTGTTCTGCAATCTCTTGACGATTCCCTGGTTGCGGGGGTAGGCACGCAACTGCATGGGGCCGGGCTGACCATCTCATGCAGAGCCGGTTGCGGAGCGTGCTGCAGGCAGATGGTTCCGCTGAGCATCTTTGAGGCGGAGGCGCTTGCCGACTGGATTCGCAGTCTTCCCGCAGTGCGGCAGCAGGAACTTGCGGAGCGCTTCGATACGGCACTGCGCAAACTGGCTGGCGCCGGATTCATCGACCGGATGGTAAACGAGGAGTGGCTTGCGGAGAACGAGTCAGCCCGCAAACTGGCGCTCGACTATCTCTACCAGCGGGTCGCGTGTCCGTTTCTCGAAGATGAGTCGTGTTCCATTCATCCAATCCGTCCTTTGATTTGTCGCGAATATCTTGTGACATCAGCCCCGGAACACTGCTTTGACCCGGCCGAACTCAAGGCGGCTCCGGTGCCGCTGCCCTTCCACTTGTCCAGGGTTTTGAACCGCATCGGGGCGCAACTCGAGAATGACTCGCGAGGATGGATTCCGCTGCTGTTCCTGTTTGCGTGGATGAAAGCAGGCGCCCGTCCAGGGGATGGAGTGCAGGGCGAGGGCCCGCAGGTTCTGTACGAAGTGATCAGCAGGCTGGGCGGTGGACAAAAAGCCTCCTAAAATGCGTGAATGCTTGGGGTCAGGACAGCGAGCTTGGCCAGATTGCTGCGGAACGGTCCGAGACTTTGCGGCGCCAGAGGCGGGAGCGAAGGGACAACCGCCGGGTGCAACGGGACTCCTTCCCATGGATAAACGCAGGTTGGGCCGATCTTCATTTCGAAAAGGCGCCGCTTCCCGGAAAACCTGGCTTGCGAGAGTGCTGAACCGGGCAGGCTGCGGCCAGCACTCACGTCTTTTGATCTCAGGCCGAAAGACCATGCAGGGGGCAATTCATTCGTCCCAAGGGTGGGTGGGAAGTGGAGATGGCAGGCATAGCCAGCGGCGAGCGGAGGGCAGGCGCCAGAAGCGGGTCGGGGCGGGACCGGCGCGAGGATGAGCGCTTTGATCTGGCCTGCGCTTCAGGGACGCTTTTTCATAAGGGAGTGGGACTTGCCTGCGAGATGCTGGACATCAGCCTGAGCGGTTGCCGATTGCGCACGTTGCAGCCATTTACGGCAGGGGCGCTGGAGTCAGTGAGGGTGGTTTTGGCCATCCAGGAAATGGTGCTGAGCATCTGGGGTACGACGCAGTGGACCACCATGGACCGGACAATCGGCGTTCGTTTTATTCACCCCACGGGCCGGACCCGGAATCAGTTGGCAGGGTTGCTGACATGCCTGTTGGACGAGAACGCGGCAGATGTTGTGAAGAAGGCGGTTGCGGAAGCGTCGCAGCAGGCAGGAAGCCCGATTATCGCGCTGGAGCATCCGCTTCCTGTTAAGCCCGAGCCGGAAGTTGTGGAGATGGTGATGGCAGAAGAGGAGTTTCAGGAGGCACCTTCTTCGCCGCCACCACCGAAGCGGGTGGAACTGCGAAGCGAGTATAAAGTGCTGAGCATGAAGGAGGGAGACTCGCCCGCCGTACTGCAATTGGTGGCGGATGGTGCGGTGCTGGCCGGGAATGTGCTGGACGTGAGCCAGGATGGCTGCCTGGTGCAATTGCCTCGAGCGTTCCCGGTACGCATTGGCGCTCAGGCGGAGGTGGATTTTCGCTTGCGTGGGCTACAGTTTCGGCTTCCGGGAATGACCAGGGAGATGCACGGCGAGCGTTTGGTGGAGATTCGATTCACAGAGATGAGCCGGCGTAAGCGGGAAGACCTGTCGCAGGTGATTATGGAAATGCATGTGGTGGGTGAGGCTGAGCGGGGGCAATCCGAATGAGCGGCGGAGGGTGAAGGAGGGCGAGCCTCGGCATGCTTCGGGATTGCATTGCGATATGGGTGGTTTGAGAGAATCTTGCTGCTACGAAGAAGGATGTGCGATTCCCGGCCCGCGCGAGGATTGGCCTGAAAGCAGCCGCCGGACTTGAGGAGCCCTAATGTAAGTTGTTGATTGTATTTGGCGTCCCCGACGGGATTTGAACCCGTGTTATCGCCGTGAAAGAACGCGGGCAGGTCGCAACTCCAACGTTTATAGAGTCCAGTGCAGACATTAACGCATTAAAACGGCTCTAACGCACCGGATTCTGGTCCCGAACTGGTCCCAGATTCTCCTCGTGGCTCCTGGAATTCGCCCGCTTCGAGACTGCGCAGAACACGCAACGCTCCCGCTCTAGCTTAGGAAGGATCTCGATCGCAAATCCAGCGAACTTCCTGCTACGCTCGGTTGGCTTTGCTGCGAATCGACAGATGTGAGGCCATATCCCATCGAAATCCCATTGGGAAAGGTAAGAATTCTCGCTGGAACTCGGATTTAATTATTGGGCGAGCCCCCTCGTCGCCGCCTGCTACGGGACCTCAATTATGCTGGCCGTCCACACGTGGTGGTTTCAGATCCCGTGCCGATGGGCTGCCGCAGTGGGCAGAACAGCGCTCAGCAACTATCTGTTCCAGACCCTGGTCTGCACTTTTATCTTCTATGGCAACGGCCTGGGATGCTTTGGGCATCTCGATCAGATCGACCAGATGGTGCTCGTGATGTCTATCTGGGCAGGCGAGGTGCTGCTGTCGATTCGTTGGCTGAAAGCTTTTGGCTTCGGACCGGCAGAGTGGGTCCTGAGGGCCTTCACCTACGGGAAGATCGACTTAACCAAAAGACGCCTCCAGCCTCAGTAAGCGCCCGGCTTCCCTGCTCGACATCCCATTGAACTACCCATAGTGTTCCTGAATAACGCAGAAGTAGTAGTGAATCAATCCCCCTGTTGCTCCCCAAATTCCTGCTGTGGAGCAGTCGCATCGAAATGCCGCTTTCCGCACTGGACCGCAAAGCATGGACATACGCGAAAGGTTGGTCCGGTGTCGGAGAGGCGTTGATATGTTCGCGTGGAGGTCCATTCGGAGGGCCACGGGGGCCGGAGAAGGAGGTCTTTTGCTCAGGCCGAGAGGTGATATTCCCGGTCTGAGTTTTCGGTAAAAATGCGAAGTCAACTGAGGGCGAGAAATCAGTCGAACGTTATTGCACTGTAATACTGACAATTCCAGAACTTGTGACCTGATGCGTCAAAGGAGGCGTGGTTGATACACTGGCACTACCCCCGCAACCAACAACAGCGCCCGCAGTTAGCGCAATTCCAAGACAAGCCAGCAACCAGATTCTACGAGCTTGCCACTTCTTTCTTACGGCGACGAGTGGCAACAAGAGTATTGGCATCAGTACCAGAGCGGATGAAGTTCCTGACATTGTTTCCGCAAAGACCACTGTGACTTGATAAGTTCCGGATGGCGTTGCTGTCGTCGTAAAAATGGTTACCGAGCCAGTTGTTGATGAATAGCTGCAGGTGGCGCCTCCTGGAAGGTTCAAGCAACTCACCGAAACATTAGTTGTTAAATTTGGCAGGGTGACAGGATAGTTTGCGGTCGAGCCCGGGACTACAGTTGCCGACGAGGTCGTGAAGCTCGGTGAGGACGTTGAAGTTGAGGCGGAGTCCACCTCGAATTGAAGAACGTTGGATACGCCTGCGCCGCCAGGTGCAGGAATCTGTACGGTGATTGCTGTGACTCCCGTGTTCGCGATGTCCGCGGCGGGAACCTGAGCAGTGACCGTTGTACTGCCAACAAACTGCGTGGTCAGAGCGGTAGAACCCCAGTAGACCACTGCACTTGATGTAAACCCCGATCCCGTGACGGTCAACGTGAAAGTTGTCTTGCCCGCGTTGGTAAACGCAGGTGAAATGCTGCCCATCACCGATGTTGCCGCCGGCAGGGTGATGGCGTAGGCGGCCGAGGCGACAGCGCTGGTCGAATATCCCGATGCAGTGGCGATGGCTTCGATGGTCTCCGTCGCCGAGACGGTGATCGGGACGCTGTAGATGCTGGAGCCGGTCGTAGGCGTCGAGCCGTTGGCGGTGTAGTAGATGACCGCGCCGGGCGTCGTGTCGCTGATCGAAACCATCTGCACCGAGGTGTAGGTTCCCGGCGTCGGACTGAAACTCGGTGTCGCCGCCGGCAGGTTGATGCTGTAAGCCGCCGAGGCGACAGCGCTCTGCGAATAACCGGAAGCTGTCGCGATGGCTTCGATAGTTTCGGACGAAGAGACCGTGATGGCTCCCGAATACGGCGTGGAGCCGGTGGTCGGCGTGGCGCCGTTGGTAGTGTAGTAGATGACCGCGCCGGGCGTCGTGTCGCTGATCAAAACCGTCTGCACCGAGGTGTAGGTTCCCGGAGTCACGCTGAAGCTCGGTGTTGCCGCGGGCAGGTTGATGGTGTAAGCAGCCGAGGCGACAGCACTGGTCGAATATCCCGATGCAGTGGCGATGGCTTCGATGGTTTCCGAAGAAGAGACCGTGAAAGGACCTGAGTATGGCGTGGAGCCGGTCGTAGGCGTGGAGCCGTTAGTGGTGTAGTAGATCGTTGAGCCAGGTGTGGCGTCGCTGATTGAAACCGTCTGCACCGAGGAGTAGGTGCCAGGAGTCACGCTGAAACTCGGCGTTGCGGCGGGCAGGTTGATGGTGTAGGCCGCCGAGGCGACCGCACTGGTCGAATATCCCGATACAGTGGCGATAGCTTCGATGGTTTCCGAAGAAGACACCGTGATGGGACCTGAGTATGGCGTGGAGCCGGTCGTAGGCGTCGAGACGTTGGTGGTGTAGTAGATGACCGCGCCGGGCGTAGTGTCGCTGATCGAAACCGTCTGCACCGAGGTGTAGGTTCCAGGAGTAACGCTGAAGCTCGGTGTCGCCGCGGGCAGGTTGATGGTGTAGGCCGCCGAGGCGACGGCGCTCTGCGAATAGCCGGACGCTGTCGCGATGGCTTCGATGGTCTCGGAAGATGAGACCGTGATGGGACCTGAGTATGACGTGGAGCCGGTGGTAGGCGTCGAGCCGTTGGTGGTGTAGTAGATGACCGCGCCTGGTGTCGTATCGGAGATCGAGACCGTCTGGACGGTGGTGTAAGTTCCCGACGTCACGCTGAAGGTAGGCGTAGCCGCGGGCAGGTTGATGGTGTAGGCCGCTGAAGCCACAGCGCTGGTCGAGTAGCCCGAAGCAGTGGCGATAGCTTCGATGGTCTCGGACGAATACACGGTTATCGGTCCGCTGTAAAGAGTTGAGCTGGTGGTAGGCGTGGCTCCGTCGGTGGTGTAGTAAATGACCGCGCCCGGTGTCGTGCCGCTGATGGCAACGGTCTGCGCCGTGGTGTAAGTTCCCGGCGTCACGCTGAAGGTGGGCGTAGCCGCGGGCAGGTTGATGGTATAGGCCGCTGAGGCGACAGCGCTCTGCGAATAGCCGGAGGCGATGGCGACAGCCTGGATGGTCTCCGAAGATGAGACCGTGATGGGACCTGAGTATGACGTGGAGCTGGTGGTAGGCGTCGAGCCGTTGGTGGTGTAGTAGATTACCGCGCCCGGTGTCGTGTCGCTGATCGTGACCGTCTGCGCAGAGGTGAAGGTGCCGCCTGCAGGGCTGATTGCCGGTGTTGCAGCCGGCAGATTGATCGAGTAAGTTGCCGAGGCCACCGTGCTTTGCGTATATCCGGTGGCGATAGCGATGGCCTTGACGGTCTCCGACGACGCAACTGTGAGTGCGCTGTTGTAAATGGTGAATCCGGTCGTCGGCGTCGAGCCGTCCAGGGTGTAATAAATCACTGCGGAGGGAGTCAAATCGCTGATCGAGACAGTTTGTACTGAATTGTAGGTTCCGGCCGCCACACTGAACACCGGTGTCGCGGTGGCTATGGATCCAATCTGAATCGGAATGGTTCGCACCTCTGTCTGTCCGTTTGCGATGGCAGTCACATTCACAAAATAGGCCCCCGGCGCCACCGAGGAATCGGCGGCAAGAATTAGGCTTGTGTCCGTTTGCGTTGGATTCGAATCAAAACTGGCAGTGATGCCATCCGGCAATCCGATTGTCGAGAGCGTAACCGTTCCGGCATACCAGTTTTCTAAGGCTATCGAAACAGGTGTACTCGCCGAGCCTCCCGGGTTGAAGGAGATGGATCCGGTCTGCGTGCCGAGAGTGAATGGAAGCGTAGGTTTGTTCAGGATCCAGAGATCGATAGGCTCCTGGTCAGCATTCGTACCGTAGTACCCATACGCTTCTCCGATCCACAGTCCGGATGGCATGTCGGGGGTGGCGTTATAGGTGACATCTCTGCTGCCCGTGGGATCGGGTGGACCGAAATCCAGTGACGTGCCAGGCGTATAGGGAGGACTCAGGGAAACCATTTGATCGAATCCAGGCGCATCGATGACCGTGTAGTGCATGGTGAAAGCCCCGCCCTGCGCGATCGCCAAGTATGGAACGGAAGGCATGATTTCAAACTGCAGGTCCCCTGGCGGAGTTTCTACATTGATCTGCCACCCAAAATCGCTTGCCATGTCGATAACGTGGTCGGTTCCCTCCGCGGTGATATAGAAGGGGGCCATAGGGGTGCTGGCGCCTGTCGTGACCGTCATGGTGCTCGATTGCCCTGCCTCGATGGTCGTTGGATTGAAGGTGACTGTAACCCCGGCTGGCAAAGGATAGCCGGGTATCAGAGCCAGAGCGATGGGGTCGTTTCCGAAGTTGCCCACGGCAATTGCCGAGACGGTCATTTGGATCGAGGATCCCTGCACGATTTGCAGAACCATGGGTTGGATATTCAAACGGAACTGCGGTGCTTGCGCCACCAGGTATACGTTCCGTGTGTCGGACACATCGCCTGCCTGCGCCGTCACCGTGATATTGCTGGTCGAAGGAGGTATCGAAGCATCTGGTACGAACGTCAGGTAGCTGACACCGGTGGTCTTTGACGGCGACGAATAGCTGGGGGCAATCGGGGTGTTCGGGTTGAGCACAGCGGTCACGCCACTGGGCAGAGCCGACGTAACCGTGAGGGTCGGAGTTCCTGTAAAGCCCGACAGGTCCCACGTATCCAGCTCTATTGAGGAGGCGTACCCGGGAGCGATCCATGTGAGAGGATTTGTCGTCGACATCATCAGCCCCGGCGCGTCGACCTGAACCGCGATATTCGTTGTTGCCGTAAGTTCGCCGGAGGTTCCTGTGATCTGAACCAGGTAGCTGCCTCGAACTGCAACTGGAGCGGCGGTCACCGTCATCACCGTGGAGGTGGTGACGGTGTTCTGGCTGAAGGCAATGGTGACGCCGGGCGGCAGAACATTGGCGCTCAACGTCACCGGCGAGGAAAATCCGCCGATGGAATTGACCGTGACAGTCGTCTTGGCTGAAGCACCCGGATCAACGGTCAGGCTGCTTGGCGAGAAGGCCAGCTGGAAACTGCTTGAGGCCGACGGCGCGAGAAGCGAAATTAGCCCTTCGCCTGTCGGACTGCCCCATCCGGTAACCAGGTCGTATCCAGACACGGCGTTGAAATAAGGAATCCCATAACCTGCATACAGCCCGTTTGAGCCAACCGTGATGTCATGGAACATTTGGGAATAATCAGGTCTTTGACCAATGGCATACACCAGCGGATTGAGAAAGCCGATGGGATTTTCCCCCTGGACCGCTGCGGCCTGGTTGACGAGTGCCATGTACCCTGCCCAGCGAGGAGAGGCAAAACTTGTTCCGCCCCATCCCCCTTGGCAACTGCCGAGGCTGCAGGCATAGTTATCGAAGTCTCCTTCCATGGCTACGTCCGGAGCGTTGCGATAGACGGTCGATGCCTGATTGGCGTCGGTCGCGATTCCCTGCTGCCACGAGGGAATCGGAATCGCATCCGGGCTCACGCCTCCCCCGCTGTTTCCCCAGGCCGTCTCTGAAAGCCATTGGCCACCCCCACCGCTCGTCAAGAGATCCGTGCCTCCCACCGCGGTTACGTACGCGTCCTCACCCGGAAAATAAGAGGGAAACAAAACCGAGTAGCTGCCATAGTCGCCCGTGGCGGCGAACACGCTTTGCCCCTGCGCGGCCATCTCCTCAAAGAGAAAATCGTCCGTCTCAGGGTCGTCCGGAGACCATGTCCAGGAGATGCTTACCTGGTTGGCAGCGTCATCCGAAGCAATCTGGGTGAGGATGTCCACGTCCGACAGACCGACATAGACGCTTACACTGCTCAGGCCGGGCGCCATGCTAATGGCCTGCGTGAGATCAAGAGCCTCTTCCGTGTCGTCGGTCCACGTTGACTGGTCCGACTGTGACGGCATTGTCTGCCCATCGAGCAGCACGTTATTGATAGCGATCGTATACGTCGGCCCCGCCTGGGTCGGAGTGTAATTGAGGGAAAAATTGGAGCCGTCGGTGGCGGCCGAGGCCGCCCCATTGAAATCTGCAATCACATCGTCGATAAGGTAGCCACCAAACTGCACCAGGGCGACGCTCTGGCCAGCTCCTGTCAGGGTGGTGCCGCCATAATAAGCGGCGCGCATGTCGCTGCCGAGGTAATTGCCTCCCGGACCTGACCCCTGAACATCGGCAGGCTTCTGGCCATTGAGCAGCGGCCGCTGCAACTGGGGTTTTGGCAGGGAATAGTTGTTCAACCCGGTAATATGTGTCACGCTAAGTCCGGGCGGAACGTTCGGTTCCCGGTCGGCGGAGAAGAAAACGCGATTTTCGGTTGGATGCTGGTAGTTCCGCATCTTCACATTGAAAGCATTCTGTACCTGCTCGACCGTTCCGTTGATGGGCACAACCATGCGATTCGCAGGCTGACTTTTCACAGTCAATCCCTGGGCTTTAGCGAATGCCACGACTGCCTGATAGTCATCAGGGGCAGGTCCAAAGCGATCTGCGAAATCCGTTACGCTCAGAAAATGACGATAGTTGGGGCTGGATGGATCGTAAATCTGCTTCAGCAGATTTGTGAGCTGATCCTGATTGCGAAGTGGGAGCACGATCGACAGGTTCAGGCGCTGCGTCGACGAGAGTGGGCCTAGGAGCTTCGCCGCGCCCGTGGAAACGGCTTGTGGAACGTGCCGGACCAATGTCTGGCGTGCTTGCTGTGAATTGGCTTGCAAAGAAGAAAAAACGAGAATACCGGACACTAATGCAGACCAGCGGCCCAGAGCCTTCATTTTGAAACTCGACAGGCACACAAATGCTCGCGCCTATGTGGGCTTTATCGATCAAACAAGCCAAATCTTCAGCAATGTCGCATTACTGTGCGCTAAACATCATTCACGTTATAAATGTTTGCACTGCTAACACTCGGGGGGCGAGGAAGACAGGCTGTCAGTGATTTCATCTAGGACGTGGAATTGCTGTCCCGTAAGGAGACATCGCGCAAAACATTTTGCTGATTTAAAACCTGGCAGTTCAAGTTGCGCCCGCCACGAAACGCACCGTTTTGAGGTCAGCAGGCTCTGAATAGGATAGTTTCTCGCGTCGGCTAGCCGAATCGCCAGGAGAGTGCCGGCCCAAGCCTCGGCGCTTCCATTGCTTTGCCGTTACCAATCCGCTTGTTGGCACGCCGGCCTGCTTTGGCCGGGATGCAAGCGCGGTCCACACTCAAGATTCACCGACAAACAGGAGTCTCACAATGAACCACCGCGCGCGCGCAGTTTAAGTTGCGCTTCACAAAGCCTCGTCCTCTTTCCAGCGCGACAAGGACATCTGGGCAAGTTCAGTACTTTGGTTCTTTAAATTCTCCTATTCCGGAAAGGTCTTGCGCCGAAGAGCTGTTTAAGAAACAAATACAACTCGCGCTTCAAAAACGGAAGGCCCAAATGAAAGATCGCAAGATGCTTGGAAGTCTGCTTGTCTTTGTGGGAAGCATCCTTTGTTTTTTCCTGCCATTTGTTTCCGTCTCGTGCCAGGGGCAGAAGCTTTTCTCCATCTCCGGCCAGCAACTGGCCACCGGCAGTTCGGTCACCCTGCCTTCCATGTCTGGTGCCTCTACTCACGAGAGAGTGGCTATTGAGCCGTTCACCGCTATTGCATGGGGCAGTGCATTTATTGGAGTCGGCCTGTGTCTCGCTGGCCGCCGACTTGGTGCAGGATCGGCTGGTGCTGTGGGCGTGGTCTCCCTACTCATTATGCGATCCGTCCTGCCCGACAAGATCCAGCAGCAGACGCATGGAATGGGGACAGCGTCCTTTGAGACGGGGTACCTGCTGGCTCTCCTGCTCATGGCGGCAGGCGCCGCATGGTCGGGCTTCCTGTACATTGCAGGGCAAGAAGATTGTTGTCGCAGCAGTGGTCGAGCCGAAGCGGTCAAGCGCGTTTTTGAATTGATTGCTCCCTCGGTAATCTCTTGCTCCTATTTTGAAAATGCTTTTTGGGCCGTAGATTGAGAGGAATAGGATGCCCTTTTGTGGTTCATGCGGACAATCGAATCCAGACACTTCACAGTTTTGCTCTAAGTGCGGTACGACAATCACAGCCTCCGCGCAAGCCAGTTCGCAAACATTGGCAGAGAAGGTTCTGCTGGATGAGGGTGGCTTTTTCGTTTCCAATGCTCGTTTTATCCACAATATGCAGACCTATGCTATAAGTGGCGTCACTTCAGTCAACCGATATTTCGAGCAACCGTCCAGGAAGTGGCCGATCATATTAATGATCTTTAGCGGGCTCAGCTCGCTTGAGGGTTTAACCATGTTTCGGCCTAATTACGGACTCAGTTTTGCAGCGATCCTCCCAGAAGCCTTTTTCGTAGCCCTATTTCTGCTGGGGTTGTGGCTCTATCGGAGGAAAGTCCCGGTCTATGGACTTGTACTGCACAGCGCATCAGGTCAACAGAGAGCGGCAGAGGGCACTGATCGTATGTTCATTGAAAGAATCGTTGCTGCCTTGAACCAGGCAATCATTCTTCGAGGGTAATTCCAACCAGCACATTTCGATGGAACGACCCGACCTGCCGGTAAGGTGAGGTCGGATCAGTGAGATCTTCAAAGTTGATCACCCGATCCTCGCGCGGCCGAAAATCACACTGAAAAGTGACAGCGATCACGGGGACGCACAAAGCCCAATCACTACAGCTCTGCATCAATCGAAAGGTTCACAGGAAAACATCGAAGCGATAGCCATTTCCTTGTCGAAGTGAGCCCACTCACAGGAGCACTTTCAATTTGTGCCGATAAGTTCGTCTAGGGATCTCTGTGCCGTTCCCCACCGATGCCGGCTGTATGTCAGAAAACATTCACAGGCGCGTATTCAAAAGTAAGAGGAAGACGCGGCACTACACGTAAGGAGATACGCATGAACAGAATCGCGCTGAGTCTCGCAAAGACACTCGGGCTCTTGTTGATAATTGTGTCGCCCACCTTGGCATTGGCCAAGAAGGACGCGGTGCCCGCGCCGCCAACCGTGGTTTCCATCGACGTTCTCACGCCATCGATCTCCCCAGCGCCCGAAACAAAACCGCTTCAGACCAAGGGCGGAGTTACGATTTCCATCGATACCGATGCGTACAGGACGGCAGCGGTTCCAGAAGCAGTGGAGTCGCAGTTCCAACCTGGATTTAAGGAGTCGTTTCACATTCCGTGTACCGGCGTATTCACGCCGGGAGTCGGCCACATCGATTACTTCTTGCGTAACTTCCAGCCCAAAGCGGTCACGAAGCCTGATCATCTCGTGATACATCTGCATATCACGAATAGCCTTCCAAGAGTGTTCCGAGGCTCCGGAGCGATCGTGCAGTTCCAGATTGCTGGGAAGACCCTCCACGTGGATCCGTCTGGCTATGGCGATTTTCTCAACGCGATCATCCCACCCCGTAGCAGCCAGGACATCGACATCGTCGGCCCTGCCGTTGCGGACCTGCCGGAGCGCGCCACGATTGGAGTCTTCATTTATGACGTCGTGACCAAGATGGATGAGGCTGGAAACATCCAGGAAAAGCAAAATTTCGAATGGTATTACGCGTGGGAGACGCAGCGGCACACCGCGGACGTGACACTACCCGCGCAGCAAAAGTTTTGCAAGATGTACTGAGAAGTGCTCACGCAGCGTGCCAGTCGCACTCAGCGACCATTCTGAGCCGCTCAACTGTCTGCCAGAGCGAGTTGTTCGGACTCAAATGGCGTGACAACTACTTCCACCGTTCTTAGAAGCGGCCGAGGGTACCGATCGCGCAGATCGTGGGGATTGAGGGTCACACTACCAAACATAAACTACGTCTTCGGTGGCCGGCGTCCGCCGAATCCATCCTGGTCCGAGATCACCGACGGCCCAAGAGATCTCGCCCGAACTGATAGGGGTGCAGGAATCCAATGATTCTCAGAAAAAGTTGCGCTAGAAGCCTCCTGGATGCGCGGGCCGGGCGGCTTGAACCCAATCCCCACCTTAGAAAGGCGTGGTGTCCATATGTTTTACGGTATGTCTATGCGGGTAGGCGCGGCTCTCGTAGCCCTTTTCGCAAGCTCGCTCTATGCTCAAAGGCCTCTGGTTCATGAATCTCTCGATGAAACCCAGCGTGTAACCCTGACCGGCAACGTGCACCCTGTAGCGCGCGTCGGCGAAGACCTCGGGGCCGCTCCCGATAACCAGCAGACCGGCTCGATGTTCCTGGTGCTCAGCCGCTCCGACCTCGCTCAGCGCTCGCTCGACCGGCTTGCCCTCGAGGTGAGCCAGCCGGGCACGGCTCAATACCGGCACTGGATCACGCCGGACGAGTATGGGGCGAAATTCGGCGTCAGCCAGTCCGACGTCGATCAGGTCGTCTCCTGGATGGAAGCCAACGGTCTCACCGTCGAATCCGTTCCGGCGGCGAGGAACGTAATCCGGTTCTCCGGAACTATGAGCGGACTCCGCTCGGCGTTCCATACCGAGATCCACCGCTATGCGGTCGGGTCCCGGATCGAACTGGCCAACAACGCCGAGCCCTCGATTCCTCGCGCTCTGGCTCCCGTGGTGCGCGGCATCGCCGGGCTCACCAACATCCGCCCCCGCTCGAATGTGGTTCTGGCCGGCTCGAAAAGCGGCCCCGCGCCCCAGTTCACCTCTTATGGAGGCCAGACCTGGGGAGCAGGGAGCTATGACGTCAACTTCGAGCCTGTCGCTGGCGACGCAGCGGTCCTCTACGACGCGCCCAACCCGGCCATGAACCCGAAGTACACAGGGACTGACTGGAATGGACAAGGCGTAACAGTCGGAATCGCCGGCGACTCGAATCTGAGCTCGAAGGCGATCGAGGATATCGCGCGGTACCGTTCGCTGTTCCTGAACGAACCGCTCGCTACCGCCAAGGCCGACCCGCAGCTTCCCAAAATGGTAGTCGACGGCGACGATCCGGGCGAGAACGGCGACGAACTGGAAGCCCTGACCGATGTGGAGATGGTTTCGGCCATGGCCCCCAAAGCCATGATCACTCTCTACACCGCGGCCTCGACAGACCTCCAGTACGGGCTGTTTCTGGCCATCGAAAGGGCCATCACCGACAACAACGTCCAGATTCTCAACATCAGCTTCAGCGAATGCGAGCAGTCGCTTGGCGCATCCGACAATCAACTGATCGAGGAACTTTACCAGCAGGCCGCCGCCCAGGGCATCTCCATCACGGTCTCGTCCGGGGACAGCGGCTCGGCAAACTGCGATGGTGCCGGCATCGGCACGGTGGCCCAGAGCGGGCTCGCCGTAAACGGATTGGCATCCACCCCGTGGAATATCGCGGTAGGCGGAACCGATTTCGACGTTCTCTACACAACCAACCTCGCAACCATCGAGAAGTACGTCAGCGTGCCCTCGTCCTCGAACTCAATCGCGGGCACCTCGCCTTACTTCACCTCCGCTCTCGGTTACATTCCCGAAGAGCCATGGAACGACGCCTCGGCTTCGTTCACCACCTATACGAACAACACCCCCTACCTGTATGGAGGGAACGCGAGCAACCTGAGCGACCTCGGAGGAGGAGGAGGGGCCAGCGCGGCGGCCGTCTGCCCGGGCTCCGTCACAACCGCCGGTGCCTGCTCGGTGCACATGACCGGATACCAGAAGCCGGCATTTCAGTCGTCCCTCACCCCCTCCGACGGGGTAAGGGATCTGCCTGACGTGTCCTTCTTCTCTGGAGTGCCGATGAGCGATGACGGCGACTCCCAGAACTTCACCGCCGCCTGGGGATTGTGCGCCGACGGCACGGTGAACACCAGCTCGGGCAGCACCTACTCCGATTGCCAGACCGTCCCGGCAAGCGGCGGCACGGGCTGCGGAGGAACCTGCTCACCGAACTACAACACCACCACCGTCACCCCGGTTGGAGGAACTTCGACCTCGGCTCCGCTGATGGCCGGAGTACTCGCCCTGGTCATTGAAAGCCAGGGCGGCAACAGGCTGGGACAGGCCGACCCGGTGCTGTATAACCTGGCCGCCAACCATCCCGCCGACTTCCACGACGTAACCGCGGGAAACAACGCGGTGGCGTGCCTTGCCGGAAGTTCCAACTGCGGGTCGAACGGATTCCTCGCCGGCTTTAACGCGGTTACGGGATACGACCTGGCGAGCGGCATCGGCTCGCTCGATGTTGCCGCCATCATCCGCGACTGGTCCACAGTCAAGCTCGCCTCGTCGAGCGTGACCGTCCAGGCAGGCACGAGCGCAACCACGCTCGGATCCGGCCCGGTCACCGTCGCCCACGGCACCACGGTCTACTTCGATGTGGTCCTTGGACAACCCCGGGGAACCGGCGCGGTCAGCCTGGTCTACTCCGCCAACGGAGCCACCAGGTCGATCACCAGTGTCCCACTCAGTGCAGGTCAGGCCAGCTTCTCAACCGCAGCCCTGCCCGGCGGCGCCTACACCGTCTACGCGGAGTACGGCGGCGACTCGAACTACGCGGGCTCGCAATCGGCCGGCATCTCGTTCAACGTTACGGCCGAATCGAGCGCCCTCTCGGCTACCGTCAACGCCTACGATGCCCAGGCCGGCAACCCCACAACAACCATGACGTACGGCGACAGCTTCTATGCCAACGTCGTTCCGCAAGGGTCCTCGGAGGGGACCTCGGCCGCAACCCCGGCCACCGGAACCGTTACCCTCAGCCTGGACTCCGTCCAGGTCGCAACCCTCACTCTCGATGCCGAAGGCAAGGTCAGCTACCAGCTGAACTCGTCCTCGCTGACACCGAACAGCGGCAAGGCTCACCTGATCAAAGCGCAGTATGGCGGAGACGCGAGTTACGGGCCCTCCTCGACCAGCGTATCGGTCGTCGTTCAACCCGCGCCACCGGTGCAGGCGGCGGCTGGCCCGGCACCGGGCACCGTATGGACCGCGACCCAGAACAACACGGGAGTAGGAATTGGGTTCAATGTCTGGAGCCTCGGAGTAGCACCCACCGGGACGGTTGCGTTCACCATGAACGGCCAGAGCCTCGGCAGTCCTGTCGCGATCTGGTCCCAGGCCGGAAACGCGGGCGAATGGGTGGCCGGCGCAACTATCGCCGTCACCCCCAGCCAGATCGGGGCAGGGAAGACCGCAACCTTCACGGCCACCTACTCAGGGGACGGAAACTACGCAGCGACCGGAGCGCTCACCACCTCGATCTCGGTTTCGGGGTCGGGAGCCGGAGCCGGACTGTCGGTCTCGACCAGCGGGCCTCTGACGATCGCGGCGGCAACTTCCGGCACGGAGACGATTACCGTCTCTCCGGCCGGAGGGCTGACCGGTACCGTCAACCTGACCTGCACCGGGAGTGGAGGCTCGAATGCTCCATCTTGCTCGATTCCCGCAACGGTTACGATCACCGGCTCGGGGTCGGCGAAAACAACTGCAACCATCTCCTCGGCTTCGGCTTCGGCGAAGGGCAACGGCGGGCTCCTGTTCCGAGGCTTGGGTGGCGGCGCGCTGGTACTAAGCGTCGTATTCTTCATCCCGCGGCGCAGAAACTGGTCTCGCGCTCTTCTGCTGGCGGTGGTCAGTTTCGTGCTGGCCGGCTCGACAGCCTGCAGCGCAGGATCGTCGTCGGGAACCGGCGGAGGAGGCGGGGACACAACCTCAACCACGTACTCCTATACGGTGAAGGCCACGCAGGGTTCAGCAAGCGCCAGTACAAACTTCAACGTAACCGTAACCTCGAATTGAAATTGCTTCGCCCTTTCGCGGCAGATATAGGCGCCGCGGAAGGGCAGGTGAAACGTATCGGCCTTTTCCCGTCTCCTCCGTGTACATTTCTGCAGCGCCATTTTTTCGTAGGGGTCCCTCCTCGGTGTGGGACGTGTCTTCTCACGCCCCCCGAAGGAGAAATGGCAATTTCGAATTACGGCCTGTGGCGAAACCACAGCATCGCAACGATTCTTCTCAGAACTCGGAAGCCTTCGATCTGCCGGGTCCACGTGATCGCAACCGCAGAATTACCCGGAAGATAACAATGCGAAGAAAAGCCAATCGAGCCGGCATCTCGGTTAATCCCTGCAACGAATCTAGAGCATTTCTCATTTAGATGTATACTGGTTTTGCTCTAAATTGGCGGTTCTTTGCACGCACGCGATGGCGAAGGCATATTCGGATGACCTTCGGCGGAGGTTCTTGTCCGCCTATGAGCAGGGTGAAGGGACGCTGGAGGAGTTAGCTGAGCGTTTCATGGTTAGTTTGGCCTACGGGAAGAAGCTGCGCAGGCAGCTTCAACATACAGGCCAGATGGAACGTGTGGAGCAACGGCGCGGCACGCCACGCAAACTTCTGGACCAGCCGCGGGAGCAGCTGCGGCATTGGTTGATTGCGATTCCCGATCTCACTCTGGATCAGTTGCAGCAAAAGTTGAATGAGGATTGTGGAGTCAAGATCAGCCGCGCGCAGGTGGCCCGAGCGCTGAAACGGATGGGGCTGAGGCTGAAAAAAAGTCACTCCACGCCACGGAGCGGGACAGAGAAGAAAACCTCCGGCGGCGCGAAGACTTCGTCCAACGTCTCCGCACGATCCCGCCTGAGAGGTTGATTTTCCTGGATGAAAGCGGCGTCACCACGCGCATGACGCGTTTGTATGCACGCGCACCGGGCGGGGCAAGGGTGCATGAGGGCACTCCGGAAGGCGACTGGCAAATTCTCACTATTCTGGGCGCGATGAGCACCCGCGGCATGGTCGCTGCCATGACCATCGAGGCGGCGACGGACCGGGAGATATTCCTCGCCTTTTTGGATGAGGTCCTGTGCCCGGTTCTCCAACCTGGTGACGTGGTGGTGATGGACAATCTCAGTTCCCACAAGGTCGATGGAGTCCGCCAGCGCATCGAGGCGTGTAAGGCAGAATTGCTCTACCTGCCGCCTTATTCTCCCGACTTGAATCCGATTGAAAAGGCATGGTCCAAACTCAAGCATATCCTTCGTCAAGTCAAGGCCCGAACCGCAATCGCCCTCGACCAGGCCATCACCCAGGCACTTCCCGAGATCTCCTCAGCCAATGCACAAGCTTGGTTTCGCCTCTGCGTCAAAGGTATATAGCTCAATGAGAAATGCTCTAAGGCGGCGAAGATACCAATTTGCATGCGGCCCTGCCTTCAATTGGAGAAGAGACCGAAGTTGTCCTGGACGCTGTTGGTCGTCCAGTGTTTAATCAAGCGGTGTTTGGATCGTTCAAGCCGTTATTCAAGGGCTCCGGCTCGAAACAAAGTCCAGGTCCGACTCCACATCTACAAATTCTAGCTCAGCATTTTCACCATGGACTTCGGCACAGGAATCGTCAAGGTGACAGTCCGTAAGCGCCCAACGAGATTCACAACGCTTATGCGTTCCCCGGCGCCCTAGCCTCTCATCGCGAAACGAGGAACGCAAGATGCGGCAAAGTTCTTTGCCAGCGTTCACGTTATTTGTCACGCTGCCACGCTTTCGTCTGTCCCGAACAACTCTGGAGCACGTCGACGGGAAATGAGCCTGTCCGGACAGGCGGAAACAGTGACAAGTGGAGACGTTGACTGCCAGCAACAACTGAAAGAAAGGAACAAGATGAGACGTGCAACTCTTGACTTAATCGCGTTGGTGGAGCGTGGCGGTGGTTACGCCGACGTCCCGCCAGGCTCAATAAGCGACGAATTAGAGGTTGAATTGGCCGTTCATGGGTATGCGACTGGTTTAAGCGATCGCCTATGGCTTGGGGGATACCGGGTATATTCGCCGGAGTCCATCGCTGCAGGAAATTATCGGCCGCAGGTTCTGTGCTCTGTTTTCACTTGCGCCGAGGCCAGATACGCGCATGTCCCTGATGCAGGCGAATTCGATATCGAGGCCGTCCTGGCGGAAAGGGGAGAGCTCCCTAGGAACTGACTGTCGGCGCTCGTGCCGAAAACCGCACACAACAATTCAACGTGAACCGTTCTCAGAGCGGTAATGCGATTACCATCGGTCAGTTGCTTATGAATGATCTCGACGCCTTTCTCGAATTGCCACCGACTGCCCAACTAGCGGCCATTTGCTTTTCGCTGTGTGCGGCGGCCCTGTTTGCGATGTTGATGTGCGCCCCCCGGCAGAACTGCTTCTTCCTCAAGTGGCATGCTGAGACAAGGTTCCTGGCGCTAGTTTGTGCTCCTTTACTTCTCATTGTCTGGCCGCTCGTACTTTATGGACTCTTCCTTCGGTCGCGGGGGATTCGCGCAGATGATCCGGACTTCTTCGACGACTGACGCAAAGAGGCCGACCCCATACCCCTTTCACGTTTAGCCCGGAGCCCTGATTTCCTGGCTGGATATTGCTCGTATACAGATGGTTATGCTGCTAATGCGCCGGAACCACTGCCGTCGATTCTTCCCAGTTTTCGAGCGATTCCTGGACTAGAGATTCCGCACAGTTGCATGCAATTCTGCAGTACGATGACGCGGGAATGTTCGTTAAAACGTGCAGGTCTACATGCAGATGTACATGCAGACTTGCGTCTGAGAAAAAGGCCTAGTCCTCCGCCCGGCAGCCGTCACTTCGGTTTGCCTGTCGGATGAAACCCGTGCCGTCCGGCCCGTGGTAAGAGCCATGGACGCGGAAGACCTCCGCCAGGCCATGGCTTTGGGCATCCCGCCAATTCATGAAACGTGTGCTCGGTTTCCGATTCCACCGGGTTCGCCCCAAGATGAGAGGGTGAGAATTCGGCGTCGCTGAGACGCCGGATTCGCCACCAAGCTTGCAGATCAGGTTCTGCCCGGTAGTTCATTTCGCGTCGAAATTGAACTCAGTACTTGCGTCCTGGTGTTTGAGCACGGACAATCCGAACCGCTCCCGGAAGAGAGCGAGCGTGAACTCTGACTGCAACTCGCGCCGTCGTTGTGGCTCCTCGTTCTTCGTGGAGCGTAAGCGTGTATGAGCGGTCGAGTGCGGAAGACCGCTGAGCTTGCGCAATTGTTCGTCTCCGACCTCGCCTCCAGATGAGGCCATGGATTCGAGAGCAAGTGATAGCCACAGGTCAAGGCAATGCACATAAGACTTTAATGATACCGATGACGGGTTCGAGTGGCCGAGTGTCGAGGCAACCGCCCACGCATGATCGTTACTCGACGACTGATCGTTGTTCAGGTAGAAAAGCGCTCGAAATGTCTTCGAGGCTTCGAGCCATCGCATTGTGAGGGGAAGGTGGGGGAAGAGGTTCGGCACGTAGTTAAGACCGCTATCACTTACGGCTAAGCGCAAAAGCATCCAGTGGGCCGCGGAATGGCGCAAAGTATGGGCGTGACAGTCGTCGTCTCCGGTGGCCTGGTAGAGAGCGTCATGGATGATCGGGATAATCACGTCATCGCTGATTCCACAATCTAGCGCACCGCCCCGTTCCTTCGCCAGATCGTAGAGATCCCAGACATAGTCCAGCAGTTCATTAAACGGGTAGGCGAAGGTCGACAGGACGATTTTCCGCTCGGCGTTTGGCGTTTTAAGGCCGCGGTGCTCGTTTTCACGAACGAAGACTTCGAACCAGGTACCGGGCAGTACGTCGGCTGGATCGAGTCCGAGCGCTTCCATGCGCCGCAACCCACCCAGAAAGATAACAACAATGTGCCCGAGCGCTATACGACGGTAGAGCTCGCTCCACCGGGGGTTCTCGGCCGTTTTGATGATCTCGATCGCCCGGAACAGGTCGTCGAGTGAAATTACCCTTGCGTCAACTGGCAGCAGGCCGGAGGGGACACGGAAGGCCTTCGCCTCATCGATTGTTTTTGCATGGTAGTCTTCGTCGTGCACGAGATGCCGATGATATTCGCGCAATGCCCACGCAACCGTACGTTGTAGGCGGGTGGGCGCATCGGAGTCCTCCCCGGCTTCATCCACGGCTTCCTTGAAGAGTGCGCTGAAAGTGACCGACTCGTACGTGGCGGGATCTTCATCCTTTCGCCCGAGCGCAAACCGTCTCATGACCGTCAACACGCAGCATCTGACGCTGCTGATGGCCCAGCGGTCTCCGGTGGAAGCGCAACCGCGGAGCAGTTTGAGCGCCAATGTGCAGAGTTGTCTGCCTGCTGGAGTGATGTCGGGCCAGTTGTGCAAGGCCTGGATCATGCAGCACGCCTGAGTGGCATCGCCAGAGAAAAAAGCAGCTCTCAGCTGTTTTGCCCATTCTGGTTCATCCTTCTTCTTGTCCGCTTTAGCATAAGCCTCGGGATTGTCCTCCTCTTCGCGGCGGAAATTGACAGCGGCTTGGACGAACTTCCGCGCCGCCTCAGCTGCAGGGTCGCCGTTGATTCTGCCGATGACCGGTGCAAGCAAGGATCGGCTGGGCACCTTGCCAGTCGCGAAATCAACCAGCGTACATGGCAGCGTCGCCCGCAGTGAGAACGCAATTGTCGCAAGAAATAACTTCAGCGACTTCGGTTGAGAAGACTGCGGTACCCCAGCTCGGCTGAACTCTCGGTTGATGCCGTCGACGATCCGCTGGGCTATGCGGGCGCGCCGGTCGGAACGCTTCGCCCCGGGAGGAGAACATTCCGATATCGCGGTCTTGACCTCAGCCGGGTCGACACGAGAGATCAGTAGCAATGTCGGATTGATGGGGTACCACCGCGTGAAGAGGTAGTCCGACCCCTCTCCAATCTCAAGAGGAAGATCGGCATAGGCGCGGTTTTGCGAGCATGCGAAGAAGCTACGGGGTTCGGCGAGAGATTCAGTAAGCGCCACTGCGCGCCGGACGTCCAGGTTCCCGGAATGAAATGCGGCTTGGGCAATCACGACCTCCCACGCGACGGGCTGATTTCGTTCGGCCCCGCTCCACCCGCAACAGTTATCAACCAATTCCTGTTCGGCCTTGAGCCAGATAGCCGCGGTTTCTTGAGCGTCGGTGAACTCCTCGGTGAGTAGGTTGGGATCCTTTTGCAGTCTGTCAGCCCACCTTGGCATTGGAATGCATTTCTGCATTCCGCGGTTCAACTGATATACAGCATCTTTGAGTATGCGCAGGGGCAGAATCGCCCTCTTCGGTTTGAAGTGATTGAAGATTGCTTTCTCCACCTCCGTGACCTGCTCCCTGGTGAAGTCGCGCGAAATGTTGTCAGGCTCTACATCCGCCAAGTACGCCCCAAGTGGGGATTGACAGGCGCGCAGTACTTCGCGAATTTCCGAAGTCTCTTTAGCGTGTTGGAGGGCCAGACGGAAAAACCCATTCGTCCAGAGATCCTTGGACTCGGTCACAACCGCTAATTCGGACACGCAAGCTTCGCTCATATGGTCTTCCCCTTGATTGGCCGGAATCCAAGGTACTCGATGATCGGCTCGACGTAGCGACGAATCTCGGTCCCGAACTGATGCGGCGAGGCGGTTCCGGAGCGCCCGGTGAGCTGGTTGCCAGTATGAAATTGCCCACACCACTCAGGCACGACCGGACATCCGGAATCAAGCAAAGCGTTGAACATGTACCGGCGCGCAATGTTGGTCGGATATCCCGGCAGGAATTGGTGTACATACTCCTCGTATGTTGACGGCTCGACCACGATCGACTTGCCCTTTTTGTCGAGCAGCCAGCAGGGATACTTCGTCAGTTTTGAGAGCCGAGTGCTGCGCAGAAATGCGGCATAGTTCTGCATCTGTTCGAAGAGTTTCGGAAGCAGCCAAACCAGGCGCGCCTTCCGCGGTCCCTTTTCCTGGTATCGCGCGGTAAGACCAACCGGGTCGATCTCGTGCAGCCACAGGTACGGGCATTCGATCGCGCGTGAGCCGACTACAAAGCCGAAGAACCAAATCGTGTAGAACGTGTACAGGTTGAAATACTCGTTCCACTGGTTGGAGTCGTTCAGCTGCCAGGGTCCGCGAAGTTTGTCGATCAGGGTCTGTACTGCTCGTTGCATCTCAGCGTCAGTCGGGCAGGCGTTGATTCCTATGTAAATCTCATTGTCTGGAATCGGCTCGTATTTCGAGCGCGGCTCCGTCCTGCGGGTCCCCTCGGTCAGCAGCGCAAGCTGCAGGCGAGCCTGCTCTGCACTTACCCGCGGCATGGAGGCGAGATTGATGCGGTTGCGGGCATTATTGACGGTTCCCTTCTGGATTTCCTGCATCCGCTTCTCCCGCCGGACGGCGTAGAACATCTGCACTCGTGCGGCGTCGCGGAGGTTTCCTGTGATGATCGTGGCTGCGCTGGAATCCCGCCCCGTCCAGCTCATGAGTTCGTCATAGAAATACGATTGGAGTCGTGCCGGCGTGAGGCGGCCGGTTGGATCGAGGCCCTCCAGCAGTTTCGTAACGCCATGGCTGTAGAATTCGAGATCCTTCCTGAATACCGGCGCGACTCCGAATCCCGGCGGATTACCGTACACCGTGGTAGCGAATTCCCAGACCATCGGTCCGAGTCCAGCCGGATCCTTGAGCCGGACATCTTCGGTTCGATTGCGATCGAGAGGCATTGGCCCGCGCCGGGGCGCATCTTCAGGCCAGTTGGTAAGGATCCGAATGATCGCGTCGCGCCCATTGCCATTCCGGTCCATGACCATGGTGAACGCGTTCGCCCCCATGTACGCCTGCGATCCCGTAACGCGGAGGTCCTTCGTACGGTCGATGCTGCTGGCAGTCCATAGCATCACAAGTGCGAACAATATGCATTCAGCGTGCTCAATGAGCGCCTGATCGTCGGGGGACCGCAGCGAATCAACAAGGTCTTTGACATCATGATCGTGACTCTTCAGTTTGACCATGATGCGGCCAAATTCCCGTCTGGCGTTTACATCAAGGACCACCAGTTCGGACGGACTGAGCCTATCTTTTGCGTTCGCAAGGAACTTGCCGGCGAGAATCGCCTGATCGGTTCCGGCCCCCGCAGAACTCCCGTGGCGCCGCTGGGTAGCCCGGTTAGCTCGACGCGCTTTGCGTTTTTTGCCGCGCCGGTTTTGGCCTGAACCACCGTTACCATTCTGTTGATCGGGAGGACCATCACCCTCTTCCTCTCCACTCTCCTCCCCCTTACCCTCCTCCTCTCTACCCTCCTCTTGATCTTCCTCCTCATCCTCGTCGGGACATTCATCAAAGCGGTAAGCCGGATCCTGAAGATCAGGATCAACCGGGCGGCCATGACCTTTATGACGCAGCTTGATGCCCCAAGCCTGTGCGAGGTAGCGGCGGACACAGTCGCGCTTTTCTTCAAGCCACTTCGGGGACTTGCCCGATACTGACGCCACCGAGGCAATATTGAAATCCGGGCACCCGGCGAAAAACACCAGCGTGTCAGTCACCGGAAAAAGCTCCATCATCGCGCGAGCCCAATCATCGCCGGAGAACAGGCCGCGCAACGCAAGGCCAACGTGGTATGGCGAGACAGTCAAGGCAGGCCATGGCTCTCGTCCCGTGTAAGCCTCGTAGGCTTCGATGGAGGTGTCTCCATTGATGAGGTCCTTTGAAAGCTCTGTTCCCGCGGGAATGTGAAGGATGCGCAAGTGAGCGAGAAACGTGTGGGCCATGAGCAGACGGCATGAGTCCGCGTAGACCGAATCCTCATCGGGCAGGGCGAGAAGATCGGAGTAAATCGCGTGTCCAGTGCGAACGCCGCTCTTGTCTCCGGCTGTTGCGATGTGCCTCTGTTCAAGCGGAATGTGCGGAAATGTCAGTGGCATAATCTGACGATCCAGTTTCTTGAGCTTCGCCGGCCAGCTTGAGATCCCAAGATCGTTCAAGACGCCCGGCCATGCTTTCTCGGCGCACTTAAGGATGCCCCGAAGTTTGCTCAGCAAATCCCGAAAGTCATGAAGTTCCAAAGGCGCGAGAGTGCTCCAGCGCAATTCGCGCAGGAACTCGTCTCCGAGTCCTGCGCGCTTTGCGGCCGAAAGGAGGTCGCACCATTCGGCGTGTTTAGTTTCCATTGGAACCACCCTTCTTTTGTTTGCCCGCTTTCTTCGCCTCGGCGAACCACCGAAGAGAGCGCCGTAAGATGTCCGCCCACTCCTCGTCTGTGAGGTCTTGGGCGAAAAGCGCGGGCATCGTATCGGCACAGTTGAGCAGCACAGATACGCGCGCTTTGAGGGCGGTGTTATGCATTTGATTGCGTGTGGGCCGGATCATCTGTTCGACCACGACGATCGTCCGCAGCCCATCCTTGCCGGCATCCTCGCGCACCACCACCGGCAGAAGGCGTGGCGGTTTCAGAAGGCGTTTGGCCTCTGCAAGCAGAGGCTCACCTGTGACACACCACCAGTCCCTATTCCGAAGGACGACCTGGATCGGCTCCTGGATGGCAAGTTCCATCAGGGCTTTCTCGGTCAGCGCTCCGGAGGCTGGAGCATAGAGGTGGTCGATTCCGGATTCCCGCAGGCACTTCTCTGTTCGCGGATCAATCCGAATCGTATCCACGTCCATCTCCACGAACCGTGGCAGTTTGGCTCGTACGGCCTTCTTTGAGGCCGGTGGCGGCGAGGGTGGTGGCGTTAGTGAAAACGCCTGCTCCTCAGGGGGTACATTGGTCGGATTCTGTTCAGTGTCTCCCATTTCTCATTCTTTCCGCGCGCTTACGCGCGCAAGAATGCGCATGAGGGCGGATCGTGATCCGCGGTCAGTAAAATCCCGTGCGGCAGTCCCAGACGATCACAACTAGATCGTGGGCGCGGCGGTGGCGCGGGCAGCCTTAATAGGCCTCGGCAATTTTTCCTGTTATGGATTTCGGAGCGTAAGGGAGTTGGTTTCCTACGCCGGGCACAATGCGCTCTGTGCCGGCCCCGGAAATTCCTGGTCGCGATCTCGGGGCGGTGATTTCCCCCGGATCCATCGACAACTCACCTGGCTCTTCTCAGTTCGGCGGCGGTGATTCAACGCTGTTGGCGCGCAGACTCACCATGTCTCGGAAAAGACGAGGACATCATCTGCAAGCATCACGCTGCCCAATATCTTGGGACCCGGCAGACCGAAGTTGATCGTGTCAGCCGGCCGTCCAGACGACACGATGTTCCGCTGCCGGCGAGACGTGACCCCTATCTTTCAAATCTGCGAGTGGCTAGATGTTGCCTGCCGCTCAAAGCTCAGCCAGGTCCGGTGCCCATTGGGCGGCCGTAGTTTGACCGAGTCTTAATATCCACACAAGATTTCCCACCTCCAGGGTGGCCCCGCATGCGGACGGCGAACCGGGAATCTGTCCCCCGGTGATTCTGTTTTACACCCGCTGCATCCCCAATTACCAGAGGGTACCGGCCTTTTCTTATCAGGGTAAGTGACCGTCTCTGCTCTCATTGCACCGCCAGAGCAAACGCACGGATCTGGCAGTGCCGGTTCAGACCCCGTTCGCTTGAGGCTCCGGGCGCTTCCGCGGGTCTTCCCGGACGGGGCTGCGCACTGCGCTTGAACTTGACCGATCTCAGAGCGAGCACCTGCGGTTGACCTGGGAAACTCTTTTCGGTCCCATTCTGATCCTCCCTCCACTGCACAATCCAGCCCCAACGATCACCGAAGGCCCGCGCCCTGCGTGCCGTCAACAAGGAGAAAAAATATGCACGAACTCGACTCAATTCCCAGCGCGCAAGGTCCGGACATATCTGCTCTGATCGCGGCGGCCGAACGGTTCTTCAAAGCGAGTAAAGCCCCGGCGACGATCTGCGCGTTCAATTCAGACCTGGCTTCCTTCCGTGCTTTCACCACCCGGAACAACCTGCCTTATCTGCCATCTACTGTCGAGGCCGTCATTCTCTACGTCAGTTCTCTGGCAGCCGCCGATCCACCGTTGGCCTACGCAACGATCCGGCGCCGACTCTCGGCAATTTCCTTCGCCCATCGCCGGCACGGTTTCGATTCGCCGGCTGTGCCCCGCAATCACTTCGTGCTGCGCGAGGTTCTGGCCGGGATCCGTCGCACGCTGGGCACCGCCCAGCATGGCGCCGCTCCAATTCTGGGTGACCAGATCCGCCGCATCGCGGACGCCTGTCCCGATAGGCTGCTTGGCCTACGGAATCGGGCGCTGGTGTTGTTCGGATTCGCGGCCGGCTCAAGAGCGGGCGAGCTTGCGTCCATTCTCGAGGTGGGCGACCTGTCCCTCACCGCGAACGGCGATCTATATATATTGTTACGTCGTTCGAAGACTGACCAGGACCAGGCCGGTCGCGATTTTATTTTGTCTCGAGGGCAGCATCCGTCGACATGTCCCGTGCTGGCGGTCCAGGTCTGGATGTCAGTGTCGGGCATTGACCAAACCGGCGGCCCGCTGTTCCGAGCCGTGAGCAGGCATGGCAAAGTCAGCCCGAACGCGCTCGCGCGCCGCAGCATTTCGAAAATCCTGAAAGCTGCGGCAGCGAGGGCGGGACTCGGTCGGACTCCGCTCTTTCAAACCACGTAACTTACTGATTCTACGAATGTCAAATCAGTAAGGATTGGCATGATTGTCAAATCTCGGCACAAAACGGGTACAAAACGCTCAGGATCCGGAATTTGCGCAACCG
>Ga0302278_10000087_pt1 | contig 107433 bp, 86 predicted proteins | sample III_Bog_N3_2_FD_194543 | JGI IMG/M metagenome (GOLD analysis project Ga0302278, IMG submission 194543) | Peat permafrost microbial communities from Stordalen Mire near Abisko, Sweden - III_Bog_N3_2 | ecosystem: Environmental > Terrestrial > Soil > Wetlands > Peat | place: Sweden: Abisko...
CGACTGATATCGCTTGGATAGGATTTTCTTGGCCCCATCCCCTACTATTACTGCACGGGGAACAGCACGAAGATCACTTTTCTGCATCCTCGCAATATCTAGCATCAAGATCGTAAACAGGTTCTAAAGCCCACGTTAATTTTGCACCAGTTAGGGCACGGCTGAAGCCGTGCCCTTTCAAAACTTGACTTTCACCGCGGGCTGTTAGGACTACTGACTTCTGTAGTGATTTAACGGGTTATAGAGCATTTTCAGCGATAGTGTATTCTATCGCGCTGCGTATAAAATGCGGGGATTCTTCGCTTCGCTCAGAATGACAGCTTAGAATGACAGCTCAGAATGACAGTATTGTCCTGCATTACAGTACCCGTGAAAATGCTCTGAAGCCCATTGATGAGATGCTTTATTTTGCAAGAATGGGTTTGCTGCGTAGGATCGCCTTGCGGGCAGGGTTCTCGATCAGGTGGAGGGCGGCGAAGGCAAGCAGAATCGTGGCGGCGTAGGAGATCCATGGATCGTATGCGGCGAGGTGCAGTCGCTCCCAGACCTGATAGTGGCGAAGAAGATTCATGAAGTTGAAGTGCAGCAGGAAGAGGCAGTAGCTGGCTTCGCCAAACATCACCAAGGGGCGCCAAGCGAAGACGGAGGCGACGGGATTCTGCCCGCTGAGGCCGAGGATGAGCGCGGCGAAGAGTGGCGTCATCAGGCCCCCGTGCATCAGAATGTAGGAGATGTGGGGCACGGCCTGAGCGTAGAAGACTGTGAGGGCGAGCAGGCTGGCGGCGGCCAGCAGGGTTCGCTGGCGGGTGCTGAGCGCGAGGCTGGACTGAAGCCGGCCCAGCGCCGTGCCGACAAAAAAGGTGGCGAGGTAGGCCAGCGGGGTGTACTTGAGCGCGCGCAGCCAGAAGCCGTAGGTGTAACGATCAAGCGGCGCGGCGAGGTGGTCTGGGTTGAGCAGGATGTAGAGCGTGTGGGGGAGCAGTCCAACGCCCCAGATGGCGAGCAGAAGCGCGATCAGGCGCGTCGGAGACTTGGGCCAGGGCAGGCGGATGATCCAAGGGAATGCAGCGTAGAAGAGAGCCTCGGTCGAGAGCGTCCAGGCCACGGTGTTCCAGAAGGTGGCGAGCGAGGGACTCCAACCCTGTAGAAGCAGCGGAGTCAGAACGACGCCGGTAAGAAAGTCGAGATGGGAGTGGGCGTGCCACTCGGTGCGAAGCATATCGAACGATAGCGCGAGCGAGAGCAGGTAGATCGGATAGAGTCGGGCAAGACGGGCGCGCCAAAATTCTCGCTTGAGCAGAGGCCCGGGGCGATCGGCGTAGCTGTACGCCATTACATAGCCGGAGAGAAGAAAGAAGAATCCGACGAAGACGTAGGCGTTGTCGATGAGCGGCGAAAGGAGTTGCAGATGCGGCGGGGTGAAGTGAAAGAGCATGATGCTGAGCGCAAGCAGGGCGCGCAGACCGGTGAGCGCAGGAAGCTGCGGCTTGCGGATCGGTTGCGTCGGAGCTTCGCTGGAACTTGTCGTCATCTGGTGCCTATACCCCATCCGTACTTAAGTCTCAAAGTATTAAAAATAAAGGGGAAAGTGCGGAGGCGTGGTTGGTGTTCTTTTGTAAGGTATTCATTTCAGATGCTTTATCTGTGAAGTGTTTGGAATGAATGCTTTGCTTCTGGCTGTCCGGCGCTTATCTCTTTCCCTATTTAAAGTATAGTCGTTTGGAATAACTGGAATGCCAATTATTTGTTTTCGATAAGTGGCTTGTTTTGGTTGTGTTATGGGGATTTCTGGAGGGTGTGGGGGTTGACAGGCTATGGAGGGCCTTTGGCCTTTACAGACAACAGCAACAGCAAAGACAACGGCAACGGCTCGTGGTGAGAGCGTTGTTCATCCCACCCATCGCATGATGCGCGATGAGTGGGTACCCGGTGATTGTTATTCATCCTACCATCGCGATGAGATCTACTGACCCCACCTTCGCGACGATGAAGCTGTCGCGAAGGTGGGGTGCTCGATTATCTTGCGAGGGTGGGGTTTCTGTGAGAGTAGTGCATCTTCTTCAAATAGTGAGAAAATGGGATTGATGCTCCAACTCTCCTCAGCCGGTAAGCGATTCGGCCAAAAACTCCTCTTTGAAGACGTCAACTGGCTGATCACGCCGGATGAGCGCACGGGCCTGGTCGGCGGTAACGGCACAGGCAAATCCACTTTGCTGAAGATTCTTGCTGGGCAGGAGATGCTGGACTACGGCGAACTGACCTCGGTCAAGGGCATGACGATCGGCTACCTGCCGCAGGATGGGCTTGTCATGAGCGGCAAGACGGTCTTCGAGGAGTGTCTGTCGGTCTTCGACCACCTGCGCGCGCTGGAGCGCGAGGCCGAGGAGATTACCCACGTCCTGTCGACCGCCGATCCGAAGTCGCGCGAGTATCTGACGGCGGCGGATCGCTACTCCGACATTGCCGACCACTTGCATGTTCACGACATCTACACTCTGGACTCGCAGGTGGGAGCCGTGCTGGGCGGGCTGGGCTTCTCTACGGAAGACTGGGAGCGCAGGACCGAGGAGTTCTCCGGCGGCTGGCAGATGAGGATTGCGCTGGCCAAGCTGCTGCTGCAAAAGCCCAGCTTGCTGCTGCTCGACGAGCCGACGAATCATCTGGATCTGGAGAGTCGCAACTGGCTGGAGAACTATCTGCACGACTATCCGAACGCCTTCATCATGATCTCGCACGACCGCTACTTTCTGGATGTGACGGTGAACAAGACCATCGAGCTCTGGAACAAGCGGATGCATGTGTACCACGGGAATTATGAGAAATATTTAGTGCAGAAAGACGAGCGGCGGACGCAGTTAATGAACTCCTACAAGAATCAGCGCGACCGGATTGACGCGCTGGAGGCGTTTATCAACCGCTTTCGCTATCAGGCGACCAAGGCCAAGCAGGTGCAGTCGCGCATCAAGGAGTTGGAGAAGATTGAGCGGATTGAGGTTCCGGAGGAGGAGGCGACGATTCACTTCACGATTCCGCAGCCTCCTGCGTCAGGACGCACGGTTATCGAAGTCTCCAACCTCTCGAAGTACTACCCGATGCCCGACGGCGGAGAGAAGAAGATTCTGGAGGATGTCAGCTTCCAGATCGATCGCGGCGACCGCATCGCTCTGGTGGGGGCCAATGGCGCGGGCAAATCGACGCTGATCCGCATGCTGTCGGACCTGGAGCCGCCGACCTCGGGAGAGATCAAGCTGGGGCACAACGTTCTGGCGGATTACTTTGCACAGGATCAGTACAAGACGCTCGACCCCAACTCGCAGATGCTGGAAGATATTTGCGGCATTGCGCCCTCGGTTCCGGTGGTGGAACTGCGCTCGCTGCTGGGATGCTTCATGTTCTCGGGCGACGATGTGTACAAGAATCTTGGGGTGTTGTCGGGAGGCGAACGGAATCGCTACGCCATGGCGAAGATGTTGGTGTCTCCGGCGAATATGTTGCTGCTGGACGAGCCGACGAACCATCTCGACCTGCGGGCGAAGGACGTTCTGCTGGAGGCGATCGCCAACTTTAGCGGAACGGTGCTGTTTGTCTCGCATGATCGCTACTTCATCGACGGTCTGGCTACGCGCGTCTTCGAGGTGGAAGATCACCGCGTCCACATCTATCCGGGCAACTACGAGGACTATCTGTGGCGCAAGTCGGGAGGGCCGGAGAAGGTTTCGACCTCGCTGAGTACGTCGCTGAAGGCTGCTCCCGTTACTTCCGACGTGCCGGAGCCAGTTGTAGAGCCGGTAAAAGCAGCCGCTCCGGTCAAACGGCTGAACCCGATCAAGATGAAGCATCTGGAAGACGAGATGCAGAAGGCCGAAGAGACGATCCCGGTTCTGGAAGAGAAGATTGCCGCCGCAGAGCGCGCGTTGGGAGCCTATAGGACGGCGGAAGACGCTGTTCGCGAGGCAGCAGAACTGGATCGGCTCCGCAAAGAACACGAAGAGTTGATGGCTCGCTGGGAGGATCTGGGAACCCAGCTTCAGGCGCAGAGCGAGTAGGGTTTAGAGCGTTTCCGGTAAAGTGTAGACCATAGTGGAGTGAAGAGAAGCAGATTCCTTCGCTTCGCTGTGGAATGACAAACAGACGACACTGCGGGATGACAAACGAATGGATCTACAGCAGTTTGTAAAATTATCTTATTGGTCGAGGGACTTTCGTTTCGGGCGGTTGATTTGTTGGCGGGCCGTAAATTGTTACTGATAGGCGTGTTATGTCTTGCTGGCGAGGGGGTATCTGTTGATGAACGGCCTTTGCGTAAAGTTGCTATAGCGCGTTGTGATGTTGAAGTGATAAAGTTCCTGTCACTAAGAAAATCGTTCGCTGGTTGCCCTGTATTGATTGGAAGCTGTTCCCAGCGAAAATAATACTTTCGTGAACGCGAAATTTTAGATATGCTTCTCTGGTTCCGGATTACAAAGGATTTCCCTCAATGAAACTTTGCTCGAAGATTCTCGCCATCGCCATCATTGCCGCCACCACCTATGCCATGGTCGGTTGCGCGGCCCCTTCCGGTTTCAGCTATCAGAACACAAGCATCACCTTGACCTCACAGTGTTCTGACTGCGCTGGAAACATTTATAGCGCCACGACTCCGACGACGCTCATGGTTCCCACAAGCGGGACTCAGGGAAGCTGCACTCTGTTCAATGCGATCGTTGCAAACGCTCCGGCAACAAATGTTCAGTGGAGCCTTTATCCGACGTCGAACCTATATGATCCAACGATTGCGTCTTCGACGGGGACGCCCGCTGAGGGAACCTCGGCGGTGGGCAACTTTGCAAATGGCTTGAATCAGACGACGGTCGGTCCCAGCGCCATGTGGTGTTCGCCGAGCGGACGTCCGGTCTGGTCTGGTGCGGCTCTGGCGCAGGCCAACGCCATGCAGTACACCATCAACGGAGTGCCGCAGACGGGAATTCCGCAGGGTGATATCTTGCTTGCGGCCACAGTCCCGGTCGATCCCAGCGACCCCACCAAAGTTGATACAGCGTATCAGCTGATTCAGTACTACAGCTCGATTGCCCTCACCTTGACCCCAGGCAACATCTCGATTCCCCTCGGTGGAACCTATCAGTTCACAGGTTTTGGTGTCGCCGCTGGGCCCTGCACCGCCACTGGTTTGCCTCCTGGGTATACTGCACCCGGATGCTATGTCGCCGCCACTAACGATATTCCATACATCCAGTATTTCCCCACGGGAACCCCAATCAATTCGGTGACTTGGGATGTTGGCCCAAATACCTCTGGCGCAATTCCAGAGGTTGGCGGTGTCATGAGCGCGGGTCATGCGACTACTACTTATCCGGCGGGCTCTACCACTTGGGGAACCATCACCCAGACCGGCTTGTACACCGCCCCGACCGTCGCTCCCGCAACTTATCCGCTCATCACTCTGGTGGCTAACGTCAATGGCACAACGGTTTCTACCGCCACGGTCACGTTCTGCGGTCTCAACACACTTTACACCTGCAATTAGAGCGGAGAGTTGGGGGCAACTCTTGAAGAGGAGTTGTCTCCCGCCCACTGCGAAAACGAATCAATGAATAAGGGCCGCCCATTTGGGTGGCCCTTATTCATTTCTTTTTGACGCTTTCGCGGAATTAAAACGTTTTATCCGATGGGGTTGACCGTCGCGCTGCGGGCGAAATGCGGGGATTCTTCGCTTCGCTCAGAATGACAACTCCTATTTGTCCGTCTATAGCAATTGGAAAAGGCTCGATTCGTTCTACTTCAGAATGGGACGCGGTTCGGGATTGATCTTGTTGTCGAGGAAGCGCTGCTTTGCCTCTATCACCTTGCTGCGGGCTACATCGGCATCGCGCCATCCCTTGACCTCGACTCGCTTGCCCTCGAGATCCTTGTAGATCGAGAAAAAGTGAGTAATCTCCTTGAGCATGTGGGGGTAGATCTCCGAGTAGCTGAAGACGCTGTTGTAGCGCGGATTGTTCTTTCCCACGCAGAGGATCTTCTCGTCAGGCACGCCCTGATCCATCATCTCCATCATGCCGATGGGGCGAACCGCCTGTACGCAACCGGAAAAGCTGGGTGCATCGACCAGTACCAAGCAATCCAGCGGATCGCCATCGCTGGCCAGTGTGCTGGGGATAAATCCGTAGTCTCCCGGATAGTGTACCGGGGAGTAAAGGTTGCGATCCAGACGGAATACATGCAACTGCTTGTCGTACTCGTACTTGTTGATGCCGTCGAGAGGGATCTCGATGACGGCGTTGATTACTTCGGGGCATTGCTCCCCGATCGGCAGTTCTAAATAGTTCGTCATGGAAGAATTTTCTCGTCTTTCAGGGAAGATTTACAACATAAAGCGGTGTTCAGAGGGAGCTGATACGGAATTGGCACAAGCGTGTCGCCGGTTTAGAGCATTTTAGACAAGGGTGTGGATCATGCTGCAACGAGAAAAAGCAGATTCCTCCGCTTCGCTGCGGAATGACAAGCAGGTTGGTTTATAGCGACTCCTAAAATGCTCTATGCATCCAGATTGTTGAATAGGATCCTTTTATCTGAGCCTATGTGGGCTGTTGAGGATTCACAAAAACCGACTCTATCTTGCGAAAAGCCAGGTTGATTTCGTCTTTTTCGCCTAGCCAACGTAGTTTACACCCCGCTGCTGCCTACTGGAAGCGAAGCAAGTCTATAATCAGAATCTATGAAGGCGCATGTTTATGTCACGTTGAAGCGTACCGTTCTCGATGCTCAGGGCCAGACCGTTGCCGGAGCGCTCCGCCGCATGGGCTTGAATGGGGTTGCCGATGTTCGGCAGGGGAAGTACTTCCTGCTGACACTGGAGGACTCCCTCGCCTCGAACCCGGCTGCGGCACAGCTTGAAGTTGAGCGCATTGCTCGCGAAGTTTTGACCAACCCGGTCATCGAAGAGTTCACCCTTCGGATGGAACCGTAGAGCCGCTGTTTGAAAGCTCTATCCCTCGCTTGATTCGGCAATGCGCCGAAGAGATCGTTGCGTCCACGGCTAACAAGCTGCGGACGCAACTTTTTTTGTGCGCATAGATTTTCCTGCGGATTCACCAATGGCGTAGAGTGTCGCGAAGTGAGCGAAATGCGGGGATCCTTCCCCTTCGCTACGCTGCGCAGGGCAGGATGACAAACCTTGGTTCTATACCGCTGAATCTTTCGTCGGCTCTGCGAAGGGGTATTGCAGTGCGCATAAAAACAAAGCGACTAATAGAACTGCGTGGATCAGCCCGCCGAACAGAAAGACTCTGGGGAAGGTGAACAGGGTGAAGGGGGCAAAGAGGGGCACAAACAGAAGTAGGGTCGTCTGCAGGCCAGAGATCTTTACTGCTGTTTGCTCTGCGCGAAGGGCAAGAAAGAGCAACGCCAGAAATGGAGCGTATAGGTTGACCAGCGTGTAGTAGTAGGAGATCGGTGGAAACGCCAGCATGAATACGGTGATGGCCAGTAGTTGGTTCAGCGCCGGCATCTTCCATAGTCTGGCAAAGAAGGCCAGCCCCATGATTCCCATTCCCGCCAGATAATAGGGCCGCATGAGTTTGGCTACGGGAAGGCCAGAGGTCATCATGGCCAGTTTGGCGAAGCTGAAGACTGAGTGGTTGGGCAGAATCTCATGCATCGTCCACTGCAATATTCTGCCGCCCTGATATCCAAAGATGCTCTCCCTCAATCCTCTGTAGGCCACTCCGATGGTTGGGCCGATCCAGTAGAGCGAGAGCAGCGACGATGCGACGAAGGTCGCGATGCCTAGCGCAAGGGCTCTCCAGCGCCTGCGCGGCAGGAGAAGAATCAGCAGAATTATCGGGTATAACTTCACCGCAGCGGCCAGTCCCCAGAGAAGCGCCGCCGTGTCGTCGCTGCCCTGTAGATAGGCCCACGCGCCAAGGGCTGTGAAGATCCACAAGGCCAGTTCGATGTTGCCCTGATGTAGCATTCCCATGATGGGAAACGAGACCAGAACCAAAGTGAGCGGAAAGAAGGTTGCGGTTATGCGGCCAATTTTCATCGCCAGCAACTTGCGTCGCACAGCCCATAGGCAGGTCGTCAGCCACGCCGCAGCCGTCCCCAGATAGAGCGCCACGGGATGCCCTGATCCGTAGAGGACAGCGTAGAGAACTGCGCCGAGTGGAGGATAGGAAAATCGCGAATGCCCTACCCACGCAAAAAACTGCGCCGTGTGCAGCGAGCGGAAGACCGGAGGAAACTCCATCAGATCGCAGAACGCTGGATCGACCAGCGGATTCCACAAACCCTCCAGGCTCCCGGCATGAATCTTTGCCCAGGTTGTCAGCAGGGCTAGTGCTGAGAGCGCTAGAGACCACTCCCAGACGAGCCGTAATGACCTTGGCAATGGCGCTGAGTCAGCGTTTGGCCTGGCCATCCTTGGCTCGGATTGTTGTGATGTCGATTCGGTGTCCAAGCACTCAGTCTAATGCAGTGGACGACGCGGAGGCATGGCTGAATCAGAACTGCTTAATTTCATAGGCAGGAGAAAGTTGTCCAGATGCAACTTCGCGGTTCAGCGTAAAATAAAACCATGTCAGATGGATCACAGAGCAAACAGGTAGAGAAGCAGCAGCCACAGGTCGACCCAGCCCTCGCCCACGAGCGCGAGGCCCAGCTCAAACGGAAACGTCGTGATCTTGAGTTGCAGCGCGAGCGTATTTTGTCAGAGCGCACCTCGAACCCGCACCGCCGCACGGCTCTGGCCAATGCGCTGGCGGACATCGAGGAGAAGCTCGCCGAACTGGGCTGGACAATCCATCTGTAGTACGGTGCATGGCCGATCCACTGGAAGAGTGGTTCAAGCGATGGCCAAAGAGATTCGTCTGGCTCGGGCGTATCGTCGTTTGCGCGACGGCTATAGTGTGGGTTTTCAGCCCACGGGGAATTGCGCCGGGACGATTTCCTGGGCCTTCGGCCTAGGCTAAATATAGGACGGGCCTTTGGCCCTTGTCTGGTATCGACAACGGCAAAGACAACGGCTGGTGGTGCGATCTGTGTTCATCCCACCCATCGCGATGTTGCCGCGATGGATGGGGCACCCGGCCTTTTCGAAACGTCAGATTACTCCAATAGCTCTGGTCTTCAATGGCCGTGGTGTCGATTAGCTGCGATGTTTATTCGTGGCGGTGGAAGACCATCGAGTTGGCCTGGTCGATGCTGGTGAGCAGGATGCTGTGGATGTTGACGTGTGCTGGGCGGCTGGCGGTCCAGAGGATCGCGTCTGCGATGTCCTCCGGGGTGAGCGGCGTGATGTTCTCGTAGACCTTGGCTGCGCGCTCTACATCGCCGCGAAAGCGGACTTGGCTGAACTCGGTTTCGACCATGCCGGGGTCGATTGAGGTGACGCGCACGGCTGTCCCCATCAAATCTATTTTGAGACCCTCGCTGAGGACGCGCTCGGCGGCCTTGGTGGCGCAGTAGACCGCTCCGTTGGCGTAGGTGAGGTGGCTGGCGGTTGAGCCGAGGTTGATGATGTGTCCGGCGTTGCGCGCAACCATTCCGGGAACCACGGCGCGGGTTACGGCGAGCAGACCCTTTATGTTGGTGTCGATCATCTCGTCCCAGTTGGTTGGATCGTCCTGGTAGAGCTTGGCGAGGCCGCGGCTGAGTCCGGCGTTGTTGACCAGAATCTCGATGGAGGCCCATTCGTCGGGGAGGTTTGCGAGGACGGAGTTGACGGCGGTGCGGTCGCGCACGTCGAGGCGGAAGCTGGAGACGTCTGCGGCTCCGGCCTCGCGCAGAGGCGCTTCCATTTGCTGCAGAAGCTCCAGACGACGCGCACAAAGAAGCAGGCGCGCTCCCGCCGCAGCGAATGCAAATGCTGTGGCGCGGCCAATGCCGGAGCTGGCTCCGGTGATTAGAACGATCTTGCCTTTGAGGGATCTCATAGTTCTCCTAAAGCATTTTCAATAATGGTGTAGGGTTTTGCCGCACGAGCAAAATGCGGGGATTCTTCGCTACGCTCAGAATGACAATAGTTTTTCACTCTACAGTAATAGTGAAAATGCGCTAATAGCGAATACAAGAGCATCAGGCGTTTTTAGATTCGGCGGCGAGGAGCTTGCGCTTGCGCTCAATGCCCCAGCGGTAGCCGGAGAGAGAGCCATCCTGCGCGATGACGCGGTGGCAGGGTATGGCGATGGCGACGGGGTTGGCGGCGCAGGCGGCGGCGACGGCTCGCGCGGCGGTGGGCTTGCCCAGTTCGCGGGCGAGCGAGGAGTAACTGCGGGTTTGGCCACGCGGAATCTGCTGGAGGGCCGTCCATAGGCGCTGCTGGAAGGCGGTGGCGCGGAGGTCGAGCGGGAAGGTTGCGGGCAGCGGCTGGTCGGTGGTCTGGCTTTGCACGAAGGCGATGGCCTCGGCGAGCCAGCCGGTGTTGCCCTTGGCAGAGACGAGTTGGGCCATGTCGAAGCGATGGCGGAGGTCGGCGATCAGCTCGGCGTCGTCGCGTCCAAAGGCGATGGCGCAGACGCCGGCATCGCTGGCGGCGACGAGCAGGCGTCCTAGTGGGCTGGGCGCTATGGCGTAGCGGATGAGGAGGCCGGCTCCTCCTGCGCGCTGGATTCGTTGCGGCGTTGCAGGCGGCGGCTCAATGGCGGCGTTGCGACGAGCTTTGGCTGAGAGCGCTGGCGCGGGCTGTACGGGGCTGACGCTGGCTGAGGAGGGCTTGGGCTGCATTTCGTCGAGGATCGGCTTGCTGGGCGTTCTGGCGGGGCGTGGCGCGTCCTTGCGGCGGGCTACGCGCTGCGCCCGGGCGAACTCTCCGGGGCTGACCCCGAGGACGCGGCGGAATCCGCGCAGAATGGTGAGGCGTCCGACTCCGGTGGCCTTGGCTATGTCGTCAAGCTTGGTGCGCTCTGCGGCGTGCTCGGTGAGATAGTCGGTGGCGGCGGCGATGACGGCGGCCTGCGGGTCGGGGCGCGGAACGGCGCTCTGGGGCTGGCAGAGCGTACAGGCTTGGAAGCCGGCAAGCTCGGCGGCAGCGGCGGTGGGGAAGAAGCTGACGTCCTTGCGTGCGGGGCGACGACTTGCGCAGCTTGGTCGGCAGTAGACCTTGGTGGATTTGACGGCGAAGAAGAACTGGCCATCGGCGCTGGCGTCGCGCTGCAGGACTTGCTGCCACTGGCGACCAGGAAAGAGGCTGGGGACGGCGAGAGCGGGTGATTTCGTGCGGCTTGGGTCGATCTTGTTTGTGGGCATTGCGATTGCTCTCCAGTTGCTATCTTCGCCCATGTCGCGTGTGAGGGAAAGCCGCATCTCGCAGTCTGTAGAGTCCAGACCCCTCTCAGGAGACAAAAGCAACGACTCTACAGAATCAAAAAACAACGGTTCATACGGCGGCAGGGATGCGGCGCGGCGCGCCGAGGATGGGGATGGCGAAGAACGGTGCGACCCAGGTGGCAAAGCAGGCGCAGAAGACGAGGATTTCCGTCCCGAAGGTGAGAAGACTAATCGCTCCAGTCAGCGCGCCCTCGGGAGCGGAGTGGCTGATCATGACGAGAGCGAGGAGGCCCCAAGGGGTTGCTCGGATGTCGCCGAAGAGGGAGTCGAGGACGAAGAACAACAGAAACCATATGAGCGGAGCGACGACCAGAACGCCAACCCATTTTGCCATGTGGTAGGCCTCCGAGGTGGGGCTGAAGGAGATGCCGGTGGTCGTGTCATTTTCATCCATCGCTCCTCCCATCTCGTGGGCATAGAGATTGCCGTAGTTCAGGTTTGGCTTGTTGGGCCAAAAGACGTGGGGAATTGCATTGAGCAACGTCGCTTTGATGGGCGCGAGTCCGAAGACCTTGCCCTGATCGGTGATGTTGATCAGGCCGTCATCAATGGAGATGAACTGTAGGCGATCCCAGAAGCCCTGCGGTTTGTTGTAGTAAGTAGCATCGTTAGTTGTGGCTTCCTTGTACTCCGTGCGAACCTTGTTGGGGTGTTCGAGCAGGCTAAGCCTGAAATCCATTTGTTGACTGAAACTCTGCGTCTTGTCGATGCGGCTCCGTCCGTATTGCGAATAAGGAGCCAGACAGTAAAAGAAGAGGAATGCAACCAGCAATGAAGATCCAATCTGAAGCAGGGAGAGGCGAAACCGCAGCGCGCAGACGGGGACAGCCCAACATACCATGGGCTCCAGCATGCCTTGTTTGGAGAACGAGAGCAGGCCGAAAAAGCAGAAAAAATAGATGGCGATGAGAGAGATGAAAAGATTGGTGCTGTGTTTGCCGTTGCTGTGACGAATCTCGTACATGACGCCGATGATGATGCCCAGCGGCAGCAACTGGTTGAGCTGGGTAAAGGCGCTGTTCAGCCTCTCTCCGCTTTCTCCCAGCATGGCGATGATAAATGCGCCACTGATGCCGAATACAAAACAGCCAACAGAAGCTCGGTACATCTGAGATTCTTTAAGAATGTTTTGAAGCAGGCCGGTCTTGCGCGTGATGCGACGGCTGAGGAGAACGGCAACGAGCAAGGAGGTGGCTCCGCCAACATAGACCTTGATGTCGGTATGAGGGTCGAGGAGATTGGAGTCAGCCGGTTCTCCGAGAAAGGCCTTGTAGCAGAGGCCGATGACGACGACCAGAAGGGAGTAGAAGAAGATGTAAGCTCCCGAGGCGCGGGTGAGGCCTCCCGCTACGTTGAAGGCGAGAGTTGAGATCAGAAGGAAGGCGACACAGCCGACGCTGAAGTAGAGAGCTGTTCCCTCCATAATCTGGATTGCAAAGAGCGCCGCAGCAAAGATGGCTGCGTGGTTCAGCGGGACTCGTTCTGGGAAGGGGAGGCGCACGCGGTTATCTCGAGTGTAGCAAAGCGGAGTGAGTGCAGCTTCGGTGTGTAGTTGAGGTTCAGTGAGGTCGGAGCAGGTGGGATGAACAATCCGGGGATCAGCTATGGGGGATGCCCTGTCAGATTGGTCGGGGTACGGGGCTGGGCGCAGGACGGGAGGCGACGGGGGGGGGTGGGCGAGTCAGGTTCCTGGGAAGAGAGTTAACGGAATTTCTTTGATTTTGATGGGTACAATCGCTTATTGTATTGATTTGTCAGGGTCTGGCTAGATGCATGGTATGAGAGGGCGGATTGGCGGAATTCGGCGAGCAGTTGCGACGGGAGCGCGAACGGCGGGGGGTGTCTGTGGAGGCCATCTGCGCCGCGACGAAGATCTCCGCAAAGCATATTCGTGCGCTGGAGGCGGGGGATTTCGCGGAGTTGCCCGGAGGCGTGATTCGGCGCGGCTTTATCCGTAGTTATCTGGGAGTGCTTGGCCTAGAGGAAGATGTCTGGATGGAGCGGTTCGAGCAGAGCTGTCGGGAGAGCGGATTGAGAGAGCCGACGGTGGCGGAGTGGGGACGATTTGCTGAGAATGTAAAGAACGGTCGGGCCGGAATTCGTCGTCGGATGGGCTTGATGTGGTTGGTGGTTGGGGTGCTGCTGGCGGCGCTGGCTTTGGCCGGGTGGTGCGGATGGAGGCTTGCGACTCATCGAAAAGTACCCCTAATCCCGGGAATTTTGATGGTTTTGAACTCTTGTGTTGACAATGAGCGCTCAAGGTAATTTACTGTTTCCTCGATTGAAATTGTTGGTTAGCGCGCGCTGAGAATTATTTTTCCATGGCGCGATGGATTTACGGCATGACCGATCTACGGCGTTTGTGTGTGTCGGGGGTAGGCGAGCTGAGGTTTTACGCAGAAGGTTTTACGTAGAAAAAAGTCGGCAAAGCCCGTCGGAAGTTATGTAAGTTGGTTCTTCAGGAGATGATGATGACGCTGTCTAGACGCTGGGTACGCGGTGCGGTGTGGGTTGTACTGTTGATGACGGGCTCGATTCTGGCCCGTGCGCAAGAGGTTTCAGGGAGCATCAGCGGCACGGTTGTAGATACAGCGGGAGCCGTAGTGGCGGATGCTGTCGTGACCTTCACAAACACCGACAGAGCGTACGTTGAGCGGACCTTGAAGACCAGTAAAGCTGGTTACTTTGCGACGACCTCGCTGCCTCTCGGGGATTACTCCCTATCGATTGCGGCCACCGGATTCAAGACGGTTTCTGTTACGGGTCTGGTTCTGCACGCCAACGATTCGTTACGGATCGATCAGAAGTTGATGGCAGGAAGTGCTGGCGACACGGTCAAAGTGATGGCCGATTGGGCGATGGTGAACCTGAAGAATGGCGTGAGCTCGGGATTGGTGACGGGAACGCAGATTCGGGAACTGGAGCTAAGCACCAGGAACTACGAGCAGCTTCTGACGCTACAGCCCGGTGTGTCCTATGGCGGAGCAAGCGACCAGTTGTATTCCGGCGGATCTTTCGCTGGAGGCATCGTGCTGAAGCAGCCTCTGACGCAGGATTCGACGGCAGCCTATCAGCCGAATCAAGTTATCTTCTCGGTCGATGGGTTGCGTCCGACGACCAACAACTGGATGGTCGATGGTGCGGACAATGTGGATCGCGGTGCGGGCCTGACGTTGCTGACGCATCCCAGCGTGGATGCAATCTCGGAGTTTGTGACGCTGCGTGGTTCCTATGACGCACAGTATGGACGGAATGCGGGCGGCCAGGTGAACGTGGTGACCCGGTCGGGGACGAGCGCTCTGCATGGTGGAGCGTACGAGTTCTTCCGTAATGACGTCATGAACGCGAACAACTACTTCAATAATCTGGTTGGGGTCTCGCGTCCCAAGTTGCGCTATAACGACTTCGGCTTTTCGCTGGGTGGCCCCGTGGTCATTCCGCACTACTACAACGGCAGGAGCAAGACTTTCTTCTTCTACTCGCAGGAGTTCCGGCGGGTGGTCAACTATGCGAGTGCAACCTCGTATGCTCCGACTCCTGCGGAGTTGAGCGGGGATTTCACCAATAGCTACCTGACCAACTCGGCAGGTCAGTACACCGGCGCGACCGGCCCGGTCGCGGTGTGCTCCAGCTACACCATCGGGACTGGTGTCTGTACCCAGTACAACGAGGCCACGGTGGCCAGTACGAATGGAGATATGCCGATCTCGAAGACAGCACAGGCGTATGTCAATCAGGTCTACAAGACTGTTCTTCCGCCGCAAAGCGCTGCCGATCTAGCGGCGGGTCTCGATCCGCATACGCTGACAAATAATATGCGCAATGTCTACAACGACAATCAGGAGTTTGCCCGGATCGATCATTCTTTTGGGCCGAAGACGAATTTGTTCTATCACTTCCTGCGTGATGATCTGCCAACGACCGAAGGGGGCGGACTGTTTATCGGGGGAGGAATGCCCGGGGTGTCAACCACCTCGACCAAGTCGCCTGGTACGCAGCATGTGGGACATTTGACGGTCGCCGCCCATCCGACGCTTCTGCTTGATATGGGCTATGCCTATAGCTCGGGATCGATCAAGAGTACGCCAATCGGTACCGTATCCAGCATCAACTCCCCCGGCGTCAACCCAAGCCTGCCCTATACCAATACGCTTGGCGTGGTTCCGTCGATCACCTATCTCTCGGGGAACATCTCCGGGATCACCAGCAATGGGAACTACAACGAATCCAACGTCAACCACAATGGATTCGGCAGCATCACGAAGGTGTATCGGGAACACACCGTGAAACTCGGTATCTCGTACAACCATTACCAAAAGCTGGAGAGCGCGACCGGTACGGGCAACCAAGGTAGCTTCAGCTTTGGTTCTGCGACGGCTCCCTCCGCCAAGACCTTGGCGACGATGGGTGCGAGCGCTCCCAGTACCTTCGATTCGGAGTTTGCAAACTTCCTCATTGGAAACGCGAATGGTGGCTACACTCAAGCATCGATTGCGCCGACTGCGAACCTTAACGAGGATCTCGTTGAATTGTATGCACAGGACGACTGGAGGGTTTCACGTCGCTTGACGGTCAATCTGGGCGTTCGCTATAGCTACTTCGGTCAGCCCTATGACATCAACAACGAACTGAGTAACTTCGATCCGTCGTCCTTCAGTTCGATCAATGCAGAGACGATTAGCAGCACCGGAAGTCTCTGCACTGTGGCGGGACAGTCTACAGCCGTAACATCGTTTAGCGGCGGAACAGTGTCAACGACTACCTATATTGCAGATTGCCCCAATGCGAATGGGTTGAATGCATACCAGCCGAATACGATTGCGGATCCATTGAATGGCATTCGTCTCGGGGGCACGGACTATATCAGCGCTGTGACTTATAACAACAACCTCAACTATCCATTTGTTGAGCCGTCGGGCGCCCCCTCGATCGACACCCATGCCTCTTTGTACGGACAGGAAATTGGGCAGGCGGAGAAGCATGATTTCGCGCCTCGCATCGGGTTTGCCTATGATGTGTTTGGAAACGGAAAGACCTCACTGCGTGGCGGCTTCGGGATGGTGTACGACCAATCGCCTACCAGCATCTACGCACAAGAGGTATTCAATAATCTGCCTTATGTCACGGTACAAAGGTATACGGCAGTGCAACTGGACAGTCCGAGCTCCAATACCGCTCTGTCCAATCTGGTACCGCCGTCCTTGCGCGCGACTCCGGTGATCTACAAAACGCCCTATGTGCAGCAATACTCGCTTGACTTGCAGCAGGAGATTACGCCGACGTTGAAGCTGGACCTGGGATACGTTGGGAATCACGGAACGCACCTACAGGGCGTTGTCGATATCAATGAAGTGAAGCCGGGAGCGTTTACCAGCACAAGCATTGGCTACTCGCAGGTTGCGGGTTGCAATGGATTCACCAGCCAGGCGTGTGAGGCTCCATTGAACCAGATTCGTCCGTATCTGGGCTACTCTGCGATCAATGATGTAGAGAATATCTTCAACTCGAACTACAACTCGCTACAGGTGAAGGTGACCAAGAAGCTCAGCGGCAAGAGCATGCTGGACGCGAACTATACCTGGAGCCGCAGCCTAACAAACGCTCCTTCGGACTACAGCTCGGCACCGCAGAATAGCTATAATCTAGCCGCCGAGTACGGTCCGAGCGCCTATAACCGCAATGAAGTTCTTACCATTGACGGAATATGGGAATTGCCCTGGATGAAAGATCAGAAGGGGATCGTGGGACGCGTGGTCGGTGGATGGGAGGTTTCCGGCATCTATGCCGTAAGCTCTGGTCTGCCGCTTACAGCGACCATGGACGCTGGCGGGACGGTTAGCTATGGTGGTTTGACCAGCCTCTATAACGGGAAGAACAACGGAGGCATGGCGAGCGACGCTGCCGGTCTGGGGATTCTTGGCACGAGCATGGCGACGCTTCGCCCCACCCAAATCTCGAATCCGAATAGCGGAAACGGTCAAACGAGCATGCGTACGCGTCAGCACTGGTTCAACCAGACGGCGTTCCTGGCTCCTTCGGCGGCTACTTTCCAACTCGGTAACGAGCATCGTGGAGTGATTACCGGTCCTGGCTTCAACCGACTGGATGTCGGATTGTTCCGCAACTTCAAGCTCTACCGCGGATCCGAGTTCCAACTGCGTGGTGAGGGCTTCAACGTTCTGAACCACACCAACTTCGCCACGATCGGAACGGATGCGACCAGCAATACGTTCGGACAGGCGACCTCCGCGCGGGATCCGCGAATCCTGCAGGTTGGCGGTAAGGTCAGCTTCTAATTTCAGATGCAAGGAAACGGCACCTGTCCTGACGGGCAGGTGCCGAACTTGTCTCTGATCTGCTGTGGCTGGACAATCTGGTTAGTGGACGGAGAGACGCGTTCCCCGATCAATGCAGAATCACGCGGTTCGGGGATTGATTCTTGCCTGATAGCTTGAAAACTTTGCCGCAGAGATTGAGCAAGGGTAAACTTACAAGTTGTAAGGAAATTTGATACAGAAGTTGTGGAGGTATTGTTTTGGCAAAGCGCGACCGTTATTTGTTTACTAGTGAATCTGTGACCGAGGGGCATCCGGACAAGATTGCCGACCAGATTTCAGATGCGATTCTAGATGCCTGTCTGGAGCAGGATCCGTTCAGCCGTGTAGCTTGCGAGACGCTTACCTGCACAGGGTTGGTGGTGATTGCTGGCGAGATCACGACGCAGGCCTACGTGGATTTCCAGAGCGTGGTGCGCGGTACCGTCGCGGCAATTGGCTACGACAATGCATTGTATGGCTTTGATTCCAATACCTGCTCGGTGATTTCGACGATCAACAAACAGTCGGGCGACATTGCAATGGGTGTAGATACGGGCGGAGCTGGCGATCAGGGGATGATGTTCGGCTATGCGAGCAACGAGACGCCGGAGCTGATGCCGATGCCGATCTCGCTGGCGCACAAGCTAAGCAAGAGACTCTCTGAGGTTCGCAAGTCTGGGCTGATGTCTTATCTGCGCCCCGATGGCAAGAGTCAGGTTACGGTGGAGTACGACTCGAACAACAAGCCGGTTCGGGTGGACGCGGTTGTGATCTCGACCCAGCACGCGGACACTGTGGGCAATCAGGAGCTGCGCGCCGACATCCTGAAGCATGTGATTCAGGCGGTGATTCCCGCGAATTTGCTGGACGCGGGTACGAAGTATCACATCAATCCGACGGGACGGTTTGTCATTGGTGGGCCGATGGGCGATACCGGACTGACTGGACGCAAGATCATCGTGGACACCTACGGCGGTATGGGCCGGCATGGCGGCGGAGCCTTCAGTGGCAAGGATGCGACCAAGGTAGATCGTTCGGCGGCTTATATGGCTCGGTATGTGGCGAAGAACATCGTTGCCGCTGAGCTGGCGGATCGCTGCGAGGTGCAGTTGGCCTACGCGATCGGCGTGGCCGAGCCGGTCAGCGTGTTGGTGGATACCTTCGGTACGGGGAAGATCGACGAGGATAAGCTCGAGGCTTTGGTGCGGGCGAACTTCTTGCTGACACCGAAGGGCATCATCGAGAGCCTCGACCTGCGTCGCCCGATCTTCAAGGCGACGGCGGCCTATGGTCACTTCGGACGCGACGGCAAGAACTTTACCTGGGAGGCGACCGACAAGGTTGCAGCACTGAAGGCTGGTGCGGCAGAGACAGTTGCAGTCAAGTAGGGATCTTTTACTGTAAGGAAACGGGCGGGCCCATTGGGTTCGCCCGTTTTTTGTTTTAAGCATTTTCATCAGAGGTGTAGAGTGTCGTGGCGCGAAAAAACCGCAGATCCTTCGACTCGCGCTTTGCGCTCGCTCAGGATGACAATGTGTGGACTCGCTTGGGATAACGATGCTCATTCGGTTACAGCAATCGTGGAAACGCTCTATTCTCAGAACGCTAGCATCTCTGTCGCTCACCTTTTACCGGCGAGAAGGTCTATTGAAGTGGATAGTTAACCTGACTCCGGAGTCAGAGACGATGAATGCTGAAGCTTTAGGATTGGACGCTGGTGGGGAGCTTTCCCCAGTGTTATCGGCGGTAATTGGCGGTGGTCGCGGGCGCGGTACGAGCGAGTTCGCTGCGGCTGGGCGGTTGGCTGCTTTGCTGGAGGCGGCTTCGGGCTGCACGGGAACGCTGGGGAAGATAGAATCATCCCCAGCGATGGGGAAAGCTATACAGTCCGAAAACAGGAGCGGTGGCAAGCTGACGCAGGCGCAGTTGGACGCGCGCGCGCAGCAGCGCACCGAGGACGATGATCTGATCCGCGAGGCGCAGCGGGGAGATCGCAGCGCGTTCGACTCGCTGGTGCGACGCTACGATCAGCCGGTGCTGCGACTGGCGCTGCACATGCTGGGCCACGAGCAGGATGCGCAGGACGTGCATCAAGAGGCGTTCCTGAAGGCCTATCGCTATTTGGGAAACTTTCGCTTCGAGTGCTCGTTCTACACCTGGCTCTACCGGATTGTGACGAATCTTTGCCTCGATCATCTGCGACGACGCAAGAGTCGGCGCGAGGATCCGGCTACGGTGCTGGACTCGCAGGGCGATGAGATGGATCTGCTGGCGAATGTCAGCGACACACGGGCGATGGCGAATCCGGCGCGTGAACTCGACCGCAAACATATGGGCGTGAGCATCCAAAACGCGCTAAACAAGTTGACGCCGCGCGAGCGCACCGTCTTTGAACTGAAGCACTATCAGGGATTGAAGCTGCGCACGATTGGAGAGATGTTGAGTACGACCGAGGAGACGGCGAAGAATACGCTGTTTCGGGCAACGCGCAAGTTGCGCGCCGAATTGTCGGATTTTCGGGGATAGGTCAGGGTTTGGCTATAGAGCATTTTGGGGAATGGGGTAGACCGCCGAGTATCGAGCAAGAAGCAGATTCCCTTCGGGAATGACAAACAAAAGGGCGGGAATTACGGACAAATTGGCGGGAATGGCAAACAAACTTGTCATGGGCCATTCCGAGAACGCTTCAGGCAAGACGGTTGGGAAGACGGGCGGATGGTATAGACCCGAAGTGAAATGGATTTCTTTGAGGCTGGTTGAGGTAGAGCAATGAAGTGCGAAAAGGCTCAGCAAAATATCGTTCTGGTGACCTACGGCGAGCTGCCGGATGAGCAGATGTCTGCGCTACAGGAGCATCTGGCCGACTGCGCGGTGTGCGCTGGCGAGTTGCAGGCAACGCTGGCGCTGCATGAGGCGCTGGCCATGAATCCCCTAGTCGATCCCTCGCCGAACCTTCTGGCGAGTGCTCGGATGCGTCTCGATGACGCTCTGGATACGATTCCTCCGCATGGTCTGGTGACTCGTCTGCGAACTAATTTCTTTGGCTGGATGGGGCATCTACAGAGCGCTCCGGCGTTGGCTACGCTGCTGCTTGGAATGGGATTTCTGGGAGGGAACTTTACCTATCGCTATCAGGTGGCGCATCAGCCAAAGCTGCCTTCGCCGGTGGTTCTGAGCAACTCGACCAACGGCACCATCGCCGATATCAGCGGGATTGTGCAGACTCCGAACTCGGAGGTTGTGCAGGTGACGTACAACCGCGTGGTTCCAGAGACGGTGCAGGGATCGCTGGACGATCCGCAGATTCGCCAGTTGCTGTTGATCGGAACCAAGGCTGCGGCGACCAATGGAGTGCGAACGGATTCGGTTGCGCTGCTGGCCAATGAGTGTCGCGCGGGACGTCAGTGCGTCGGCGGAGCGGATGGAAGCGGGATTCGTGGGGCGCTGCTGGTGAGCCTGCGCTACGACAAGAGCGCAAGCGTTCGCCTGAACGCGCTGGAAGGATTACAGCCCTACGTGGTTCAGGATCAGCGGGTGCGCGACGGCGTTCTGGAGGCGTTGATGCACGACGCAAGCCCGGAGGTTCGTACGCGCGCGATCAGCCTGCTGGAGCCGGTCGAGTCGGATTCGAGTGTGCGCAAGGTGATGCGAACGGTTTCGACTACGGACGAGAATCCCTATATTCGCACGGTTAGTACACATGCGCTGGCGGGGACGGCGGATATTCAGTAGGTTCGAGGTTTGAGGTTCGGGCGTAGAGCATTTGGCCTAATGGTGTAGATTGTGGCGCAACGAGAAAAGCAGATTCCTCCGCTTCGCTACGGAATGACAAATAATTATGGTCTAAAGCAATTCTGTAAAAGTTCCAGAGGTATAGGCTGCGATGATGAGGGTTCCTGGTTGCGCGATGATTCTTCTGGTGGCTTTGGCTGCTGCGGATTCGCATGCGCAGGCGCGGGGCGCGAACGGCGGGGCTGTATTTCTGCTTGCCGGGGGAGTTTCTGCGGGACGCGTCGTCGTTTCAGGCTATCTTGGCGTGGATCTGCGCGATGTAACCCCGGATCAGCTCGTCGCGTTGAAGCTGAAGGAGGCGCGCGGGGCGGAGATTATTCAGGTGGATCACGACGCTCCGGCGGGCAAGGCGGGGCTGCGCGAGCACGACGTGCTGCTGCGCATCAATAAATTGCCGGTCGAGGGCGAGGAACAGGTGCGCAAGATGCTGCGCGAGTCTCCTCCGGGAACGACGCTAGTGCTGGTGGTGAGCCGCGATGGACAGCAGATGACCGTGACTGCGCAGACGGCCAATCGCGAAGAGGTGGAGCGCGAGGCCTGGGAGCGGCACATGACGGTGCCGGAACCTCCTCCTCCGGTCGCTGTGGAGAGCTTCAGCGGGGAGTACTCGGTCGAGATGGTTCCTGCTCCGCTGCCGCATGGCAACAGCTTTATCGGCGGCGCGTTGATGAGCCCGCCCTACACTGGGGCGATGCTGGAGACGCTGAGCGCGCAGCTCGCGGACTTCTTCGGCGCACCCAACGGAGGTGGGTTGCTGGTGCGCTCGGTCGAGGCCAACTCTCCGGCAGCACTGGCGGGCCTGCGTGCGGGCGATGTGGTGGTGCGGGTGAATGCGAGGCCCGTTGCAAGCAGCGCGGACTGGACGCGGGCGATCAAAGATGGGCGTGGGCGGTCGCTGGTCGTCGTGGTGCTGCGCGAGAAGAAGGAGCAGACGCTGACGCTGACTCCCGAAGGGAAGAAGCGTTCCAGTGTGCAGTGGCCGGTGGAAAATGCAGAGCCTGTGGTTGCAAGGCTGGGGCTCCTGTGGATGCCGCGCTGATCGCTTCGGCTTGAGAGTGTAGCGATACGAGCACTCGCGGATAGACTGGTTTTGAGGGCTCGATAATGAGGAGTTTTGCTGCGTTAGTGGGCGTCTGTCTGCTTTGGACGATGGCGACGACGCTTGCTTCGGCGCAGGCGGCTGGCGTTCCGCAGTCGGCGACGGCTACCGAGGACTCGCAGGTGAGTACGCTTACGGAGCGGTCTACGCTGGTGTTGGTTCCGGCGTTGGTGCGGAACAAGGCGCGAGATCTGGTCTTTACCCTGAAGGCCGAGGACTTTGTGCTGACCGACGATGGGGTTCGGCAGACGCTCAAACTGGAACAGGACACGGGCGGAGAACCGCTGGCGCTGGTAGTGGTGGTCGAGGGCGGTGGAGCGGCGGAGGATCAACTTGGCAAGTTCGGTGCGCTGAGTTCTATGCTGGGCGCGGTGGTGGGCGATGTGCCGCACAAGATTGCGGTGGTCGGCTTCGACAGTTCGCCGGTGCTGGTGCAGGATTTTACGTCCGATACGGCGGTTGCGGCGCACGGGATTCAGGCACTGGTCGACGACGACAGCGGCGACAAGGGCGCGGCGGTTCTGGACTCGCTGGGCATGGCCGTGGAGATGCTGCGTAAGCAGCCGCTGGAGTATCGCCGGGCGATTCTGCTGGTGAGCGAGACCAACGACCACGGCAGCAAGATGAAGCTGGACGAGGCTCTGCGCGAACTGAGCGATACCAATACGGTGATCTATAGCTTGGGATTCTCCAGCGGGCGGGACGAGTTGAAGAACGAGTCTGCCAAGGCGCTCGGCTCATCGACGCCGGGGCCGGCGAAGGGCTGTATGAGCCGCGATCCCAACGATCCGAATGTGGACTTGACGAAGAGTGCGGCGGCGCAGGCCTACGGATGCCTGACTCTGCTGGCTCCTCCGACTGCACTGGCCAAGGCTGCTGCGGTGGCGTTTATTGAGGCTTTGCAGAAAAACATTCCCGAGACTGTGGCGCGGCTTTCCGGTGGCGAGTACTTCAAGCTGGGCAGCGAGAAGGGGCTGGAGCGCAGTCTACAGACGATCTCCAACCACCTGCCGAATCGCTATGTGCTGAGCTTTCAGCCGCAGTCGCCGCACGGGGGCTTTCATTCCATACGGCTGGCTGTGCCGGGTTATGAGGGGATGAACGTCTCGGCGCGCAACGGCTATTGGGCCGATGGGGAGGCCACTTCGCCAGTTACGCCGCCGAAACATCCGTAGCTTCTCGCTTCGCTCGAAACGAAAAAAAGCAGATTCCTTCGCTTTGCTACGGAATGACAAACGAAGAGGCTACGGAATGACAAACGAAGAGGCTATGGAATGACAAACGAAGAGGCTATGGAATGATAAACGAAAGAGGCTACGGAATGACAAACGAAGTGGTCTATAGCAATTGGGGAAACTCACTAACCGTAATGAGGCTCTATTTGCTGGAGAGCGTGTCCAGAAGGTTTGCGGCCTGGGTCGTGTGATCCACGCCGAAGACCACCAGAGCCAGCGCCGATCCGGGTTCCAGACCGCTGTAGGAGTAGTCGATGTTGATCTTCGCCTCGCCCAGCAGGTTGGCTGCCCGCGCCAGTTCTCCGGTGTGGTGCGCGAGCCGAACGACGGCTACCTCGGTCTGCTCGAAGATCATGCCGAGGCTGCCCAATACCGCCTTGGCGCTGTCCGTATCGTCGACCAGCAGGCGCGCCAGACTTTCGCCCTCTTCAACGTAGGATTGAAAGGCGAGGATGTTGACTCCACGGTTTGCCAGAGCGAGGAAGCACGCCGCCAAGGCTCCCGGTTCGTCGGCAATGGTTACGGTGAACTCCTTCATCTTGGGCATGTGGCGCGACTCCCTTTTGCATTCTGAGCTTCTGGACTGTGGCAAACAGCAGAGCGATGTAACCATAGTAGTTCAGCAGTCGTGTTCTGGGATAAGCTGGTTGTGACAAAACTCGATTTTGGCATGGCGAGAAGAAGGCCCGGGGCTAAACAGGCTGCGGGAAAAACTCGGTTCTGGCGTTCCGCTATTCCCTCGGGGGCTAAAGCCGCTCCCTTTCAAAACGAGGAGTTATTCGCAGCCAGGGAAGGCCGCATCTTCACTCCTACATGGCAGAACCTTGCGGCGAGCGGCGGCTGGACTTCCGCGTCCATTGTGTGGATCTGCGTATCTCTCGGCAAATACGAAGAATCTGTCAATGTATCACGGATGGGATGCGTTTATTCGCATTTTATTTGCCGCGAATCCTCTAGAAGACTAGAATGAGATAGTGCCCACTCTTCACAATGACAACGGAGTCCTTCCGCCGACGGATCACAAACGCTACTTCATCGAGAAGCTGGGCCTGAGTGAACGGCTGATGGAGCGGTGTCTGGGCGAGGCGCTCTCGGCCGGTGGTGAGTACGCCGATCTCTACTTTGAGTCGGTGACATCGACCTCGCTGGGCATCGATGAGTCGCTGGTGAAGACCGCGAGCCAGAGCATCAGCGTGGGCTGCGGGATTCGCGTTTTGTCGGGCGAACGAACCGGTTACGCCTATACCGACGACCTCTCCTCGGATCGCCTGCTGCGCGCGGCACGGACGGCTGCGCTGATTGCAAGCGGGCCAGCCAAGCAGCCGATTGCGGGATTTCGTCATGCGACGGGCGAGGCTGCTCTATACCCCATTGCGGGGGCGACGAATGACGCGGAGATTGCCGCAAAGCTGGAATTGATTCAACGCGCCGACAAAGCTGCGCGCGAGTACGATCCGCGGATTACTCAGGTGCGAGCGGGCTTCAACGACGAACTGCGACGGATTCTGATTGCGGCTTCGGATGGGACTTTTGCGTCGGACACGCAGCCGCTGGCTCGGCTAAATATCTTCGTCATCGCCAAAGATGCAAGCGCGAATCAGGGCGCGGGCAGCACGACGCGGGGAACCTCGGGCGGCGGCGGGCGAGTGACGATGGAGTTTTTTGAAGGGACGCACTCGCCGGAACACTTTGCTCGCGAGGCGGCTCGCACGGCGATCCTACAGCTTGACGCGATTGACGCTCCGGCGGGAGAGATGCCGGTGGTTTTGGGGCCGGGATGGCCCGGAGTTTTGCTGCACGAGGCCGTCGGGCATGGGCTGGAGGCCGACTTCAACCGCAAAAAGACATCGGCGTTCGCAGGGTTGATCGGGCAGAAGGTTGCCAGCGAGAAGGTTACGGTCGTCGATAACGGAAGGATTCCGAATCGGCGCGGATCGATCAATATGGACGACGAGGGCAACGCCACGCAGGAGACCGTGCTGATCGAGAACGGAATTCTGAAGGGGTATCTGTCGGACAAGCTGTCCAGCCGGTTGATGGGTTCTCCGAACACCGGCAGCGGACGGCGCGAGAGCTATCGCCACATCCCCATGCCGCGCATGACGAATACCTACATGCTGAACGGGACGGACGATCCCGTGGATATTATCAAGAGTGTGCAGCGCGGGTTGTACGCGGTGAACTTCGGCGGCGGGCAGGTGGATATTACCAATGGAAAGTTTGTCTTCTCGGCCAGCGAGGCCTACCTGATCGAGGACGGCAAGGTGACGCGTGCGGTCAAGGGCGCGACGCTGATTGGAAGCGGGCCGGAGGCGTTGAAGTATGTGTCGATGGTGGGCAACGATCTCGCGTTGGACGAGGGGATCGGAACCTGTGGCAAGGCTGGGCAGAGCGTTCCAGTTGGAGTAGGAATGCCAACGACCAAGCTCGACCGGATGACGGTCGGTGGAACAGGGCAGTAAAGCATCTCTTCTCGTTAGAGGTGTTGTATGTGCAGTGTGGCGTCGTTGGTGAACAAGGCGGCATGTAGAGCAGGATAACGTCGCAGGATTAGGAGAGTACTCCAATGGCAGTTGAACGGGAAAAGATGTACGAGTGTGAAGTGCGCCGCCGCAGGATCAAGGCAGGCGGGGGATATGAGCCGTACTGGAAGGTGAAGAACGTCGCCGAAGCTCTGGTGGACGAGGACACCGATTTTCGCTGCAAGGATTGCGCTGGTGCGGTGAAACTACTGGGTCGCAATGGCAAGGCCGGAATGGTTCCCTACGTCGAGCATAAGCTTCCCACCGACGCGGAGTTCTGCCCCAGCGGCCTGCTCTTTACCAAGGCAACCGACGGACGCGAGGCCAGGCCCTCGGCTCATCCGGTGCAGTAGAGGCCGGAAAAGATTTCTCCAGTCGGTCAGGTCGAATCGATTCCGTCCACCACTCTTCAAAGAGCGGGAATCTTTTTTACTCGAAGACCAGAATCTTTGAAATGCGCTCTTGTCTTCTCCTCTGCTCGACCGAGGCGGAGCGCGATTTGTACGCTCACAACAAGTATGGCAACGCAGCATCCAAAGGAGCATTATGGCCGCCGAATCGGAAAAAATCTATGAGTGTCAGGTCAAACGTCGCCGACTCAAGGTCGGCGGGGGATACGAACCCTTCTGGAAGCTGAAGACCGTCACCGAGGCGCTGATCGACGATGACACGGAGTTTCGCTGCTCGGATTGCACGGGCGCGGTCAAACTGCATCGGCATCACGTCCCAGGGGCTCCGCCGCCGCACATTGCGCACAAGCTGAAGACCGACTCGGAGTACTGCCCTGCCGGACTCTTCTTCCGCAAGGCTACCGATGGACGGCTGCCACGCATGTCGGAACATCCCGTGCGGTAGGATTCACCAATGATTATCGTAGACGTAAAACATCATCACGAGCGCGTCGGTGTCGGAGGAGTTTACGGCTGGCATACAGTTCCTGCGTCATACGCAATGAGGTTGGCTGATTTTCGTCTACGATGTTCTGAATGTAAAAGTGCAATCGGTCTTTATGCTTCTTCAGACAACGGCAGGATGCCTGAGCGTGGGGAGCATAAATCGAGAAACTCAGGCTGTTCTCTTGGGGATTGTTACGACGGAATTCCCCGTTTAGCAAGTTTGCCAATAGAGCCGGAACTGGATAGCTATAGTGATTAGTGATTCGACGACCACCGCCCCCAATTTGAAGCAAGTCGCCTCTGATGTTCTTGCCCGCGCGCTGAAGGCTGGGGCGACGGATGCGGAGGTCGTCGTCCACGAGGGCGATGAGTTTAGCGCGCTGGTGCGTCTGGGGCAGGTGGAGACGCTGAAGGAGTCGGGTTCGCGGGCGGTGGGGCTGCGGGTCTTTGTTGGCCATCGCACGGCCAGCACGAGTTCGTCGGATCTCTCGACTGAATCCATCGAGCGGCTGGTGGATGGGGCCGTCTCGCTGGCGCGGATTACCAGCGAAGATCCCTTCGCCGGATTGCCTGCGGAGAGCGAGTTTGGCCAGCATGATGTGGCGGCGCAGCATCTCTACTTCGAGGACGTGAACGAGCAGCCGCCCGCCGAGCGCATCGAACTGGCGCGGGCTGTCGAGGCGGCGTCGATGGCCTACGACCCGCGCATCCAGAACTCCGGCGGCGGCGACTTCGACACCGCAACCTCGCACAAGATTCTGACCAACTCGCGCGGATTTACGGGCGAGTATCGGCGCAGCTACTGCGGCTTTTCGGCGCAGCCGATTGCGCACGAGGCCGACGGCAAGATGCAGCGCAACTATTGGTACTCGGCTGCGCGCACGACGCGGTTGCTGGAGGACGCCAAGGCTATCGGCGAAGAGGCTGCGCGGCGGGCTTTGCGCAGTCTGGGCGCGCGACAGGTGAAGACGCAGCAGGCTCCGGTCGTCTTTTCGCCGGAGATTGCGCGGTCGATTGTTGGCAACATCTTTGAAGCGGCCAATGGAGACGCGATCTATCGCCATGCGACATTTTTTGCCGAGATGCTGGGCGAGCGCGTAGCGGGAGAGAATGTCACAGTGATTGATGATGGGACTCTTGTCTTCGATCATGCTGATCGTGGCGGCTCGATCAAGGTCGGCGGCTTCGGCACTTCGCCCTTCGACGGCGAGGGTTTGCCGACGCGGCGGACGGTTCTGATTGAGAAGGGAATTCTGAAGAGCTATGTGAACAACGCCTACACGGCGCGCAAGCTGGGAATGGTCTCGACGGGCAATGCGGTGCGCTCACTGGCGAGCAATCCCAGCATTGGCGCGGGGAACTTCTTCCTGCAGCCGGGAACAAGGACGCCAGAGGAGATTATCGGCGAGGTTTCCAACGGGCTCTACGTCACCGAGACGATGGGCTTCGGCGTGAATCTGGTGACGGGCGACTACTCGCAGGGTGCGGCCGGGCTGTGGATCGAGAACGGCGAGCTGGCTTATCCGGTTGAGGGGATCACCATTGCGGGCAATTTGAAGGATATGTACCAGAACATCTCGGCCATCGGCAATGATCTGGTCTTTCGCTCGGCCAGTGCTGCGCCTACGCTGCGTATTGATGGCATGATGATTGCTGGGTCCTAACAGCCCGTGGTAAAAGTCCAAACTGCCTGGAAAATTCCCTCAGGGGCTAAAGCCTGCGGTCATTTTGCACCAGTTACGGTACGGCTGAAGCCGTACCCTTTCAAAACTTGACTTTCACCACAGGCTGCTAGGCCACATCGAGGTTAGCCCGCAATACGGGGCGGGCCTTTGGCCCTTTACAGGCAAAGGCTGGGGTGCGAAGTATATTCATTCCCACCCATCGCGAAGTACAAAGACGCGATGGATGGGGCACCCGGCTGTTGATTGACGGCATGATGATTGCCGGATCCTAGCGTTTTTTGTAATGGGGGAGGCCGTCGCGGAGCGAGCAAAAGCAGATTCCTCCGCTTCGTTGCGGAATGACAAATAAATTGGTCTACAGTAATTCAGAAACTGCTTCTAGCCAGAGCGATGCGTAGTCTCTTTATACGGGGAACAGCGAAAATCTTTCAGGTTTATCTGTGAGTTCAGAGGGATAAGGGATAATAGAGCAAAGCATACCTCTCCGCCAAGCCAGCGCATGATGCTGTTGCTATCTGTACCCAACGCTGAGCGGATGGTCTGATCGTTGTCCAGAAGGGAAGGGCCCTTGTCTTTGGAAGACGCACCTTTGTCGTCTAGTTGTGATTCTACCGCCGCAGCGGCATCAGAGAGCGTACCGCTGTGCGTGGATCTGGATGGAACGCTGGTCAAGAGCGACACGCTGCTGGATACAGTGGTGGTTGCGGCGCGGCAGAGTCCTCGCTCGCTGCTGCAATTTCCGGCGTGGATTTTGCAGGGCAGGGCTGCGTTCAAGCGCCATGTCTCGCAGGTTGCGACGCTCGATGTGGCTCATCTGCCGTATAACCAGCCACTGCTGGAGTATCTGCGACAGCAACACTTGGCGGGGCGTGCGATCTATCTGGCAACCGGCGCGGACAATCTTCTGGCCGAGCGTGTGGCTGCGCATCTAGGGCTGTTTGCCGGAGTTCTGGCCTCGGATGGAAGCGTCAATCTGACCGGGAAGAACAAACTGGCGGCGTTTGAGGAGAGATTTCCCGAGGGCTTCAGCTACATCGGCAATGCGCGGCCCGACGTGTCGCTGCTGATCCACTCGGTCGAGCCGATGGTGGCCAATCCGCAGCGCAGTCTGCGCAGGGGATTGCGCGCGGCGGGCGTCAAACCGATGCGGACGTTTATCGATGCCGCCTCGCCGCTGAAGGCCTGGTTGCGCGCGATTCGACTGCATCAGTGGGCCAAGAATACTCTGATTTTTCTGCCCTTGCTGCTGGCTCATGTGCGCACCGTGGGGCCGGTGGCTGCATCTCTGCTGGCCTTTCTCAGCTTCGGACTGGCTGCTTCGGCAACCTATCTCTTCAACGATCTGCTGGATCTGGAGGCGGATCGTCACCACCCGCGCAAACGTAGCCGTCCCTTCGCTGCTGGAGACATTTCTCCGATTGCGGGCGTGGCTACGATTGCTCTCTTTCTCGTGAGTTCCCTGCTGATTGCCTTCCTGATTCCGCGTGTTCTGGTGTCCTTGTCGCCGCAGTTTTTTGGCGATGGCCAAGGCAAATTTCTGGAGTGGCTGATCTTCTACGCCGTTGCGACGACGGCCTACTCGCTGCGCCTGAAGCGCATGGTTCTGGTGGACGTGATCGTGCTTTCGGGGCTGTATACGACTCGGATTCTGGCGGGTTCGGCGGCGGCGGGAGTGATGGTCTCGCCGTGGCTGGCGGCCTTCAGCATCTTCTTCTTCCTGTCGCTGGCCTTCGTCAAACGCTTCTCCGAGTTGGAGAGCATGAGCGCTCGCAATCAGGCCGCAGGCACGGTCGCGGTCAAGGGGCGGGGCTATCGCCTCAGCGACATCGAACAACTGCGCAGCTTTGGCACGGCCAGCGGATACGCCTCGGTCGTAGTCTTCGCGCTGTATATCGGCAATGACGTTGCGCAGAATCTCTACGCGCACAGTGTTCGACTTTGGCTTCTGGTTCCGGTGCTTCTGCTCTGGCTCAGCCGTCTGTGGCTACAGGCCTCGCGCAGCGAACTGCACGAAGATCCGGTCGTCTACGCCATCACCGACAAGCGCAGTTTGCAACTTGGCATTCTTGTTGTGGCCGTCGTGCTATCGGCTCTGTAGCTAGCGCGGTACACTATACATACACACCGCAGAGAGACGCCGAGACATTACAGTGCGATCTGCTCGGCCCAAAGCATTCATGAACGAGACTATCCCGCAACTCTCCAGCTACGATGAAACATCCCTTGACGCTGCCTTCGCCACGCTTGGCGCAGAGGTTCGCGATGAAACATCCACGCCGCACGACGCCGAGGCCTTTCGCCTGCGCTGGCTCGGACGCAAGCAGGGCCGACTAAAGCTGGTCAGCGATGCGTGGCTCAAGTCCGCGCCTGCTGAGGCTCGCAAGCCGCTGGGCATGCGCTTTAACCAACTCAAGCAGCAGATTGAAGCCGCTCTTGCTGGCGCTGCGGCGACTCCGCTCGCCTCTGCGAAGAAGGCCGGAATCGACATCACGCTGCCGGGAGCGGTTCGCGCGTCGGGGATTCAGCATCCGCTGCTGAAGACGATGAACGAGATTGTCGCGGTCTTTCATCATCTGGGCTACTCGACCGCACTCGGCCCGCAGGTGGAGAGCGACTTCTACAACTTTGAGGCGCTGAACTTTCCGCCTAATCATCCGGCGCGCGATACGCAGGACACGCTGGTCGTCGCAGGCCAGCAGGCTCGGCCCTCGCGCGACCGCCTGCTGATGCGGACGCATACTTCGCCGGTACAGATTCGCACCATGGTCGCGCAGGCACCGCCGGTGCGCATTGTGGTTCCGGGCAAGGTGCATCGCAACGACGCGGCAGACGCTACGCACTCGCCGGTGTTTCATCAGGTCGAGGGGCTCGCGGTTGACACCAACATTACCTTCTCCGACCTGAAGGGAACGCTCGATCACGCGATGAAGGCGCTGTTTGGCTCGGCGGTGAAGACGCGCTTCTTCCCCAGTTTCTTCCCCTTCACAGAGCCCAGCGCCGACGTACAGATCTCGTGCATCTTCTGCGCCGGCAAGGGATGCCGCAAGTGCAAGCAATCCGGCTGGATCGAGCTGTTGGGCTGCGGCATGGTCGATCCGGCGGTCTTCGCCTCGGTCGATCAGCAGCGCGAGGCGCAGGGGCTGCCGCGCGCCTACGACACTGCAAAGATCAGCGGCTTTGCCTTCGGCATGGGCGTCGAGCGCATTGCCATGATCCAGCACGGAATCAGTGACATTGGCCACTTCTACAGCGGCGACATGCGCTTCCTCGAACAATTCGCATAAGACGCAAGTCTGCGCAAAAAAGGTCAGCAAGCTAACTCATGAATATTCTTTCGAACTGGCTCCGTACTTACGTTCCCGGCATTGCGGTGGACGACCTGCAACTCGCTGAAGACCTTACCCTGCGCGGCATTGCGGTCGAGGGCGTACATGACCTCGGCACAGCATCTGATGGCAGGACTAACGGTCATCTCTTCGAGATGGACATCACCACCAACCGCGTCGATGCGATGAACCACTACGGCATTGCGCGCGAGGCGGCGACGATCTACAACCTTCCGCTGGCTCCGCTCGATACGGCGCTGCCTGCGGCGCAGTCCGTCGCACAGCCGTTCTCGGTGGAGATTGCGGACGATGCGAAGAACGTCTGTGGACGATTTACGGCTCGCGTTCTGCGTGGCGTTACGATTGCGCCCTCGAACGGCCTCGTCGCCGAATACTTCGCGCTGCTGGGACTGAAGGCGATCTCGAACGCGGTCGATGCGTCGAACTTCGTTCTGCAAGGGATGGGGCATCCGACCCACGCCTTCGATCTGGACAAGATTGACGGCGGCATCATCGTGCGACTGGCTCGCAAGGGCGAGAAGCTGCGCCTGCTGGACGGCACCGAGCGTACGCTGGAGGCCGACGATCTGGTCATCGCAGACCACAGCAAGGCGCTCTCGCTGGCCGGAGTCATGGGCGGCTGGGATTCGATGATTACGCCGGAGACAAAGAATATTCTGGTCGAGGCGGCATGGTTCGATCCGGCGAGTATTCGTCGCAGTTCGCGTCGCCACGGGCTGCACACCGACGCATCGCACCGCTACGAGCGCGGCGCGGACTTCAACGCCTGTCCCGTCGCCAACGCGCGTGTCTCGAAGCTGATTCTGCAATCCGGCGGAGCGGTCGAAGGCGAGTTGATTGATCTCGTCGTTCCGGCGATTGCTGTGCGCACGGCGGATCGCTCGCCCATCGCACTCTCAATCCATCAGGTGCAGCGTCACCTTGGCACGACGTTGGACGACATGCCAAAGCAGTCTGCGTTGACGGCGGAGATCGTTCGCCAATACCTGACGGCGCTGGGCTGTGAACTGACGAAGACGAACTCCGCTGACGCAACTTTTGCTGTCAAGCTGCCGAGCTGGCGACTCGATCTGGAACGCGAGATCGACCTGATCGAAGAGGTTGCGCGCGTCTACGGATACAATCGCTTCGCCAACACGCTGCCCACGGCGTTGCCGGTGATCGCGCATCCTCTGGCGGCTGCGGAGACGGCGGTGCGCACACGTCTGCTGGCTCTGGGCTACTCGGAGGCGATCTCCAGCAGCTTTGCCTCGGAGGTGGATGGCGCGACCTTCCGCGCAGTCTGCCCGACTGCCAGCGGAGCGATTGCACTGGAGAATCCGCTCTCCGACGAGGCTCGCCTGCTGCGTCCCTCGCTGGCTCCGGGAATGCTGGCGATGCTGGCGCACAATTTGAACCGCGACGTTCGCGAGGCGCGGCTCTTCGAGCAGGGATCTGTCTTCACCGGCTCGCAGGAGCTGGTGGTGGAGTCGCACAGTCTCTCGCTTGGGCTTACCGGCGAACTGGCCGCGACTGGCCTGCACAGCGCCAAGGACGTCACAATCTTCGAGCTGAAGGGCGTGGTCGAATCGCTGCTCTCGCTCTTTGCGGCCTCGCCGGAGACGCTGGGAAGCAGCGCTGCGACGGCGTTGACGTTCTCGAACGACGCTCCTGCGTGGCTCGAAGCGGGACGCAGCGCGACGGCTCTGCTTGGCGGCGTGGCCGTCGCCTGCTTCGGTGAGTTGGCGGCTACACAGCGCGAGGCGCGCAAGCTGCGCCAGCCGGTTTATCTGGCCGAAATGGATCTTGATGCGCTCTATCGCCTGCCTCTGCGCCGCGCTACGGCGCGGGAGATCTCGCGCTTTCAGGCTGTGGAACGCGACTTCTCCTTCACCTTCGCCGACGCGGTTGAGTGGCGCAGCATTGCCGAGGCGATTCATGCGCTGGGCATCGCCGAACTGACGCGGCTGGCTCCGGTCGAGATCTTCCGCGATGCCAAGGCTGGCTCCGCTGGAAGCTACGCGCTGCTGTTGCGCTGCGTCTTCCAGTCGAATCTGCGAACCCTGCGCGAGGACGAACTGAACGAGTGGTCCACCCGATTGATCGCTGCGCTGACCGCACTGGGTGGGTCGATTCGCCGATAAGGCGGGTCGATCCTGAAGACCTCGCCTGTTACGGTGTGGTCAGAATATGCATCACGGGATCGGGCAGCCGCTGATCGGCGTTCTTCAGCAGCAGCGTCACCTGCCACATCTGCGTGTCGTTGAGAACGTGGTTGTAAGCAGGCATTCCGGTCAACCGAATTCCGTTGGCGACCTTCCAGTAGGTCTCGCCGGGTTCGTCGTCGCTCACTCCCACGACGTTCCCTTTCGAGTGCTTCTTCCAGAGCTGCGGTGCGGACGGGTACATTTGCTTGGCAAAGGCGACGTCGTGGCCGGGCGTACCGTGGCACCCGGCACACTGCGCATGGTAGACGTGCGCTCCGCCCTCGTAGACGTCCTCGCCGACGCCGAACGGCGCGGTCTGCATCTGGCTACTGATGCGCGCCTTCAGCGGTACGCTGACGATCGCCTTCTCGTATGGAAAGGGTTTGTCGGCGGTCGCCACCGGCAGCGAGCCCCAGCGCAGATAGGCGGCGGCCGCGCCTGCTACAAAGACGATGCCCAGCAGAAATCCGAGCAGGAGTTTGCCGTAGCCGCTTCCATTGCTCGAACTTCTGCCGAAAGATTGGTGGTTTGCCATCGAAATCCTCTCCTTCTTCACCGCTCCGTGCGAGTTATCTACTCCATCGGGCGCGTTGGATGTTCTAATAGAAACTGGTTGCGAGCGGATAAGTCCGCCGCACCGACCTCGTCTCCAACAGTTCATAATGGAGACGCATGCAGGAGTTCTCGTTGATCTTTCGTTCGCCGTTCCGCTTCAGTGTAAGCATACAGAATTTGCTCGCAGTTCTGATGGTCGTCGTACTGGCCTCCTCTTCCGCTTTGGCGCAGAACGCGCGCAAGAGCGGACGCGAATCCAACGCCAATCGCAAGGCGCGCATCGCGCGACAGATCGCCGACACCTACGGCCATCGCTGGGAGGCGGCAGGCGGCGGCGGATACATGCGCTTCCGCTCCGGCGAGTTCACCCAGAAGAACAGCGAGATCACCTTCTGGGCCAACACCACCTACTACTTCACCCCGAAGCTGGGACTGACCGGAGAGGTTCGCGGAGCCTACGGCAACGCCAAGATCGGCAACTACAACCAGTATGCGACCTACGTTGGAAATCCGCAGATCTCTGAGTACCCCTTCCTCGTCGGTCCGACCTACCGCTTCCGCATGAAGGAGAAGACGGCTCTGAGCGCCTTCGTCCTCGGCGGCCCGGCCATCGGAAAGTTTGACGGTGGAGCGCGCGGACTCTCCTCGTCGCAGCTCGGCTTCTGGCCCTCGACCAACGCGCGCCCAGCCTTCTCCGTCGGCGCGAATCTGGACCTGAACATGTATCCCAACCTCGCCTTCCGCATGACGCCCAGCTACACGGCGACAACCTTCGGCGGAACGGTAGAGAACAACGCCGGCTTCGAGATGGGCTTGGTCTACCGCTTCGGCCGTCAGAAGAAGTAGAGGCGCATCGTGAGTGCAGTCGCAACTCTGCCGTCCAGCTTCGAGGCCTTCCTGGGCAATAAGCCCGCGATTGATTCGCTGCGGGCGGCGATTGCCTCGGGCCGCTTGCCGCACTCGCTGGTTCTCTCCGGGCCAAGCGGAGCGGGAAAGTACACACTTGCCCTGCTGCTGTCGATGGCTGTCGAGTGCGAACGTCAGCCCCGCGAACTGCGCGCCGCCACGGCTGACGCGCCCGAGCAGCCGCTCGCCAGCTTCTGCGGCGTCTGTTCCAACTGCACCCGCATCGCCTCGGTCGGCAATCTGGAGGAGCAGGTCGCCGCCGCAGTCGCCGCCCGCGAAGAACTCCGCGAGACCGACAAGAAAGAGACGCGCGTCCTCATCCAGCCGCACCCGGACGTGCTGATCCTGCCGCCCGATCCGCCACAGCTTCTCATCAAGCTGGGGCAGGTGCGCACGCTGATCCAGCGCTCGCACCACATGCCCAGCGAGGCTCCGCGCAAGATCTTCATCCTCACCGCCGCCAGCATGATGAAGGAGGCAGCCAACTCGCTGCTGAAGGTTCTGGAGGAGCCGCCGGACACCGTCCACATCATGATTCTGGCGGAGAATCCCGGCGAACTGCTGCCCACGATCCGCTCGCGCTGCGCCAATGTTCGCCTCGGCGCGCTTCCGGTTGAGGAGATCGAGGCGCTGATCGCCGCGCGCAGACACGAGGTTCCCGTCAAGCAGCGCACCTTGATCGCGCGCCTCTCGCAGGGTGCGGCTGGAAGAGCGTTGGGCTTCGATCTCGACGCCTACACCGCAGCCCGCGCCGACGCGATTGTCTTCCTGCGCTACGCCGCTGCGGCTACAGGAGCTGCTGCGGGAGCCAGAGGTGCCGCCGCAGTACTCGACCACAGCGCGCTCTTCAAGATGACCGAGAGCTACCGCGCCGGAGCCGACGGACAGACCAAGACGCTCGCTCTGCTGCGTGCTCTCGCCCTGCTGCTTGAAGACTTGCTGCTCGTGGATAGCGGAACGCCCGAGCTTCTACGCAACACCGATCTGCGCGCCGAACTGGAAGCCCTCGCCGAGACGCTTCCCTTTGCATGGATCGAGCGCGCCAGTCAGGCTCTGGATCAAGTCCACTCCGGCCTGCGCCGTAACCTGCTTCGCAACCTTTCGCTGGACGCCTTTGCCGCCCAGCTCGCTAATCCCGTCAACGCGTAGAGCGTCCGCTCGACGATGTTGTCCGTCGGAGCGAGAGCAAAGCGAGATACATGCATCGTCGCGTCACTCGACTTTACGAGTACGTCTGTACTCGAACGGCCTCGAAAGATACAGATTGTCGCCTCTTGGCAGGCGTAGTATTTTACCTACCATGATCCACGGCTCCTTTCCCTTCTTCCGTCTTGCCTATCGCTACGGGATGTACATCGTAGCCGCGTGGGGTGCCGTCTACATTCGCAGAGGGCTTAAGCGCCGCCGCGAGGCGATCGCTCAAAGCTGGCCCTCGGTTGAAGGAATCGTCCTCAGCGGCGTAGTCACTGCCATCCCTAAGACCTCGCACTTCCACGCCACGCTGCAATATACCTACTTTCTGGACGAGTACCGCGTCGGCAAGTACGTTCACGAGTTCTCCAACGAGCCTGACGCAGACGACTTCGTCCGCCAGCTCAAGGACAAGCGCGTCCAGATCCGCTACAAGCAGTCCAACCCCAACAAATCCGTTCTTGAACAAAGCATCGTCGAGCAACACTACCTACCCACTCCCCATCTCAACTGATCCGCCTGAAAAACGGGAATTGCGAACGATAATCGCGCAGGATGAATCGTATAATCTTGCTATGCACACGCATTCAGAGATCCAGCCAATCGTTGGCGTCATCATGGGCAGCCGCAGTGATTTTGCCGTCATGCGCGGAGCCGTCGAGATTCTGCGCGAGTTCGGCGTGCCCTACGAGGCTCGCGTCGTCTCGGCGCACCGCACCCCGGAGCTGATGTTCGCCTACGCGGATTCCGCCGTAGCGCGTGGCCTGCGCGTCATCATCGCCGGAGCCGGCGGAGCGGCGCATCTACCGGGAATGGTTGCCGCCAACACGGTCGTCCCTGTGCTCGGCGTTCCCATTGCCGCGACGGCGCTGCAAGGCTTCGACTCGCTGCTCTCCATCGTGCAGATGCCCAAGGGAATTCCCGTCGGAACGCTGGCCATCGGCGCTCCCGGAGCGGCCAACGCAGGCCTGCTCGCGATTCAGATTCTGGCGACCACCGACCCTGCTCTGCAAGCCAAGCTAATCCAATGGCGTGCGGCACGGCGCGACGAGGTTCTAGCCCAGTCGCTCGAAGACGAGGCCCAGGCGTGAGCGAGACTTTAACTCCTCAGCCAGAAGCCGCTCAACCCGGCTCAACGATCACTGCCATCCCAACCATTCTTCCCGGCGCAACCATCGGAATCTTCGGCGGCGGCCAACTCGGACGGCTCACCGCAATGGCCGCGCGTGGCATGGGCTACCGCATTCTGGTGCTGGATCCCGATCCGGCCTGTCCGGCGCGCTTCATCGTCGATGGATGCATCGAGGCGGGCTGGGACGACAGCCGCGAGGCCGCCAATCTTGCTCGCGGATGCGACGTCGTCACTCTGGAGATCGAGCAGATTGCGCTGGCTAGCATGGACGCCGCCGCGCACTATGCGCCCGTGCGCCCCAGCCGATCAATGCTGGCCGTCATTCAGGATCGCATCGAGCAGAAGGACTGGCTGCGCCGCAACCACTTTCCCCTCGGCGACTACCGCGCCGTCCGTTCGCTCGAAGAGCTGCGCGAGGCCATAACAACCCTCGGCGGCAAGTGCTTCTGCAAGAGCGCCACCGGAGGCTATGACGGTCGCGGCCAAGGCAAGGTCGGCTTCGCAGCAGAGTCTTCAACCGCATCGGAAGCTCGCCCCACCGTCTCCGAAGAAGAGATTCGCGGCGCATGGGAGGCTCTCGGCGAAGGCCCCGGAGTCGTCGAGAAGGCCGTCGAACTGGATCGCGAGATCTCCATCCTCGTAGCCCGTTCGCCCAGCGGACAGGTCAAGGTCTATCCCCCCGCGCTGAACCACCACGAAAATCAGATTCTTGCCTGGAGCGTGATCCCTGCGCCCCTACCCGACGCCATGGCCGCCGAGGCGCGTCAGATCGCCGAAGCCATCGCCGACGCCTTCCAGCTTGAAGGCATCCTCGCCGTTGAACTCTTCGTCACCCGTGACGGTCGTCTTCTAGTCAACGAGTTGGCCCCGCGTCCGCACAACAGCTACCACGCCAGCGAGCGCGCCTGCGTCACCAGTCAGTTCGAGCAGTTTGTCCGCGCCGTCTGCAACCTGCCTCTGGGCGAGACGGACGTCGTCAAGCCAGCCGCCATCGCCAACCTGCTCGGCGACCTATGGCTCAGCCCCGAAGGCCCCCGCGTTCCGAACTTCGACCGCGCCCTGGCCGTCCCCGGCGTCCGCCTGCATCTCTACGAGAAGCAGCGTCCGCGCAAGGGGCGCAAGATGGGCCACCTCTCCGCCGTCGCCCGCACCCCGGAAGAGGCCGTAGAACTGGTTCTCCGCGCCAAGGCACTGCTCTAGTCCCGCGGGCGTTTCTTGATCTCCACGTTGAGCCGCTTGATCTTCTGATTGAGGGTCGAGAGGGGAATCTTGAAGTACTCCGAGGCCTCGGTCTGGTTCCAGTGGCAGCGCTCCAGCCGATCGGTGATGATTCGCCGCTCGATCTCCTCCATCATGTCGAAGAGGCTGGCGTCGGTCTTGTAGTCGAGCAGGTTGGCCGAGTAGGTGTTGCCCGTCAGCGAAGCAGGCAGCAGGTCGGGAGTGATGGTCTTCGTCGTAGACAGAACCACGCCGCGCTCCATCGCATTCTCCAGCTCGCGCACATTGCCCGGCCACTCGTAGTCCATCAGGATGCGCATCGCCTCCGCGTCGAGCGTCGGCACCGGAACGTCGTTCTCGTCGGCGTAGAGCTTGAGAAAGTGCGCAGCCAGCAGCGGAATATCCTGCCTGCGAGCGCGCAGCGGCGGCAGTTCCAGGCAGATCACATTCAGCCGATAGAACAGGTCTTCGCGAAATCTCCCCTCGCGCACCGCCTCCTGTAGATCGACATTGGTAGCGGCGATAATCCGCACGTCCACCTGAATCTCCTCCGTGCCGCCCAGATGCATGAAGCGGCGATCCTGCAAGACGCGCAGAATCTTGGCCTGCATATCCATGCCCATCGTGCCGATCTCGTCGAGGAAGAGTGTCCCGCCGTTGGCGACCTCGAACAATCCCTTCTTCGCCGCAATGGCCGAAGTAAACGCACCGCGCACATGGCCGAAGAGGGTGGACTCCAACAACTCCGACGGCACTGAGCCTGTATTTACCGGCACGAACGGTTTGTTTCGGCGTGGAGAGTTGGCGTGCAAAGCCTTGGCAATCAGCTCCTTGCCCGTACCGCTCTCGCCCTGCACCAGGACGGTCGAACGGCTGGGAGCAACCTGCGCGACCAAGTCGAACAGACGCAGCATCGGCTCGCTCTTGCCCACGATGTTCTCGAAGTTGTACCTCTGCTTCAGCGCGCGTTTGAGCTGTACCAGCTCTTCTTCAGCGCGATGCCGCCCGATGGCGGCGCGAATATCGGCCAGCAGCTTCTCGTTGTCCCACGGCTTCTGAACGAAGTTCTCCGCCCCCGCGTGGATCGCATCGACCACGTTCGAGACCTTGCCAAACGCCGTAATCATAATGACAGGCAGCGTCGGATGCATCTCCAGAATCCGCGGCAACAGGTCGATTCCGCTCTCTCCCGGCAACGCGAGGTCGAGCAGCAGCAGGTCGAACTCGCTGCTCTCCAGCTCTTCCAGGCCGTTCGGCCCGTCTATAGCCAGCGTGACCTCGAATCCCTCCAGCGTCAGCAACGTCTCCAGAGACTCGCGGATCGCCGCCTCGTCGTCGATGATCAGAATCCGCGCCGGCCCCACCACGCGAGCATCCGCCCCCACCAGACGTGGCTCCACTGCATCCATATTCAGATCAGACATATCAGAGTTCACCACAGCATTCGCTTGCGACATAGACCTTCTTCAACCTTCGCTTATCGCCGATTGCAACTCCGGCTTCACAACCACTCTAAACTCCAACCGCGCTCCGTGCATCGTGAGCGGTTTTATCCTCTCCATCCGCCGATGGAATCGAGGAGTCCGGCGCCGCAATCTCTGGAAACACCAGCCGAAACGTCGTCCCCACGCCAACCGTACTCTCCACCTGCATCTTGCCCCCATGCTCCTGCATAATGCCGTAGCTCACCGCCAACCCCAGCCCGGTCCCCTTGTGCTGGCCCTTGCCCGGCTTGGTCTTGGTGGTAAAGAAGGGGTCGAAGATGCGATGCAGATGCTCCGCCTCAATGCCTCCGCCGAAGTCCTGCACCACCACCGTAACCAGTCCTGCCGCGTGTTCTGTGGCGATGCGTACCCTTCCGTCGGGCCTGCCGTGCATGGCGTCGCGCGCGTTCAGCAGCAGATTCAATACCACCTGTTGCAGCTTGCCCTCGTTGCCATGGATGCGCGGCAAATCGGCGTCCAGCGCGGTCTCCACGCGAATCTGCGCGGTCTTGAACTGATGGTCTACCAGCGTCAGCGTGTCGTGCAGCATCCGGTTCAGATCGACCGAGCCGAACTCGCTGCTTCCCGTGCGCGAAAAGTTCAACAGCCCGTTGACGATCTCCGACGCGCGAAACGTCTGCTGGGTAATCTTCTCCAGCACCGGAGCGATTCTCGCGTCCTGCTCCATCATCGGACGCATCTGCTTGGCCAGCATCTGGGTGTAGCTGCTGATGACGGCCAGCGGAGTGTTGACCTCGTGAGCCACTCCCGCCGCCAGCAGGCCAATCGACGAGAGCTTCTCGGCCTGCGTCAACTGCGCCTCCAACTCCATGCGGTCGGTGATGTCGTCGACCAGCACGATCCTGCCCACCACGCTGAACTCCCGCGTCAACAACGGAGCAATCGCAATGTTGGCGATGCGCGTCTCTCCGGTCGGCAGAGCCAGACGAATCTTGTAAAACGTGTGCGTCCCCTGCTCCTCGCGCACACTGTCGAAGTGCGTCATGAACTCCGCCGGAAAGATCGACGCCAGCGGCTGGCACAGAGCATCGCCCCGCGACCGCGCGTACATCGTCTCCATCTGCGTATTCCAGCTCTCGATGCGGTCGTCGAGATCCACCGCGAAGACGCCAATATGGATCGACTCCACAATATTCTCGTGGAACTCCTTCAACCGCTCGAACTCGCCGATCTTCTGCTCCAGCCGGCGATAGAGTTGCGCATTCTGAATCGCGATTCCGATGTATCCGGCCAGCGAGCCCAGAATCTCCATGTCTTCGCTCGACAGAAAGTCTCCCGCATCGGTGCGCCCCAGGCCGATGATCGCCACCGTGCGCGTCCCTCCGCCCATGCGATTGGCCACGCGACAGGGCAGGTAGTAGTTCAGGTCGAGCAGCCCAGCGCTCCTCTGTTGCTCTGCGGGCAGGCGCAACACCTGCTGCGGATTCTCCAAAAAGAGGTGGTCGTCGGCGCCTCTGCGATCGAAGTCCAGAAAACGCAGGTCGAGCGTGTGCTGCTCGGCCTCGTCCAGATTGGCCAACCCATGCGATGCCGCCAGTTCAAACCGCTGACCCCGTCCCGCCAGCGCATAGACTCCGCCAGCGGCCACGGATGCATCCGCCTCGCTCTCCGCCGCCAGAAAGACCGCGACGCGCGTTACCAACAACGTCTCCGGCAACCGTTCCACAATCGACTCCACCAGCGCGCCGAGGTCGGTCTGCGAGTTCAAGCTGCGCCCAAAGTCGATCAGCGTCTCGCGATAGTCGAAGCTCTTCTGGTCGAAGACGCGATCCACCCGCGCCTGAATCATCCGCTTCACCGGATCGAAGACCAGCCCAGTCACCATGATCGCCACCAGCAACCCGCCCGCCCCCAGCACTGGCAGACGCGTATGTACGATCACTCCGCCCAGCGCCACCAGCCCGAAGTACAGACCCACCACCGAAGCCGTCGCCAGCGTATACGTCACGCCGCGCTTGAAGATCAGATCCACGTCCATCAGCCGATAGCGCACAATCGCCCAACTGAAGGTCAGCGGCAGCAGAACCAGAGCCAGAAGAACGATCTTCGCCAGCAGCATTGGAACGGTAAAGCCCATCAGATAGGGAATCGCATACAGCAGCGTAAACGGCCCCACCGCCAGAAACGTTCCCCGCGTCAGCCACTTCAACTGCTGCCGCTCCAACCCCGCTCCAGCGCGCAGATAGCGCCGATAGAAGACCACCGCCGCCACCACATAGTACAGCGCCATGTAGCCCACGCCGATCTGATCCAGACGATGGCTCAACACCCCCGTAGCCGACCACATCTCGATCGCCCACACCTGCAATCCCACCAGAAACGCGCCCGGAACATACAGCAGCGTCGCCAGAAGACGGCGCGGCTTCTTCGTTTCGACCTTGTCGCCCGTCGCATCCGAGAAGCTCACCGCAAAGTGCAGAAACAGCGCTGGCTGCAACATATTAGCGATCAGGTTGCCCCAGTAGATGACGCTGTCAAACAGCCCCGGCTCGCCGGTCGACTTGAACGCGTACAGCACGAACGAGACCAGACAGAAGACGTAGAAGTGGGTGGACTTCGGAGCCGTCCACCGGCGCAGCATCACATACAGCCCGATCAGCAGATACACCAGCGCGATCAACCGCGATCCATGCGCCATGCTGCGATCCTCCGGCAGCAGGTAGACCTGCACCGGAAAGCTGGCAATCGCCTCCTGCCCCGAGGCTCCCGGCAGCGGACGCAGGATCGAGTAGCTGGCCGCGTGATCCCAGATTCCATTGCGATACATTGCGCGCACCTGCGCTGCCAGTCGCGGCGTAGCCTCGCCGTTGATCGCCTGTAGAACGTCGCCAACGTGAATTCCCGCCTTGGAGCCGGGCGAATCCTCCGCAACCCGATCCGCCCGCAGCCCGCCCTGCGCCTCGACCCACGTCACCCCGTCGGTCGGGAAATCCAGCCCCAGCTCCTGCGCTAGGTTGAAGCCCGCCAGGACGCATACTCCCAACGTCGCAAGAGCCAGCGCGACGGCAAGAATTCGTACCTGAAAGGCGTCTCTCATATATGTGTTCGAAAAATGTCCGAGTCTCGTACTTCCTCATGGAGGCAACGCAGCGCCGGAGTTAGAGCTGTTTCTGAATTACTGGTAGACCCCTTTGTTTGTCATTCCGTAGCGAAGCGGAGGAATCTGCTTCTTTTCATTCGACGACGGTACAGGCCATTACGAGAACGGTTTAATGTGATGCAGCATATCAATAGCCAAACGGAAACTCACAAAATTCAAGAAATCTGGCTCCGGCCACTGATTGACCTACCAATAATCATACCCACTTCTGCATCACAAATATCTAAAACATAACCGGGGGCATGGACGGAGCGAAACGCCAGCGGCGCGCCCTATCCCAGCCAGAGCCGAAGGATAGGTGTGCCCCCTCTGTGGAGTTCCAGTATTGCCTCGGGGGCTAAAGCCCCGTTGAAAATAGGCTGCTTACGGCGCGGCTAAAGCCGCGCCCTTCCGGTCATAGCCATTGGGAAAGTCCGCTCTCGGGGAAAGGAAAAGCAGATTCCTCCGCTGCGCTGCGGAATGACAAAGTGTCTTGCGGAATGACAGAGATGTTCTGCGGAATGACATGCAGGACGGTGAAATGATAAACAGGTTCCGGGATTCGTAGACCCCACCTTAGGCGCGATGAAGCTGCGCCGAAGAGGTGCGCCCATATTCTCGGATGGCGTGTTGCTATTGCTTCGGGCTTCAGAGCAGCAGCATGCAGTCGCCATAGGAGTAGAAGCGATACTGCGCGCGAACGGCGTGGGCGTAGGCGGCTAGAATCTTCTGGCGGCCTTGCTCTGCGCGGTCATTGGCGGTTTGGGTTGGAGTTGTCTGACTTGGAGCGGAGCAATTCGGCTTTGCGGCGAACGGGGTGGCTACGAAGGCTGCGACCAGCATCAGGAGGGTCGATTCGGGCAGGTGAAAGTTGGTCAGCAGTCCTCCGACGATGCGGAAGCGATGGCCGGGCGCGATGAAGATGGAGGTCGCCCCGGAGTGCGCGCGCAGGCTCGTCTCTCCGGCTCGCTCGGCCTCTGAGGCGATGTGTTCCAGGGTGCGCGTGGTGGTGGTTCCGGCGGCGATGACTCTGCGGCCCTCGGCGCGGGCGCGGTTGATCGCCGCGGCGGTGGACTCGGGCAGGGTGTAGCGCTCGCTGTGCAGGCGGATCTGGTCGAGCCGTTCGACCCGCACTGGCTGGAAGGTTCCCAGGCCGACGTGCAGCGTGATGGTGGCGATCTTCACGCCGCGAGCTTGTAGCGCAGCGAGAACCTGCGGGGTGAAGTGCAGTCCGGCGGTGGGCGCCGCCGCAGAGCCGAGTTGCTGCGAGTAGACCGTCTGGTAGCGCTCGCGATCCTCGGCGGAGTCGGGCTGCTCGGCCTGATCGCGGTGGATGTAGGGCGGTAGAGGCATGTGGCCGATGCACGCGATGGTTGCGTAGAAGTCCTCGGTGGGGGCAAAGCGCAGGGTACGCTCGCCAAACTCTCCGGTGGCTACGATTTCGGCGGTCAGCACGGGCTGGGCGGAGCGACCCGCCTCTGCGTGGGGCTCGAAGAACAGAAGAGTCTCGCCGGGCTGAACCTTGCGTGCGGGGCGGACCAGAGCGTGCCAGAGGTTCTCTTCGGGGTGCGCGGAATTCTCCAACTGCTCGGTGAGCAAGACCTCGATCTGGCCGCTGGGATCGGGCGAGTTGGCCTGTGTGCGTGCTCCGCGGCGAGTGGCAAAGAGGCGCGCAGGGAGAACGCGCGAGTCGTTGAGAACCAGCAGGTCGCCGGGCTGAAGGTGGTCGGGAAGGCTGGTGAAACGCTCGTCTACGAGTGCTGGCTCGTTTGGCTGCGGAGCGCGATGGAGGACGAGCATGCGGCTCGATCCGCGCTCGGCGGGGGGATGCTGGGCGATGAGGGATTCGGGGAGATCGAAGTGGAAATCCGAGACGAGCATTGAGTTGGAATTCGAGAGAGGCACGGTTTTAAGTTTAGAGCGTTTTTGGCAATGGTGTAGAGCGTTGCGGCGGTCGGCGAAATGCGGGGATTCTTCGCTTCGCTCAGAATGACAAACAAAGACAACAGCAAAAGCAAGGGCAAAAGCAGATTCCTCCGCTTCGCTGCGGAATGACAAGCGAATAGGGTATTGCAATGCCGAAATAGTCCTATGTCTTGGACTTTAGACTTGGGCGTGAGCCCTAATGGATCATTGCGACGGAGCGGTCGAGGACGGCTTGCACCGTCTCCGGTGTGACTTCACTGGCGGGAACGTGTGCGGGCCAGGTGACGATCACGCGCGAGAAGGGCTTGGGAATCATGAACCTGTCCCACGAGCGCAGCTCCCAGGCGCGCTCGGGGTAGACGTAGAAGCTGCCGACCCAGGTTCCGCCGGGCTTGCCGTCTGAGCCGATCTCCCCGACCGAGTTGGCTAGCTGCGCGGTTCCCGGCTTGGCGACGTAGACGGGCCCGCGCGGGCCGTCGGCGGTGATGGCGCAGATATGGCCAGCGGCGTAGGCCATCTTCATGCCACGCAGTCCGGCGGCGCCGCCGCGTGAGCTGGAGCCGCGAATGACACGGAAGCCCAGTAGCTTGATGGTGCGGGTAATCAGCTCGCCGTCGAAGCTGGAGCTAACCAGAATTGCAATATTCAGGTCGCGAAAGCGATGCGCGCAGACCAGCAACGAGCGATGCCAGAAGGCAAAGACGGAGGGGCCGGGGATCAGGTCGCCTCGGGTCACTCCCGGTTCTATGCGTTCTTCATAGCGCAGGGTCATGCCGATCAGGCGGACGACGAGCGCTACCAGAGGCGGCACAACGATCAGAGCAAGGCGCTGGATCAGGCTCAGCTTCGGCTTGGCAACAGTTGGCACAGAATTAGTTTAGCGGGAGGAGGCGACCGTATGCCAAAGCAATTACAGGGGCGATTCTTCCGCTCGGCCCAAATGGACGTATTTGTGCGACAATTATGTGTGCAAAAGGGCTCTTTTCAGGTGCACAGTAGTCAGGAGATATTTTTATGGGCGACCTATTTCAACCGATGCATCTGCTCGTGATTGGCCTCATCGTAATCGTGCTCTTCGGCGGCAAGAAGCTGCCAGAACTGGGCAAGGGCCTCGGCGAAGGACTGCGCGGCTTCAAGTCCGGGCTGAAGGGCCTTGAAGAAGAGGCTCAGACGGACGAGCAGAAGAAGAAGGAAGAGCTGGAGGCCAAGGCGTATCAGGAGGCCAAGCTCGCAGCCGAGGCGCGTGTCGCCGCGGAGGCTCGCGTTGCTGCGGAACTGAAGGCTGCTGCCGATCGCGAACACGACACCGTCATCAAGTAGGACTTCTGTTTACGATGATGCGTCGTTTGGATCATTCTTGCTGGGGATTTGGATCGTCGCCGAACCTTTTACTTGAGCGATGAGGCTTCGGGATACAGCCACTCTGGTTTTGCTCTGGCCGGGTCGAAAGAACGACAGAGATTCTGAGCTTTGCTCAGAATGACGCCTCAAGGGGTAAATGATGACTCCGGGGAGTTGTTTTTCAGCGTCTCTCTAGGCTGGCGGAGTTACATTGCGATCAGGACTACGGCGATTGCTGCCGTGGCCATGCCGATGGCCTGCCGACGGGTGGGCCATTCGCCCAGGGCCAGCGCCGCCAGAAGAATCGTGGTTGCGGGGTAGAGCGAGGCAAGCACGGCGGCTACGTCCAGCCTGCCTGCGCGGGTCGCCGCTATAAAAAGCATGTTGCCCGAGGTATCCAGCAGCGCGGTCGCCAAAGCCCAGCCTACGGCTTTGCGATTGAGGCGGATGCGTGACCTGTTTGCTTTTTCGGGCCGCGAGCCTAGAGCCAAAAGCATGAGCGAGCAGACGCAGAGGCTGCCGATGCGTGAGGTTGCCATTGGCCAGATCACTCCTGCGGGACCAGCCATCTTGAGCGCTACGAAGTAGAATCCAAAGCCGATGCCGGCCAGCGTTGCCAGCAGCATGGTTCCGCCGGCGATGGGTTGAGTTTCTCCCCGAGATGTTTCATCGGATGAACCGGCGGCGATCAGCCAGATTGCCAGTCCTGCCACGACGAAGCCAAGCAGGGGGCGCTCTCCCGGGGAGCCGTCCATCCACATTGCTACGGCGGCGGGAATGGCTGCGGCCAGAAGTCCGCTGATTGCGGCCGACGCGCCCATTGCTCCGCGCGAGAGAGCGATGTAGAAGGCCGTCAGGGAGAGTCCGCCGAGGACTCCCGCAGCCAGTCCCCAGGCCAGCAGAGCGCCGTGTGGAGCGGCGTCTCCGCGCAGGTGCGCGATGCCGAGGAGCACGACAAAGCTGGTGATGTGGCTGAGCAGAATGACGCGCAGAGCCGCGCGAATGCTGCCCCCGGCGGCCTTGACGCCCATGCCGCCGGAGAAGTCGCTGCCGCCCCATATTGCCGCCGCAGCCAGAGCGAGCAGCGCATTGCCGCTGAACAGAGTATTCATCGCGTCCATTCAGACTATTGCGCGGCGACGGGTCGCGGTCGGGCCTGTATCGCCGAGGGGTAGTAGCCCTGCCGGGCCAGAACCGTCAGGCCGGGGCGCAGGACGCGCACCTCCAACTTGCGGTACTTGCCGTCGATCAGCGGTTCCTGCGTGATGTAGTCGAGCGTGTAGCGGCTGCGCACCTCTTCGGCGATGCGGCTGAAGCTCTTCTCGATCGCTCCCGACATGTACTCCGCGTCGAAGACTCCGCCGGTTGCGGTGGAGTACTTTGGCAGAATGTTGTCGCTCATGGTGAGCGGCAGGTGGACGCGGTCGAGGAAGCCCAGCACCGGCAGGGAAGAGTCTCCTACCAGCGTTCCGTCCACCTCGATGCTGTTGGTTTGCAGATACTTGACGACGTCCTTGAAGTGGGCCGTGCTGCCATATTCTTTGCCGTCGGAGATGACGTAGATGACGCGGCGGCGTTCGACCGGCTTGCGGCTGAGTGCGGTGGCTGCGGCCAGAATCGCGTCGTTCAGTACGTGGTACTCTTTCGGCGCGTTCAACTGAATTCCGGTGTGGCCGCGCGACGATGCCGTGTTCGGGTCGAAGTTCTGGTTGTTGATGACCGTGGTCTGCGACATGGGGCCGCTGAGATCTCCCGCCAGCAACTGATCGCGTCCCTGTCCCTTCGACTCTTCGATGGCCTGCGTCAGTCGCGCGCTATCGGCTCCGGTAAAGTCCGTCAGCAGCTTGGGTCCGTTGTTGTAGGTGTAGACCGCGACTTCATCGTACTTGGTGAAGGCTCCCTGCAAGGCTCCCAGAGCGGCGTTCACGCGATCCATGTCGTGACTGTTGAGGGTCTGGTCGACGATGATGGCCACGGAGAGAGGAAAGGCGTCGGTGGTAAAGCGGGTGATGTGCTGTAGCAGGCCGTTCTCGTAGACCTGAATCTCGCGGGCGGTCAGCCCGGCCACCAGCTTGCCCTTTGAGTCCTTCACCGTAAATGGCACGTTGACGTCGTTTACGCCGACGTGGATGGTCATGCCGCTGTCGGCCTCGTCCCCGGTAACTTGATAGGGTTTGGGCTGAGCGCTCGGCGCTGGCTTTGGCGCGGGGGCTACTGGAGCGGGCGCAGGCGCGCCGTTCGCGGTAGAGTCGCCGGTGGTAGCGGCTGTCGTTCCCTTGCCGGGGGCGACCGAGGTCAGGTTGGGCAAGGTGGCCTGCGGCTTGGGAGCGTCAGGGATCGTCTGTAGCGCAAGATTCTCCTGCGCGGCGGCGGGCTGTGGCTGCGCAACCTGAGACTGCGCGAGCTTTGTCTGTGCCTGTGCGCCAAGCATTACCAACGCCATTGATCCTGCCAATATGCTATTTCTCAACTTGAAGACCCCCGTGCCATACCTCTATGAGAGTACCAGTGGCGAACGGAGACTGCCAGCGGTGCGCCTTGATTGACCGCGCGACCTCTCGTCGTGCGGCATGTCGCAAGATGGTTGGACGCAGTTGGCCCCGGCAACGTTGTGTCGAGAACAATATTGCAAAGGCTTGAGGAAGGCTGTTGGGGAGTTGAGCGTTTTGGGTGATGGTATAGACCGTATTGCGGCTAGCAAAAAGCAGATTCCTTCGCTTTGCTACGGAATGACAAGAAAATTGGCCGATAGCATTCCGAAATAGCTCAAAGGGGTAGAGTTTTGTGGCGCGAGCAAAATGCGGGGATTCTTCGCTTCGCTCAGAATGACAATTCTTAAGAGGGCATCGTTCAGGATGACAATGGGCTTTTCTCTACGGGGATAGCGGGAAAGCCCAAACCAAATCGACGCGGCTCCGTCTAAATTTGGGTAATCGTTGGCATAATGAACTATGCGCTTTCTGCGAATCGCTGCCGCTGTTGTGTCCCTCTCTCTGCTTCCAGCGCTGCTTGCGCAGGAGGCTCCCTCGCCCGATGGGCCGCCGCCGGCGTCGGATGCTCCCGCGTTGGCGACGAACGACCTTGACGCGCCGACTCTCAACATCAACGTCAATCTGGTCAACCTGTACTTCTCTGCGCGGGATAAAGACGGATTCGTCATCAATCTGTCCAAGGGCGAGTGCGCCGTTAGCGAGGACAAGGTTCCGCAGTCGATCAAGAACTTTACGCAGGAGAAGAAGCTACCGCTGACCATCGGCATTCTGCTGGATACTTCGGGTTCGCAGACCAACGTTCTGCCGCTGGAGAAGGAGTCTGGCGCAACCTTTCTGCGCGACGTTCTTAAGCCCAAGGACGAGGCGTTTCTCATCTCCTTCGACATCAACGTGAATCTGCTGTCCGACTACACCAACCGCGCCAGCGAGATCCAGCGCGCGCTGAACAAGGCCTCCATCAATACCGGCGCAGGAACCGGTTCGGTTACGGGAAACGGCGAGCCGCGCGGAACGCTGCTGTTCGACGCTGTCTATCTGGCGGCAAACGAAAAGCTGCGCATGGAGGCGGGGCGCAAGGTTCTGGTGCTGCTGACCGATGGAGGCGATCAGGGGTCGCAGGAGACGCTGAAGAGTTCCATTGAGGCCGCGCAGAAGGCTAACGCCATTGTCTACGTCATTCTGATCGCAGACCACGGATTTTATGGCGGAGGGGGTTTCAACCTCGCCGATTCCGGTGCGCGCGATATGCAGCAACTCGCCAGCGAGACCGGAGGCCGTGTCATCAATGTGGGACACGACGGCAAGAAGCTGGAGGACGCCTTCAACCAGATTCAGGACGAGTTGCGCACCCAGTACCTGCTCAGCTATACGCCGACCAACGCCAAGACCGACGGAACCTTTCGCAAGCTCGACCTCAACTGCGGCAAAGGATTGAAGATCGAGACGCGCAAAGGCTACTACGCCATCGCCGCGAACGACGCTAGCAACTAGCATTCTGAGTCAGTCGGTAGTTGAAGTTATCGGTTGGGCCTTTGGCTCTTGCCATACAAGAGCAAAGGCAAAGGCTCGTAGTGCGATCTGGATTCATCCCACCCATCGCTGATGAAACCGCGATGGATGGGGCACCCGGCGGTACTAGAGCATTTTAGGCAATCTGTAGACCTTGCTGCGACGAGAAGAAGCAGATTCCTCCGCTTCGCTGCGGAATGACAAACAAAAGATGCTGCGGAATGACAAACATGTTGGTTTATAGCAATTCCTAAAATGTACTATGCCTCCATTGCGCCGGAGTAGACCGCCATGCCTGCGACGGCATCGACGCCCATTGCGTCGAGCGCGTCGATCTCGGCGCGCTCTTTGATGCCTCCGGCGACGATTAGCTGTTTAGCGGTGCAGGCGCGTAGGACTGCCGCGACGTCCAGCGGGAAGCCCTGCATCGTTCCCTCGGTGTCGACGTGGGTGTAGAGGAAGGCGGCGCAGGAGTCTTCGAGCCAGGTGACTGCCTCTTCGGGGGTTAGCTCGACCGAGTCCTTCCAACCCTTCACGGCCACGCGTCCGCCCTTGGTATCGACCGAGAAGCAGAGGGCTTCTTCGCCCAGCGTGCGCTTCAACTCCTCGGCAAATTCGAGGCGGATGATCTTGTGGCGACGCTTCTCGCCCGCCTCGGCCACGCCGAAGAGACTCGATCCATAGATGACGCGCTTGGCTCCGACATCGAGCAGGGTGCGGCCATCGCCAGCGGTCTTCAGACCTCCGCCGACCTGGCAGGGAAGACGCTTGCAGATCATCTCGATCAGCTTGCGATTCTCGCCTTGGCGCATCGCTGCGTCGAGATCGATGAGTTGGACGAGCGGGTACTTCTCGAACCGAGTAATCCAATACTCGAAGTCGTCGAAGGCTAGCTTGAGCTTCTCGCCCTGCACTAGCTGCACAATCCGTCCGCCCATCAAATCAATCGAAGGAATCAACATCGTTTTATCTCTCCTGAAATATCGCTATAGCAAAAGTAGTAGGTCGGGCTTTCAGCCCTCAGTCTGTTTGCCTAATGCAACCCTAGGCCTACGGCCTAGGCTGGTATAGATCGGGCCTTTGGCCCTTGGTTAGAACATTTTTGGTAATGGAGTAGACCATTGTGAAGCAAAAAAGCAGATTCCTTCGCTTTGCTACGGAATGACAAACAAATTGCTACATAATCGGTGCGCTCGGTGCAAATCGGGGTTAAGCCTTTAGCAGGGCAGGCGGACGCTGATGCCTGCTTGTTGCAACTGGGCTTTCAGTTCGCGCGAATCGGTGACGCCGAAGTGGAAGATGCTGGCGGCGAGTGCTGCGTCGGCCTTGCCACGGCCAAAGACCTCGGCGAAGTGCTCGGCGGTACCCGCGCCACCGCTGGCGATGACGGGGATCTGGACTGACTCGCTGACTGCTGCGGTCAGTTCGCAGTCGAAGCCATTGCGCATTCCGTCGGTGTCCATGCTGGTGAGAAGGATCTCTCCGGCACCGCGCGATTCGGCCTCTTTTGCCCAATCCACCACGCGCAGGCCGGTTGGCTTGCGCCCGCCGCTGACGTAGACCTCGGCGTCTTCTACGCCCTTTGCGCCGCGTCGTGCGTCGATGGCCACGATGACGGCCTGCGCGCCGAAGCTGCCGCCGATCTCGCCGATCAGTTCGGGGCGCGCGATTGCCGACGAGTTGATGCTGACCTTGTCTGCGCCTGCGTTGAAGACGGCTGCGGCGTCGTCGGCTGTGCGTATGCCGCCGCCCACGGTGAAGGGGACGAAGAGCTTGGCCGCCGCGCGTCGCACGGTGTCAAGCAGGGTTCCGCGGCCCTCGTGCGTCGCGGTAATGTCGAGCAGGACGATCTCATCGGCTCCCGCCGCTGCGTGGCGATGCGCCAGCTCCGCCGGGTCGCCTGCGTCAACGATGTCGACGAACTGTACGCCCTTCACAACGCGCCCGCCTCGTACGTCCAGACAGGCAATAATTCTCTTCGTCAGCATGTTGTTGACCTCTTGTTGATTCTTGCGCGGTACTGCTACCGATAATTTTGCTAATGGTGTAGTTGCCTGGCGAGCAAAATGCGGGGATTCTTCGCTCCGCTCAGAATGACAATACTCAAGAAGGCATCGTTCAGAATGACAATAGATTTCCGGCCTATGGCAATAGTCCGGTTTGTACAAGTTTAAAGCATTCCCTCGGGGGCTAAAGCCCATGGGAAGTAGGCGAGTTGCGGTACGCCTGAAGGCGTACCCTTCCGTACCCGCTGAATCTGTAATTTCTGCGCAAGCTAAAGCTGCGCCTTTTTAAAGCATAAAGTTATGTAGACCTTTACCTAAGCCTTGGTGAAGCGCGTCTCCTGTTTTTCGCGATGGCGTTCGAGGGCCAGTACGATGAGGCGGTCGATGAGCTTTTTATAGGGGATTCCGCTGGCCTTCCATAGCTTGGGGTACATCGAGATGCTGGTAAAGCCGGGCATGGTGTTGATCTCGTTGAGGTAGATGCGCGGCTTGGTCTTCTGGCCCTTGATTTTGCTCGCTGGCTCCATGAGGAAGTCGACGCGGGCAAGGCCGGAGCAGTCGCAGGCGCGGAAGGCGGCGAGCGCCATCTGGCGGATCTGCTTGGACTCGGCGGCAGTGATCTGCGCGGGAATGATGGGGATCGACGGCTCTTCGGGCGAGTCGGCGTACTTCGAGTCGTAGTCGTAGAACTCCTTGTTGGGGACGATCTCGCCGACGACCGATGCCTCGGGCTCGTCGTTGCCCAGAACGGCGACCTCGAACTCGCGCGGCTTGACGCCGGGGCCGCCGACGCCCTGCTCGATGACCAGCTTGCGGTCGAAGCTGGCGGCGAGGTCAAGCGCGGGAGCCAGCTCGCTGCGGTTGTGAACCTTGCTGATGCCGACGCTGGAACCGAGGTTCGCTGGCTTGACGAAGAGCGGGTAGGCCAGCGACTTCTCGATGAGGCGGGTTGCGCGTTTTGGGTTGGCGCGCCACTGGCTGCGCAGCAGGACGACGTGCGGCGTCTGGGGCAGGCCGGCGGCGGCAAAGAGTCGCTTCATCGCATCCTTGTCCATGCCCGCCGAGGAGCCGAGAACGCCCGAGCCGACGTAGGCGATGTCGGCCAACTCGAAGAGGCCCTGGATGGTGCCGTCCTCGCCAAAGGTGCCGTGCAGCACGGGGAAGATAACATCGAGCGAGGCGGCGAGAGGGTTGCCGGGATGCGCCAGCTCTACGCTGGAGATGCTGCTCAGGCGCAGGGAATCTATAGTCTGCAAGTGCGCGGGAATGCTGAGCGGCTCGCCACTGCGCAGGACCGCGGCGGCGGTGGCGAACTCGGCCTCCTGCGCGGCTCCGGGCAGCTTTGCCGTGGCGAGGTCGCCGCTGCCGAGCAGTCGCTCCGCTTCGTTGCCGCTGAGCCAGTGGCCCTGCTTGTCGATGGCGATGGGAACGACCTCGTACCGCTTGCGGTCGATGGCCTTGAGGATGGACGCGCCGGAGAGCAGAGAGACCTCGTGCTCGCCCGAGCGGCCTCCGAAGAGAATGCCTATGCGTAGTTTTTTCTTCATAACGGTCTATTTAGTAGAGTACGACCAAATGCCCGCGCAACGCATCTGGCAGGCAGAGGAAGATGGGGTATCCAAAGAGCTTCCACCGCGCTGAGAGCGTTAAATAATTGCTATCGGCTGAAAAACTGTCGGCCAACTGCAATTTGTCATCCTGAGCGCAGCGAAGGATTCCCGCATTTTGCTTGCAGCGTCACAATCTACGTTATTAGCGGGAAATCTGTAATAGGCAGAGTATTGTGTAGTTTGCACACGCGATCTGCGCTACTCTGGTACGAATTTATCTTTACCTTGCGTGGTGTTCTATAGGAGACCCATTGATGATCGTTCTTCGCAGCAGCAGAATTTTTACGGTGGTGTTGACTGCCGGAGTTTTTCTCTTCGCCTGTGGTGGTTCAATCGCGCAGAGTGCGCCCGCGACTACGTCCGCAGCCAAGCCTGCGCAGAGCGTCTCCGAAAAGATTGCCGCGTCGAAAAATCTGTTGGACATCAACACCGCGACGGCGGCGCAGTTGAAGGCTCTGCCGGGGATGGGCGATGCATATGTGCAGCGTGTCATTGCGGGCAGACCCTACACCGCGAAGAACCAGTTGACCACGCGCGGGATTCTGCCGCAGTCCGCCTACGAACAGATCAAGCTCCAGATCATCGCCCATCGACCGAAGTAGGAAAGTGGGCTTGGCTCTGGGGACAGCCTGCTGCACGAGCGTATTGTGGAATGAATTCAAATCGCAAGCTCTGGGAGGCTTCGTGATTCAGCACATCGTTCGCAGATCGTATGCGGTAATGACAGCAGCAGTTTTCTCGCTGCTTTTAGCTCTGACCGGCTCGATCTGTCAGGCCCAAGCCAAGCTCGATGCGAGTGCGCCGGATGCAAAGGCTGTCGCTGAGATTCTTCCCGGCGCGACCTACGATGTCGCTACCTTCAAGCCGCACGCTGAGAGCGGTATGGGGATGTCCACCAGTATTGGCTCAATGCCCAACGGACGCTTTTTTGCCAAGGGATATACGCTGAAGAGACTTGTCTGCGGAGCATACGACAAGCTGGACTTTCAGTGTTTGAGCGGGCCGAAGTGGTTTGATTCCGACGAGTTTGACATTGAGGCAAAACCGGACGATGCTATCTCCGAACAACTGGTGAAGCTCAGCTGGCAGGAGCGAGCGAAGGTGGGCAAGCGGATGATGCAGGCGCTGTTTGCCGATCGCCTTCAACTGAAGGTTCATCACGAGACGCGCGAGTTGCCGACCTTTGCCCTGGTACTCGCAAAGGGGGGATCGAAGATGGCCGAGGCAAAGACTGATGGCGGCTTCTCAACCAGCAGCGGAAGGACAGAGACGATCCAGACCGATGGAATCTCTATGGAGTCTTTAGTCGAGCAACTCTCTCAACAGTTGGGCCACAGCGTCGTAGACCAGACCGGACTCAAGGGCTTCTACGCCTTCAAGCTGAAGTACGCGAACGATCTGGATGCCAATGCAGACTCGTCCGTGCCCTCGATCTATACCGCGCTTCAGGAGCAGCTTGGCCTGAGGCTGGTGCCGACCAAGGCGCCGGTCGATGTGATTGTCATCGACCACGTCGAGCGGCCTTCGGCGAATTGATGGTTAATTGCTGCCGATCTTGCAATCCTGCGTTGACAAAGGGAATGGGTTGACGGTAGCCTTGATCTAGATGAGCTTTTCGACCGAGCATCGCGGGCATCACCATCATCATGCGCATAGCGTGTTGGCGGCTGTCTGTGGTCGGGCGAAGTAGCAAAACGCACACCAGGATTCCAGAGGCCCGCCGACGCGCACACCGCGAGCGGGCCTTTTTGCTGCGCGCAGGTGGATTCAGAACGCAACTCTTGAAGCCGCAACGAACTTTTGCAAGCAGTCTGAAATGAATTCAACCGTTTGGAAGTATTTATCAGAAGAGACAAGCAACGACTAAATACGGGGATTCTGGCTTCGCCAGAATGACAAATCTAAAGTAGTTGCCAGAATGAGAACGTAAAAAAATATCGAAAGCGAGAATGAGATGAGCGACGTACAGAACGCACCAACAATCGACTTTGCCAAGATGGATGGCCTGGTCCCGGGAATCGTACAGGACGCAAAGACCGGCGAGATGCTGATGCTCGGCTTCCTCAACGAGACCAGCTACCAGAAGACGCTGGAGAGCGGCTTCGTGACCTTCTGGAGCCGCACTCGCCAGAAGCTTTGGATGAAGGGCGAGACCAGCGGCAATCGGTTGCGCATCATCAGCGCCGCAACCGACTGCGATAACGACACGCTGCTGTTCCGCGTTGAGGTTGAGGGCGATGGCCTGGTCTGCCACGAGGGAACGGTAAGCTGCTTTACCAAGGCGATTCCAGTTGCGGCAGGGAAGTAAAGCAAAAGCAGATTCCTCCGCTTCGCTGCGGAATGACAAACAAGTAATGCTGCGAAATGCAGATCAGGAGAGTGTGATGGCGACGAAGTTGAAGTTGGGAATTCCCAAGGGTAGTTTGCAGGATGCAACGATTGCTCTGTTTGAGCGTGCGGGCTGGCGGATCTCGGCCAGTGGGCGAAGCTACTTCCCCGGTATCGACGATGATGAGATCGAGTGCATGCTGGTGCGCGCGCAGGAGATGGCCCGCTACGTGGAAAAGGGCGCGCTGGACGCGGGCCTGACCGGCAATGACTGGGTGCTGGAGAACGAGACGGATGTGGAGTACATCACCAGCCTGACCTACTCCAAGGTGAGCCGGCAGAAGGTGAAGTGGGTTCTGTGCGTGCCGGAGGATTCTCCCTTTCAGAAGCCGGAAGACCTCGCAGGCAAGGTGATTGCGACCGAGCTGGTGGAGTTCACCAAGCGGTATTTTGCCAGCAAGAATATTCCCGTCAAGGTGGAGTTTAGCTGGGGCGCGACTGAGGTGAAGCCGCCGACTCTGGCCGACGCGATCGTCGAAGTCACCGAGACCGGATCGAGCCTGCGCGCCAATCGTCTGCGGATCATCGAGACGCTGATGGAGAGCGAGACGCAGTTGATCGCCAACAAGGACGCGTTCAAGGACGACTGGAAGCGCAAGAAGATTGAGAACATCGCGCTGATGCTGAACGCCGCAATCGCAGCACAGGGCCGCGTTGGCCTGATGCTGAATGCGCGCAAGGCTGACCTCGACAAGATCATCGCGCAGTTGCCTGCGTTGAACTCGCCGACGATCTCGCACCTGAGCGACGCCGAGTGGGTCGCGCTGAACACGATCCTCGACGAGGCTGTAGTGCGCGAGGTCATTCCCAAGCTGAAGGATGCAGGCGCAACTGGGATCGTCGAGTATCCGCTGAGCAAAGTCGTTCTGTAAAAGTAGAGGATACAAATGAAGCTGGTACGAACGTTTGGACGAACGAAGAAGGCTGCCGCCGCGCTGATCGAGACGATCGAACAGCGCGGTGCGGCCAACACGTCGAAGGTAGAAGCCGATGTAACGCGCATCGTTACATTGGTGCGGGAGCGCGGCGATGCGGCTCTGCGCGAACTGTCGGCGAAGTTCGATGGGATGAAGCCGGAGGCTTCGTTGCTGGTCTCGCGCGAAGAGATGAAGGCCGCGTGGAAGGCGACTGCGCCGGAGTTGCAAACGGCGATGCGCGCGGCCCGGGCCAACATTCGCGCCTTTGCCGAGGCGCAGAAGCCGAAGGAGTGGACGATCACTCCGGCGGATGGAGTGAAGGCTGGACAGATTGTTCGCCCGCTGGAGAGCGTTGGTTGCTACGTTCCCGGCGGACGTTATCCGCTGCCTTCGACACTGCTGATGACGGCAACACCCGCGCAGGTTGCGGGGGTGGAGCGCATCGTAGTCTGCTCGCCGAAGCCCGCGCGGGAGACTTTAGCGGCGGCGTGGCTGGCGGGCGTGACGGAGTTCTATCGCGTCGGCGGAGCGCAGGCGATTGCGGCGATGGCCTACGGAACCGCGACGATTGCACGCGTCAACAAAATTGTTGGGCCGGGAAATCTTTATGTGACGGCGGCAAAAGTAATGGTGTCGCAGGAGTGCGGCATCGACATGCCAGCGGGGCCGACCGAGATTGTGGTGACCAGCGAGACTGGCGACGCGGCAGGAATTGCCGCAGACATGGTTGCGCAGGCGGAGCACGATCCCGAGGCGCTGGCCGTGCTGATTACCAGCAACGCCGCGCTGGCCGAGGCCGTGATGGTCGAGGTGAAGGCGCAGGCGAAGAGCAATGCGATTGCGAAACAGTCGCTGGCGGCGCAGGGGTTTGTGCTTGTAACGGAGAGCGTTACAGAGGCGCGTGTTCTGACGAATCGGCTGGCGCCGGAGCATTTGACGGTGGATGCAACGGCGGATCTGAAGTGGGTTAGCAATGCGGGTTCGGTGTTTGTGGGTGCGTATTCGCCGCAGTCGATGGGCGACTATATCTCTGGGCCGAATCATGTTTTGCCGACGGGACGCGTGGGCCGTGTGCGCGGCGGGCTGAGCGTGATGGACTTTGTGAAGGTGATTACAGTGCAGCAATACACCCGCAAGGGGCTGCGCGCGATGGGGCCTCATGCGATTGCGTTGGCTGAGGCCGAGGGCTTGATGGGCCATGCGCAGAGTGTGCGCGTGAAGATGCGGTAGCGAAGCAGTCTGTGGTGAATGAGGCGGATGGGATGGCGAGCGTGGCTAAGGTTGAGAGCGTAAAGAACGAGTTGCCGCAGGCGCGCAGAGCGGTGCTGGCAATGCCGGAGTATCATCCTCCGCTGGCCGCGCGTGATGCGTTGCGGCTGGACTTTAATGAGAATACTTATGCGGCGTCGCCGAAGGTGATCAAGCGGCTGAAGCAGACTACGGCGGAGGGCTTGACGAAGTATCCCGAGCGCGAGGGCGTGGAGCGGATTACCGCCGAACACTTCGGCTTGCGGCCCGATCAGGTGCTGCTGACCAACGGCGTCGATGAGGCGATTCACCTGATCTGCGCGGCGTTTCTGGAGGAGGACGATGAGGCGATCATCTGCACGCCGACCTTCTTTATGTACGAGGTCAGCGCGCGCATGATGACCTCGCATCTGGTGCGCGTACAGGCCGACGAGTCGCTGGAGTTTCCCTACGAGCGATTTCTTGCGGCAATTACGCCGAAGACCAAGCTGATTATTGTTGCCTCGCCGAACAATCCTACGGGCGCAATCGTTAGCCGGGAGCAGTTGCTTGCGATCTGCGTGGCGGCTCCGCAGGCTGTGGTTTTGGCCGATGAGGCTTACTATCATTTTCACGGCGATTCGGTGCTGGCCGATGTGGGTAAGGTGCCGAATCTGCTGGTGGCGCGGACGTTTTCGAAGGCCTATGGACTGGCGTTTCTGCGCATTGGAATGCTGGCGGGCAATGCCGCGTTGATGACGCTGGTGCGCAAGGTCAGCTCGCCGTACAACGTCAACGGCATTGCGCTGGACTGCTTGCCGGTGGCGTTGGCTGACGGCACCTATCTCGACTGGTACTGCGATCAGGTGAACACTGGGCGCGCACGAATGATGGACGGGTTGCGCGCTCTGGGCGTTGACTTCTTTCCCAGCCACGCGAACTTTGTGTTGATGAAGATTGGCGCGAAGCATGGCGAGTTGGTGAAGGCGATGCGCGCGCGCGGAGTGCTGCTGCGCGACCGTTCGAGCGATCCCGGATGCGATGGCTTCGTGCGCATTACGATTGGCATTGAAGATCATGTAACGCAAGGACTCGCAGCCTTGAAGGAGTCTTTGCAGGAGATTGGGTGGACGCGATGAGTGAAGAGATTAGAACCGGAACAGTAAACCGCGATACGACGGAGACGCAGATTGCGTTGACGCTGACGATTGATGGGCAGGGTGCGTACACGGTCTCGACCGGCATCCGCTTCTTCGACCACATGCTGGAGCTGTTCACGCGCCACGGCGGCTTCGACCTGACGCTGAAGTGTACGGGCGACCTCGACGTCGATCAGCACCACACGGTGGAGGATGTGGGCATCGCGCTGGGTGAGGCCTTTGGCATTGCGCTGGGCGACAAGAAGGGCATTATGCGCGCGGGATACTTCGTGATGACGATGGACGAGACGCTGGCCGTCGCCGCCGTCGATCTGAGCGGGCGCACGGCCTACGTCGTCGACGATCTGGTCACAGTGCCCATGGTGGGCGACTTCCAGAGTGAATTGCTGACGGACTTCTTCGAGGGATTCGCGCGCGGAGCCAAGGCCAACGTCCACGTCAAGATAATGTACGGCCGCAGCAATCACCACAAGATCGAAGCCATCTTCAAAGCCTTCGCCCGAGCCATGCGTGGAGCTTGCAGCCGCGATGAAAGAATGAAAGAGATGCTACCGAGTACCAAGGGTTTGTTGTAACAAGGATAAAGCTTCACGCCGAGCTAGAGTATTTTAGGTAATGATGTAGACCGTCGTGGAGCGAGCCAAAGCAGATTCCTTCGCTTCGCTACGGAATGACAAACAAATTGGACTATAGCAATTCCTGAAATGATATAGACCTACGAACATTTATTTCATAGTGAACTTTTTTGATCGGTGCCTGTCGGTGAAAATCGGTGTTAAGTATTTGGAGTTTCGATGATTGCAGTGATTGATTACAAGGCGGGGAATCTGACGAGCGTGGTGAAGGCTCTACGCTATCTGTTAGGCGAGGAGCGGGCCGCGCGCGAGGTGGTGGTGACGCAGTCGCCTGAGGTGGTGCGCGGAGCCGACAAGGTCGTACTTCCCGGCGTAGGTCACTTTCAGTCGACGCAGTTGCTGGAAGACCTTGCCCTGACCGAAGCCGTGCGCGAGAGTATCGCACAAGGCGCATGGTTCCTGGGGATTTGCGTTGGTCTACAGTGGCTCTTTGAAGGCTCGACCGAGGCTCCCGGGACGAAGGGGCTGGGCGCGTTCGCGGGAATGTGCGAGCATTTTCCCGCGGTGTACGAGGGCGCGGATCTGAAGTCGCCGCATGTGGGCTGGAACTCGCTGGAAGGCATTCGCGCGGACTCGCGGCTGCTGCGCGGGGTGAAGGACGGCGGGTTCGTCTACTATACGCACTCGTGGCGCGCGCCGGTTGTGAGTGCGACCGCAGCGGTCACGCACTACGGTGGAGCCTTCACCGCAGCGGTCGAACGCGACAACGTGATGGGTGTGCAGTTCCATCCAGAGAAGTCGGCGGCTGTGGGGTTGCAGGTCTTCAAGAACTTTGTGGAGTTGTAGGGCGAACGGCCGACCACGGATTTGCACGGATGAACGCGGATTCAGGACAGGCAACTGCAAGAACAAATGCGGGGATTCTTCGCTGCGCTCAGAATGACAGTGCCAATCAGCTACTACAGTAGCAATGAAAATGCTCCAATCAGATTCACGCAGTGAGCGCGGATAGCATATTCTGTTTGAGATGCTCGACAACCAGTCAATGCCTACCGCCCCGAACTCCGATCAGAACTCCTCCGCGAAGTTTGCCGACCTGAAGCCTGCCGATTCGACGCAAACTGCGGCTTTGGTTTCTGCTGCAAGCCAGACCGACGTCTACGCCATTCAGGGCGCGGACCCGGAGGTTCTGGCCTACGCCATGGCGAAGTATTCTCGCTCCTCGCTCAACATGAAGGAGTCGCTGGCCGAAATCAGCGCGCAGAGGGCCGAGCAGTTCCTGAATACCTTCTACTTTCAGTATGGGCATCGCTCCATCGCCGATCTGGCGCACATTCCCTTTGCCATCGAACGCTTGTCGCTGCTGGCGGCGATTGCGTTGGTGGACGAGCAGCGCTGGGACGGGCAGGAGCGCAGCACGCGCTACCAGAACTTCCGCAAATCGGGCTGGTTCACGCCGGAGCTGGGCGAGTGTACAGAGGACTATACCTCCTCGATCGAGGCGCTCTTTGCCGCGTATGACTGCGTCAGCGCGGGGACGTTCCAGTCGCTGAAGAACGCTGTTCCCAAGCCCGCAGAGATGAAGGACGAGGCCTATCTGCGCACGTTGAAGGCTCGCGCCTTCGATGTGGCGCGCTATCTGTTGCCGCTGGCGACCAACACCTCACTGGGGCAGATCGTCAGCGCGCGCACGCTGGAGGGGCAGATCTCGCGCTTGCTGGCCAGCGAGTTCGCCGAGGTGCGCAGTTTGGGAGAGAAGCTGCGCACGGCCGCCGCAGAGCCTGCGTGGAACGTCACCCACGCCGAGGCGCGTGTGCTGTGCGAAGAAGTTGGCTCGGTTGACAGACTCTGCGGCGACAAGCTCGCCGAGGTTCTGCTGCGTCCGGTCAAGACTGCGCCGACGCTGGTCAAGTACTCCGCTCCGAATGCCTATGCCATCGCCACCCGCGCCGAACTGCGCGCCGCCGCCACAGAGCTGATGGCAGGCCAGCCGATTGAGGACGCTCCGGTCGTCGATCTGGTCGAACTTGCGGGGCCGTTGGAGGTTGAACTGGCCAGCTCGCTGCTCTACTCCGAGTGCCACTACCCGCTACGCCAGATCCAGCGCACGGTGATCGCGCTGAGCCCGGCGCAGATCGCAGAGATCGTCGCCCTCGGCACCAAGCATCGCGGCCCGCACGACGAGCTGCCCCGTGCCTTCTCTGCGGGACAGAGCTTCAAGTTCGACATCCTGATGGACATCGGCGGATTCCGCGACATGCATCGCCATCGCCGCTGTGTGCAACTTATCCAGCCCTATACGGATCTTCACGGCTACGAGACGCCGGTCTGCCCGGGGCAACCCACGCTGGCCGAGTGCGGCCTCGACAAGACGTACAGTGCCGCCATGGACGCCGCCCACGCTGCCTATCGCAGCCTGTGCGAGAGCGCAGGGCCGGAGAATGCGACCTACCTGCTGCCGCTTGGCACACGCGTTCGCGCTCTCTTCAAGATGGACTTCGCCGAGGCGCTCTATATATCCGAGCTGCGCAGCGGCGTGGCGGGCCACTTCAGCTATCGCCGCGTGGCGTGGGAGATGTATCGCGCCATTGCGCGGCGTCACCCCGATCTGGCCGGATCCTTCCGCATCAAGGATGTCTACCAGCCGGTCGATCTGCTCAATCGGTAGAGCAATTCGGTAAGGGGATAGACCATAGCAGCGCGAACAAATGCGGGGATTCTTCGCTCCGCTCAGAATGACAATTGCCGCGCTACAGCGCTATTTCGAGTCCCCGCGCAAAAAAGCCCCGACTCACTGGAAAGTGGATCGGGGCTTTTTGGGTGAATCGTTGTGTGGCTTTTATGCTGCTGGTTCGGTGGCGGTTTCGGCGGCAACGACTTCGGTCGAGCCTTCTGGCTGGTCGCTGGTGATGGTGACCTTGAGATGGCTGGTGACCTCGCGGTGCAGCTTGATCGGCACATGGAACTCGCCGAGAGTCTTCAGCGGCTCTTCCAGCGAGATCTTGCGCCGGTCGACGATGAAGCCCTTCGCTTCGAGCTGCTGAGCGATGTCGCCCGATGTGACCGAGCCGAAGAGGTGATCGTTCTCTCCCACCTTGCGCTCGAAGGCGAGTTCGACCGCTTCGAGCTTCTGGGCGAGTTCCTCTGCTATGATCTTTTCCTTGGCCAGTTTGCGGATTGCCGAGCCCTTCATCTGTTCGATGACGGCCTTGTTTGCCGACGTCGCCTCGATGGCGAGCTTGCCGGGCAGCAGGTAGTTGCGCCCGTAACCGTTGGCGATTTTGACTACATCGCCGCGATGTCCGAGCTTGATGACGTCTTCCTTCAGAATGACTTCCATTGCAGTTCTCCGAGATTTCTGTCGCCGACCGGCTTACCGGTCGGCGCGAGGGTTAGAAGCGCGCGGCGAAGGCGAGCAGAGCGATGTTGCGCGACTGCTTGATGGCGAGCGAGACGCGACGCTGGTGGCGGGTGCAGACGCCGGTCAGACGACGCGGAACGATCTTGCCCCGTTCGGCGACGAAGCCCTGTAGCAGGCGAACATCGCGGTAGCTGATGGCGTCAATCTTCTCGGTGCAGAACTTGCAGACCTTCTTGCGACGGAAGAACTTGCGTCCTCCGGGGCCGCCCGCTCCACCAGGACCGCCAGCGGGACGGGGTGGGCGTGGGCCGCCAGGACCGGCATATGCGGGGCGCGGCGTGTAGGGTCTTGCTTCTGGTGCGGATTGCGGTGCGCTGGTTTCGTCAGCCATTGGAAATTCCTCTCATCTCTTTCGAGTTGCGCCAAATTCGCTCCAGGCTCGCTGTGTAGCCTTTGAACGCCCACCATGTAGGCTGGGTTTGGAAGCGGGTTTGGCGGTTGTTTCGTACAGTATGCGCGACGGCCAAGGCCGCAACGCAGATCTTGTGCAAAGCGGCGATTAGACCGTTGCGGCGGCGGAGTCGGCGGCAACGGGTGCCTCTGGCTCGGCGACAGCAGCAGGCGTCTCTGCAACCGCAGCAGGAGCTTCGGCAACCGCAACGGCCTCCGGCTCGGCGGCGACTGCAACCGGTGCGGGCGGCGGGGCGATGGGCTGTGCGCTGCGCTTGACCTTCGAGTCGCGCAGAGCCTTCACCTTGGCCAGACGCTTCTCTTCTTCGTCCATGCGCACGGTGATGAACTTGATGACGGGCTCGGAGACGCGCAGGCGGCGCTCGATCTCGCCGATCAGGCTACCCGCGGCGGCGATGTTCAGCAGCACGTAGAAGCCGTCGTTGAACTTGCGAACGGTGTAGGCGAGCCGACGACGGCCCATCTTCTCTACACTCTTGACTTCGCCGCCACCGTTGACGATGTTGGCCGAGAAGCCCTCGATCAACTTGTCGAGATCAGCTTCCTCAACGTCGGGACGAACGATAAACATGATTTCGTAGGTGCGATTCATTCGGTTACTTCTTTCTGCGAAGTTCTGCTTCGCACCGTGCGGGCGTATCTTCTGCCAACCCGGTCTGGAATAATCCTCAGGGACTTACGCCCCCTCGGGGTCATCGTTTCATGTTGGCACGGCTGAAGCCGTACCCTTCCGATCTTGCGGCCAGCACGATTCATGTGTGCTGGGAACTTGCTGCCAACGCGGCGAATGCTGCGCCTCGCTGTATAAAACTACTCGGACGACTCGCTTGCAACCGTCCGGTTGAACTCGTTCATTGCGACGCTTACTCCCTGAGAGAGAATCGCTTCGACAGCGCGATTGACGCGGTCGAGAACCTCATCCAGCAGCACAAGCTCCGCCTTGCGCATCGGCGAGAGAAGGTAATCCTTGCCTCCCGCTTTGATCTCCGTGCCATCGGCCAGCGGTGGTTTCCCAACGCCGATCCGAATGCGAATCCACTCTTCTGTTCCCAACGCGCCGAGGATCGACTTGATCCCGTTGTGTCCGCCCGCCGAACCGCGCTCGCGGATGCGAAGGGTCCCCAGCGGAAAGGCCAGCTCGTCATGAATCACAATCACGTCCTCGGACGGAATTGCGATTCCCAAGTCATTCACCAGCGCGGCGACTGACTGCCCGCTCAGGTTCATGAACGTCTCCGGTTTAGCCAGCAGAACTTCTTGTCCTGCAATCCTTACCTTCGCCGTTAAAGCTCTGCCTCGGCGATTCGCGATGGTCGCATTGCACTCTTCCGCAATGCGATCCAACGCGAGAAAGCCGACGTTGTGTGGAGTGAACTGGTACTCGATGCCGGGATTTCCGAGACCGATAATCAGTTTCACGCCGTTCGTTCCTCTGTTCCAAATCTAAAAACAAATACGCCCTGCAAGATTTCTTTACTTCTTCTTTGCGTCCGGAGCGGCTTCGGCTTCTTCCTTGCCCTTCTTGGCTACTTCGGGCTCTGCAGCAGCAGCGGCGGTCTCTTCGGTCGCGGCCTCTTCCTTGACGGCGGTGACGTGTGCGACGGTCGCATGCTCGTCGCCGAGGAACTTGATCGAACCGGAGTGCGGCAGATCCGAGACGTGGATGACGCCATGAATCTCCAGCGCGCTAACGTCTACATCGAGGTGACCCGGGATGTCGCCAGGGAGGCACTCGATCTCGACCTCACGCAATACATGCTCCAGAATTCCGCCCTGCGCCTTGACGCCAACCGGAACGCCGGTCAACTGGATCGGCACCGAGACGCGCATTGCCTTGTCCATCGCGATGCGCTTGAGGTCGACGTGCAGCAGAGCGCCCTTGATCGGCTCGTTCTGCCAGTCGACGATCATCGCCTTGACGACGGGAGTTCCCGTTACTTCTAGGTCGAAGATGGTGTTGTGGCCAGAGTCGGAGTGCAGAATCTTGATGGCGACACGAGGATCAACCGTGACGGCGACTGAGGCCTGCCCCGCTCCGTAGACAACGGCGGGGATCTTGCCGGTGACGCGAACGCGACGGGCGGCATTCTTGTTGAAACGGCCCTCGCGGGGCGTTGCGACGACGATGGGGGTGGTAGAGGTTGCCATAATCATTTCCTTTCGGGCACGGGATAGGCCGCTATGAGTAATGAGTCAAAACCCAGTAACGGACTTCCTTCGCTCCCTTTGCGGCTTGGCCGCGCAATCTGAATTACCTGCTGCCTACAAACTCATTGTTACAACTTCGTCTAGTTGAACAGCGTACTGACGCTGGTCTCCATGTGGATGCTTTCGATGGCGCGACCCAGCAGGCCGGCGATGGAAAGTACCTTGATCTTGGACAACTTCTGCGCATCTTCGCGCAATGGGATCGTGTTGGTCACGATCAACTGCTCCAGTCGCGAGGCTGCGATGCGCGCTACCGCCGGACCCGACAGAACCGCGTGCGTGGCGCAGGCATAAACTTTTTTCGCGCCCTGGTCGTACAGAGCTTCCACGGTCTTCACCAGCGTTCCGGCCGTATCGACAATGTCGTCCAGAATCAGGCAGGAACGACCCTTTACGTCGCCGATCACGTTCATCACTTCGGTCACGTTGATGTCGGTGCGCCGCTTGTCGACGATGGCCAGAGGAACTCCCAGCTTCTGCGCAAAGAAGCGCGCGCGCTCCACGCCTCCCGCATCTGGAGAGACCACCGTCAGATCCGGCAGTCCAAGCTCTCGGCAGTAGCTCACAAGAACGGGGCTGGCGAAGAGGTGATCGACCGGAATATTGAAGAAGCCCTGAATCTGCGCCGCGTGCAGATCGACCAGCAGAGCGCGGTTCGCTCCGGCGGTGCTGAGCAGATCGGCCACCAGCTTGGACGTGATGGCGACGCGCGGGCGATCCTTGCGATCCTGCCTCGCGTAGCCGTAGTAGGGAATGACCACCGTGATGCGTCCCGCCGATGCGCGCTTCAGAGCGTCGATCATAATTAGCAGTTCCATCAGGTGCTCGTCGACCGGGTTGCAGGTCGGCTGAATCAAAAACACATCCACACCGCGAACGTTCTCGAGCAGTTGGAAGTAGACCTCGCCATCGGCGAAGCGCTGTAGGCGAACCTCGCCCAGCGGAACTCCGATGAACTTGCAGACCTCTTCGCCAAGGGCGTGATTCGACGATCCGCAGAAGACCTTGAAGCGCTTGTCTTCGCTCAGCTTGGGAGAGCGCTTGCGCTCGGCGGCGATCCGCGCTCCGTCCTGCGGTGCGCGAAAGGCCTCTGGTCGGACATCGGTAATTAACGTAGAAGCAGGCTGGGAGGTCGTTGTCGCCTCCGCAGCCTGCTCTGAAATAGGGGAAAGAACCGCAGTCGTGTCTTGGTTGTTCACGTCGAAACCCTCCAGGTTGGTTGACCTTGGGTGCTCCTGCTGCTTTACGTCTTACGGCGCCTTGTTTTGCGTCGCTACTTCGGATTGCGAAATATCAGGCTGCAAACTGCAAAACCTGAGACATGGCCCTTCAAACTTCTGCCTCTGAACCTCTTACATTCGCTCCAATTGCGGAGCGCTGTGCAAAATCTCAAAAACCGTCCAACCTCTGCGGCAAGTTGCTGCCGCCGAAAGAACCCTATGTTGCCGGGCTGGCCGAAGCCAACCATGCGACCGACCTAAGCCGATCCATCCGACCGATTGAAACCGATCGTTTCGTCTGCGCGCTATTGACCCGCGCGGACTCTATTCGCTCTCGTCGTATCTGTGCGTCGACTGATATTTGGCTGGGCGACCAGGATTCGAACCTGGACAAAGTGCGTCAAAGGCACTTGACCTACCATTAGTCGATCGCCCAGTATACGGTCGTCGGTGTTCCCTGCCGACAAGCATCACTCTGCGAACATTGTGCGCCAGTACTCTTGTCGGGGCAAGGTCTCGGTAAGGAGGGCCTTGCAGCCGGAAGCCTGAACGCGTCGTTGAGCAGCTTCTGCCTCTGCCGTCGACCGATAAAGGCCAAACAGAGCGGAGCCTGAACCCGAGAGCGCCGCGTACAACGCATTGCCACTCGAATCTGCCGATGTGTCAGAAGACACGCCAGCCGGGGTACCCATCAATAAACGCTTGATTTCACGCAGGAGGGGATACTGAGGAAAGACGACCTCTTCAAAGTCGTTTTCGATCCCGGTGCGGACAAGCGCGAGAAGAGTATTCTCGGCAAGACCGTTCCATGTGCTGCCGTGCCTGGAAGTTCCACCCTCCAAACCACCCTGTTTTGTCTCAGGGCTGCGGCCACGAACGATACCGGATGTGTCAGGCGTTTTCTCTGTCTGTGGCTTGACCTCATACTTCTCCAGGTCAGCCCCAAGAACGGAGGCGTAAACGTGACTCAACTTATCCAGCTTATCGGTTCGCGGGGCGGATGTCAACTGGCCCTCCGCTTGAACCCGTCGCTCGTCCCAATCGCGGAAGGCTCGCGGGGTGGAGACGCCAACCTCCGGCACGGCGATCACGCAGGCCGTGGCGGGAAAGTCCTTCATTGCGCAGACGACTTCGCCGCGCTCCGTGCCCTGAACCGCTCCGCCGATGAGGAACAGAGGAACGTCGGAGCCAACCTCGGCGGCGATCTCCAGCCGGAGAGCCTCGGGCAGAGCCATCTCCAACTCGCGCTCCAGCCCGATCAGCGCGGCGGCGGCGTTGGCCGAGCCTGCGCCCATTCCGCCCTGCACCGGAAGCCGCTTCTCGATGTGGATCGCGACCTCGGCGGTGACATTCATCCGCGCCAATGCTCGCTCGACGATCTTCCACGCCGTATTGCGCTCGTCGGTGGGAACCTGTGCGTGGTTGGTCGTCAGCGAGATGCGAGACTCGCCCGCCGCCAGTCTGTGCGCCTCTACGGTGACCAGATCGTGCAGCGCCAGCGTCTGATAGAGCGTCGCCAGCCCGTGAAAGCCGTCTGCGCGCACCGGCCCAATCGCCAGCCCTAGATTGATCTTTGAATAGGAACGAACCGTTGTAGCCATCACTTTAGATTCTAGGGGCATGCGCCGCCATTGGTCATCTTGCAGCGGCAGTTTTCTCGAAAGATTGCGCATGGAAGAGAGTCAGGGAGAAATCGACCGCCGCTTATTGCTAGAATCGAGTTGATTATGTCTACCATGACTGCACTCACGCCAGAGATTCTTGCCAAGTACCAGCCCGTGATTGGGCTGGAGGTTCATGTACAGCTTTTGACCGCGACGAAGGCCTTTTGCGGCTGCGTCAACCGCTACGGCGGCGAGCCCAACACGCACGTTTGCCCAACCTGCCTCGGTCTGCCCGGAGCGTTGCCGGTGTTGAATCGCCGCGCCGTCGAGCTGGGCGTGCTGGCGTCGAAGGCCATCAACTGCGAGATTCGCGAGACGAGTATTTTTTCGCGCAAGAACTATTTTTATCCCGACTCGCCCAAGGGCTACCAGATCTCGCAGTTCGACAAGCCGATTGCGGAGTATGGATGGCTCGATGTGCCTGCGTTCGACGCGGCGGGCGCGGCGATCACAAAGCGAATCGGCATCACGCGACTGCATCTGGAAGAGGACGCGGGCAAGAGCGTTCACGACGGATTCGCCGACTCGGTCTCGCGCACCTACATCGACCTGAACCGCTGCGGAACGCCGCTGGCCGAGATCGTTAGCGAACCCGATCTGCGCACACCGGACGAGGCCTTCGAGTACCTGACGCGGCTGAAGGAGATTATGCTCTACTGCGGCGTCAGCGACTGCAATATGGAAGAGGGCAGCCTGCGCTGTGATGCCAACGTCAGCGTGATGCTGAAGTCGGATTGGGAGCGGCTGGGCGATAAGGCCTATGGCACCAAGGCCGAGGTCAAGAATGTCAATAGCTTTAGATACATTCGCGCCGCGCTGGAGTACGAGATTGAGCGCCAGATTGACGTGATTGAGGGCGGTGGCCGTGTCGTTCAGGAGTCGCGCCTGTGGAACAACGCCGAGGGCCGAACCTACTCGATGCGCTCGAAGGAGCAGGCCCACGACTATCGCTACTTCCCCGAGCCGGATCTGCCGCCGCTGGTGGTGGGCGAGGAATGGCGGAACGAGATTCTAAAGGCTCTGCCGGAACTGCCCGAGGCGCGTCGCGCCCGCATGATCGCCGAGTACGAGATCAACGCGCAGGACGCCATGACGCTGACCGCAACCCGCGCCTTTGCCGACAGTTTTGAGGCTGCGGCGAAGAAGGCGAAGAGTCCGAAGCGCGTCGTCTCGCTGATTACCAGTGAACTGACGGGGCGGTTGAAGGCGGCGAATCTGGAGCTGGAGCAGTCTCCGGTAACGCTGGCGGGAATCGTGCAGGCGGCGGATTTGGCCGAGTCGGGCGAGATCTCCAGCAAGATGCTGAAGCAACTGCTCGACACCTGCTTTGCCGAGAGCAAGGACTTCGGCGAGATCTACAAGCGCGACAAGCCGCAGCAGATCTCCGATGCGGGCGCGATCGAGGCCATGATCGACGAGGTGATTGCGGCCAATCCCAAACAGGTCGAACAGTATCGCGGAGGCAAGAAGACGGTTGCGGCCTTCTTCGTCGGCAACGTGATGCGGCTGTCGAAGGGACAGGCGAATCCCGCGCTGCTCAACGAACTGGTCGTACGCAAACTGGACGCTCTGGGCAGCACGGTCTAGCGCTCGGAAAAAGTTCGTAGGAAAAGCTCCGCAGATGTTGAACGCCGCTCAGGCATTCAACATCTGCGGAGCTTTCCGTTTACTTCGACAATGCGTTGCTAGTTCTTGCCTGCGGTTGATGCAGCGGGCGCGGCGGCGCAGCCTGAGTCCGATGAGGCCTTGGGGCAGGAGTTGCATGGCGCGGACGCGGTCGCCGACTTGGCGTGGCTGTAGCCGTCCTTGTACCAGTCTCCGCCCTTGAGCGAGAAGGCCGCAGCCGAAACCACGCGCTCCAGCGGACCATCGCAGTGTGGGCAATCTGTAATCTCTGCATCAGAGAACTTCTGAATCTTTTCCGTGTGCTTCTTGCACTTCTTGCATTTGTATTCGTAAAGCGGCATGTCATTCCTTTGCAACAATCACTGTGGCAACAACGAAAGTGGAATCAGTCTAGAGGCTCTGGCTGGGAGCAGGAATTGCGCTCGTAACGACCAGAGCCTCTTTCTATTATGACTGAAATCCACAGGGAAGCACTTCGGCTCCCGAGGAATTGCCGCCGATTACCGTTTACAGCTTGCCCAGTTCGACCAGTCGCACACTGGCGATGGCCTCGACCTTGCGCAGCGCCTCGATCACCGGAGCAGCGTCGCTGGCCTTCTCCACGTCGATCTGGATGACGGCCAGAGCCTGTCCCTGCGGGACGTTTTGCGAGCGAACAGAGCGGCCCAGAGCGAAGTTCGCGATGTTGATCGAATGCTCGCCCAGGATGGTTCCGATGCGCCCGATCACGCCGGGAACGTCGTGGTTGCGGAAGACCAGCAGCGTTCCATGCAGCGCAGCCTCAATGTCCACGCCGTCGTAGCTGAGCAGGCGCGGCGAGTTGCCATGCAGCACCGTCGCCGAAGCGCTGACGTCTCCGTTTGCCGTGTGCAGCACCAGCTTCAGCGTGCTTCCCGCGCCGCCCGAGGTCGCCTCTTCCTTCTCCTCCTGCACACGGATTCCGCGCTGCTCGGCCAGGGCCGCTGCGTTGATGCGGTTGGCGCTGGTCGTCTGCTCGGCATCGCCCTCGGCGTTGGCCAGAACGCCGACCAGTGCCGCATTGCGAATCAGTTCGGTCTTGCCCTGCGCCAGGCGTCCGGCGTAGGTGATCTGAATGCTGTCGAGATTTCCCGGAACGGCGTGCGAGAGGAAGACTCCCAGCCGCTCGGCCATATCGATGTACGGCGCGGCTTCGAGATACTCCTCGTGGGTCAGCGAGGGCAGATTCACGGCGCACTGCACCACACCCAGCTTCAGGTAGTCGCGCACCTGTCGGGCGAGCTGGATGCCAATCGCCTCCTGCGCCTCGTCGGTCGAACCGGCGACGTGCGGCGAGAGTAGAACATTCTCCAACTCGAAGAAGGGCGAATCCTTCAGCGGCTCTTTGCGGAAGACGTCGAGCGCCGCTCCCGCAACGTGGCCCGAACGAACCGCGTCCGCCAGAGCCTCTTCGACGATCAGCTCGCCGCGCGCGCAGTTGACGATGCGCACTCCGGGCTTCATGCTCTTGATCGATTCGGCGTTGATCATGCCTTCGGTCTGCGCGGTCAGTCCGACGTGCAGCGTCAGGTAGTCCGACTGTTGGAAGAGTTCGTCGAGCGACACCAGCGTCACCTGATTCTCCCGCGCAATCACGGGCGAGATGAACGGGTCATAGCCGATCAACTCCATGCCGAAGCTACGCGCGCGCCGCGCCACTTCCAGTCCAATGCGCCCCAGACCAACGATGCCCAGAGTCTTGCCGCGCAACTCCGTTCCTTGCAGCGACTTCTTCTCCCACTTGCCGGTGTGCATCGTCGCGTTGGCGCGAGTGGCGCTGCGCGCCATGGAGATCATCAGGCCCAGCGTCAGCTCGGCGACGGCGACGGCATTGGCTCCCGGCGTGTTCATCACCACAATTCCAGAGCGCGTCGCTGCATAGATGTCGATGTTGTCGACGCCCACCCCGGCGCGTCCAATCACGCGTAGTTTGGGCGCGGACTCCAGCAGCTTCGCATCCACCTGCACGGCGGAGCGAACCACCAGCGCGTCGGCGTCGGCGAGTTCCAACTCCAGCCCGCCGGGGCCGCGTTTGGCAATCTCATCGGCGGTAACAACGTTCCAGCCGGATTCCTGTTGGAGCACTGCGAGGGTTGCGGGAGAGACCTTTTCTGCGAGAACAATCTTCATGAACATCCTTCTTGAACCGTAATTCCAACCTGATGTCGTAGTAGACAAGCTAGTAGTTAAGAGATGAATCTACGGGAGAAACGATGCGAATGTATCTTGTTGCAGGACATAAAACTGTGAAGTTTTTTGAGCTTTGCCGAAAAAAGCCTAACACGGATGACGCGGATAGAAGCACGGACAAACACGGATAAGGCGAAGACGGATACAGGTGGATGAAAGATCGGCAATGAATCAGGTCTTGGTAATGGAACAAGGGCCAAAGACTCGACCTGTTCTTCAATAAACTTAGAGCATTTTTAGCAATGGCGTATGTATCGCGGTGCGAGCAAAATGCAGGGATTCTTCGCTCCGCTCAGAATGACAATATCATTCTGTATTACTGCAACTGTGTAAATATTTAAAATTCAGAAAAGCAATTCTACATAGAACAGCCTGTACGCCAAAGCGGATTGCTCTGGCGTACAGGCTCGTAGTTTACTTTGCTTCTGCGGCAGCCTTGCGTGCGCAGCAGCAATTGTCTTCAGCCGCGGTTGGGGAACGCTCGGCGAAGAGCTTCTGCGCGGCGATGAGGCCGTTACCGAAGGCGAAGCCGGGCGAGGGGAACGACTTTGCAATTACCTGCTCCAGCGCGCCGATGATCGCGATGGTGTCAAGGTAGTCGAAGAAGCCGAGGTGGGCGATGCGGAAGATCTTGCCCTTCATCTCTCCCTGCCCGTTGGCGATTACAGCTCCAAAGCGCGACTTCAGCTCCTTGACGATGACGCTGGAATCCACGCCATTGGGTGGGATAACGGCGGTTGTGGCCGACGCGGGACAGGTTGGCGCGAACAGCTCCATGCCCAGCGCGGCAACGGCGGCGCGCGTCATGGCTGCACAGGTCTCAGCGTTCTCGATGAGCTTCTTGCGTCCGGCGGCGAGGTCTCCGGCGGGATTGTCCGGCGTTGCAGCCTGACGAGCGATATAGTCGAACGCCGCGCCCAGTGCGACGATCAGCGCGACTGCGGGCGTGTAGGAACTCTGTCCGTCCTTGGCATTCTTGCGTTCCTTGCGCAGGTCGAAGTAATAGCGCGGATTGTAGGTGGACTCCATGCGATCCCAGGCGCGCTGGCTGACGGCCATGAAGGCGAGGCCGGGAGGAATCATGAAGGCCTTCTGCGATCCGCCGATCAGCACGTCAATGCCGAGCTTGTCCACGTCGATGTGCGTCGTGCCCAGTCCGGTGATTGCGTCAACCACCAGCAGAGCCTCGCTGTTGATCTCCTTCAGCAGTTTGGCGACTTTGCCGATACAGTGGCGCGCGCCGGTGGAGGATTCGGTGGCCTGAATGAAGACCACGCGAGTCTCCAGCTTGAGCGCAGCCTTGACCGCGTCCAGCGAGTAGGTCGCGCCATTGGGCGCGCTAACCATATCGACCTCGCAGCCGAAGGCCTTGGCAAGGCCAGCCCAACGCTCGCCGAACTTGCCGGCGCTGATGACCAGAACGCGATCGCCGGGCGAGGTCAGATTGGAGACCGCGGCCTCCAGAGCGCCCGTGCCCGAGCTGGTCAAAATCAGAACATCATTTTTTGTTCCAATAAATTCCTTCAACTGCGCTAGCACGCGGAGGAAGATGGCGCGGAATTCGGGGGTGCGGTGGTGAATATCGGCCGCGGCCATGGCGAACTGGGCGGCAGGGAGCAGGGGCGTTGGGCCCGGAGTGAAGAGACGCGTCTTTTGGATCATGCCCCAATTGTAAAGGAGTTCCAGCCCTGTAAACATACCTAAAAACAAAGAATAACCACGGATTTTCACGGATATACACGGATAAAACAAAGAATCCTGACGCGGCCAAAGCGCATCGTATCCAGCCGCAATCTGTCGTTATGAGGCATTCGAGTTACTTCGCTCAGAATGAATTGTCATTCTGAGCGAAGCGAAGAATCCGCGCATTTTGCTCGCAGCGCAACAAGGTGCAGCATCGTCAGATACGTCTTTTATCCGTGGCGATTCGTGGTCGGTCTTTTGCCTGTTTCCGACTAGATCAGTTCCCGTAATGGTGTGTGCCGTCATCGAACGAACAAAAAGCAGATTCCTCCGCTTCGCTACGGAATGACAAACAAAATGGTCTATAGCAATTCGGGAACCGCTCTAATTCAGCTACTTGGCCAGTTCGGTCTTCACCAGTACGGAGACGAGCTTGCCATCGGCTCGCAGGCCCGTAGCCTGAATGGCCTGCTGGGCCAGCTTCATCACTGCGCCCATATCGCGCGGGGTCGGCTTCTGTCCCGAACTTTCGGCGAGCTGCGTGACGGCGGCCTGTACGATGGCGAGAATCTCCGCCTCGCCTGCGGCCTGCGGCAGATAGCCCTCGATCATGGCGATCTCGGCCTGCTCCTGTGCGGCCAGTTCGGGTCGTCCGCCCTTGGTGAAGCTCTCCACCGACTCGCGTCGCTGCTTGACCAGTGTGGTCAGAATCTGGGTTTGCTCGGCGTCGGTCAGCGGCTCGCGCTTGTCGATCTCCTTGGATCGCAGCGCCGACTTCACCATGCGCAGCGTGGTCAGCTTGTGCTCTTCGTGCGCCCTCATTGCGGCGATAATGTCCGCGCCAATCTTCTCTGCAATGCTCATTACTCTTCTCCCCGCCGCAACTTTTTGCGGCTTGCTGCGTCTCCTTTATTGTACGGTCTTACTGACCGGTTCCGGCGCAGGATTCATCCAGCGCGCTGCTGCACCCAATCCCTACGCACACCAATCGATTGCGATAGGATGAATATGAGGATTTTTGCGCATGACTAAGCTTCTCCGCCTCCGCCCTTTGGTCGTTTCCCTGACTTTTGCAACGACCCTGCTCTTTGCTACAGCCTCGATGAGCGCGCCCTTGCAGGCGCAACGCTACGTTCCGTCCCCCTCCAGTGGGGAGACGTTCAAGGATACGTCGATTCTGAAGCCGCCAGCCGGGGCCAAGATGGCCATCATCGTCTTCGAGGATCTGGAATGCCCGGCCTGCGCGCGCGCCTTCCCCATCGAGCATCAGGCGTCGGCCCACTACAATATCCCCATCGTGCGCAGGGACTTTCCCCTGCAAATGCATGTCTGGAGTCGCGACGCAGCGGTCTGGGCTCGCTATCTGCAGGCCAAGGTTTCGCCCAAGACGGCCGATGACTATCGCGGTGCAGTCTTCGCCGCGCAGACCAGCATCGCCAGCAAGGACGACATGCTCAGCTTCACGCGCCGGTTCTTCCAGTCGCACGGAATACAGATGCCCTTCGTCGCCGATCCGACTGGATCTCTTTTGAAGGATGTCATGGCCGACTACGCGGTGGGAGAGAAGCTGGGGATCATGTATACCCCCTCGATCACCGTCTGCACTCAGCACGAATGGGTGCATGTCACCGACATCAACTCGCTCTATCAGGTCATTGACGAGTTGAAGGCGAAGGTTGGATCAAGCGCGCCAGTCACTGCGGCGAAGAGCGTCAGGAAGCCAGCCAACTATTAGTCGCTAACGGTCGTCTTATTGGTTAAGGGATGAGTGCGTGAAGGTGTGAATCTTATCTCTGGATGAAAGTCTCCAATGAAAAGGGCGGAGACGGTATCGTGAATGTAGAGACAGACAAGCGCGTGCAGGCCAACGAAGTTCTGCTGAAAGCAGATGCTCTTCAGCGCGCTATCTTCAACAGCGCCAACTTCTCCAGCATTGCTACCGACGCGCACGGCGTCATTCAGATCTTCAACGTCGGAGCCGAGCGGATGCTGGGCTACGCCGCCGACGAGGTGGTAAACAAGCTCACTCCAGCCGACCTTTCGGATCATCAGGAGTTGATCCTTCGCGCCGCCTCGCTCAGTCGGGAACTCGGCACCCCGATCTTTCCCGGCTTCGAGGCTCTGGTCTTCAAGGCCTCGCGCGGTATTGAGGACATCTACGAACTCACCTATATTCGCAAGGATGGCAGCCGCATCCCAGCCATGGTCAGTGTCACTGCTCTGCGCGATGCGGCGGACTCCATCATTGGCTATCTGCTGATCGGCACCGACAACACCGCGCGCAAGCAGGCTGAAGAGGCTCTGCTGCGCAGCGAGATGCTGGCCAGCGCCGGACGCATGGCTGCCAGCATCGCCCACGAGATCAACAACCCGCTTGAAGCCATCATAAACACGCTGTATCTGGCGCGAACCACTCCGGGCTTGCCCGCCGACGCGCTTGAATACATGGACATCGCCGACGGCGAGTTGATGCGTATCGCCTACATCACCCGCCAGACACTGGGCTTCTATCGCGAGTTTTCCGCCGCCACCAGCAACTCCGCCGCCAAACTTCTCGAATCGGTCGTCAACCTTCTTCAGGCCAAGATCCGCTCCAGTGGAGCGCAGGTCGAGCAGCAGTGCGACCAGAGGCTGCGCGTCATGGGAATCGCCGGAGAGTTGCGTCAGGTCATGGCTAACCTGCTGGCCAACAGTCTCGACGCTATTGGCCAGAACGGCAAAATCATTCTGCGCGCCGCCACCTCGATTGATCCCAACAACGGTCGGCGACGCGTCCGCATCACTATCTCGGACTGCGGCTGTGGAATGGCACCAGCCACTTCGCGGCGTATCTTCGAGCCCTTCTTTACCACCAAGGGAACGGTTGGAACCGGTCTCGGCCTGTGGGTCTCCAAGCAACTCGTTGAGAAGAGTGGAGGCTCCATCAAGGTTCGCTCCACAGTTCACGGAGCCAGTCAGGGAACGACCTTTACCATCCTTCTGCCCAGCGATGACGATACGCCCTAGGCCTTCGGCCTAGGCTAGATCAGTTCCCGTAATGGTGTGTGCCGTCATCGAACGAACAAAAAGCAGATTCCTTCGCTTCGCTACGGAATGACAAACAAAATGGTCTATAGCAATTCGGGAACCGCTCTAAATGACCTGAAGGTCTATGCGTTGTTCTGCGGGGTTGCGGAGTGGCGCTGGACGAAGTGATAGGGAGGCCAGGGACCAGAGAGTTGCATCTGGTACTCCTTCATCTCCGCAGTCGCCGAAAAGTACTTGTTTTGATAGCGCTCGACCGTCTTGTTGTCGATGAGGTGAGCGATGTCCAGCAGCATCTTTCCCGAGTCGGTTCGTTTGCAGGTGATCTCCTCGGCGAGAGGGAGAAACATGCGGTGCATCTGGAGGGAAAGCGCGCGGGCTCGCGACTGCCGATCCCGCTGGCGGGCTGCGCTCTCTCGCAGGCTGGTGAGATACTGTTGGCCGACGGTCATGTCGCGTGCGGAGACGCCGGGGCAGGTGTCGTCAACCAGAACTTTGAGGTGCATCTCGGCCTTGCCGCGGAGCCGCTCGACGTTGGCGGTGAAGTGGCGCTGGTTGGAGCGGACGGAGCGGCGCAGAGCATCGTCGTCGGGAAAAGTGGTGCCAAAGCGGAAGGGAAGCACGGTGGAGAGCTTGAAGCAGTCGGCGATGACGCGGCCATGCTCCTTGATAGCGCTCTGATCCATGCGGGCTGCGTCCTCCGGTGTATGTTCAGAGACGATGACGGCGAGGTCGCTGGCGGGGAAGAGGAAGGCCTGATTGCCGAAGAGTCCCGTGACTCCTTCCAGTGGCATTGGGCGGCGATGACGGCAAAGTTCCGGGAAAGCGTTACGTTCCGCGATGCAGTATGCGTACCAAGTCATTATTTCTACACTCCAAAACGTACAGTCTTCAAAGCCTGCCCTGTGGAAAATGGCGGCAATATAACTCAAAGGGTCTATCCGGGAATGGCCCAAGCTGGCGGGCGCATAACCGGTTACAAGCTGATTCTGAGTCTTGATGCTTACGAATTAGCCGTTCTGAGCGGAATCAAGACGAATAGTAAGCGCAGCGTATGACGATTGGCAAGATGAATTTTGAGCTGAAGTGCGGGAGAGTTCTATTTCGAACTCCGGGTTCAGCGAGCGAGTGAGTCCGCCGCGATTTGGCGTATCGCCTCTGGCCAGTCTGCGGGCGCGGCGGCGAGAACGTCGGGCGGCACGATTGCGAGACTCTGCGGAGACAGTCCGTAGGAGCAGCCGATGGAGTGTGCGCCAGCGTTGATCGCGGTCAGGATGTCAACGTCCGAGTCGCCGATCATGATCGTCTCGGCGGGCAGGATCGGCGCTGCGTCAGCGGCGCTTCGCTGCGAGGCCTCGGCGATCAGCGCGAGCAGGCCTGTGGGGTCGGGCTTCTTGGTGTGGAAGCTGTTGCCGCCGAAGTTCTGGAAGAAGAAGCGATCCAGACCGAAGTGGGAGCAGATGTCGCGCGAAGGACAGACTGGCTTGTTGGTCAGCACGGCCATGGCGATCTCTGGATAGGCGGCGCGGATCTCCTCCAACGCCTCGACGACTCCTGCGTAGACGTAGGTGAAGTCGAGCTTGTGGATGCGGTAGTAGTCGAGAAAAAAGGTCAGAGCCTGATCGACGTACTCTTCGTCGTGAACATCTCCCTCGGGATCGCCCAAAGAGCGACGCACCAGCATCTTGGCTCCGTCGCCGATGTAGCCAAGCAGGACGTTGTGAGGAAGCTCTGGCCTGCCTAGATGAACCAGCATTGCGTTGATCGAGTTGGAGAGATCAATGCGCGAATCAATCAGCGTGCCATCGAGATCAAAGACCAGAAGACGTGGGTTCATATCTCCATTTTAGAGCGTGATCAAGGCAGGCGCATCCGGCGAAGAAGATCGAGCAAAGTTATAGCCGTTCTCGTCACAGTGTGTTCCGTCGTCGAATGGAGAAAAGCAGATTCCTTCGCTTCGCTGCGGAATGACAAACAAAGTCGCTGCGGAATGACAAACAAAGTCGCTGCGGAATGACAAACAAAGTCGCTGCGGAATGACAAACCAGGCGGCTGCGGAATGACAGACCAAGCGGTCTACAGTAATTCAGAATCTGTTCTAAACTTCAGCCAACAGCTCAGGCAGCCTCGTTCTCCGCCTTCAGCTTCTCCGCCGTGTAGTGCGAGATCAGCGCGTCGATGGTCGGCTGCAACTGTCCTTCCATCACCATGGCTAACTGATGATTAGTCAGCCCGATGCGGTGATCGGTCATGCGGTTCTGGGGGAAGTTGTAGGTACGAATCTTCTCCGAGCGATCGCCGGTTCCGATCTGCTGCTTGCGATCCTTGGCCTGAATCTGGTGGATGCGTTCCTTTTCCACCTCGTAGAGCCGCGCCCGCAAGACGCGCATTCCCTTCTCGCGGTTCTTGATCTGCGACTTCTCATCCTGGCAGCTTACGACGGTATTGGTCGGCAAGTGAGTGATGCGCACGGCGGAGTAAGTCGTATTCACGCTCTGCCCGCCCGGCCCCGAGGAGCAGAAGGTGTCGATGCGCAGATCCTTCGGCTCGATCTTGACGTCAACCTCCTCGGCCTCTGGCAGAACGGCCACCGTAATCGCCGAGGTATGCACGCGGCCCTGCGTCTCGGTCGCCGGAACGCGCTGTACGCGATGAACTCCCGACTCGTACTTCAACAGCGAGTAGACGTTATTGCCTTCGATGATCGCGGTAACGTCCTTCAGCCCATTGCCGATTCCCGACTCGGTCTGCGACAGCACCTCGACCTTCCAGCGATGCTGTTCGGCGAATCGCATGTACATGCGGAAGACCTCGGCGACAAACAGCGCAGCCTCGTCGCCACCAGTCCCTGCGCGCAGTTCGAGAATTACGTTCTTCTCGTCGTTCGGATCCTTGGGCAGCAACATTACCTTCAACTCTTCTTCGATTGGAGCAAGTTGCGGCTCCAGCGCGGCGAGTTCTTCGGCGGCCATGGCCTTCACGTCCGGGTCGGGATCGGTCAACATCGCCTTGGCTTCGGCAATGCCATCTTTGACCTTGCGATACTCCCGGAATTTTTCCACCGCAGGCTCCATGTCGCGGTGCTGCTTGGCTACGCTCTGAAATTTCTTCTGGTCATTGACCAGCGTGGGGTCGGACATCTGGTTGCCAAGTTCGTTGTAACGGACTTCGAGTTGATCAAGACGATCAAACATGGGACTTCTCCTGAAAACAGGGATTAGGGAATAGTGGGTAGACAAGAGCGACAGACGCGCACCAGAAAATAAGCGCAGCTAGTGCTGATCGCGACGCGAGGGCGTCACGCGGGGGGAGTTCACCGAATATGCACTCACTCGAATCATCGCTATTTTTATTCTACCGCGATTGCCAGACGTATTGAAACAATCTCCGTTGCGCGTAGCAGTCCGTGGCAAAAGTCTAAACTGCCTGGGAATTTCCCTCAAGGGCTAAAGCCCGCAGTTATTTTGCACCAGTTACGGCACGGCTGAAGCCGTGCCCTTTCAAAACTTGACTTTCACCACGGGCTGCTAGCTTTGGCGGGCGCGTTCGATCGCTCGCACCACGGCGCGAGCCTTGTTTTCGCACTCGGCGAACTCGTTCTCCGGCACTGAGTCGGCGACCAGTCCGGCGCCAGCCTGAATGTATCCCTGCTCGCCGTTCATGAACAGAGTGCGGATGGCGATGCACGAGTCGAGATTGCCGCTGAAGTCGGCGTAGAGGATCGAGCCGCCATAGACGCCACGCCGCGCCGGTTCCAGCTCCTCAATGATCTCCATGGCGCGAATCTTTGGCGCGCCGCTCAGGGTTCCGGCGGGGAAGCAGGCGCGGAAGGCGTCGATCGCGTCCAACTCCGGCTTCAGTTTCCCTTCGAGCGAGCTGACCAGATGCATGATGTGCGAGTAGCGCTCGACGAACATCAGGTCTTTGACCTTCACGCTGCCGTACTCGCTGACGCGGCCTACGTCGTTGCGTCCGAGATCGACCAGCATCACATGCTCGGCGACCTCCTTCTGGTCGGCGCGCAGACTGGCCTCCAGAGCGCGATCCTCCACCTCGTCGGCAGAGCGCGGACGCGACCCGGCGATGGGCCGGTACTCGACCGTGCGCTCATGCACCCGCACCAGCAACTCCGGCGAAGCACCGACGATGTGAGCCACTGCGGGCTGTAACTTCTTCGCCTTCTTGACGGCCTTCGCCGACGATGCGGCTTCCATCCCGAAGCGCATGAAGTACATGTACGGCGAAGGGTTGACGATGCGCAGCGAGCGATAGACGTCGAAGGCGTCAACGCCGGGAACGCAGTCGAATCGCTGCGACAGAACGCACTGGAAGACGTCGCCTGAGGCGATGTACTCCTTGGCGCGCAGAACCGACTTCAGGAAGCGAGCCTTCGGCGTCCGCGCGTGCAGCTTGAGCGCGCCGAGCTTCTTCGTCGCGCCGCGCGATTTGGCCTTTACCGGCAAAGTCCGCGCCAGCCGCTTCTCCAGCCGGTCGAGTCGCTTGATGGCCTGTGCATAAGCTGACTGCGCAACCTGCGCCGCGGTCTTTCCCGCAGATCGCGCGGCGACCTTCTCGCGCGTCAGATCGGCGGTAACGATCAGGAAGATTTCTTTCTTCACGTGGTCGAAGGCCAGAACCTGATCGAAGAACATCAGGCATGCGTCCGGCACGCCGAGTTCGTCTTTGGCCAACTCCGGCAGTCGCTCGATCTGGCGGACGACATCATACGAGAAGAATCCCACCGCTCCGGCAGTGAACGGCGGAAGCCCCTGAAGTCGCGCCGGAGTGTGGCCGCTGAGCGCGAGCTTCAACTCGGCGAAGACGTCGCCCGCGAAGCTGCGTCGCTTTCCGCCCTGCTCGACGGTGATCGACGTTCCGCGCGAGACGATCTTCTTGTACGGCTCGATGCCGATGAAGGTGTAGCGTCCCACATGCTCGCCGCCCTCAACCGATTCGAGCAGAAACGCCTCTGGCTCGTCGTGCGCAATGCGCAGGAAGGCCGAGACCGGCGTCTCCAAATCCGCCGTCACCGTGCGGTAGACGGGAACCAGCGAGTGCGTGCGGCTCAGCGAGAGAAACTCGCGCAGGGAGGGCAGGGAAGACTTGGAGTTCAATGAGGATGCGTTCGCCATAACGTGTGTTCCCATCATACTTCCCGTGCGGCTCAAACTGGGAGTCCAGCCCTGTTTCGGGGAGTCCCTCGTTACTCGGACAACGCCGCTTCAAAGCGCTGGAGCGCCGCATCCGACCAGGCGTGGCTGTCCTTGCGCCAGGTCTCGCCCGGTTCGGCGACGAAGTTGGGGAAGTCCATGCGGCAGTATCCGCAGCGCGCCGCGAAGTCATACAGCGCCTGCGCCACGCCGTCGAGATACAGCACGGCCTGCATTCCATCGCGCGACCACTCGACCGCCGCAATGCGCTCGGACGTGGGTCGCTGTAGCTTCTTGTCGCTGGTCGCCAACGCGTTGACGTTGTAGAGCAGCATGGCGTCGAGCAGCGCCGCCTCCTGCGTCTGGTGCGAGCGATCGCAGGCGTAGAAGTAGCCCGCAACGCCCTCGTCCTCGAAGACCACAGTCCACGGAACCGTCGTCGAGTCCGAAGAGAGAAATGCGCGACCGGGAGTGAAAGTTAGCGACTGCATAACACCTCAATCTCCACAATACACGGCTGGCGCACGCGGTACACTCAATGCGGGACGCAATGGTTGCGCGTCTTCCGTCACAAACCAGCATACGAGAGCGCAGACTAGCTTGAAGATTGATCGGCAGACCACCGCAGCATGACCCTTCCCCGCATCCACATCGGACGACCGCAGCGCCTTGCCGCGCTTCTTCTGCTCGCCTTCTTCGCCGAGTGCCTCTGGATCGTCGCGCACCAGCCGCTCTCGTCGGCAGTTGTCAGCCTGCACGGGGACGGCATCTTCGCCCAGCGCGTTTTGGAGCTTCCGCTTGCAGCGCTGCATCTGGCGCACTGCAATTCGCCCCGCGCAACGCTTTTGCTGCTCCACGTTCCCTTCGCGCTCTTCGCGGTGTGGCTGGGCGGCGGACTCTGGTGGGTCTCGCGTCGCCTCTTCGGCAACGAGGGCGGCTTCTTCGCGCTGGCTCTCTACTGCTTCTGTCCGGCGATTCTCCGTTTTGCCACCACTCCGAACAACGATCTGCTAGCGGCTTGGGGACTCTATGGACTGGTCTACACCGCGATGGGCGTGGCCCACGCCATGCAGAGTCCGCGCCGCAAGTGGCGTCCGCGCATTATGTTGCTGACCCTTGCGCTGGGCCTCACCGCAGCGGCGCATCTGCTGGCCGCTGTGGCAGGCTTTATCGCCGCCGTCGCCTTCATCATGTACCTCGCGGAAGGCCGCCGCAAAACGGCTTTACAGATTCTCGCCTTTGCCGCGATGGGAGCGTTTGCAATCCTCTTCGCGGCCTATGGATTTCATCCCGCCGCACTCCGCTTCGCGTTGCCCGGCGAAGCCTTGCGCCTCTCGCTGGCAGGCCCGCAGAGCTTCGCCAGCAGCAGGGCGAACCTGCCCATCCTGATCGCGACCGGCGTTGCGGCTCTGCTCTACCTCGGCACACGCCGCAGCCGCTACTTCGGCAACACCGCGCCGCTGCTGATGGTTCTTGCGCTGGCGCCGCTGGCTGGAATGGGCAGCCAGATAGCAATTGAGCCGTGGCTATGGGCGATGCCGTTTCTCTTCACCTTCCTCGGCGGAGTCTTTGCCGATGCGCTCGAAACCAGTGTGCGCAAGCTCTTTCTGGTTCTGGTCGGCGCGATTCTCAGCGCACAGGCGATTCTCTGCCTTGCCGCTCTCCCATCGCTCGCGCGCTAAGGAAGGCTGCGCAGCATTCCCTCGGGGGCTAAAGCCCCATTGAAAATAGGTGATTTACGGCGCGGCTGAAGCCGCGCCCTTTAAAAACAAAGAGTTTTCGCAGTTTGTATAGCCGCGCCCTTCCGGTCATGGCCTTTGGGAAAGCTCTTGAGCCATCCGAAAGGGAAAAGCAGATTCCTTCGCTACGGAATGACAAATCTATGCCGTAGCGACATAAAGCTGGTTTGGGTATATTGGGGCTGCGCGTGGCTATAGTGCGGGCCTTCAGCCCGCAGGGGATTGGGCGGGACGATTCCTAGGCCTTCGGCCTAGGCTAAATATAGGACGGGCCTTTGGCCCTTGCCAGACAACGGCAGCGGCAAAGACAGCGGCTCGTGGTGCGAACTCTATTCATCCCACCCATGCGCGATACGACCGCGCATGGATGGGGCACCCGGCCCTTTTAGAACTGGGATTTGTGTAGAGCTTCCTTAGAACTGCTGACTTCTGTAGCTGTTAAGCAGGTTCTTAGAAGATGTCGAAGGATAGCTCGAAGTTCAGATGGGTGGCGACTGGTTTGCCTTTAAATTTGCCTGGTTTGAAGCGGAACTGCTTGACCGCCTCGACTGCCTTTTCGTCCAGTCCCATTCCGACTCCGCGGATTACGTGGACGTTCTGCGGCATGCCGCGCTCGTCCACGATCAAGCCGACCAGAACCACACCAGTGAACTTCGCCTTGCGGGCCTCTTCGGAGAACTCGGGCGTTACCTTGTAGATCACCGAAGGTCCAGAGACTTCGCCGCCAATATTCATGGCTCCGCCACCGGTGTTGCTGCCGGATCCCGGCCCAATTCCACTTCCCCTACCGTTTCCGATTCCAGTACCACTGCCGTTCCCCATGGAGGAGACTCCCGAGGCAGAAGCGTTTGGCATGCCGAAGTTAGGCATATTGTTGTTCGCCATCTTCAGATCCTTCTGCACTTCGACGGAGGCATCGGGCATCCTGATCTTGGGATCCTCCATGGGGGGAGCCTTGGGCGGAGTGATCTGCTGGGTTACAAACTTTGGCAGTTGCCCCTTGGTCACCGGGGTTGCTCCCTTTTGTCCTCCGCCTCCGCCCATCTTGCTGTTCATCTTCGAGATTGGAGGTGGCTGCGTCAGGGCTGTCAACTCCGTTGTGGGATGCGGAGCGGCAAACTGCACGTGCTTCTTTACCATCCACGCAAAGAGCAGGATCAGCAGGGCATAGATCACCATCGACGCGGCGGTGGCCCGCGGATTCTGCTTGGTCTTCATGCGGTCGATGACCGGGATCGGCTTTGATTCCAGAACTAACGGAGGCAGTTTTGCAGGGAAAAATGCATCGCGCAGGCTGCTCCACAGAGAGGCGAGCGTTCCCTCTTCGTGCAGCATCATGGCGTCCTCGGTCAGCGACGACTGCACCCCCGTCTGTAGCACGGGACCATCTTTAGCTTCTTCTTCCGGTAGTATGCCCATTCCAGTCAAGTCGATCTGCCATAAAGTAGAGCAAGGCCGCAGCCGCTCTATCTTTCCTCTCGAATCTCGCGTGTCTTTTCTGTAGCTCGCGCGATTTCTCTGTAGAAGGAGTTCCGGTCTGGTCTGCCGGATTCACCTTATGCAGCGCGCGGGTTCTGATCTCACTGGACATTCTACAAAAAAAAACACGTACTGATATTTCTCATCACTGGTTTGACGCAGATTAGGGGTGGGAAGTCTCGCCGCGCGGGGGAAATCGCGTCATAAAACGCTCAGCCGGATACAATAGAGACTTGGCCCGAAGCCGAGGCCGGTCGCCAGTCGAGCGGCTCCCTCAGCAGCCCAAAGATAAGCACTCTCAGGGGAATCAATGTCCGAAGCACCCAGCCAGAAGCCCGTCGCGTCTCAGCCTGTCGAAGCCCAGCCTGCTGTAGCCCAGCCCAAGCCGCTGAAATCGACACTGAACCTGCCCCAGACCTCCTTCCCCATGAAGGCTGGCCTGCCGGTCAACGAGCCGCTGCGCTTGAAGCAGTGGCAGGATGACGACCTCTACGGGCAGATTCGCGCCGCCCGCGCCGGTTCGCCGCGCTACCTTCTGCACGACGGCCCGCCCTACGCCAATGGAGCAATCCACTTGGGCCACGCGCTGAATAAGACGCTGAAGGACTTCGTCATCAAGACGAAGACGATGGCGGGCTACGATGCTCCCTTCGTCCCCGGCTGGGACTGCCACGGCCTGCCCATCGAGATCAAGGTGGACGAGCAGCTTGGCCGCAAGAAGCTGGAGATGGATCCGGTCGCCGTGCGCCGCGCCTGCCGCACCTACGCGCAGAAGTACCTCGACCTGCAACGCTCGCAGTTCCGGCGTATGGGAATCTTTGGTCGCTGGAGTGAACCATACTCGACAATGGATCCGGTCTACGAGGCGCGCATCGCCGAGACCTTCTACCACTTCTTCGAGAATGGATTCGTCTTCAAGGGGCTGAAGCCGGTGAGCTGGTGCATCCACGACCGCACCGCTCTGGCCGAGGCAGAGGTGGAGTACGAGATGCACACCTCGCTCAGCGTGTATGTGCGCTATCAACTTACAAGCGATGCCGCTGCAATTGATGCGAAGCTTGCTGGGGTGAAGAATCTCTTCACCATCATTTGGACGACGACGCCTTGGACGCTGCCCGCGTCGCTGGCCGTGGCGTTCCATCCAAGCTTTGAGTACGTAGCGCTGGCCACTGCCGATGCGACGTATATTGTCGCGGCCTCGCTGGCAGAGCAGGTTATCGCCGCGTGTAGTCTGGGCGAAGTCACTGAGGTCGCTCGCTTCAACGGCAGTGTGCTCGACCGCACCACCTTTGCGCATCCCTTTCTTGACCGCGTGGTTCTGGGGACAAACGCGACCTACGTTACCGACGACACAGGCACTGGAGCTGTTCACACTGCGCCCGCGCACGGCATCGACGATTTTGCCACGGGCAAACGGTATGAGCTGCCCGAGGTTCAGTACATCGACGACTCTGGCCGCCAGATGGGTACCGAGCGATTTGGCGGCGGCGTTCCCCAGGCGTACGAGGGGCTGAGCGTCTTCAAGTCCAACCCGGTCGTCATCGAGCTGCTGAAGGAGAAGGGCGCGCTGCTGGCCACGGCCAATATGGAGCACTCCTACCCGCACTGCTGGCGTTGCCATAACCCCGTCATCACCCGCGCGACGGAGCAGTGGTTCATCAAGATGGAGACGCCGATGCAGGATACTGACGGCGTCGAGACGACCTTCCGCCAGCGCGCGTTGGACGAGATCAAGCGCGTGTCGTGGGATCCGTCGTGGGGCCAGGAGCGCATCACCAACATGGTGACGACGCGGCCCGATTGGTGCATCTCGCGCCAACGCATCTGGGGCGTTCCGATTGCGGTCTTCCTCTGCCGCAAGTGCGCTACGCCGTTGAAGGACGCGGCGATCAACAAGCACATCGTCGAACTGTTTATGAAGGAGTCCGCCGACGCGTGGTACATCCACACGGCGGAGGAGATGTTGCCTGCGGGGACGAAGTGCGCCTGTGGCCACGGCGAGTTCCGCAAGGAGATGGACATTCTGGACGTGTGGTTCGAGTCGGGCGCCAGCTCTCACGCGGTGCTGGACTTCGACCGCGATGTGCAGCAAGTTCCCGGCGTCGCCGATCCGAAGGATGTTGATCCGCGCGCCGACCTCTACGCCGAGGGCGGCGACCAGCATCGTGGCTGGTTCATGTCTTCCCTGCTCTGCTCCATCGGGATGCACAATCGCGCGCCGTTCAAGTCTGTCGCCACCTACGGTTGGACGCTCGACGAGAAGGGCCGCGCGCTGTCGAAGTCGCTGGGAAACTTCATCGACCCGGTCGCCATCATGGACCAGCTTGGCGGCGACATCGTGCGGCTGTGGGTCGCCAGCGTCGACTTCCGCGAGGACGTTGTCGCCAGCCTGCCGCTGCTCAAGCGCCTCGCCGAAGAGATCTACCGCAAGCTGCGCAACACCTTCCGCTTCCTGCTGGGCAGTCTGCGCGAGATCGATCCTAGCACCGGCCTGACGCACGACTTCGATCCGGCAGTGGATTCGGTTCCCTTTGCGGAGATGCAGCCTATCGACCAGTACATTCTGGCGAAGACGGCGGAGCTGACCGGCAAGATTCGCAAAGCATACGAGGAGTATGAGTTCCATCGCGTCTACCACCTGCTCAACGAGTTCTGTAACTCCGAGCTAAGCGCGTTCTACCTCGACGTGCTGAAGGATCGCCTCTACACCTACCCGATCAAGTTCAAGGCGGGCAACGCCGAGCAGGAGAAACTCTACCTCGCCCGCCGCAGCGCGCAGACGGCCATCTACAAGATCACTGACGCCCTCGCTCGCCTCACCGCACCCATCCTCAGCTTCACCGCCGACGAGGTCTACCAATCCCTCCCCGGCACCCACGGCAGCGTCCACCTAACCCTCTTCCCTAAACCAGAAGACCTCGCACCTACGGACAAAATCGCAGAGATCTTCGCCGTCTGGGAAATATTGCTTCAGGTTCGGAATGAGGTATTGAAGGCACTTGAAGAATCTCGACAGGCAAAAAGGATTGGCAAGAGTTTAGAGGCTAAAGTGACCATTACGTTCGGGCCCACAGATTTGCTAAATCGCCACGAGAAATCTCTCGCCGAGTTATTCAATGTTTCTCAAGTTGAGGCATGGACACCTTCAATCGGATTATCTAATGTGGGAGCGAATGATCTTGCAATTAATGTCTTTGTAGCTGACGGTCACAAATGCGACCGATGCTGGCGCTACACCGACGACATCGGCAAGAACGAAAAATATCCCACGGTTTGCCCGCGTTGCGCAGAGGCTTTGGATGCTATCGACTTTGCGCCCTACACCGCTAGTAATAGCTAGGTTGATTCGAGATTCCCTCGGGGGCTAAAGCCCCGTGGATTATTTAGCCGCTCACGGCGGGACTAAAGTCCCGCCCTTTCAAAGCAAGGAGTTTCCGCAGTCTGTAAAGCCTCGTCGATTATTTCTGGCATTTTGTTTAATGGCGTAGACCGTCGTGGAGCGAGCCAAAGCAGATTCCTTCGCTACGCTACGGAATGACAAGCAAATTGGTATATAGCAATTCGGAAAATGCTCTAGAACTTACGGTGGGACTGAAGTCCAGCCCTTTCAAGGCAAGAATTATTGATGGACCGAAATTATTAATAGAGCATTTTTTGTAACGGAGTAGACCATAGCAGCGCGAATAAAATGCGGGGATTCTTCGCTTCGCTCAGAATGACAATTCCAATCAACATTGTAGTAACGATATTGTCGTAACGATGAAAACGCTCCAATAATCTGTGACTAATGAACTACCGAAAGTGATCCTGTGACCAAGCAACGCGACACTCGACTTCCGCTTTTACTTCTTAGCGCGCTCGTTATTTTGTTCGACCGCCTCAGCAAGAACTGGATTGTTCACCACATTCGTCCGGGCTACGACATCAAGATCATTCCCGGCATCTTTCGCCTCTCGCATGTACTGAACACGGGCGCGGCGTTCTCGCTGCTGGAGAACTTTCCTCCGAATGAAGTTCGCGTCGGGCTGATTAGCTTCTCGGTGATTGCGGCGGGGATCGTTCTGGCGATGCTGTGGCGCACGGGGCGCACGCTCAACCTCACCTCGGTCTCGCTGGCGCTGATTCTGGGCGGAGCGATCGGCAATATGTACGACCGCATCCGCTTCCACCACGTTGTGGACTTTCTCGCGGTGAAGATCTACCACTACAACTGGCCGGACTTCAATGTGGCGGACAGCGCTATCGTCATTGGCGCGTGTTTGTTGCTGTTGGAGATCTTTCTTCCCCAGTCCAGCGATAGCCAGAACGTGAGCTAGTCAGTTCGTTGCAGTTATAGCGCGGGCTTTCAGCCCACAGGGGATGGGTGTGACGATTTCCCAGGCCTTCGGCCTGGGCTAAATATAGGACGGGCCTTTGGCCCTTACCAGACAAAGACAAAAGCAACAGCAAAGACGACGGCAAAGGCAGCGGCTCGTGGTGCGAACTGTATTCATCCCACCCATCGCGATGTTGCTGCGATGGATGGGGCACCCGGCACCCGGCTAATGGTGTAGACCATTGCGCAGCGAGCAAAATGCGGGGATTCTTCGCTTCGCTCAGAATGACAAACGAATTTTGCTCAGAATGACAAACGAATTCGGTGCGCATGGATGAGAATGGCAAAACAAATTGGTTTATAGCGATTCAAAGAAGCTCTAGCGGATGGGGTAGAGGGCGCGATACATCTCGCGGTTACGCAGGATGGCCTGGACGTACTCGCGCGTCTCGCTGTAGGGGATCGACTCGACGAACTCGGGGACGTCCTTGTAGTCGTTGTTGGCGATCCATTGGCGGACGGGCGTGTCTCCTGCGTTGTAGGCGGCGAGGGCGTACTCGACCTGACCGCTGAAGCGATCCAGAACCTGCTTCAGGTTGCTGGTACCCAGCTCCAGATTGATCGTGGGATCGAGCAGTTGCCGAGTGTCGAAGTGTTTGATGCTGTGCTTTTTGGCCATCGCCTTGCCGACCGAGGGGAGAAGCTGCATGAGGCCGTAGGCGTTGGCCGGACTGGTGGCTCCGGCGTTGAACTCCGACTCTTGCCGGATGAGCGAGGCGACCAGATACGGATCGAGGCTGTTTTCGCCAGCGTTTGCGACCAGTTCCTTCCAGTAGGGCTGGGGGAAGAGCAGGCGCCAGTAGATGGCAGGAACCTGATCCATGGGCAGGGTGAAGAAGGAGATGCCGCTGTGCTTCATGAACTGGAGCGCGCGAGTGTATTCGCCGTAGGAGACGTAGATCTCGGCCTGAGCGAGCGTACCCCACTGATCGGAGGTGGGGCTGGCGTGAATCTCCGGCCCAATGTACTCGTTGAGAGCGGCGTTGGCGAGAAGACGCGCCTTGATGAGGTGAACGTCGTTCTCTGGCAACTCGTCGGTCAGGTTGGGATTGGGAGCTTTTTGGGCGGCGTTCAGGGCGGGGGCTGGCGCAACGGCGGGCTGCGCCTTGAGCACGGAGAGACGCTGGCGGGCTAGGTTGGCGTAGTAATAGTCGGCGTAGACCTCCGAGAGGCGGCGGTAGTAGTTGGCCGCCTGTGGGAAGTTATGCTCCTCATCCTCGTAGATGCGTCCGCGCCAGTAGAGTGCGGCGGGGATCTCGATGCCTCCCGGGTAGCGCACGATCTGCTCGTCCATCAGCCGCGCCGCTTCGGAGTAGTTGCGCGTGTGGTAGTTCATCCAGGCCGCGCGCCAATGGGCCGAGGGAGCGTAGGTGCTGTTGGGGAAGAGCTTGACCAGAGTGGAGTAGTGATAGATCGTCTGTCCGGCGTCGTGCTTGAGCAGGTACATGTTGCCGCCGGAGTAGAGAGCCTCTTCGAGCCAACGGCTGGTGGGGTAACGCGCGACCATCTGCTGGATGATGGCGTCGTGGCCGGTGCGGTCGTCCTCGCTGCGCGACATCTCGGCCAGCATGTAGAGCTTGAGCGCTCCGGTGTCGTCGTTGTTGTTGGGCAGGCGTTCGATGTCGGAGCGGCTGAGGTTCTTCAGCTTGAACTCGCAGACGGCCAGATAGATGGCCAGAGCGTCGCGGTCGGCTGGGCTGAGCTGCGGATTGTTGCGGCCAATGGCGGCGTACTCGGAGCTGGCCTCGCCGTAACGCTTGGCGTTGAAGAGCGCGTCGGCGTGGACCTTGCGCTCGCCAGCGGAGAGCGGCTGGCCCATCGCCAGCAACTGCGCGGCGGACTGCGACGCCTCAAAGGCGAAGGGCTGGGTAGCGTAGAGGTTGCGGAAGATCGGAGCTGCATGCGCCGCGTCTCCGGCCAGTTGATAGGCGCGGGCCAGAGTGTAACGGAAGTTGACCGACTGGCCTGCGGGCGTGTTGGCCAGCGGCGCGAGAACCTGCAAGGCTCCCTGCGCATCGGACTGTTGCAGATGCGCCTGAGCCAGCAAGGCGGGAACGGTGGCGACGAAGATGCTGTCCGGGTAGCGCTCGGCGAAGTGGTCGAGCAGAGGGTAGGCATCGCTGGCGCGGTTGGCCTGAATGGCGGCCTGTGCGCCGAGGTAGTCGGCGTAGTCGTTCAGCGCCTCGCCGGAGTGCTTGGCGCGGCTGAAGTCGGTGGAGGCGTCGGCGTAGCGATGATCCAGCGTGTAGGCGTGGCCCAGCGCGAGATACGCCGCCGCCGCCGCCTCGCCGGGATGATTCTGCGCGTAGGTCTGAACTCCAGAGTAGGAGGCCGGAGAGCGTGTGGCGGCTAGCTGCTGCGCCATGGGACGGAGTTGCGCCGAGGCCAGAAAGGCGCTGGTCAGCTTGATGCTGCGCGGCGTTGGCGGTTTGTTGAAGTCGGCGTGCTTGTTGGCCTTTTCGTTGGGCTTCGACGATGGCTTTGCGCTGTGGCCTGCGGATTTTTTGTGGATGCTGGTCGCCGGTCTCCTAGTGGCGTTGGGGTGCGCGGATTTTGCGGGAGAGGCCTGCTGGTCGGTAGATTTTTCCGGGGCGGTCTTGGCTGCGGTGGATTTATCTTCTGTGGATTTGGCTGCGTAGGTCTTCTTTGTCGCGCTCTTTTTAGTGACGGCGGGCTTCTTCGCGGTCTGCGTGGTGGGCGTGTCAGGGGAGGACTGCGCACGCAGGCTGCGTCCGAAGCCCAGCAGGCAGGTCGAAACTACAGCCATATATACGGCCACACGATACAGCTTTTTTCTGTCCGACATTACTTCACACTCCAACCGCCGCACGTTCCAACTACCGTGCGCTGCAACGATCGGGCTGCGGAGGACGACGCTCGCCCACCCTCAAATCCGCCAAGCCCCGAACTTAGATTCTAAAGCCGCATCGGGTGTGCGGAGCAGGCAGCCTGCCAGAGCGAACCATTCTGCACACGTCTTTTCTTGCGGATTGGAGGAGATTTAGAGTATTTCGGTAATGGTGTAGACCGTCGTGGAGCGAGGGAAAGCGGATTCCTTCGCTGCGCTGCGGAATGACAAACAAAAGAGGCTGCGGAATGATAAACAAATTGGTCTATGGAGATTACTGAAATGTTGTAAGCAAAGACAACGCATTGAGCGTGGAGTCAGGGGTGGGGCGGGGCCGTCTGGTTGCGTAGAAAAAGGTCTTGCGGGTCAGTTGTCGGGCTTCTACCATTGCCGTGCAACTGGGAGGCGTTTACACTGATAGCAGTTGCGACGATTCGCTCCGCACACATTCCAACTCTGCTCGACGCGAGCCGGTCGGATTTAGTCAGGACTCTTGCAACTTTTACTTATGCCAGCCATCCAATCCCCAGAGACCAAAGAGATCCATCCTGATGTGGCACTCGTTGCGCGTGCCAAGCAGGGCGACACGGCGGCGTTCGAGCAACTGGTGCGGCAATACGAGAGGCAGATCTTTCGCGTAGCGCAGCACATTACGCAGAATCGCGAAGATGCCGAAGACATTGCTCAGGAAGCGTTTCTGAAGGCCTATGGCAAGCTGGATCAGTTTCAGGGGAACTCGAAGTTTTCTACCTGGCTGGTGCGGATTGCGGTAAACGAAAGCCTGATGCGGCTGCGCAAGCGCAAGACCAGCAGGACCGTCTCGATGGACGAGGATGTCCAGACGGAAGATGGAGCCATTCCGAGAGACTTTGCGGAGTGGAGACCGAACCCGGAGCAGCTTTATGGGAAGAACGAACTCGGCGAGATTCTACGTAAGACGATTCAGGGGCTGCCTCCCGGATTCCGCACCGTATTCACTCTGCGCGACGTGGAGAACCTGTCGACCGAAGAGACAGCGGAGGCCCTTGGCTTGAGCGTACCTGCCGTCAAATCGAGATTGCTGCGCGCTCGCCTGCAACTGCGCGAACGGCTGAGTCGCTACTTTCACCAGACCAGCGGAGGGAGCAAGTCGTGACCTGTACCGAATTTCTGAGCAAACTGACCGACTACTTCGACGACCATCTGGAGGCGGACCTGATCGCCGACGTGAAGGCGCATGTGAAGAAGTGCAGCCATTGCGAGGTGGTGATGGATACGACTCGCAAGACGATCTCCATTTATCGCGAGAATGAACTCTACGAGTTTCCCGATGCGCTGCGGGATCGCCTGCACGCCGCCATCATGAAGAAATGCAGCAAGGCTAGCTGACCGCGATCTCGTTATAGCGAGTGTTCTGTCGTATGACGGTTTGAGGTGCGCTGGCAAGGGCAAGACAGGTCTACACTAGTTCAGAACAACCCCTCGAGGGTTAAATCCCCTTTGTAAGACAGGGAGTTTTTTCCGTCTGTAAGACCGCGTCCTTTCAGCGCAGGGAATAGTCTCCTTCGTCGGTATAACATAGATCATTGTGCGGTTATATCTTCATTATTCCTCTGGATGCAGGAATCTGTGGGCCGTTCTGTGTGTAGTAAAATTTAGGAACCGGGCTGGACTATCGACGTAGCATCCCTAGCATGCATCCTTGTTTTCTGAGAGTTTGCAGCAAGTGTACGCATCCGTTGCTGTGCGCGATCGTTGCATTGTATTGAGAAATGGAGTTGGCCATGTCGACGATCAAGGAAACGTCTCTCCCCGTCGATAAGGCGGTATCTCGGTCGCATGTTGCGATCATTATTCCGACGATTAATGCGCGCGTGTTCTGGGATCCACTCAGCGCTGGGTTGCGGCTTCAAGGGTTTCCTCCTGAGCAGGTGCTGATTGTGGATTCAAGTTCCGACGATGGGACGCGAGAGCTTGCTGCGAAGGATGGGTACAGGGTCGATTGCATCGACCGCAAAGATTTCAATCATGGCGGGACTCGGCAGGCCGCACTTGCTCTGGTGCCATGGGCGCGCATCGTTGTCTATCTGACGCAGGATGCGATTCTGGCCAACCCCGACGCATTGGATCGCCTGCTTGCTGCGTTTGAAGATTCGGATGTGGCTGCGGCCTATGGAAGGCAGTTGCCGAGGGCCGGCGCAGGGGCGATCGAGGCTCATGCGCGTCTCTTCAACTACCCGGAGAAGAGCGAAGTGCGCGATTTTGAGAGTCGTCATGCTCTGGGGATCAAGGCCGCGTTTCTGTCGAACAGCTTCGCCGCCTATCGCGTGGATGAGTTGCAGCGGGTCGGCGGCTTTTCGCCGGACGTCATCATGGCGGAAGACGCTCTGGTGGCTGGGAAGCTGCTGCTGGCAGGTCGCAAACTGGCCTATGTTGCAGAGTCTCAGGTATACCACTCGCATGCCTTCAGCGTTGCTCAGGAATTTCGTCGCTACTTCGATACGGGCGTCTATCACCGGAGCGAGGCGTGGCTGTGCGAGAAGTTCGGCAAGCCCAACGATGAAGGAGTGCGATTTGTACTGTCAGAACTTTCCTATCTGATGCGTCGGGCTCCCTATCTGATTCCATACGCTCTGTTTCGGACTGTAACGAAGGCGTTGGGGTATAAGCTGGGGAAGCATGGGGCGCGATTGGGGCGCGGATTGTCGAAGAAGTTCTCCTACCACAAGAGATTTTGGGATCTTCCGACGGGGCTTTCCGGAGAAGTATCTAAAACGTCGGGCGGATCGAATGTCACTATCTCCGGGCCCCCTTCGCTTGGCTGAAGGTGGTTTTGGAATCTGTCTGCATTTTTTGACTCAAGGGGGCGGCAGTCTTTCGCGCGACGAACAAAATACAGATGTTCTGATTTTATTAGAATGACCACGTGCGCTTACGTTTTGACTTGCAACGACAACGGTAGTCTTAGATTTACAGGAAGCTATCCATCTGATGAAAACGATTATTCTCTTTGGCGGTACGGGATTTATCGGAACGCATCTGACGCAGTATTTGTTGATGCATGATGTGGCTGAGCGAATCTTTCTCGTCGATTTGGCGGGGCCTCGCAATTGTTCATTCAGTCAGGTGTTTCAGGCTGGCCTGAACTCCGGAAGAGTCACTTATATTGCGCACGATGTGCGAAAGCCGATTCCTGCGGGCCTGCTGCCAGAGAAGGTTGATCTAATCTTCAATCTTGCGGCGGTTCATCGCGAGCCGGGACATGTTGCGCGGGAATACTTTGAGACTAACCTGCTGGGCGCTGAAAATATCTGCTCCTGGGCCAGTACGGTTGATTGCAAGACGATCGTGTTTACCAGCAGCATCTCGCCATATGGCCCCAGCGAAGAGAAGAAGACGGAGACCTCGCTGCCTACGCCAGAGACCCCGTACGGGAGTTCAAAGCTGGTGGCGGAGAAGATACATCTGGCCTGGCAGGCTGCTGAAGAGGGACGCAGACTGCTGGTGCTTCGTCCGGGGGTGGTCTTCGGCCCAGGGGAGGACGGCAACGTCACGCGACTGGTGCGTAGTCTGGTCAAGGGCTACTTCGTCTATCTTGGAAATCGCAAGATCATCAAGGCTGCCATTTATGTGAAGGAGCTTTGTTGTGTGGTTTTCTTTGGGCTGGAGGTGCTGCGCACGGACGAGTCGTCAACGCTGTTTCTCAACGCCACTATGAATCCACCGCCGACGATGGAGCGAATGGTCGGCGCCATTCTGAAGGCCATCGGGACGAGTCGCCATCCTCTCAATGTGCCAAGGACTCTTCTGCTGGCTCTGTCTTATCCTCTGCTTGTGGTGGAACGTGTTTTTCGGATCAAGTTGCCGATCAACCCGGTGCGGGTTCGTAAGCTGTTTCGCTCGAATAATATCTGGCCCGAGAAGCTGGAACTTCTCGGATATGAGTATAAATACACGCTGGAGTCGGCCTTCCTCGACTGGAAGCAGGATCTGCCGCAGGATTTTTCAGCCTGATTCTTTGAATAGAGTCTCCCCTGCTTGAATCGCGGACGGATTCAGCGGTGCAACTCTCCGATGTAGACGCCGAAGGGCGGCAGGATGACGTTGTTCAGATCCTGCGGGCCGATTGCAGAATCGGAACGGAGCAGGGTTCGCAGGTATGTGCCGCGCAGGTTGATGGCCTTGATGGCGTCCCCCAACGAGAGTTGCAGAGGCGACGACGAGAGGTTGCAGGCGACGACCACCGGAGGAGTGAGGCTGGAGCCTAAAGTCGTATGACTCACCCATACAAGCGCGTTCTGACTGTCGAAGTTGAGGGGCGCTACGTTGCCGTAGCGCAGTGTGGCGTTGCCACGGTGGAGCGCACTTAGCTGGCTGTACCAGTCGGCCAAAGACGCTGGTGCGTGAGTGGCTGCGGGGCGAAGATTCGAGGCCAGATTCGTCTTATTGCGGGCGATCTCCCGGTCTGCGGCCTCGTGAGCGGCGATCTCTTCGCTCTGAATCTCGCGGTCGGCGTCGATCAGCGCGGTGGAGTGAGTCGTGAGCAGAAGCGTGGCCATCGCCTTGGCCAGCGCGGGGTAGGGATTGGGCGCATTGGAGTGCGGCGCGGGAGCGTGGAAGTCCAGCAGAAGATTGGATCCCTGAAGCGACTGGGCGAGCAGAGGGCGCAGGTTGGATGCCTCGAGTGGATCGAGATGGGTCAGTCTTGGATCGATCACAAGCTGCGCGGAGGCGGAGTCGCTGGCAGAGGAGTTGCGTCGGTCTGCTCGGAGATTTTCGCGGCGCCTGCTGCTGTGTCGGTTGTAGGATATGCGGAGTTGCTGAGGCGGAGTCGCTGTGCTGGTGCTGGCTGCGGGGCTGAGATCGGTGAGGACGATGCGCTGGCCGATCGCGCTGTTGGTGATCTTACGTAAGGCTTGCGCGATGGACTGTGCGTCTTGTGGGGTGGTCTCGGGCGGCGTGACCAGATGGAAGCCGGCGACTCCGCGGCTGATCCAGAAGCGCGCTGCGGCGGAGAGATCGGCGGTGACGCTGGAGGCGGGAAGGGTGACGAGGACGCGGATGTCGCGTCGGCTGGCCTGATGGATGAGGTCGTCCAGATCATCGAGCGCGGGATTGGGTGCGGCGGAGTCGGAGAGCCCGAGCGTGGGAAGATGGGGCGCGGGCAGGAGTAGCGCGTCCACGCCTAGCGCGCGCAGTGCGTCGAGCCGGAGAGTGAGCGCCTTGAAGTCCGTCTCTGGAGAAGATGTTGTGGTCTGGTTTGTTTCGGAGGGAGTGGCGCCGATATTGTAGAAGACGGCGTGCTTCCACCATGGGTCGATGTTCAGGCCGGAGCCTGCCCAGCCGGGGCGAACCAGCGTCTGCGCGGAGGCGGCGCAGGCCGTTGTCAGCAGCAGGAGGGCCGCGATCCGCAGACTGGCAGTTCGTAGGCGCGAATCAGGCTTTGGGGCAGACGAGGATGGAAAAGAACACAGCATAAGCTAAATTGTCTCGCAGAGTTGCGCCGCGCGGGAAGTGCGGGGATGGTACGCGGGGGAATCAGCGCGATACTTGATCGGGGACAGAGCCTTTTACTCATGACGTAGAGCGTTGCGGGGCGAAGATCAACGCAGATCCTTCGACTCGCGCTTTGCTCTCGCTCAGGATGACAATTTTCATGTCTTTCATTGCAAGAGTGAAAAAGTTATTAGGAAGGGCTGCACAAGTTCAAAGCATTCCCTCGGGGGCTAAAGCCCCGTTGGAAATCGGCTACTTACGGAGCGGCTAAAGCCGCTCCCTTTCAAGACAAGGACTTCGGAGGCTTTCCCTGTTGTGGCTGGTTATGCCTGGCCTAGGCGGCGGGCGAAGTCGAGGAAGACGAGAGCGACGGGGGAGTAGCCTCCGGGATCGTTCTGGGTGAAGTCTCCGGTGAGCGGGTCGATCTGTTGGCGGAACTCGCCGTGGCGCAGGATGGCGGCGCACCACTGCTGCATCAGGTAGGTCAGCTCGGCCTGTTTGCCGTAGTAGGGAAGCCAGCGCGGGGCGCGCAGAGCGGTGAGGGCCTGCGCGGCTCCGCTCCAACTGTTACGCGGGATGGGACGGACAAAGGTGGGGTCGTCGATGGCGATGGAAGGGAGCGGGTAGGGCGTCCAGAAGGCCTTGGGGTTGTGGATCTGGCGAGTCCAGACGGCCTCGAAGACGGTGCGGTCTTTGACGGGGTCGAGGACGTGTTCGCCGAGGACGCGGGTGATGAGGTCGCCACGGACGCGCACGAACTTGTTCTGCGCGTCGAGGTCGTAGAAGGCGGCGTCTTCGGGGCAGTAGAGTTTGGTTAGGATGAGTAGGCGAATCTGTTCGGCGTCGGCCAGCCAGCGGGCCTGTTCGGAGGATTTGCCGAGGGCGTGGGCCATGGCGGCCAGAGCGATGCGCGCTCCATAGGCGGTGGCGGAGAGGTCTGGGCAGAGGCGCGGCATGGAGAGAAGGGCTGCGGGTTTGCGCGCGTCGGCGTCGGGGCAGCGGTTGGGAACTCCGGTCCAGCGGGGGGAGTTGTCGTGGCCGGTGTCGTAGGTGCAGAAGCCCTCGACGAGGCCAGTCTTGCGCGTGTTGCGATAGCGGCGCAGCCATGCGTCCCAGCGGCTACAGGAGGCGTAGGCGGTGGCGAGAAGTTCCTGATCGCCGGTCTGCTGGGCCAGTTCCCATGCGGTGGCGGCGATGGGGACGACCATCTGGATCTGGCCGTATCCGGCGGTGGTTCCGACCGCGTCGGCCAGCTTGATGGAGGCGGGAAGTTGGCCGTCGGGCTTCTGCTGGGCGAAGAAGGCCATGTGGTTGGCGCGGGCGACGGCGAGCGGCGAGGGAGCGTTGGGCTGCGCGGCGATGTATTTAGCGAGGCTGCCGTAGACGAGTCCCTCCAGCGGGGCGCACTCCTGCCAGATGCCGGCGTAGGTGCTGCCCTCGACCAGCACGGGGTGGTCGTAGCGCGGCATGCTGCGGACGTTCCCGGCGAGGACGGCGAGAGCTGCGTCCCATGTGACGGGCCAGGCGGGATCGGCGGTGGGGAAGTGTGGGCGCGGCGCGGAGTTTTGTCGCGCGGTTGGTTCGGCGAAGCTGGGGATTGAGGCGAAGGGCAGAGCGGCGGCGGCCAGAGCGGTCTGCTTGAGAAAGACGCGGCGAGGGAGACTCTTCTTCATGCGCACCAGTGTATGCGATTTGGAGATTTTCAGGGAATTTTGGGTAACGGGATAGAGTGTCGCGGAGCGAGGAAAAGCAGATTCCTTCGCTTCGCTACGGAATGACAAACAAAAAAAGATGCTACGGAATGAGAAACAAAAGAGGATGCGGAATGACAAACAAATTGGTCTTGGTAATTCTAAAATGGACTAGTGATTTGGGGTTAGCGGGGTGAGCTTCCAGAGTTGCAGAGCGTTGGTGGTGTCGTAGAGCGCGGGGTGGAGCGACCAGCCGAGGAAGCGCTGGTCGGCGGCGAAGACCAGAATGGCGTTGGGTTCGGGCTTCTCTCCGATAAAGTACTGCGCGCCTTGGGTGCGAGCCCAGCCGAGCATAGCCTCGGGCGGGGCGTTGAGGTAGGGAATGGCTCCGGGGCGAGTGATCCCGCCAATGTCGATGATGGGATGCTGGGAGATGAAGGCGATTTCGCCGATGGAGTAGACGGCGACGGGAGCGTCGGGGGGAAGGTGGTCGCGCATGTATTCGGCGAGGCTCGTCGTAGTCTGGCAGTTGATCGCCTTGTTGCGGATGAAGGGGCGGACGGTGATGAGGCTGACGGCGAGAGCTGCGAGCAGCGCGGCGGCATAGAGGACGCGGCCAGTGTGACGGGAGGCTTGCAGGGCGAGGATCAGAATGACCAGAGTGAGGCCCGGGGCGGTGACCAGAATGTAACGCGTCTGGACGTAGGTGTGGTTGGCGATGTAGAAGAGGGTCACAATGGCTGGCCAGAGGAGGAAGATCCATCCCGCAAGAGGCAGGCAGCGGGTGGGGTGCACGGCTTTGTCGGCGACGGCTGGAGTGGACTCGGCGGGAGGCTGGAAGGCGGCGGCGATGGCTGCGGCCAGCGAGCGGCGTACAGAGGTCGGGCGCAGCAGCAGGTAGGCAACGCCAGCAAGGAGTCCGCAGAGGATCAGAGGGAAACCAAACGAGTAGATCGAGAGCAGATGGCGAAGGACGGAGTCGGAGGCTGCGGCGCGCTTGGCGGCGTAGGTGTTGGGCAGCAGGTGGCCGAAGGCGTGTAGAGAGTAGAGAGACCAGAGGACGGTTGGGCCGACGAGGAGAAGCAGCCCGGAGAGGAAGGCTGTCACTCTGGAGAGTGAGTTCGGGCGAAAGGGAATGCCGCGCCATTGAGCCAGAAGAGGCAGGGCTAACAGAGCCGTCAGGAAGATCATCTCAGGACGCAGAAGCGGGGCGAGGCCGGCGAGCAGGCTGACGGTGAGGAAGGACTTGGCGGAGGGTCGCTGACGCGTGGCGGCGAGGACGGCAAAGAAGGCCAGTCCAGATGCGGCGAGAGGCTCCATGCCGGAGTAGGCCCAGTAGCAGAAGAAGGGGTTCGCTACGATAAGAAGCACGACGGCTGCGGGAAAGAGGGCGGCGTTTTGCGGCGGAAGAAGCGAGGCTGCGAGGCGACGGGCGAAGGCGTAGGCTCCGCTAAGCCCGACGATTACGCCGAGGGCAGAGAGAAGTTTTCCCGCGACCAGCCAGTCTGGAATGAGGGCGTGTGTTCCGGCCAGAAAAAAGACCCAGAGCGGGGCGGTCTCTCCGGCGACGACGTGTCCGTTGAAGGAGAAGCCGCGACCGGCGGCGAGGCTGTGGGCGAACTCCAGATGGATGTAAGCGTCGTCCTCCCAGTAGCGCCATGCGTGGACGAACCAGTAGAGGCACCAGAGAATCGCAAGCGCCAGCAGGGCGATCGCGATGCGGGTGGAGCGGGATTGCCGGAGTTGAGCGTCCTGATCGGGCATTTGTTTGGGTTGATTATAGAGGGGCTGAGTGAACGAGCGGGGCTGAGCGACTATTCTGAAGGTATGCAGTCCTTTTTGGAGTTGGCAAATGTCCATGTTGCGCGCGGCGAGACGACCGTGTTGCACGAGATCAATCTGCGGGTAGAGGCGGGCGAGCAGATCGCCATTCTGGGGCCGAATGGCTGCGGCAAATCGACGCTGATTAAGACGATGACCTGCGAGTGCTATCCGTTGGCGATGGACGGAACGCGGGTGAGCATCTTTGGCCGCGAGCGCTGGGACTTGACCGAGCTGAAGCGGAAGCTGGGCGTCGTCTCGGCGGAGTTGCCGGGGAAGCCTACGCTGAAGACGACTGGGCGCGACGCTGTGTTGACAGGATTTTTTTCCAGCTCGACGCTGTGGCCGAATCTGACTGTGACGGATGCGATGCGGGCGCGGGCCGAGGAGGTGTTGGCGCTGGTCGGAGCAGTGGGAATTGCGGAGAAGCCGGTGGGACAGATGTCGGCGGGCGAGCAGAGGCGGGTGATGATTGGCCGCGCGCTGGTGGGTTCGGGGGCCAGATCTGGAGACGCGGACTTTTGTGCAGGCGAACAGATGTTGCTGCTCGACGAGCCTTCCAATGCGCTGGATCTGGCGGCGCAGCAGGAGCTGAGAACGATGCTGCGAGGTCTGGCGCAGCAGGGCACGGGAATTCTGCTGATTACCCACTGCATTGCGGACATTCTGCCGGAGATGAAGAGAGTGATCCTGATGCGCAAGGGACGGATCGTGGCCGATGGATCGAAGGAAAAATTACTGACCGCTCCGGTGTTGAGCGAGCTGTTTGGAGCCAGAGTGCAGATGGCCGAGCGGGATGGATTCTTCCACGCTTGGTAGAGCCGCATCGTAGGGGAATATGGCAAGCTGGCTGGACAGCGCAGGCGTAAGTGGGTGTAGAGTGGCCGTGCGAGGTTTACGTGTACGAGAACTGCGGTAAAAGCGCGCAGGCGATCTTGGACGAGCGGCCTGAGCAGACTTCGGTGAAGGGGCTGGCAGCGGGGGATACTACTGCGATGAGCGACTCGGAGGAGCTTGCCGAGGGAGCTTGGCGGCCACGGGTGAATCCTTGGCTGATCGCGGTGGTCGTCTCTATGGCCGCGTTCATGGAGGTGCTGGATACGAGCATCGCCAACGTGGCTCTGCCACACATTGCTGGAAGTCTGGGGGCGAGCAGCAGCGAGAGTACCTGGGTGCTGACCTCGTATCTTGTGGCCAACGCGATTGTGCTGCCGGCGGCGGGTTGGATGGTGAGCGCGCTGGGGCGCAAACGATATTTTCTGATCTGCCTGTCAATCTTTACCCTGAGTTCGGTCTTCTGCGGAATGGCTACTAGCTTGCCGATGCTGCTGATTGCGCGCGCCTTGCAGGGCGCGGGAGGCGGCGGATTACAGCCGATGGCGCAAGCCATCCTGATGGATTCGTTTCCGATGAACAAGCGCGGGCCAGCGGCTTCGCTGTTCGCGGTCAGCGTCTTTGCGGCGACGGCGGTGGGGCCGACGGTGGGTGGGTGGATTACCGACAACTACTCGTGGCGATGGATCTTTCTGCTCAAGCTGCCGCTGTGTTTGTTGACGTTGCTGATGGTCTACAAGGTGGTGGACGATCCGCCATTTTTGAAGCGGCTGAAGAGCTTTCGCTTCGACTACGTTGGCTTCTCTCTGCTGATACTGGGCGTGGGCGCGCTGCAGATTTTTCTGGACAAGGGGCAGGAGGACGACTGGTTTGGCTCGCACTTCATCGCCACGCTGGTGGTGATCTCGGCGGTGTGTCTGGTTGCGCTGCCGATCTGGGAGTGGCGCCAGAAAGATCCTCTGGTGGACGTGCGCCTGTTCAAGAGTGTGAACTTTTCCGCCTGCTGTGTGCAGATGTTTTTCATCGGATTCATCGCCTTCTCGAGCATCGTGCTGATGCCGCTGTTTCTGCAAAATCTGATGGGCTACTCGGCCTCGCTGGCGGGGGAGGCGGTGTCGCTGGGCGCGCTGGTCATGTTTGTCACCATGCCGACGGTGGGGATGCTCTCGTCCAAGATTCAGGCTCGCTACCTGCTTGCTCTGGGGTGGGCGATGATCGCGGGAAGCATGTGGTTTACCAGCCGGATGATGGATCTGCAGATGAGTTTCGGAGCGGCCTCGTGGGTGTGCGTGGTGCAACGGATTCCGATTGGGCTGATATTTATTCCGGCTAGTCTGGCCGCATACTTTGGCCTGTCGCTGGAGAAGAGTACGGTGATTGCGGGGCTGGTGAACTTTGTGCGCAACATTGGGAGCAGCGTGGGAACCTCGTTTGTCACGACCATGCTGGCGCGGCGGGCGCAGCTTCACCAAAGTCGGATGGCGAACAATATCTCGATCAACGATCCTAACTTTCGCCGCTCCGTTGCTGCACTGGCGCAGCATTTGAAAATTAGAGGCTTGGGGTATCCGGATTCGCTGAATCAGGCTGTGGGGCGAGTCTACGCGGAGGTGCTGCGGCAGGCCGCAACGATGTCGTTTATTGATGCGTATTGGCTGCTGTTCGTCTTCTCTGCCGGAATGGTTTTGAGTGTGCTTTTTGTGGCGAAGAACAAGCCGGGAAAAGAGCAGGCTGTGGGGGGTGTTTAGGCGTAGATTCCGTCCTTAAAACATTTTAGGCAATGGTGTAGACCGTGCTGCAACGAGAAAAAGCAGATTCCTCCGCTTCGCTGCGGAATGACAAACAGGTTGGTTTATAGCAATTCCTAAACGCTCTAGGGTGTGTCATCAAACTAGCCTAGACTGGGCGGAGAAAGAATATTTGTGGCTCTGGCGTCAGGGGAAGACTCCGGCATTGCTCAACCAGACCGACTATGCTAATGTTGATACTGTGCGCTGCCCTTTACGGACAGCGCATTCGACTGTTTGGGCTGGCGTAGCTCAGTTGGTAGAGCATCTGATTTGTAATCAGAGGGTCGGGGGTTCAAATCCCTTCGCCAGCTCCACACGATTCGAGCCGCCGTCGTCTGGTCCGGGCGAGTCGATGCAGCAAAGGTTGGACGGATTTGGTTGTAATGCTTGTTCTCTTCAGGCATGCAGGCCTCACACCACTCCTTCAGAGCAATCTCCGCACGATTCGCGGTTGAATCGACGGTAAGTTCTGGCGCGAATGGGCTAGGAATGCGGGTTTGCAGGCGGCAGGCGTAAGATGCACAGGTGGCCGAGTGGTTAATGGCAGCAGACTGTAAATCTGCCACTCTTCGAGTTACGGAGGTTCGAATCCTCCCCTGTGCACCATTTATTTTGTTGGTTGCAAGTTGGTTGTATGCGGTAAAAGCTGTTGTTTGGAGCGGTTGTGGATCTAAGCCCTGCCAGTCGCGGACGTATGGTGATCGCGCTTGTTGTACTTGCGATTTTGGGCTTGGCGTCCTGGCAGACCATGGAGGCGGGAAGGTTTCGTTCGCTGACTTGGTTATTGTTGGCATTTTTTGCCTTCCGCGTAGTGCTCGGACGGGCTCGTTCGAGGTAGGATAGTAAAGTTGTTTGAAATGCTGGCATAGCTCAGTGGTAGAGCACTCCCTTGGTAAGGGAGAGGTCGAGAGTTCAATCCTCTCTGCCAGCTCCAGAAATAAGTAGCAAGCGGGTCGTCAGGGCCGCGACTCGGCAGGGAAGAGATGTTCACTCGCCGAATCGCTGTAATGCTGGCGGGAGTAACTCAGTGGTAGAGTCTCAGCCTTCCAAGCTGTTGGTCGCGGGTTCGATTCCCGTCTCCCGCTCCAGATTTTCCGGTTTATGTTTTAAGGCCTCGCAGAGGCAGGAGTTGCAAGTTGACCGCATTGCGTGAGCAGGGATTGATTTCGGTGACCGATCCGCAGAACTATGGCGCGGTTCAATCCGCCATTGAAGCGGCCTTCTCCGCAGCGAAGGTTCAGGATTTTTTGAAGTCGTTGCAGAGCGCGGGACTGCGTATCCGCGACTTCGAGTTGGTATTGCGTAAGGGGATTCTGGGTGCGCCGACAGCTGCGGAGTACGGTCGTCTGGGGAACGGCGATCAGGGATTGATTCGCGAGTTCTATCTGGCCACGCTGGAGACGGTCGCCCCTGAGTTGCGCACAAAGTTTTTCAGGCTGTACGCGTACTACTAAACGATTTTGTTTTTTGAATCTCCGGCAATAGCCGGTCAATCAGAGAGGGAGAAGAGCAATGGGCAAGGAAAAGTTTGATCGGTCGAAGCCTCATGTAAACGTTGGAACGATCGGGCATATTGATCATGGCAAAACGACGCTGACTGCGGCGATCACCAAGGTGCTCTCCAAGCA